>Ga0209643_1000154_pt1 | contig 163492 bp, 144 predicted proteins | sample AutmiccBRH37_all_FD_187383 | JGI IMG/M metagenome (GOLD analysis project Ga0209643, IMG submission 187383) | Deep subsurface microbial communities from Mt. Terri, Switzerland - Autotrophic microbial communities BRH/37_all (SPAdes) (version 2) | ecosystem: Environmental > Aquatic > Deep...
GCGGGCGGCCGCCGCCGTCATGCTCTTCGTCGGCGGCACGATTGCCGGTCAACTGGCTCCGCCGTACTTCACCGGCGCGCCGCAACCGACGCTGCAGACCGCCGCCCTGCCCGACCAGTCGCGCTCGGCCTTCCTGATCTATGCCAGCGATATCCGCCATCCGGTCGAGGTCGGCGCCGACGAGCAGCAGCACCTTGCCGCCTGGCTCGGCAAGCGGCTCGACACGCCCTTGCGCATCCCGGACCTCTCGGCCCTCGGCCTTAAACTTGTCGGCGGCCGGCTCGTGCCGGTGTCCGGCAAGGCCGGCGCGCTGTTGATGTACGAGGACGATGCCGGCGAGCGGATCACGGTGTTGCTCGGCCGCAACGAAGAAAACCGCGAGACCAGCTTTCGCTATGCCAGCGAGGCGGGCCTCGAGACCTTCTACTGGATCGACGGCCCGATCGGCTATGCCGTAACGGGCGAGATATCGCGTGAGCGGCTGCAGCAGGTGGCCGACGAGTGCTACCGGCAGTTCGAAACCTGACGATAGGCGGGCCGGAATCGCGTCCGGCCCGACAAGCTCGCAAACCGCCCGCTCAACCGGCGACGGCCAGCTCCACCGCCGCAGAGGTACCGCCGCCCTGCGTACCCGCCACGACCACGACCGGAAGCTTGCCGGCCTTGGCAAGGTCCTCGGAAGACAGTGTCACGACCAGCAGGCCGGCATTCTTGAACACGCTGTCCCTCTTCTTGTCGCCGATCTTGACGGTGGAGTTGGCATCGAAGCCGCTGCCCTCCACCTTGAGCGTCAGGTCCGCATCATGCAGCTTCTTGGCGGCGGGCTCCAGCCGCTCGATCTTCGGCCGCGCCACCGGCGGCTTCTCGGCCGTGCGGAACACAGCCTTGAAGATTTCCTCCAGCTTGTCCGACGCCTCCTTGGCGAACATGCCGGCCAGCGCGCCGAGGGCGGCAAAGCCGAAGGGATTGGCGGTATCCATCACCGCGCCGCTGTCGGAGAGCGAGGCGGAGAACAGGCCGCCCCGCACGACCATGTAGAGGAACAGCGCCAGCCCCATGCCGATCGGCACCTTCATCAGGTACCACCATGTCCAGTTCGCCTCATAGCGGCCGAGGCCATGAAAATTGGCGTAGGAACGTGCCGCTGAAATCGCGCTGCCGAGCGCGCCCGAGACGAGCACGATCGCCAGCAGCCGCACTTCCACCTGGTCGGTGAAGTTCCAAAGGGACCGCAGCTCGGCCACCGTCTTGCCTTGCGGCGTGTAGGGGCTCGGCCAGATCGCCACCAGCAGGCAGGTCAGCAGAAGCGGCAGGATCAGCAGGTACAGACCGAGCGCCAGTTCGAGCCGCTTTTCGGCAATCGACGGCGCGAGCACGCGTGCCTCTTGCTCCTTTTTCAGATCATCCGTCTTGGTTGAATGCGTCGTATCACCGATCATTGCACGCCCCGCCCTTGGGTTCTGCCGCACCCAGGATCACGATACGGCAATCCCGCCCGAATGCAACCTCTGCGCGCTTCGCCCGACGCCCGCACCCATCCATTCTCGAGAACCGGACGAACTGTTCGGCAGCGGAGCGAATTGCGGCCTGATGGGCTATCCCGCGCCCGTCAGCGCAGCATCGGCCAAAGGCTGGCCACGAGAAGCAGGGCCATGGTGATGTTGAACCATTTGAGCCGCGCCGGCACGGAGAGCCATTCGCGCAAGACCGAGCCGAAACCCGCCCAGGTGGAGACACTGGGAAGGTTGACCGCCGCAAAGACGACACCGACGAGGATCACGCTCGACAGATAGCTCTGGTCGTCGACATAGACCGTCATTGCCGTGACGGCCATGACCCAGGCCTTTGGATTGACCCACTGGAAGGCGGCGGCGCCGAGAAACGTCATCGGCCTGCCGCTGATCGATCCCTCGCCCAGCGTCCGCGACGAGCCGATCTTCCAGGCGATGGAGAGCAGGTAGAGCCCGCCGGCGATCTTCAGGCCGGTATAGAGAACCGGCACGGTTGCGAGCAAGGCGCCAAGCCCGAGGCCGACGCCGATCAAGAGCGACAGGAAGCCCGCGCCAATGCCGAGCATGTGCGGGATCGTCCGGCGGAAGCCGAAATTCACCCCCGAAGCAAACAGCATCATATTGTTCGGCCCCGGCGTAATCGAGGTGGCGAAGGCAAAGGTGACGAGCGCCGTCAGGGTCGCGGTATCCAAGAAAACTCTCCCGAAGAAATCTGCGGCACGATAGTCGCTGACAAGGCGGCCCGCCATCGTCGATTTGTCACCATGGCAATCGGCCGATCTTGCAAGCGTCGAGCACTCGATTAAGCTGGCCACCCGCCAAGCGACGACGAGAGGCTCCATGCACGACCCGATCCCGACCGTCACCCTGCCTTCCGGCACCACCGTTCCGGCGCTCGGTCTCGGAACCTGGCAGATGGGCGAAACCAAAGCCCGTGCCCGCGACGAGATCGACAGCCTGAGGCTCGGCCTTGACCTCGGCATGACGCTTGTCGACACGGCGGAAATGTATGGCGACGGGGAGGCCGAGCGGATCGTCGGCCGGGCGCTGGAAGACCGGCGCGAAGCCGCGTTTCTCGTTTCCAAGGTCTACCCATGGAACGCCAGCCGGCATGGCACGATCGCCGCCTGCGAAGCAAGCCTTCAGCGGCTCGCGACCGACCGCCTCGATCTCTACCTTCTGCATTGGCGCGGCGAACACCCGCTCGAGGACACCGTCGCCGCCTTCGAGGCGCTGCGGGCCGCCGGCAAGATCGGCGCCTGGGGCGTGTCCAACTTCGATGTCGCCGACATGGAGGAACTGCTCGCCCTGCCCGGCGGCGAGAACTGCGCGGTCAACCAGGTGCTCTACAACCTTTCGCGCCGCGGCATCGAGCATGACCTTCTGCCCTGGTGCCAGGCCCATGCCATTCCGGTCATGGCCTATTCGCCGATCGAGCAAGGCCGGCTTGTGCACCATCCGGAACTGATCCGCGTCGCCAAGGCCTACCAGGCCACGCCCGCCCAGGTGGCGCTGGCCTTTCTCCTCGAACGCGACGGCGTGATCGCCATCCCGAAATCCGCCAATATGGCCCGCGTGCGCGAGAACCGCGACGCCGTCGACCTCGACATCAGCGACGAGGACTGGTCAGCCCTCGACGCCGCCTTCCCGCCACCGGCACGCAAGACGCCGCTGGAAATGCTGTGAACGGATGCCCTCGATGATCGACTGTTCGCTTCGTAGCGAATGAGTTGAAAACCTGAGCATCAACAGGCGCCGGGCTAGACGTTTCGGCAATTTCCTAATTATAGAAACTCCGACAACGAGGAAGCCGAAAGACACGGAGCGCAGGGTTGAAAAAGCAGACGAAGAAGGGCGCAGCCGCCAGCCGCGACGAACGTCGCATGCAGCAGGTCTTTCATGCGCTCTCCGCACCACCGCGCCGGACGATCCTCAAATACCTCGCGGCATCCAGCCTCACCGCCGGCGAGATCTCCTCGCGCTTCGACATGGCCAAGCCCTCCGTGTCTCAGCATCTGACCATCCTTGAGACCGCCGGCCTGGTCAGTCGCGACAAGCGCGGACAGTACGTACACTACGCCCTGGTCAAGCAGACGGTGGAAACCGCATTGATGGGATTGCTCGCCGAGCTCGGCGCCCTGCCCCTCGCCGCGGAAGGGACGCCGCTCGCAGAAGAGGATCCATCCGCACCGGCAGCCGGCCGCGCGCGCAAGTCAGGGGCGGCAGCCGAGACTGATCTGCCCCCTGCCGAAAAGCCGGCACCGGCACAGATGTCGATGTTCTAGCAGGACGGCGGCCCCATTTCGTTTTCTTGGGGCGCGCATGCGGAAACGGAACGGGCGCCGTCGAGGCGCCCGTCCTTTGTCATCTGAGCCTTGGACCGAGCTCACATGCCCTGCGGGCCACGATTCATCGCGGCGATCCCGGTACGGCAGATCTCGTTGAGGCCGAGCGGCTTCATGATCGCCACGAACTGGTCGATCTTCGACGACTTGCCGGTGATCTCGAAGATGAAGTGCTCGACCGTCGCGTCGATCACCTTGGCCTGGAAGGCGTCGGCCAGGCGCAGCGTCTCGGCGCGGGTCTCGCCGGTGCCGGCCACCTTGACCAGCGCCACTTCCCGCTCGACCGGCCGTTCCTGGCCGAGGTCGCGGGCGCGCACCGTGAGATCCACCACCCGGTGAACCGGAATGATCCGCTCGAGCTGCGCCTTGATCTGCTCGAGCACGCTCGGCGTGCCGCGCGTCACCACGGTGATGCGCGACAGATGCGCCTCGTGCTCGGTCTCCGATACCGTGAGGCTTTCGATGTTGTAGCCGCGGCCGGAAAACAGGCCGATCACCCGGGCGAGCACGCCCGGTTCGTTGTCGACCAGGATCGACAGCGTATGGTTTTCGACGGCTGCGGTTTCCTTGGCGATGAAATAGGCCGAACCGGTGGGCTGCTGATGTGCGTTCATGTCTCTGTTCCTATTTCAATCGTCAAACCAGCTGGCGGCCCTTGGCGTCGATGGCGTTGGCCACCGCTTCGTCGGTCGCCTCGTCGGGCAGCAGCATTTCGTTGTGCGCCTTGCCCGACGGGATCATCGGGAAGCAATTGGCGAGGTTGGCGACGCGGCAGTCGAAGATCACCGGCTTCTTGACGTTGATCATTTCGAGGATGGCATCGTCGAGATCCTCCGGCTTTTCGCAGCGCAGGCCGACCGCGCCATAGGCATCCGCCAGCTTGACGAAGTCCGGCAGCGCCTCGGTATAGGAGTGCGACAGGCGGTTGCCGTGCAGCAGCTGCTGCCACTGGCGCACCATGCCCATGTACTGGTTGTTGAGGATGAAGATCTTGACCGGTGCCTCGTATTGAACGGCGCAGGACATTTCCTGGATGCACATCTGGATCGAGGCATCACCGGCAATGTCGATGACCAGGCTTTCCGGATGGGCGATCTGCACGCCGATCGCCGCCGGGAAACCGTAGCCCATGGTGCCGAGACCACCCGAGGTCATCCAGCGGTTCGGCTGTTCGAAGCCGAAATACTGCGCCGCCCACATCTGGTGCTGGCCGACTTCGGTGGTGATGTAGGTGTCGCGGTCCTGCGTCAGCGCCGACAGCCGCTCGATGGCGTATTGCGGCATGATGACGTCCTTCGACGGCGTGTAGGCGAAGGAATTGCGCGCCCGCCACTTCGCGACGCTTGCCTTCCACTCGGCCGTCTGGGCTGCGTCCGGCTTCTTCGGCAGCGCCCGCCACAGGCGGACCATGTCTTCCAGCACATGGCCGACATCGCCGGTTATCGGAACGTCGACACGGACGTTCTTGTGGATCGACGACGGATCGATGTCGATGTGGATCTTCTTCGAGTTCGGCGAAAACGCGTTGAGCCGGCCGGTGATGCGGTCGTCGAAGCGCGCGCCGATGCAGACCATGACGTCGCAGTCATGCATCGCCATGTTGGCCTCGTAGGAACCGTGCATGCCGAGCATGCCGAGCCAGTTCTTGCCCGAGGCCGGATAGGAGCCGAGGCCCATCAGGGTCGAGGTGATCGGGAAGTCGGTGAGTTCGACCAGTTCGCGCAGCAGCTTGGAGGCTTCCGGCCCGGAATTGACGACCCCACCACCCGAATAGATGATCGGCCGGCGCGCATTGGCCATCAACTCGACGGCGGCGCGGATGGCGTTGATGTCGCCCTGGACCTGCGGCTGGTAGCTCTTCTGGATGATGTCGTTGGACGGCGGTGTATAGGTGCCGGTGGCGAACTGCACGTCCTTGGGCACATCGACCAGGACCGGCCCCGGACGGCCGGACTGGGCGATGCGGAAGGCCTCGTGGATGACGCGGGCGAGATCGTTGACGTCCTTGACCAGCCAGTTGTGCTTGGTGCACGGCCGGGTGATGCCGACGGTGTCGCATTCCTGGAAGGCGTCGGAGCCGATCAGCGTGGTCGGGACCTGGCCGGAGATGCAGACGAGCGGAACGCTGTCCATCAGCGCGTCCTGCAGCGGCGTCACCGCATTGGTGGCGCCCGGGCCGGAGGTCACCAGCATGACGCCGACCTTGCCGGTGGAGCGGGCATAGCCTTCGGCAGCATGGCCGGCGCCCTGCTCATGGCGCACCAGGATGTGCTGGATCTCTTCCTGTTGGAAGATCTCGTCATAGATCGGCAACACGGCGCCACCCGGATAGCCGAAGATGTGCTCGACCCCGTTGTCCTTCAGCGCCTGGAGGACGATCTCGGCGCCCGTCATCTGATTGTCTTTGCCCGTCATGCCTCTTCCCGTCTCATTCTGTCTTGCTGGATTGTCGTCAAGGGGTTGCTACCCCGGTTTCGGCCATAAAAAAAGGCCCCTTTGAGGAGCCTGTTTGTCTGCGCATGGGTGGCTGACGCCGGATGGTTACACCACCCTGCCCATGCGCTTTCCCACCACGATAAGGATCTGCGAATTGTTCATGGAGAGAAGTGATAGACAGAATTATGGCAGGCGTCAACGCGGCCGGACCCAAAAACCGGTCCAAAACACCCGCAACCCTGCCGCAAATGCAAAGATATCGCGCCTTTCTTATACACCCTGTTAAAGCCTGCGACATTAGACTGTGGCCCGACGAGGGAGCAGACATTGCGCAATAGTGATCTCCAGACTTCCGGCCAGGCCGGCGAACAGGATCGCCGCGACCAGATGGCGCGGGGAAACCGCTTCCTCGGCCGCGTCGTTGCCTGCAACGGTTCGCGCGCGACGATCGCGGCCATCGCCGAAGCCGGCGGCACGGATCTGACCGAACTCTGGTCGGTCGGCCGGCTGATCTCGATCACGGTCGGCAAGAACCGCGTCGTGGCGCTGGCCTATTCCATGCAGACCGGCACGAAGAACTGGGGCGAAGGTGAGGACAACACCTTCCTCATCGAGGTCGAACTGCTCGGCGAAGTGCATGTCGGCGAGGACGGCAGCGAACTCTTCTCCACCGGCATTTCGCGCTACCCCTATCTCGGCGCCATCGCCCATCGCATCCGCGCCGCCGATCTTCTGCGCATTTACGATACCCGCAAGGGCGACACCGCGGTGATCGGCAAGATCACCCAGGACGAGAGTATCGACGCGACCATCCACGTCCCCTCCATGCTGTCGAAGCATTTCGCCGTGGTCGGCTCGACCGGCGTCGGCAAATCGACTGCCGTCTCGCTTTTGCTGCGCAAGGCGATCGAGAGCGATCCCAAGCTGCGGGTGCTGATCCTCGACCCGCACAACGAATTCGCCGCCGCATTCCCAGAGCACGCCGTCGTCATCGACACCGACACGCTCGACTTGCCTTTCTGGCTGATGCGCCTCGAGGAATTCGCCGAGGTCCTGTTCCGCGGCCGCCCGCCCGTCGCCGAAGAACTCGACATCCTGCGCGACCTGATGCCGGAGGCCAAGCGGGCCTTCCGCGGCAATGAGAGCGCGCTGATGCGCCGCTCCAGCGACAAGAGTTCGCTCACCGCCGACACGCCCGTTCCCTACCGCATCGCCGACCTGCTGGCACTGATCGACGAACGCATCGGCCGGCTCGAGGGTCGCGGCGAAAAGCCCATGCTGCGCTCGCTGAAGATGCGCATCATGGCGGCGATCAACGACCCGCGCTACCACTTCATGTTCTCCAACAACACGATCAGCGACACGATCATGGAGACGATCGCCCATATCTTCCGTATTCCGGGAGACGACCGGCCGATCTCGACCTTCCAGCTCGCCGGCATCCCGTCGGAAGTGGTCAACTCGGTCGCCTCCGTTCTCTGCCGCATGGCGTTTGAGCTGGCGCTCTGGTCGAACGGCGCGATCCACATGCTGGTCGTGTGCGAGGAAGCCCACCGCTACGTGCCCGCCGATCCCAATCTCGGCTTCTTCCCGACCCGCCAGGCAATCGCCCGCATCGCCAAGGAAGGCCGCAAATACGGCGTCTCGCTCGGCATCATCACCCAGCGTCCCGGCGAACTCGACCAGACCATCCTGTCGCAGTGCTCGACACTGTTTGCCATGCGCCTTGCCAACGACCGCGACCAGGAGATCATCCGCTCGGCCATCCCCGATTCGTCGATTTCCACCACCAGCTTCATCTCGTCGATCGGCAATGGCGAGGCGATCGCGTTCGGCGAGGCCATCGCCGTGCCGATGCGCATGCGCTTTTCCCGCGTCGACGAAAGCCACCTGCCCAAGGCAAACGGCGTCACCGCCAAGGCCTCCGACGACGGCCCCGACACGGTCGACCTGCGCACCATCGTCAGCCGCATGCGCGCCATTGCCGGCCCCGACATTTCCGCCTTCCAGCAAAGTTTCGACGGCGGGCGATCCAGCAATGCCGACGACAGGGACGAATACACGCCGGGCGGATCGACGGGCGAACCGCCGAGGCCGGCGGCAGCCGAGAGCGAGCCGCTGCCCGATCTTGGCCACGACGCCACCTTCGAGGAAATCCGCCAGGCCCTGATGACGCCGGCACCGCAATCGGCCCCGTCCGCCCCGCCGGTCGTGCGCCAGCCGGAGCCGGCATTCGAGCGCCCGGCCCCGCGGATTGATAACCCGCAGCCCGACGCCGCGCCGTTCGACAGACCGCGGCTCGACGCGCCGCCGATCGAACCCTACCGCCCCGATATGCTGCCGCGCACAGCGTTGTCGGACGAGCCTCCCCGCTACACCCGCCGGCTCGACGATCCGGCAGACACGGTCCGGGACCCCTATGCCACCCGGCCCCAGCCGCAACCGCCGCTGGAGCGGACCGAACCCGCCCCGTCGATCCGGCGCGAACCCGGTTCATCGCTGCGCGAGAGCATCCTGAAGAAGCCGCTGTCGAGCCTCTATCGTAAGGACTGATCGGCGAGATTGCCTTGCCGGTCCTGCCGTTGCTGCGGAGCCCGCCCTCGCGGCCGGCGAAACTGTCACAATACATTCTTGCGATGACCCCATCATCACCCGATGACCCAGCGCTGCCTCATCGTCATCGATCTGCTCAACGACTTTCTGGACCACTGGGACCGCCCCACGGTCGAGGCCCTGATTTCCCATACGAACAGGCTGGCGAGTGCGTTCCGAGAGCGCCAGTTTCCCGTCATCTGGGTCAGGCAGGAATTCCATCCCGACCTCAGCGATGCCTTTCTCGAAATGCGGGATCGCCAGGTCAGGATCTGCATCGAGGGCACGCGCGGCGCTCAACTGCATCCGGACTTGGACTGCCGGGCGGGCGACGACGTGATCGTCAAGAAGCGCTACAGTGCCTTCTTCCGCACCGGGCTTGACGACCTTCTGCTCCAAAGCAACGTGGGCGAAATCACCATCTGCGGCATCAACACCCATGCCTGTGTGAGAATGGCGGCAATCGACGCCTACCAGCGCGACCTTCGCGTGGTCCTTGCCAAAGAGTGCATCGACTCCTACGACAATGCACACGCGGAAATGTCGCTCGCCTACATGGACGGCAAGATAGCCCGGCTGGCGCCTGTCGCCGAAATTCTGGCAGGACTGCCGGAAGTCAACGACTTGCCTTGTGCGTTGTCCGCCAAAGGCCTGACGCGAACGTCCTCCGCTTAACCTACCCTCTCCCAGCTCTCGTCCATCTGGTTGCGGAACCAGGTCATCTGACGCTTGGCATATTGCCGCGTCGCGGCCGAGGCCGTCTCGACCACCTGATCCGGCGTCATCTCGCCCCGCAGCAGGGCGACGATCTGCGACACCCCGATCGCCTTCATCGCCGGCATTTCCGGCGAGAGACCGAGCGCCAGCAGCGCCTCGACCTCTTCGACCGCGCCGTCATCGAACATCCGCGCGAAGCGGCGGTTGATCCGGTCGTGCAAGAGCTTGCGGTCCGGCAGCTTGACGATCTTGCGCGCCCGCTCGGCATCGACGATCACCGGCCCGCCCTGCCCTTGAAACGCGGCAATCGACCGGCCGGTCGCCTCCAGCACCTCCAGCGCCCGCACGATGCGTTGCCCGTCCTGGCGGCCGAGCCGCGCGGCCATCGCCGGATCCCGGCTTTCGAGCTCCCGGTGGAGCGCCTCCGCTCCCTCCGCGATCAACCGGTCACGCAGGCGCCTGCGGATATCGGCTGGAATCGCCGGCATCTCGTCGAGCCCGCCGGTCAGCGCCTTGAAATAGAGCCCGGTCCCGCCGACGATCACCGGCAGCACGCCCTTCGCCTTCAGATCCGTGATCAGCGCCGCCACTTCCCGCAGCCAGTCGCCGGTCGAATAAGCGGCGCCCGCCGGCACATGGCCGTAGAGATGATGCGGCACGCCCTCCATCTCTTCCTCCGACGGGCGCGCGGTCAGAACCCTCAGCGTATCATAGACCTGCATGCTGTCGGCATTGATTACGTGGCCGCCGTGCCGCTTTGCCAGTTCCAGCGCCAGCGCGGACTTGCCGCTGGCGGTCGGCCCGGTTATCAGGATCGCGTCGATGTCGTTTTCAGGGTTTTCCATCATGGCCTTCGTTGCCACGCTTCTCGCCAATCCGTCAAATCCCATCCTTGAGCCCACGCTTGCCGAGCGCGCCGCCGAAAGCCTCAAGGCATCCGGCCTCTACTGGCTCGCCGACGGAATCGCCTGCGACATCGTGCTGAAGGACGGGACGGACGAAAGTGCCGCTGAAGCGCAGCTTCGCACGCTGATCGGCGATCAGAAGATCGACGTCGCCGTGCAGGATGCCGACACGCGGCGCAAGAAGTTCCTGATCGCCGACATGGATTCCACCATGATCGGCCAGGAATGCATTGACGAACTCGCCGCCGAAGTCGGCCTCAAGGACAAGGTGTCGCTGATCACCGCACGCGCCATGAACGGCGAGATCGCCTTCGAGCCGGCTCTCAGGGAACGAGTCGCGCTCTTGAAGGGCCTGCCGATCAAGGTGGTAGACGAAGTGATCGAAAAGCGCATCACGCTCACCCCCGGCGGGCTGGAACTGATCGCCACGATGAAGGCCAAAGGCCACTACACCGCCCTCGTTTCCGGCGGCTTCACGGTCTTTACCGCGCCGGTCTCCGCCCGCCTCGGTTTCCACGAGAACCGTGCCAATATCCTGCTGGAGAAGGACGGCGTCCTGACCGGTGAAGTGGCCGAGCCGATCCTCGGCAAGCAGGCCAAGGTCGACGCCCTGGTCGAAATCTCCGCCCGCCTCGGCATCGACACCCACGAGGCGATTGCCGTCGGCGACGGCGCCAACGACCTCGGCATGCTGGAACTTGCCGGCTCCGGCGTCGCTCTTCATGCCAAGCCCTCGGTCGCCGCCCAGGCGAAGATCCGCATCAATCACGGAGATCTCACCGCCCTGCTGTACCTGCAGGGCTATCGCAAGACCGATTTCGTCACGCCCTGAGCAACCAGCCGAGAGTGGCCATGGCTCCGATCCTCGAAACGCCGCGGCTTATCCTGCGCAACTGGCGCGACAGCGATCGCGATCTGTTTCGCGAGATCAACCGCGACCCCAAGGTCATGGAGTTCTTTCCCTTCCGCCGAACGCCTGAGGAAGCCGACGCGATGATGGAGCGCATGCGCGCCATGATCGACGAGACGGGTTTCGGTTGCTACGCGGTGGAATTGAAGCAGAGTGCCGAGCCGATCGGTTTCTGTGGCCTGTCCAAGCCAGGCCTCTACCCGATCCTGCCCGAAGCGTCCATCGAGGTCGGCTGGCGGCTCGCCACCCGCTTCTGGGGCCGGGGCTACGTCACCGAAGCGGCCCGCGCGCTCATCGATTTCGGATTCGCAACCAAGGGCTTGTCCGAAATTGTTTCCTTCGCGGTTGAAGCCAACAGGCGCTCGACGGCGGTCATGCAGCGGATCGGCATGCGCCGCGACGCGGATGGCGATTTCGACCACCCGCGCGTCCCCGACACCCACCCGCATCTGAAGCGGCACGTCCTTTACCGGATCGGCCGGCCCTAGAGTTTGTCAGGCAGAAGTGGGAACCGGTTTTCCCGAAGAGACAAACGAAAACAACAGAGTTAGAGTCTGGCTGGTTGAGAATGAACCTGACAGACTCTAAGGTTTGAACAAGCGCGCGCTCAGGCGCCCTTGACGATATAGCCGCCCGGAGCATTGGCCCAGGGGAAGCGCTTGACCGGCACGGCAATGCCGTTCTTGCGGGCGAAATCGTCCCAGGCCCGCGTCTCGCCCGGCCACTTGCTCGTCGCATATTCGTCGAGGATCAGCACGCCGCCCGGCACCAGCCGGTCCCAGCAATGCTCGAGAATGGTCTTGGTCGGCTCGTAGATGTCGACGTCGACATTGATCAGGCAGAAGCGCGATTCCGGGTTCTTTTCCAGCCATTCCGGCAGGGTCTTGGAAATGTCGCCCTCGACGATCTGCCCGCGTCCGGTCGGCAGCACGCCGTCCTCGTTGTGCAGCTTCAGGAGTTCGCGGAACTCGTCGAGGAAGTTTTCCGAGCTTAAGCCCCCGACTTCCTTCTGCACGTTGGCGTCGAGAACGCCGTCCTCCTCGTGCAGGCTCGGAAAGCCGGCGAAGCTGTCGAAGCCGATGACCTTCTTGTGGGTCGCCGTCGGCGTCAGCACCTCGATGAACTTGTGCCAGCTGAAGAAGGACTTGCCGTAATAGACGCCGAAATCGGCATAGTGACCCGGCAGTTCCACGGTCAGCTTGAACAGCTCGTAATGCGCCAGCTGCCGGATGAACGAACGCCGGCTGACATAGGTCGGGAACAGGTCGAGATAGTGGCGCACGTCGTGCGGCCAGCGGGTGGTGATCTCGTTGAGCTTGCCGAAGAACTTGCTCTCGCCATCCGAGGGGTAGAAAAAAGTATCCTTCATGTGTCCGATGCGCCTTCCCGCTTGAACGCCTCCGGCCGACGCCGCCATCGAGCATGGGGCTTCTAATCGTCGCGGCGGCGCCTACCTTCTCAAGGGACCCTAGAGAGCGAAACTTGTCCCAGGCTGTGAGCTTCCCGACAGCCATAAAGCCCACCAACTGTCGCATTTCGGCACGCCCCGCCCGGCGTTAATCGTACGCTCACGCTGTTTTGATCAAGCCGCCCGGCTCGTCCCCGCTTTATCAGCTTTTAAGCACCTGCATTTATTCTAATATCCATGAGCACAAATGGATTTTCCCGGCTTGGCCATGCCCTGCGCTTTGCCGGCGACCGATTTCTTCGGCTGGGCGAAGCAGGCCAGACCGAGGCCGAAGCGGACCGCATCCGGGCGGTCCGCCTGTCGACGGTCCTGCACAACACGCCTTTGATGATGGGCGCCAACATCGCCAATGCGATCGTTGCGCTCGTCGCCTTTGCCGGCAGCGACCTGTTTGCCTGGGTCGCGCTCTGGGCAGTGCTCATCATGGTCATCGCGGCCTATAACGGCATTGCAGCATGGCGCAACGGCAGGCTGCCACCGCGCCAGGTTGCGTCCCTTCGCGGTTCCCGTCAGGCGGTGGTCTTTGCCGCCGTGCTGAGCGGTCTCTGGGCAGCGCTGACCGTGCTTTTCTACCCGCATGCCACCGACCACCAACGGCTGGTGATCGTCGCGATCAGCGTCGGCATGATGGGCGGCGGCGGTTTCGCCCTGGCGACGATCCCGCCGGCGGCCATCACCTTCAGCGTCCTCATGGGACTGGTATCGCTGCTGGCCCTCAGCGTCGCCAATGAAGCCGTGGGTTTCAGCCTGCTCGCGCTCTATGTGATCTATACGGCGATCATCGTGCGCTCGTCGCTGGCGCTTTGCGAGAACCTCACCATCCGCGTCCGTGCCCAGATGGCCTCCGACGAACAACGCGACGTCATCGGCCTGCTGCTCAACGACTTCGAGGAGAACGCCGCCGACTGGCTGTGGGGTCTCGACGCCGAACTTCGCCTGCGGCGGGCCTCACCGCGCCTCTTTGAGGAACTCGGTTGCACCGAGCAGCAGGCCCATCACCGCTTTCTCTGGGAGCTGCTCCCGTGTGACGGCTCAACTTGCAGCGCGCCGTTCAAACTGAATGGCGCGGAAAGCCTGCGCAAGCTGCTGACCAGCCATACCTCGTTTCGGGATGTCGAGGTCTGTGTCGTCCAGGACGGCGAACCGGGCGTCTGGTCTCTCAGTGCCAAGGCCATGTTCGACGCGGACGGAAACTTCACCGGCTACCGCGGCGTCGGACGCGACGTGACCCAGGCGCGCGAGGCCCGCCGTCGGATCGAACACATGGCACGCCACGACAGCCTCACCAATGTCGGCAATCGTGTCCTTCTCAACGAGGGCCTGTCGCGCGCGATCGACCGGCTGGAGCGCTTCGACGAGCACTTCTCGATCCTCCTGCTCGATCTCGACCGCTTCAAGCAGGTCAATGACACCCATGGACATGGCGCTGGCGACGAGTTGTTGCGGGAGGTGGCCAAGCTGCTGCAGTCGGTCTGCGGCGAGACCGACACGCTCGCCCGGCTCGGCGGCGACGAGTTCGCCGTCATCCATACGTCCATGCAGGACCCGCGCGCCGTCGCCGCCCTCGCCGACAGGCTGGTCAATGCGCTCTCCCAACCCTTCCCGCTGGTTTCCGGCACCGCCCGCATCGGTGTCTCGATCGGCATTGCCTGCGCCCCGATCGACGGCCGCGACGCGGACGCGCTGATGCGGAACGCCGACCTTGCGCTCTATCGTGCCAAGGCCGATGGCCGCAATCGCTTCCACTTCTTCGATACCTCGCTCGACGCCGCCGCCCGCCGCCGAAACCTGATCGAGCAGGAACTGCGCGCCGCCGTGGCGACCCGGTCCCTGACGCTGCACTTCCAGCCGCTGGTCGACAGCAAAAGCGGCCAGGTCGTCTGCGCCGAGGCGCTGCTGCGCTGGCACCATCCGACGCTCGGCACCATCAGTCCGACGGAATTCATCCCGGTCGCCGAAGACATCGGCCTGATCGACACGATCGGCGCCTGGGTCATCGGCCAGGGATGCAGGACCGCCACCGCCTGGCCCCCGGCGGTTCGCGTCGCCGTCAATCTGTCGCCGCGCCAGTTCGCCGGCAACGGGCTCTATGCCGGCATCGCCTCCGCCCTGCGCGACAGCGGCCTGCCGCCGTCCCGCCTCGAGCTGGAAGTGACGGAATCCCTGCTGTTGAAGACCAATGCTCTGGTCGAATCGACACTGGCTGCGATCACCGCCCTTGGCGTGCGCGTCGCCCTCGACGATTTCGGCACGGGCTATTCCTCGCTCAGCTATCTGCGCAAGTACCGCTTCGACAAGCTGAAGATCGACCAGTCCTTCATTTCCGACATCGAAACCAACACCGACAGCCGCGCCATCGTCGATGCCATCATCCGGCTCGGGCACGACCTTGGTATGTCGGTTGCCGCCGAAGGCGTCGAGACCGAAGCGCAATACGACATCCTGCGAAATCTCGGTTGCGGCGAGATCCAGGGCTATCTGGTCGGCCGACCGATGCCGGGAGAAGAGCTGGAGCGGATATGGGCGAACGCACGCGAACCGGGGACGATCCGGCACACCGCCTAACGAACCCCGCCACCGGCAAGCGGCAAGCAGCCGCTCCCCGGATGGGCTAGAGCTTTTGCCCTATTCGAGCGGGATGGCGACGTGGCGCAGATTGCCCTTCGCGTCGGAAATCATCACATAGGCATTGCGCCGGCCCTCGCTCTTCAGCGTGCCCAGCGTATCTGCGACCGCCTCGGGCGTCTCGACGAACTCCTGCGCCACCTCGACGATCACCTGCCCCGGCTCGAGCCCTTTTTCCGCGGCCGGCGAGCCCGGCGTGACGGCGGTGATGACCACGCCTTCGACGCTCTCGGCGATCCCATGGGTCTTGCGCGCGGCGTCGTCGAGCGGCGCAAGCTCGATGCCGATCGCGCCGAGGATCGCCGGCGACTGCCCGCCCGGCGCGGCCGGCGACTGCTGCTCGCCGCCCTGGTCCCCCGGCAAGGCTTCCTCGCCCTCGCCTTCGGGCGTCAGCACGCCGTCCGTGGAGGAGGCCACGGCGGCGGCCTTGTCGTCCTCCAGCCGTCCGAGCGTCACGCTCAGCGTCTCTTCCTTGCCGTCGCGCAGCACGACCACCTTGACCTCGGCCCCGACCGCGCTCTCGGCGACGGTCCTGACCAGGTCGCGCGTGTCGTCGACCCCCTTGCCGTCGAAGGACACGATCACGTCGCCGATCCGGATCGGGCCGTTCTCCACCGGGCCGCCCTTGACCAGCCCGCTCACCAGCGCGCCGCGGGCCTTGCCGATCTTCAGGCTTTCCGCCACCTCGTCGGTCACCGGCTGGATCCGCACGCCAAGCCAGCCGCGCCGGGTCTCGCCGAACTCGATCAATTGCTTGATGACATTCTCCGCAAGCTCCGTCGGAACCGCGAAGCCGATGCCGATCGAACCGCCGCTGGGCGAGATGATCGCCGTATTGATGCCGATTACCTCGCCGTTCATGTTGAACAGCGGGCCGCCGGAATTGCCCTTGTTGATCGCCGCATCGGTCTGGATGAAATTGTCGTAAGGCCCGGCATTGATGTTGCGGCCGCTGGCCGAGATGATGCCGACGGTGACGGAGCCACCCAGACCGAACGGATTGCCGATCGCCATGACCCAGTCGCCGATGCGCATCTTGCGCGAATCGCCGAACTTGACGGCGGTCAGCGGCGCCGGCGGCTCGACCTTCAGCACCGAAAGGTCGGTCTTCGGATCGGTGCCGATCAGCTCGGCCTTGAGCTTGGAGCCGTCGGGGAAGATCACCTCGATGTCGTCGGCGCCCTCGATCACGTGGTTGTTGGTGACGACGAATCCCTTCGGATCGATGACGAAGCCGGAGCCCAGCGAATTGACCCTGTTACTGCCGCCGCCGTCGCCGCGGTTCTTGAAGAAATCCTCGAACAGCTCCTGGAAGGGCGATCCTTCCGGCACCTGCGGTACGGGGCCGTCGCCCTCTTCCTTGACGCTCTGGGAGGTGGAGATGTTGACCACCGCCCCGAGCAGGCCCTGCGCCAGATCGGCCACCGATTCCGGCCCCTGGGCCATGGCCGCACGGCTCGAGCCGATCGCGCCGAGCGACAGTGCCGTGCCGAACAGCAGGGCCGCGATTGCGGTGCGGGACTTGGACGCGGTCCGGATCATGTGGTCTTCCTCTGGCTGAACAGACGTCTTCTTGGCCGAAGCATAAGGCGGAAAAATGAAAGTCGAAATCAATTTAGCAGGAAGCGCGCGTGACGCCCGGCCTAGCCGCGGACCAGCCAGACTATTCCGACACCGAGCGTGACGGCGACCAGGCCCGAAAGCCGCAGCTGTTCCGGCGGAATGGATGGCAGGAGACGCGCCATCCGCACAAGAAAACGAGGGGCCAGTGCATAGACCAGCCCCTCGAGGATCAGAAAGAAGGCAAAACCTGCGAGCAGATCCGCCATGGCGACCGTCAATTGCCGGTTGCCGGTACGGCGTTTGCTGCCGGTGCCGCAGGCGCGGCCGCAGCCGGACCCTGCGCGTCGTTGAAGAAGCGGAAGAAATCCGAATCCGGCGACAGCACCATGGTCGAACCGGTATTGCTAAGCGCCCCGGTATAGGCCCGCATCGAGCGATAGAACTCGAAGAAGGCCTCGTCGCGACCAAAGGCCTCGGCGAAGACGCGGTTACGTTCGGCGTCGCCCTGGCCTCGCAGGATTTCCGAATCGCGTTGCGCTTCCGCCTGCAGTTCGACGACTTGGCGGTCGGCGATGGCGCGGCGGCGCTGGCCTTCTTCATTACCACGGGCGCGGATCAGTTCGGCCTCGGCCAGTCGTTCGGCCTTCATCCGCTCGAAGGTCTGTTGCGACACTTCCTGCGTCAGGTCGGTCCGGCGAATGCGCACGTCGGAAATGGTGATGCCGAGCGATTCCGCGTCGACCCGAAGGTCGTCGCGGACTTCCTGCATCATCGACGCGCGGGCGTCGGAAAGCGCCGATTCGAAGCCACGCAGACCGTAGACGCGACGCAGCGATGCATCGAGACGGGTGCGCAGCCGCGCTTCGGCGGATTCCCGATCGCCCGAGACCGTTTCACGGAACCGACGGGGATCGGTGATCTTGTAGACGACGAAGGCGTCGACTTCATAGAACTTGCCGCCCGAAACCTGCACGCGGATATTGTCGAGATCGAAGCGCAGCGCCTGATCCTCGACATACTGAACGCGATCGGCATCGGCGAAGGCGAACGGCAGCTTGAAGTAAAGCCCCGGTTCGCTGTGGACGGCCTGGATCTGGCCGAATCGAACCACGACCGCCTGCTGGCGCTCGTTGACGACGAAGACCGACGAATAGACCAGCAGCAACACGGCCGCGAGGCCGATCAGCACATAGGCGAGACGATTGGACATGATCAATTGCCTCCCTGGGTCTGGCTCTGGCCCATGCGGCCGATTTCATTGAGCGGCAGATAGGGTACGACGCCGTTCTGGTTTTGGTCGATGATCACCTTGTTCGAGTTCTTCAGAACCTGCTCCATGGTTTCCAGATAGAGGCGCTTGCGGGTCACGTCCGGCGCCTTGCTGTATTCCTCGTGAATGTCGATGAAGCGCTGGGCCTCACCTTCCGCTTCCTTGACGACACGATCCTTGTAGGCGGCTGCCTCTTCGCGGATCTGCGCCGCCTGGCCTCGGGCCTGACCAAGCTGCTGGTTGGAGTATTTGTTGGCTTCCTCGACGAAGCGATCCTCGTCCTGCTCGGCACGCTGGACCTCGTCAAAGGCGTCGGCGACCTCGCGCGGCGGAGCCGCGTCCTCGATCGCCACCGCATTGATCGAAATGCCGGCACCGTAATTGTCCATCGTGCCCTGGATGATCGCCTTGACGTCGGCAGCGATCTGCTGGCGGGCGTCACGGAAAATGTCCTGGGCGGGACGACGGCCGACCACTTCGCGCATGGCGCTTTCGGCGACCTGCTGCAGGGTCAGTTGCGGGGCCTCGATGTTGAACAGGAAGGCGCGCGGGTCGCTCACGGTAAACAGCACCGAGAACTGCACATTGACGATGTTCTGGTCACCCGACAGCATCAGGCCGGCGCTCGACGAAGACGAGGCCTTGGCGCCGATATTCTGCTGCTGCTCTGTCACCTTGGTGATCTCGACGGTTTCCAGCGGCCAGACATGGAAGTGCAGGCCCGGCATGGCGATCTCTTCCTTGGGCTTGCCGAAACGCAACTCGACGCCGCGCTCGTCCGGCTGGACCGTGTAGATCGCCTGGACCAGCCAGAAAGCAACCAGCACCAGGCCGAGTATGACGAGCACCCCGCCATTGAAGCCGCCCGGCACGATGTTCTTCAGCCGGTCCTGACCGCGCCGGATCAGATCCTCGAGATCTGGGGGCGTATTGCCGCCACCGCCGCCGCGCGGCCGGTTCGGCCCCTGCCCCCAGGGACCCTTGTTATCGCCGCCGCCGCCGCCGCCCCATGGACCGCCGCCGTTCTGATTGCTCCAGGGCATTCATACCTCTTTGATTGAAATTCGCTCCCAATGCCTGCGCGGGTGCCATCGGCCCCCTCGCGGACGTTAGTCCCGTTATAGGTACGGCCACCCGCGCTTTCAACGGAAAGCACTTAACTTCTTCGAGAGTTATGGGAAATAATGCGTTATGCCGCAGCTCTTCTGCGATAGACGGCGTAACGGGTCGGATAACTGTCCTTTTCGCCTGCGGGAAACGCCGTTTCCTCCACCAGCTCGAACAGGGCCGGATCGATCGCCGGAAAGACCGTGTCGCCGTCGATCACGGCCTCGACATGGGTCACATGCAGTTCGTCACAAAGCGGCAGCGCCTGTCGGTAAATCTCGCCACCGCCGGCAATGCAGACTTCGTCCACGCCCGACGCGTGCGCGATCACCTTCGCGCGCTCCAGCGCCGCCTGAAGGCTCGCCTGCGTCTCGACACCCGGCACGTCGATGGCCGGGCCGCGGCTGACGATCACGTGCGGCCGGCCAGGCAAGGGCTTGCCGCCGACCGACTCGAACGTCTTTCTCCCCATCACCAGCGGCTTGCCCATGGTCAGTGCCTTGAACCGCTTGAGATCGGTCGACAGCTTCCACGGCATGTCGCCATCGCGGCCGATGACGCCATTCTCCGCCATGGCAACGGCGATGATGATCCTGGGGTTCGACATGGACTGCCTTTCGCTGGAACCATACGCCGCCCTCAGACGGCGATCGGCGCCTTGATGCTTGAATCGGCCTCGTAACCTTCGAGGCTAAAGTCTTCGAATTGAAAGGCAAACAGGTCGCGCACCTGCGGATTGATCCGCATTGTCGGCAGCCTCTTCGGCATGCGCGAGAGCTGCAGCTTCGCCTGCTCGAAGTGGTTGGCATAAAGATGCGCGTCCCCCAGCGTATGGACAAAGTCTCCGGGCTCGAGATCCGTCACCTGCGCCACCATCATCGTGAGTAGTGCGTAGGAAGCGATGTTGAAGGGCACCCCGAGGAAGATGTCGGCAGAGCGCTGGTAGAGCTGGCAGGAGAGCTTGCCATCCGCGACGTAGAACTGGAACAGGCAGTGACAGGGCGGCAAGGCCATCTCGTCCACTTCCGCCGGGTTCCAGGCGGAAACGATATGGCGGCGCGAATTGGGGTTCTTGGTGATGCTCTGAACCAGATTGGCGATCTGGTCGATATGACCGCCCTTGCCGTCGGGCCAGGAGCGCCACTGCGCGCCGTAGACGGGGCCGAGATCGCCGTTCTCGTCGGCCCACTCGTCCCAGATGCTGACGCCGTGCTCCTTGAGATAGCCGATATTGGTGTCGCCCTTCAGGAACCACAGAAGCTCGTGGATGATCGAGCGCAGATGCAGCTTCTTGGTCGTGGTGACGGGAAAACCTTGCGAAAGGTCGAAGCGCATCTGGTAGCCGAACACCGAGCGCGTGCCCGTGCCGGTCCGGTCGCCGCGGTCGGAGCCGTTGTCCATTACGTGGCGCAAGAGGTCGAGATATTGCTTCATGGTGTCGCCGCCGATTCCTGTTCGGCGGCAACATTAGCGCCCCAAGGCCGCCGAACCAAGACGGCGCGGCGGTTATCCAAGATTGGCGTCAGAGATCCTCGAGTTTTCCCAGTTCCTTGGCGACCAGATAATAGAAGGTCACGCGCGACTTGCTGTTGTCCTTCGCCATGATGGTGCAGACCGTGTCGACGGCCTTGTCGGCGGAGGGGCCGGTGACGCCGAGCTTCTTGCCGCACCACTTTTCCTTGACGCGGGCGAGCTCCTCCGGATCGGACGCGGATACGAGCGAGGAGTCGCGGTTGCGCAGGGCAATTCCGAGGTGGCGCACGATCTTGTTGACCACCGCCTCGTCGGCACTCGGGTCATAGTGCTTCACATCTGCAAGATAGTCCGTCATGGCCTTCTTCCTTTCGCTTGAACGCGGGCGTCTCATGCGCGCCCGCTTGAACAGCAGAATGTGAGAAGCGCTTGTGACCGTCAAGCGGCTTGGCTTGCCGCGCCTGAAGATGGCGAGAATTCGCCGGCACCAATTGAGTTTTGCCAAGAATCCGGCAATGAACCTAGTCCGGAACGTGCGGTCGACAAGCCCGCCGGACGGAGGCACACGCGAATGGCATTCAAACGGCTCATCCTGGCATTGACGGCGGCGCTTTCCATGGCGACGGCTCCCCTTCCCGCCCGCGCCCAGTCCGGTGCGCCCGATCGCCTCGTCGGCATGTGGAATGTCGAGGCCGGCGGGCCGGTCGGACAATGCCAGATCGAACTGCAGAACCACGCCTTTGCCGGACGCCTCGCCGCCCGCTCGATCCTGTGTATAGGGCCGCTCGCCTTCGTCAACGGCTGGGCGCCCGAGCGCAACGGCTTCATCCTCTTCGGCATTGACGGCCGCCCGATCGCAAGCTTCGCCCCGGCGCGCGGCATCATGAACGGCCGGCTCGCCGACGGTTCGCTGGTCGTGATGCGCCCGGCGGGCGGCCAGCGCAAGGATGCCGCACAGCCGCAGACGGGCGGCGGCGCAAACCCCTGCTACATCCGCGAGGACACGGGCAAGTGCGTCAGCCCCGAGGACACGGTCGCGCCGCGCGGCCCGCATCCGGTCCGGGTTTTGATCACCGGTCTGATGAACATCCGCCGCGAACGCAGCCTCGAAAGCCAGGTCGTCGGCCAGGTGAAGGCCGGCCAGTGCATCATCGTCAACGCCTGTTTCGACACCAAATGGGGCGTTCGCTGCGAGATCCCGATGGACGGCGGCGCAACCCGCGGCTTCATCCTCAAGTACTACGAAAAGAAGGGCCGCGACTATGTCGGCTTCGTCAATCGCTGCTGAGGAAAACTTCCTTTCGCTTGGCCCTTTTCATCGGCGAATGAAACACCTATATCTCCCTTGCCGGGGCTTGCTCCGGCTATGGCGATAAACGGTCGGTGTAATAAACCTATTGGACCCGGGGGCGGTACCCGGCGCCTCCACCAAAAACCGGTCGGTCTTTTGACCGGCTTTTGATGGGGGCGAAATAGGATCGACAAGGGTGTAAAGATCGAACTTTTGCTCGGCATGATACCGCCGTTATCGGGTCACAAGTGTAGTTGCAAACGACAACAACGCTAAGGGTTATGCTCTCGCTGCCTAATGGCGGTGCGGGAAATCCGAACTAAGCCCTCAAGGTTAGCCCCTTGAGGCGGGGTCCGAAGGCACCTGGCAACAGAAGCCTTCACCTTCCCCTCCCTTTGCCTACCTTCCGCGTTTCAAATCGTGTAATATGCTTCGTCATGACTCGGGTGACGGGGGCTTTCCCCGAATGCGGCGTCGTGGCATATAGCCGCGCGAAGACGCCAAGCAAGAGAAAGACAGGATCTATGGGGAACGACCATATTCGCTACGACATTCTGGCTCAGGACGCGCTGCGCGGCGTCATCCGCAAGGTATTGACCGAAGTCGCAGCCACCGGTCGTCTTCCGGGTGACCATCATTTCTTCATCACCTTCCTGACCGGGGCGCCGGGCGTGCGTATCTCGCAGCATCTGAAGGCCAAGTATGCCGAGCAGATGACCATCGTCGTCCAGCACCAGTTCTGGGACCTCAAGGTCACCGACAGCCTGTTCGAGATCGGCCTTTCCTTCTCCGACACCCCGGAAAAACTGGTCATTCCGTTCAACGCCATTCGCGGCTTCTACGATCCTTCCGTCAACTTCGAGCTCGAATTCGACGTGCCCTTGGCCGACGAGGGAGAGGAAGGCGCCGAGATCACCGCCTATCCGATCGCCGCCGTCGAGCGCAGCGAGGATCAGTCCGAGCCGAAGGCCGGCGACGAGGAAAAGAAGCCCGGTTCGGTCGTCTCGCTCGACGCCTTCCGCAAGAAGCAGTAGGCCCAACAGCACCTGGGCGCCGCGAGCCGATCGCGCGCCGTTTCGGGATCAGAGCCATGAGCGCAGACGTCGTCAATCTCCGCCAGTTTCGCAAGGTCAAGGCCCGCTCCGAAAAGGAACGTCAGGCGGAACAGAACCGACTGACCTTCGGCCGCAGCAAGGCCGAGAAGAACCTCACCGACGCCCTCAACGCCAAGGCAGAAAAGACGCTTGACCAGGGCCGCCTCGACCGCTCCGACGACGAATAGCCGACGGCGAAATCGGTTGCCGATCAAGCTCCTGCACGCAGTTGCGGAATTACCTTGTCAGGCCCTTGAATCAATGTCCGAGCCGGAGCCACGATGATCCGCAAGCATTCGCTCACCCTGCACGGCCACCGCACCAGTTTCTCGCTGGAAGAGGAATTCTGGGACGAGCTGAACGCCATCGCCGCCGAGCGCCGGATCCCGCTCGCCGCACTCGTCGTCGAGATCGACGAGAACCGTGACCCACGTACCAACCTCTCCTCGGCCGCCAGACTTCACGTCCTCGCCCGCCTCAAGGCCGCCGCCCAGCATTGACCGAAAGAGCAGCGCGCAAAACATTATACAACCAAACTATTCATTAAGGGATTCGTCCTAGTCTGGGATTGCCCATCAATGATTGCGTCGATGCCCCGTATTTCAAGGCTCAGTTACGCGTATTTGCCCATCGATCCGACCGTGTGACGTGGTTTCGCAAAGCTCCTTTATTTCAAGGATTTAAGAACATGGTAACCGCAATTTCCTCTACCTCGGCCACGACCTCCACCACCGCGCTCGACCAATCGGGCTCCACCACGGCCTCGCTGAAGTCGTCGATCGCCAAGCTCGAAAGCCAGATCACCTCGAAGGAAGAGGAACTGGCCAGCACCGAAACCGACGACCAGAAGTCGGAGATAAGCGATGCGCTGACTGACCTTCGCGCCTCGCTGGCCAAGCTCGAAGCCCAGATGGCGCAGATGGAAGCCGCCGAAAACGCCGCCGAAAAGCCCACGGCGGAGCAAACGGAGCCTGCCCTCCTGTCCGGCGAAAGCGACAAGATCGGCACCACCAATTACGACGAAGAGACGCCGTTCGGCGAACGCTACGCCTACGTCTGAGCCGATTTGCCCTTGATGACCAGAGAAGGCGGCGACCATGCCGCCTTTTTCATGGCTGGTTGGAACCCGCCGGCTTGGCCGGGCACCGCTCGAAGCGCGTCGCGCCGCCGGAATCGAGCGCGCCGGTCGCCGACAGCGACATCAGCGCCTCGCCGTCACGTGCATAGACATGCCGGTCCAGCCAGAAATCGGCCTCGCCGGAACACAGGAGGTCGACCACCAGACTGTCCTTGAGCATCGCGGCGGCGCCGAAATTACAGCCATATTCATAGCCCCGGACCAGCGCCCTTTTCTTGGCGGCATCATATTCGAACGTCAGCGGCCCCATGTCACAGGAATATTCGTTCTCCGCATCGGCGTTTTCCGGCGCATAGCCGTCCTTCGCGCTCGCCAGTTCCTCGACAAAGGCCGTCACCTTGTCGTCGAGCATGGCCTGCGTTCCGTAGCCCCAGTTCTCCAGCCGCCATGCCACCGCCTCGGCAAAATCCTCGAAGCGCTTCTGGCCCTTGCAGGCCGTAGTGTCGTCGCAGTCGAGGAAATAGTCCTCCATCTGCTTGTCGATCTCCTCCAGCGCCATCAGTTCGAGCGCCGCGGGGAAATAGCCCATGAGCGCCGCATTGCCGAGCGCTCCGGCGCAGACGCCGGCGGTCGATTGCTCGAAGCAGGCGCGCATCGAGGCCGTCAGCCGCCGCTCGATGACCGGCCGGAAGGAGACGTCCCGCGTCACGTCGCTGACCTCGCCGTCACGCAAGGCCATGATCTTCACCGGCGGCGCGGATTCGGCGTAGCTCGAAAAGGCGTAGAGGAAGCGATCGTCGCGCAGGTCGAATTCGACATTGCCGTCTTCGTCGAGATCGGCCGGCGTCACGCCGAAGCCGTCGAACGTGCCAAGCTCGACGGCCTTCACCGCATCGTCGCTCGCATGCGCCAGCGCCACCGCCGTGCAGCAGTGTGCCCCGCCGCTGAACGAGGAAAACACCACGCCCGGCTCCGCCCATTGCAGCGGATAGATGCCGATCTGGCCGCGCGCCATCTCGTCCGGACCGGTTTCCAGCCGGATCACCGTCTCGCCCTTGTCCTTGTGCCGGACGCTCAGCACGGCCGTCGCCGTCCCTTCGTCACTGTCCTCGCCGTTCAGCGTCAGCGCCCAATCCCCGTTCGTATAGATCTTGCCGAAATCGTCCCGCGTCCAGTCGACCATCATGCCGGAGCCGATGATCACCTCCCGGGCCTCGCTCGTTTCCTCCGTCCTGGCCGGGCCGAAGTCGCCGCGATCGAGCGCCCGTGCGCAATCGGCAATCTGCTTGAGCGTGTCGCTGGAGCCGGAGAGCGAGAACGGACCGTAGCTGACATTATCGACGCTCAGCGTCATCCGCCCGGCATCGCGTAGCGCCGCCATGAAGCTCGCATGGGGATTGGTCAGGTAGAGACCGCCGGAGCCGTCGGTGACGTTCGCCCGCATGGTGCCGGTCCATTTGCGCCGATCGGTATGGACGACGACGTCGTAGTCCTGCTCATGGGTCAGCCAGCCGAGTTTGCTGGTTGCGACCAGCACGACGACGACATTGCCGCTCGGCCGGATGAAGAACAGGCCGTCCTTGGCGCCCTTCGGGCTGGCAATGCAGACCTTGTCCTGGCGATCATAGGCCACCGTCCAGCCGCGGTTCTCGGCGAACGGCTGATAGCGTTCCTCTGCAATCGCCAAACCGGCGGCCCCGACGAGAAACAGCAGCGAAACACAGGAGATAAGCCGACGAAACATACTGAAGCCCCCCTTGCCCGCCGGTTCCCGACCGGCGGCATGTTCCAGCCTAGGCCGCGGCCACACAACAGGCAAGCAGCCGCACGATCGCTGCTTTCAGCCTTTAGTTGACCCCCGGCAGGCTCTCGAACTGCAGCTGCACCGGCGGCAGCGCGCCCCCGCGCGTGACACCCTCGCCGGGTGGCAACGGCAATTGCGGCGCTGGCGGCACATCTTCGGTCGCGGGCGGGGCCTGTTCCACCGCATCGCCGACCGGGGGGGCGGCCTGTTCGGCGGCCTCTGCCGCCCTGCGGCGTGCCTCTTCCTCCGCCGCCCGGCGCTCGGCCTCGGCCTTCAGCCTCGCCTCCTCGGCCTTCAACCGGGCCTCCTCGGCAAGTCGTGCCTCCTCGGCGATCCTTGCCCGCTCGGCCTCGGCCTTGGCGCGCTCCTCGGCGCGGTAGCGATAGAGTGCGGCCTCGCGGCGCAGCCGTTGCTTCTCGAGCACGTTGGATTGGAGCGTCTCGACCCGACGACGCTCGCGCTCGAAGGCGCGCTGCGACAGGAAATTGGCAAGATCACCGACATCGAGCCTGCGCTCGGGGTCGGCGACATCGCCCGAAAACAACAGGCGAAGCGCGGGCTCCGCACCGGCCAGCGCGTCGTCGCCGGCCTCGAAGGCGGCACGGATGTCGGCCTCCGCCCGGCGCTCGCCGAGCTCGACGCGCAGGGTCCCGTCGAGCTTGGCCGTCTCGTTGGCGAGCGTCAGCGTCGTGGCACGCAGCACCCCGTCGGTGATGTTGAACGGCACCTCGATATTGGCAAAGGCGCTGGATGCCCCGCCGATCAGCGTGGCGGCGAGATCCTCGACCTTGGCATTCGTGATGTCCCCCTCGATCGCATCGGCGCGCGGCACGAGTTTCGGCAGAAGGCCGCTGTCGAAGCGATGCACGGTGAGAGCCGCGATCTTGACCGCGCCGGACCCGTTCGTTGCCGCGAGCAGGTCGCCGACACTCGACCCGGTTGCTTCCGCCACCAGGTCGAGGTCGAACTTGCCCTCGAGGACGGCCCCGGCATCCGCCTTGCCGAGCGCCTTCTCCGCGTCCGAAAGCTCCGCCTGACGCAGCGCGATCCGTCCCTGGTAAAAGCCGTTGCCGTCGGTATTGGCAATCATCAGCCGCCCGCTCATCGCGCCGCCGAGCCACCGCCCCGCCGCATCCTCGATCGTCAGCTGACCGCCCGCCCCGTTGAGCTTGGCGGAGAAGTCGGAGATCGGGCCGAATGCGCCCGGTGAAAACGTCCGGGCCGTGACGGCCAGGTCGAAATCGATATCGCTGCGGGGCTTCGGCAGCGGCGTAGTCGACAGTGCCCCCGTCACACCGTCGCTCACGGGTCCCAGCACGCCCTCGGCCAGCCAGCCGAGATCGGCATTGTCGAGGGCGACCTGTCCCCCGAGCTTCGGCACGGCGCCGTTCCAGTCGAAGACCAGCGTACCGGACAACGCGTTGCCGGCGGCCTCGGCATCGATCGCGGAAATCTCGGCCCGGCCCTCGCCAAGCGCGACCTCGGCGGCAAGCCGCGCCGGCAGCCCCGCGCCACCCTGCGGCAGCAGGACACCGGTCATCATCAGATAGGGTTCGAGATCGGGGCTCTCGAGCTTGACGGCACCGCTGCCCTTGGGAAAGCCCGCCGCGGCCAGCCCGATCTTGCCGCGCGCCGACAGCGTCGTGCGTCCGGCGGCGAAGGTCAGCACCGCATCGGCCGGCGCATCGCCGGCACCGGTCACGCTGAACTGCAGCCGTCCGCCTTCGCCACCACCGATCGGCAGCGGATCGAGGCCGGCCTGTCCGAGCAGGACTTGCGCCTGCGGATTCTCCAGTGTGGCGGCCAGGTTGACCTTCGCATCGCTCGACAGCCTCGCCAGATCGCTGACACCGTAGTCGAGCGCGACACGGCTGCCGTTGGACGTACCGGCAACCTTGACGGCCATCCCCCCGCCGGCGGCTTCACCGAACACCAGGCTCGCGGTCAGATTGCTGTCGGCATACCAGCGGGCACTCTTCACCAGCCGCCCGGCCAGCGGATGCGCCGGCAGGCGTTCGGAGATGAGCGTAAGAAACGGCCCCGGATCGGCTGCCGACAAGGCCACCTGCGCCTTGCCCGAGGGCGTCGTCATCGGTCCCTTCACCGTGCCGCTCGCCTTCAGCGTCGCGCCGGCCAGGTCTTCCACATTCAGCCGGTCGACCACGACGCTCGCGCCGTCATAGGTGAAGATCGTCTCGACCCCTCGCGCCTCCACGCCATAACCGGTCAACCGGCCGACTTTCAGCCGCGTGGCGATCTTCTCGGCGAGCAGGCCCTGGCTGGCCTCCTCCCCGGCGATCAGGCTTGCCACCGCGCGCGCCGCGTCCAGATCGATCTCGTTGCCGGCAAGGTCGATCGACAGCGTGGCGACGGCATTGTCGAGCGACTGGCGTTCGAGACGACCGTTGAGCAACGCCGGCCCGAGCGCCAGCTCAAGCTTCTCAAACCGCTGGATCTGCGGCGTCAGATTGACCGCAGCGGAAAAGCCCATGGACTTCAACTGGCGGATGGCAGGGTCGACACTGCCGGAAACCCAGGTCGAAAGCCCCGAAGGCTGCGTCGAGGCGACCAGGAGGTCGCCGCTGAAGGCGGGGGCGGAGCCGAGCGTCAGTCGCCCCTTGGCCTCCACCTGGGTACGGCCGGGAAGAACCACCACCGCGCGCTCGACATTCCAGCCGCGTCCGTCAGGCCGGATGTCGAGCGTGATGTCGCGCAGCACCGTGTCGCCGGCGACGATCGCCGGAAGCCTCAGCGTCGCCTTTCCCGGCAGGTTCGGAATGGGGATCTCGCTGGCCATGGCAATCAACAGGTCGAGCCGTTCGCGCACCGAGCCCGCGGCATTGCGCCCGGTCTTGCCCTTGGCGCTTTCGTTGGCGAGCCGGTTGACGTCGACCTGCTGGCCCTCGGCGGTCAGAAGGAATTCCGGATTGACGCCGGTGTCGAGCTTTGCCTCGCCGGTCACGACATATGGGTCGGTCGCCTCGCCGATCTCGAACCGGTAGGAGGTGAGCGCGATGCGTTCATTGGTGAGTTCGAACGCCCCCTTTGCCCGGGGCGGCGGCGTCTTCGGGTCGGCCCTGTCGGGCTCCTTGCCCTTCCATGTCGCCTGGAACTGTCCCTGATAACTGGGCTTGCCGGTTTTCAGTGTCAGGTCGCCGTCGAGTTCTATGGTGAAGGGCCGGCTCTCGGGTTGCAGTCTGAGCTTCAGCGAAATGGCGTCTGCGCCGACTTCGGGCTGCAGGCTGGACAGGTGGAAGATGCCCTTCTCGCCGTCGAGCGCCGCGCTGCCATCGACCGACCAGGGCCCCGCCAGCGAGCGCGCCGACATGTCGGCATCAAGCCCGGTGAGCCTGCGCGTGCGGCCTGTCTGCTCGTCGATGAAATCGATCTCGCCGCCGACGACCCGAACATTCTCCAGCACCACGGTGCGCGCCGGTATATCGGCGCTGCTGCCGCGCAGCCAGTCGAGCGTACCGTCGGGAAGAAGCCGGATGCGTGCCTTTGGCTCCTCGATGCGCATGTCGAAGATGCGCGCCTCGCCGGACAGAAGGGGCGCGAGTTCGGCATCCATGGAAAAACGCGCCACATGCACCAGCGGTTTGCCGTCCTTGTCGGCACCGACCGTCACGTCATGCAGGGTGACCGATGGGAAAGGCAGCAGGCGCGCATTGACTTCGCCGAGCACCGTGACCTTCTTGCCGAGAATACGGCTCGCCTGGCTCTCGAAATCCTTGCGGAAATCGGTCCAGTCGACGAACAGCGGCGCCAGCAGCGCCCCGAACAGCGCGACGACCAGCAGCCCGCCGAGGAAAACCAGTATGCGTCCGAGCACGTCCTGCGACTCCCATCACTTCCGGCGCAAAGGTAATGCAATTCCCGGCGGGAGCAAGCCGCGAGGAGCCCTCATCACATACGGAAGATCTTGCCGGGATTGAAGATATTGTCTGGATCGAGACTTTTCTTGATCGACCGCATCGCAGGAATGGCCGATCCCAGCTCCTGCTCGAGATAGCTCATCTTGCCCTGGCCGACGCCATGCTCGCCGGTGCAGGTGCCCTCCATCGCCAGCGCCCGGGCGTTGAGCCGTGCCATGAAAGCCTCGGCGCGCGCGAGATCGGCCGTGTTCTTGTCGTCGAACAGCATCAGCACGTGGAAATTGCCGTCACCGGCATGGCCGACGATCGGCGCCAGAAGCCCGGTCTCGCGAATATCGGCCTGGGTTTCGGCGACGCAGTCGGCAAGCCTCGAAATCGGCACGCAGACGTCGGTCGACAAGCCGTTCAGTTCCGGCGCCAGCGCCCGACCGGCCCAATAGGCATTGTGCCGCGCCTTCCACAGCTGCGCCCGCTCCTCGGCATTGGCGGTATAGCGGAATTCGTCCGAACCGAACTCGGCGGCGATTTCCCTGAACTGCTCGGCCTGCAGCGCGACCGTCTCTTCGGTACCGTGGAATTCGACGAACAGCGTCGGCTTTTCCGGATAGGAGAGCTTGGAATAGGCGTTGACCGCCTTCATCTGCATCTCGTCGAGAAGCTCGATACGGGCGACCGGAATGCCCATCTGGATGGTCATGATGACGGTGTCGCAGGCCGCCTTGAGGCTCGGGAAAGCACAGACGCCGCCGGAAATCTTCGCCGGTATGCCCTGCAGCTTGAGCGTGATCGAGGTGATGATGCCAAGCGTGCCCTCCGCGCCTATGAACAGCCTTGTCAGGTCGTAGCCGGCCGAAGACTTGCGGGCGCGCTGCGCCGTGCGGATTTCCTCGCCGTCGGCCGTGACCACGGTGAGCGCCAGCACATTGTCCTTCATCGTGCCATAGCGCACGGCATTGGTGCCGGAAGCGCGCGTCGAGGCCATGCCGCCGATCGAGGCATTGGCGCCGGGATCGATCGGGAAGAACAGGCCGGTGTCGCGCAGATAGGTGTTGAGCTCCTCGCGAGTGATCCCGGGCTCGACCGTGCAGTCGAGATCCTCGGCATTGACCGACAGCACCTTGTTCATCCGGGTGAAGTCGACGGAAATGCCGCCGCTCGGCGCATTGATATGGCCCTCGAGCGAAGATCCGGTACCGAACGGGATCATCGGCACCTTGTGCGCCGCGCAGGCCTTCACCACCGTCTTCACGTCGTCGCTCGTCTCGACGAAAACCACGCCGTCGGGCAATTGCGCCGGCAAGTAGGATGTCGTGTGGCTGTGCTGCTCGCGAAAGGACTGCCCCGTCTGGAACCGCTCGCCGAAACTCTGCTTGAGGATGCCGAGCACGGCGGCAATCCCCTCCTCGTTGCGAACCCCTGCGACGACATCCTTCAAGGCCATGCGAACCGTCTCCCCCCGCTCTGCCATCTCGGCAGTATGCTCACCAAAACAGGACCGAGCTATGGGCCAAGTCGCTCCCGCTTGTCCAGTGCCGAGACTATGCCCGCTGGCGGTAATGCACAAATGGGTCGGCCAAAAACATTGCGGTGCGAAATGGCGATGGGCTAGATGGCGTTCATGAGAACCTTCCTCACAAGCCTTGCCATCGTCCTTGTGCTCATAAGCGCCGCCAGCGGCTATGTCTGGTGGAATTACGATGCCGTCGTGACGATGATCCTCAAGCCCCAGACGGCGACCGCCGGCGACATCACCGAGGAGAGCTTCGGTTTGGTCACGGCCGACGGCAAGCGTTTTGCGCTCGGCGATCTTCAAGGTGCGCTGTCAAGCTTCAAGCCGTCCGCCGATGGCGCGCCGCGCCCGCTGGTGCTGTTCGTCCACGGCTTCGGCCCCGATCCCGACGGCGAATTCGGCCTCTACACCATGGGCGAACTGGCAAAGGGCGCGGGCGCCGACGTTTTGATGTTCAACTGGCCGTCCTGGATCTCGATGACCGAGTTCCCGGTACTGAACGCGAGGGCCGCGAGCGAACGGCTGATTGCGCTCCTTCACGACATGGCCGACTTAAGCGGCCCCGGACAGGCGCTGGCGGATCGCCCGGTGATGATCGTCGGCCATTCGATGGCCGGCGAGCTCTTCCGCCATGTCGGCGAAGCATCGCCCGACCTGCCCAGGGGACTGGTCGCGCGCATCCTCTTCGCCGTCCCGGAAACGGCCCTGCCCGATCACCGGCTGTGGATGGAAAAGCTCGGCTTTGCCGACGAGATCTTCGTCTTCGTCAACGCCGACGATCCGGCCCTCCAGGTGACGACGCGCATGTACAACACCGCGCGGCTCGGCCGGACGCTCACCAATCTCGACGGTTCGCCCGAACCGCTGGCGCAGAATGCCGATTATATCCTGCTCGACCCGGAAAGCTGGCGCCATTACTTCTTCGTCTCCGGCCAGCGCAGTGAGGCGATCGACCAGATCTTCGCCGACATCCTGAAGACTGGCGCGCCGGCCCTCAAGCACCGCTACCTGCGGGCCGAGCCCGCCGGCAATGTTTTCGTCGTGGTCGGTCCGGGCGCCCAAGGCTCCTGAGGAGGAGCGCTCACCCCTTCAGCGTCTCGCCGAAGAAGGTCGTCAGCCGCCGCCAGTGCCGCTCGGTGCCGGCCTCGTCATAGACGCTGTGATCCGGCACACACCAGCCATGGGCCATGCCGACATAGTTCTCCAGCACGAAATCGACCTCGGCCGCCCGGAACGCCTCGACGAAGCGTGCCGCCTGTTCGGGCGGGAAGGAAGCATCGACTCCGGCGGCCCCGACATAAATGCGGGCCTTGATATTGGCTGCGCCCAGATGCGGGCTGTCCGGCCTATCGCTCGCCAGATTGCCGCCGTGAAAACTCGCAGCGGCGGCGATCCGCTGCGGATGGGCGGCCGCCGCTGAAAGCGCCCGCGATCCGCCCATGCAATAGCCGACCACGCCCGCCGGCCCGTCGACGCCGGTTTCCAAAAGCGCGTCGAGGAAATGCGCCGTATCGGCCGCCGTCATCGCCTGGCTCGTGCCGTCGATCATCGCGCGCAACTGCCGGGCGCTTTCCTCTTGCCTGAACGCCGTCTTCGCATCGAACGGCCCATAGGCGCCGAAACGATAGAACAGGTCCGGCACGAGCACCACATAGCCATGGCCGGCAAGCCGCTCTGCCATCTGGTCGAGCGCCGGCCGCGGCCCGAAGGCATCCATGTAGAGGATCACGCCCGGGCGGATGATGGCGGGGCTTGCAGCATCGGGCAGGAACAGCCCGGCCTTGGCCGTGCCGTCCTCGGTCTTGATGGCAATCTCGCGTTTGCTCATGAAGCTCTCCTCCTGATGTTTTCTCGACACGGCCGACGATCGACATCCGGGCCATCCCTTCGGCCACGGCTTACGAGAACGCGCCTATTCCGCCGCCTCGATCGCCGCCGCCACCTGCATTTCCTTTTGCAGCCGCGCCTCCTCGTCGGCATGCGGCTTGGCAAAGCGCGCCAGCGCCAGATAGGCGAGCGGCGTGACATAGAGCGTGACGACCGTGGCGAAACCGAGCCCGCCGACGATCACCCAGCCAAGCGCCACGCGGGCTTCCGCGCCGGCCCCATGGGCAAAAACCAACGGCACGCCGCCGAGGATGGTGGCGATCATCGTCATCATCACCGGACGCAGCCGCAGATTGGCGGCATTTTCGATCGCCTCGCGCACGCCCTGCCCGCGGTCGCGCAGCTGGTTGGCGAACTCGACGATCAGGATGCCGTTCTTGGCCATGATCCCGACCAGCATGACCAGCCCGATCTGGCTGTAGACATTGAGGCTGGTCCCGGTCAGAAGCAGCGCGAAGACCGCGCAGGCAAGCCCCAGCGGCACCGTCGCCATGATGATGATCGACGACAGCACGCTCTCGAACTGCGCCGCCAGTACCAGGAAGATGATGATGAGGGCAAAGCCGAAGGTCGAGGCCATGCCGCCGCTGTTCTCAGTCAGCGTCGCGGCCTCCGCCAGCGGCAGGAGCCGTGCACCCGACGGCAGATGCGGCTCGGCGAGCGCCGTTGCCTTGTCCAGCGCCTGGCCGAGTGAAAGCCCCGGCCCGAGCCCCGCCGTGATCTGCACCGCGGCCAATTGCTGCTCGCGGGCCAGCGACGGTGCCACCGCCTTTTCCTCGAGCGTCGCGATCACCGACATCGGCACGGTCTTGCCGTCGGTGGTCTTGAGGAAGATGTTTTCCAGATCCGTCGGATCGTCGATCGGCCGCGTGGTCGATGCCAGCTTGACCGGATAGGCCTCGCCGTCGACGAAGACGTCGCCGATCGAGCGACCGTCGAGCAGCGACTGCAGCGCCTGGGCAAGTCCGGTGATGTCAATGCCGAGATCGGCGGCGCGCTCCCGGTCGATCGACACGCCGAGCTGCGCCTGGCTGACGTCGTTCGACAGCCGCGGATTGTCGAAGCCCCCATCGGCCTCGAGATCCGCCACCAGCTTGATCGCCGCTTGCGTCAATCGCTCATGGCTTGAGCCGACCAGGGCGAATTGCAACCCGCTGCCGCCGCCGCGAATCCTCAGGCTGTTGGGCTGCATGGCAAAGGCGTTGACGCCGGGAATGCCTTGCGTGAGCCGGGTCATGTCGCGCACGATCTCGTCCTGGCTGCGCTCGCGTTCGCCCCAGGGAGCCAGAGTCAGCACCATGAAACCGCTATTGGTACTGCTGCCGAAACCGGAGATCGAGAAGAGGTTGACGACCTCGCCGCTGTCGCGCAGGGGTTCCAGCACCTCTTCGATGCGCCGCATCTGGTCCTGCATGTAGTCGAGGCTCACTCCTTGCGGCGCCGACACCCGCATCAGCGCCACCGCACGGTCCTCGCGCGGCGTGAGCTCGCTGGTGATCAGCGAAAACGCGGCAAAGGCGACGAGAGAGAAGGCGATGCAAACGGTCACCACCACCAGCGGCGCATTGAGGCAGGCGCTCAGCGTCCTGCGGTAGAAGCTGGAGAATGCGTCGCCGAAGCGCGCGAGCGGACCGGAGTGGTGCTCGATCGCATGCGCCGTCAGGAGGCGCGAGGCGAGCATGGGGCAAAGCGTCAACGCCACGATCGACGACAGCGTCACCGAAAAGGCCAGCACGAAGCCGAATTCGCGGAACAATCCGCCCACCTGCCCCGGCAGGAAGGAAAGCGGCACGAACACGGCGGCCAGCGTCGCCGTCGTGGCAATGACGGCGAAGAACACCTCGCGCGTGCCGAGCACGGCCGCCGCCCGCGGCCCGAGCCCCTGGCTTCTCCGTCTGACGATGTTTTCCAGCACCACGATCGCGTCGTCGACGACGAGCCCGGTCGCCAGCACGATGGCAAGCAGTGTCAGGATGTTGATCGAGAAGCCGACCAGATAGACCGCCGCCAGCGTTCCGATCAGCGAAACCGGCATCGTAACCGCCGGAATGATCGTCGCACGCCAGTCGCGCAGGAACAGATAGATGATGCCGATGACGATCACGGCGGCAAGCACCAGCGCCGTGATCACCTCGTCGATCGAACCGCGGATGAACACCGCGTCGTCGCTGGTGACGCGGATTTCCGTGCCCTCGGGTAGTTCGCCCTGCAGCCGCGCCACCATGGCCTTCACGCCGTTGGAAATGCTCAGCGTGTTCGACTGCGCCTGGCGGATGATGCCCATGCCGATGCCGGCCTTGCCGTTCGATCGGAGCGCGGTGGAGGAAAGGTCGGGGCCGAAGGTGACGGTGGCGACATCGCCGAGCCGGACATTCCTGCCGATGAGCAGCCGGGCGAAATCCTCCGGCGTCTTCAGGTCCGCGGTCGCCCTGACCACGATGTCCTGCGTCGTGCTGGTGATCGAACCCGCCGGCACGTCGAAGGCAATGTCGGAGAGCGCCGAACCTAGCGAGGCCACCGTCAGGCCGCGGCTGGCCAGCGCCGACTGGTCGACGTCGATGCGGAAGATCTTCTCCTGGTCGCCATAGAGGTTGACATCGGCCACGCCGTCGACGGATGCAAGCCGGTCGGCGATTTCGTTGTCGACCAGAAGCGTCAGGTCCTCGAGGCTCATCCGGTCGGATGTGACCGCCAGCCGCATGATCGGATCGCTGTCGGAATCGGCCTTGATGATGCGGGGTTCGTCGGCGTCGTCCGGGAGGCTGTTGGTGACGCGGGCGATCGCGTCGCGAACGTCGCTCGCCGCCACGTTGAGGTCGGTCGAGTCTGAAAATTCCAGCGTCACCCGGCTCGACCCGAAGGAGGAGGTCGACGACATGGATTTCAGCCCCGCGACACGGGCGACCGCGCCCTCGACCACCGTCGTCAGCTGCTGGTCGATCGTCTGCGGCGAGGCGCCGTCAAAACTGGTGCGCACGGTGATCACCGGGCGATCGACATCGGGCAGTTCACGCACCTCGATCCCGTAGAAGGCGGCAAGACCCGCCACCACCATCAGCGCATTGGCCACCGCCGCCAGGATCGGGCGACGGATGAACAGCGCGGTAAAGCCCGCCTGCGCGTCCGGCGCCGGTCCTGCTGAGGGCCCTGGCCGCGAAGCCGGACCTTCAGTTTCATCCTTGGCGTCCGTGCCGCCCAAGAGTTCGGTCTTCTCGCTCATCGGCTCGCCACCGTTTTTTCGCCGTCCACGGATCTTTTCCCCGCCTCGTCGCCCAGAACCTCGACGGGCCGCCCGGCGCGCACGCGTTGAATGCCCTCGGTCACCACCCGGTCGCCTTCGGCCAGTTCGGCCTCGACCAGAACCGCGTCCGGATTGCGCTGGACGATCCTGACCGCGACCTTCTCGGCCTTGCCGTCGGCAACGCGCCAGACGAAGGAGCCGTCGCTGTCCCACTGGACCGATAGCGGATCGACCGCCGGATAGCGCTCGCCGTCGAAACTCATCTCCACGGTAAACGCCATCCCGGCGCGCAGGTCGTCGTTCTCGTTTCCGATCCTGGCCCGGATCCTCAGGGTCCGGCTGGCCTCATCGATGCGGTTGTCGACCGCTTCGACGCTGCCCTCGTAAAGCTTGCCCGGACGTGCCACCGGTGTCGCCGTGAGCGGCTGGCCGACCTTGACGACCGGCGCGAAGCGTTCCGGCACCCAGAAATCGACGAGCAGTTCGGAGCGGTCGTCGAGCGTGGCGATCGCCGTCGACGTGGTGACATTGTCGCCCGGATTGACGGTGACGATCCCCGCGACCCCGGTGATCGGCGCGACGATCTCGCGCCGCTTGAATTCCAGATCGGCGCTGGCCAGCGCCAGTTCCGCGGCCTCGAGCGCGATGGCGGCATCGAAGGCATCGATGCGGGAAACGGCGGATCTCAGGTTGGCATAGAGCTCGTTCTTCTCGGTCGCGCTTTTGAGCGCCACCTGCGCCTGGTCGCGGGCGATCCGCTGCTCCTCGCTTTCGAGCCGCGCGATCACCTGCCCCTTCTCGACCCGGTCGCCCGATTTGATGGCGATTTCGGCCAGCGTCCCGGAAACCTGCGGCATGACCGTCACCGACTGGATGGCATCGCCGGTGCCCAGCGCCGAGAGCCGGTCGTTGACCTTGCCGATGGTGACCGCCTGCACCACGACCAGCGTCGCGGCAGCGCCGCCACGCCGGCTGCCGGCGCCCTGTCCCTGCCCCGGCGTCTGGCCCTGCGCCTGTTGTTGCGCGGATCCCGCGGGCTGCCCACCCGCTCCCGCAGTGGAACTCTTCTGACCCACCGGCGCCACCAGAGCAATCATGCCCTCCGGCACCCCGATCCGCCGCAACACGCCATCGGCGCCCGGCACGAACCAGATCCACAAAAGGACGCCGGCGGCGATCACCAGAAAACTGAGGCTCAACTGCTTCCAAAATGCCATTGGGAACTCCGGCCTGTGCTGCGCCCGCGGCATCTCATCTTGGAGACGCCATGCAGCCACGAGGCGAATTGCGGATCATCTGTGCGGCAATATTTCGCTGCAAGGCACAAACGGCAAGGCACAAAGGCCAACATTACGAAAATGTCATCCGCCGGGCTTGCCGCCGCCCGGTTCGTCAGACCGTTTCCACCGGTCCCCGGCCCTTTGCCCAAGCTCCGGGCAAAACCGTCAATATTCCCTGCGGATAGCGGCTGGATCGGAATGAAAGGGGAACATCTTTTCTGGCCTTTCCAATCCGAATCACTACATTGGCCGCATGAGTAACGGTTTCGACGACATTCCCTTCTTCGACGAGGAAGAGCCCGCCCCGCGCAAGCCGGCCGAGGGCCGTGCCCCGGCCTCCGCACCCGCCGCCGGCGGCCTCGGCATCGCCGCGCGCGCCATGGCGGCCCGCGACCAGGCCCGCCCTGCGCCCGATTACCTCGCCGGCCTCAATCCCGAGCAGCGCGAAGCCGTGGAAACGCTGGATGGCCCGGTCCTGGTTCTGGCCGGTGCCGGCACCGGCAAGACCCGGGTGCTGACCACCCGCATCGCCCATATCCTCGCCACCGGCCGCGCCTTTCCCTCCCAGATCCTCGCCGTCACCTTCACCAACAAGGCGGCGCGCGAGATGAAGGAGCGCATCGGTCTGCTCGTCGGCGGCGCCGTCGAGGGCATGCCCTGGCTCGGCACCTTCCACTCGATCGGCGTCAAGATCCTGCGCCGCCACGCCGAAATGGTGGGCCTGCGCTCCGATTTCACCATTCTCGACACCGACGACGTCATCCGACTGATCAAGCAGATCATCCAGGCAGAAGGCATCGACGACAAGCGCTGGCCGGCCAAGCAATTCGCCCAGATGATCGACGGCTGGAAGAACAAGGGCCTGGACCCCTCGCAGATCCCCGAGGGCGACGCCCGCGCCTTTGCCAACGGCAAGGGCCGCGAACTCTACGCCGCCTACCAGAACCGCCTGAAGACCCTGAACGCCTGCGACTTCGGCGACCTGCTGCTGCACCCGATCCGCATGTTCCGCGCCAATCCGGATATCCTGAAGGACTATAACGACCGCTTCCGCTATATCCTGGTCGACGAGTACCAGGACACCAACACCGCGCAATATATGTGGCTGCGGCTGCTGGCGCAGCGGTCACCCCCCTCCTCTCCCCAGCGGGGAGAGGGTGGCGCGAACATGCCGGGTGAGAGGGCGGCACCCACGAACCTCGGCGGCAAGACCCCCTCACCCGGTCCTCCGGACCACCTTCTCCCCGCTGGGGAGAAGGGGAAGGCCACCGTCAACATCTGCTGCGTCGGCGACGACGACCAGTCGATCTACGGCTGGCGCGGTGCGGAGGTCGACAACATCCTGCGCTTCGAGAAGGATTTTCCCGGCGCCAAGGTCATCAAGCTGGAGCGTAACTACCGCTCGACCGAGCATATCCTCGGCGCCGCCGGCCATCTGATCGCCCACAATGAAGGGCGCCTCGGCAAGACGCTGTTCACCGACCGGGTGAACCCCGACGACGAGAAGGTGGTGGTCCACGCCGCCTGGGACAGTGAGGAGGAAGCCCGCGCCGTCGGCGAGGAGATCGAGCGGCTGCAGCGCGGCGATGCCGACGGCAAGAAGCACAATCTCAACGACATGGCGATCCTGGTGCGCGCCTCGTTCCAGATGCGCGAGTTCGAAGACCGCTTCGTCACGCTGGGCCTCAACTACCGCGTCATCGGCGGCCCGCGCTTCTACGAGCGCCTCGAGATCCGTGACGCCATGGCTTACTTCCGCCTCGTCTGCCAGCCGTCCGACGACCTCGCCTTCGAGCGCATCGTCAACACGCCGAAGCGAGGCCTGGGAGACACCACCATCCGCACGCTGCACGATTATGCCCGCGCCCGCGACGTGCCGATGCTGGCCGCAGCCGTCGACCTGATCGAGACCGACGAGGTGAAGCCGAAGGCCCGCAAGGCGCTGTTCGACGTGATTCAACACTTCAGGCGCTGGTCGGAACTGCTTGAAACGACACCCCATACCGAGCTTGCCGAACAGATCCTCGAAGAGTCGGGCTATACCGACATGTGGAAGAACGACAAGTCGGCAGAAGCCCCCGGGCGCCTGGAAAACCTCAAGGAACTGATCCGCTCGATGGAAGCCTTCGAGAGCCTGCGCGGCTTCCTCGAACACGTCTCGCTGGTCATGGACACCGAGCAGAATGCCGACATGGACGCCGTGTCGATCATGACGCTGCATTCGGCCAAGGGGCTGGAATTCGAAACCGTCTTCCTGCCCGGCTGGGAAGAAGGTCTCTTCCCCCACCAGCGCGCGCTCGACGAAGGCGGCCGCTCGGGCCTCGAGGAAGAACGCCGCCTGGCTTACGTCGGCATCACCCGGGCCAAGCGACGTTGCCACATCTGGTTCGTCTCCAACCGCCGCATCCATGGACTCTGGCAGTCGACCATGCCGTCGCGCTTCCTCGACGAACTGCCGGTCACCCATGTCGAGGTCGCCGAAAGCGAGCAGTCCTATGGCGGCTACGGTCGCGGCGGCTATGGCCAGTCGCGCTTCGACAAGGCCGATCCCTTCGCCAACACCTATTCCACCCCCGGCTGGAAACGCGCCCAGCAAAACAAGTCAGACGCCACCCGCGACAACTGGGGCACCCGCTCCGGCCACGCCGTCGAGCGCATCGGCTATGGCGAGAGCGGCCCGAAGGCGAAAACCATCGAGGGCGAACTGGTGGCCAAGTCCACCACCACCGAACCGTCGAAATTCACCGTCGGCGACCGCGTCTTCCACATCAAGTTCGGCAACGGCAACATCGCCTCGATCGAGGGCAACAAGCTGACCATCAACTTCGACCGGGCGGGCGAAAAGCGCGTGCTGGACGGGTTTGTGGAAAGGGTGTGAGGGGCGGGCCCTGCGGCAGTCCAAGAATAGCACAGAGGGCGTTCCTTGTTCTCCAGCTTCTATTGCGCTATTTAGTTAAAACGCTTGAGCGTGGAATGAGGTGCGATGTCGATCCTGGCAATGATGGTTTTGTCGACTGTCAACGCCCCTTACGGGACGAGCCTTTCGGCTGAACAATTGGCTTCCAAGATCTCCGATCCTGAAAGCGCCATCCACTGCGATCCGGCAGCCTTCTCATTCTATTCGGAAGTGGAGGAAGGGCTGCAGTACTCGTTCATCAAAGAAATGCACATCGACCCGGTGATTGCCGCCGAAGTCGCACAGAAGTTTTCCGTTTTGGCGGGGTACACGCTGCCGCTGGCGCTGGCGGCTTAGTTGGCCGAACCTGCATCGAGCCGATGGGGTAGGCTGTTCGACCAGGCTTGCAGCATCATTCGACAGGCCAATGCAGCAGTCGATCTGATCGACCGTTGGAGTTTCGGGGGCGGCACCGCCCTCATGCTCCAGATTGATCACCGCGAAAGCTTCGACGTCGATATCTTCCTCGATGATCCGCAACTGTTGCCGTTTCTCAATCCCCAGACCCAGGGATATGTCCTCGACATAACGCCCGCCGGGTACCACTCCGATGGATCGCGCGCACTGAAGATCGCCTTCAAGGGAGTGGGTGAAATCGACTTCATCTGCGCTCCGAGCTTGACGGAGAAGCCGACGATAGCGGCCGAGGTCCGTGGGGTGAGCGTCCTGCTGGAAACCCCCGCGGAAATCATCACGAAGAAGATCCGCTACCGCGGCGCTTCCATGCAGCCACGCGATATGTTCGACATCGCCTGTGTCTTGAAATCCCTCGGCAGAAACTACGTTCTCGACGCGCTTGCTCCGTTCGAGGACGAATGCGCCAAGGCGCTCACGGTCGCTCGCCAGATGAACCCAGTCTTTGCACAAAATATCATGGCAAAGCTGCTCTTGCGTGAGGACTTCTCTGAAGTTCCCGGTGAGGCCCAGGCAGCAACGATCGCGCTCTTGGAAACAGTATGCAAGTCGTCCCATCGCTTGAAAGACGACAATTAGTTGTCACGCTTCAGCCTTAGGCAGCGTCTACGCTCGCATCGCACGTCATCCCATGAACGTCTTAGGTCCCGTCCAGCCCCGCAGTCCGAGAATGGGCGGCACGATCAACGTCTTGAACCAGATGTCCGGTTCGCGCCAGCTGATCAGCCAAAAGGCTTCCTTCAGCTTGCCGACGTCCTGCCACCACGTCATCAATTGCTCTGGCGCACCCATTTGTTTCGGCTGGTAGATGAAAGGCAGGCCGGACCTGTTCAGGGAGACCAGGAGATCGAAGAGCGCTTCATTGTATTCGAGCCCGCCTGACGTGTCGAAGGGCAGGAGGTCAAAGGAGCCGGGCGGCAGGGAAGGATCGTAGATATGGACGGCGCCGTTCAGTATATGCGACACGCACAGCGGCGGCGTCTCGCCTTCTCGGGCAAAATAGCATTGCTGTGGCAGTGGTCGCCCATGCGTCAAAACCGGTCGCCTCCAGCAAGCGCAGCTGAGAAGCAGACTCCTGGCACGACACCAGGTGCCTTCAGGAACAGGCGCCCATCACCCCTCCGCGACCGCCTGCCCCCGGTGCAGCCACATGAGTTCCATCTGCACCGCCGCCTGGAAATCCATGATCTCGGCGCGCATGTCTTCTTCCGGGCAGCCGAGTGCCAGAAGCTCAGTGCCGAGCGCGCGGCAGGTCGTGCGCCAGAAATCGACGGCGGCCGGGCCATGGCACTTGTCGAGCGCCTCGGCCGAGCGGCGAACGAGGTCGCGGCGGCTGGCGAGCGGGAAAAAGGCGATGGACGGGGTGGCCGTTTCGGTCGGGGCGTCGTTACGCATGCGCTACATCCTCACGTTTACAAAACACGTGTAGAATCAGCGTGGTTAATGTTCCGTTTCGGCAACGCGCCAACGTCCCGGAAAGGGACGAATGAAGCCCCCGGGCATTCGCGCCCGGAGGCCTCGGCTCCTCGTAGCTGTTATTCGGCCAGCCGATAGGCGATCACATAATCACCAGGCTTGGTGCCCACCGACCCATGCCCGCCGGCCACCATGACGACATATTGCCGGCCGTCCTGCTCATAGGTCATCGGCGTCGCCTGCCCGCCGGCCGGAAGCCGTGCCTTCCACAGTTCCTCGCCGGTGGTCAGGTCATAGGCGCGCAGATAATTGTCGACCGCCGCCCCGAGGAAGACCACACCGCCCTTGGTGATCATCGGCCCGCCGATGCCCGGCACGCCGACCTTGAACGGCAGCGGCAGCGGCGTCATGTCCATCACGGTGCCGTTGCGATGCTGGTAGGCGATCTCGCCGGTGCGAAGGTCGGCACCCGCGACCGTGCCCCACGGCGGGGCCTGGCAGGGAATGCCGAGCGGCGACAGGAACGGGCCCATGTAGACGCCGTAGGGCGCGCCGTCATTGCGGTTCAGCCCCTGTTCCGAGCCCTTCTCGTCCTGCTCCTTCGGCGGCACCTGGTCGCGCGGCACCAGCCGCGAGGTGAAGGCCAGATAGGTCGGCATGCCGAACATCACCTGCCGCTCCGGATCGACCGCGACCGAGCCCCAGTTGAACGTGCCGAAATTGCCGGGATAGACCAGCGTGCCTTCGAGCGAAGGCGGCGTGTACTGTCCCTCGTATTTCAGCTTGTGGAAGGCGATGCGGCACAGCATCTGGTCGATCAGCGTGACGCCCCACATGTCCTTTTCTTCCATCCGGTCCGGACGGAAGGAAAGCTTGGTAATGGGTTGCGTCGGCGCGGTGAAATCGCCCTCGACGGCACCGCCCGGCGCCGGAATTTCCTCGATCGGCAGGAGCGGTTGGCCGGTGCGCCGGTCAAGCACATAGACATCACCCTGCTTGGTCGGCCCGACCAGCGCCGGCACGGCCGTTCCGTCCTTCGCCGTGATGTCGAGCAGCACCGGCTGGGCCGGCACGTCCATGTCCCACAGATCGTGATGCACGGTCTGGCGCACCCAGCGATCGGCCCCGGTATTGATGTCCAGCGCGACGATCGAGGACGAATATTTCTCGACGCTCTCGCTGCGGCCGATGCCGATCTGGTCGGGCACCTGATTGCCGAGCGGGATATAGACAAGCCCCAATTGCTCGTCGACCGAGAACACCGACCAACTGTTCGGCGAATTGGCGGTATAGGTCTCGCCCGGCCCGATCGGCGCCGTCTGCGCCGGATTGCCGCTGTCCCAGTTCCACACCAGCGCGCCGGTGTTGACGTCGAAGGCGCGGATCACGCCGGATTGCGACTTGGTGGAATAGTTGTCGTTGACCGCCCCGCCGATGATGATCTTGCCCGCGGCGACGACCGGCGGCGAGGTCGAGTAGTAATAGCCGGCCGGATTATAGGGCATGCCGGCCTCAAGCCTCAGCGTGCCGCGATCGGCAAAGCTCTCGCACACCTTGCCGGTTGCGGCGTCAAGGGCGATCAGCCGCGCATCCGAGGTCGGCAGATAGACGCGCGCGGCGCATTCAGCCCCTGCCGTGGCGGTCGGATCGGCATAATAGGTGACGCCCCGGCAGGTCTGGTGCTGCCGGTCGGGATTGAGCCCCGCATTCGGGTCGAATTTCCACTTCTCCTTGCCGGTCGCCGCGTCGATGGCGATCGCCCAATTGTGCGGCGTGCAGAGATAGAGCGTGTCGCCCACTTTCAGCGGCGTTACCTGATAGGTCGTCTCGCCGACATCGTCGGGCAGCTTCACGTCGCCCGTCTGATAGGTCCAGGCAACCTCGAGCCTGTCGACATTCTCGGTGGTGATCTCTGCCAGCGGCGAATAACGCTGGCCGAAGGGCGTGCGGCCATACTGGTGCCATTCGCCATCCGGCACCTCCCCGCCATAGGACGGCGTCTGCGCGACCTTGTCGGTCGGCAGCGAACCGGAGCGATCATAGGGATCGATGGTCATGGCATAGCCGGCGACCACAAGGGCGACGAGAACCGGAAAGGCCACCGGCCAGACGTTCGCCGGCCTGCCCAGATCCTCGGCGCGGCGCGGCCGCCCGAGCGGACGACGAACGGCCGGCAGCATCAGCCACAGCCCGAGCAGCACGATCAGACCGCCGCGCGTGCCGAGCTGCCACCAGTCGAAGCCGACCTCGAAGACCGCCCAGCCGAGGCTGGCGAGGATCAGCAGGCCATGCAGCCACAGCGCCTCTGCCCGGCGGGCGACGATGAGAACGGCGGAAATCATCAGGATGATGCCGGCAGCCAGATAATAGGGGCTGCCCGACAGCGCCACGAGCTGCGCGCCGCCGACGGCGAGTATCAGCCCGAGCGCGCCGAACAGCACGGCGGTGAAGAGATTGAGCATGGTGAAATTCCACTAGGTTCTGAAAATCATGGGTTGCCGTGCCTGGGAGTGACCCGACATGTCGCCAACGACCGCCGGCCGGATTTGTTCCATCGAGTCTCGCTTGGGTCAAAGGAAGTGACCGCGAAACCGGAGGCCAAAGGACTGGGCGAGAGGCCAGTCCCGCGCCGATCTCCTCCTTGTGGGGGAGGTGTCCGGCAGGACAAAGGGGGACGAGCTTGCTGGGCACTGAAGGGGAAGGAAGACCGCCCGACCAAAGCCCGGCCGCGGTCTGCGCGGTTACTTTAGCCTGCCGCGCCCCCTTGATCCCGCCCCTCCCCCTTGCCATCTTGCGGGCGGCCCAGCCAATCGAAAGGACAAAGCCCATGACCCGCGCCCTGCTGCTGATCGATATCCAGAACGGCTTCTGCCCGGGCGGCAATCTGCCGGTCGCCGATGGCGAGAAGGTCGTGCCGGTCGCCAATGCGTTGATGAACAGCGGACACTATGACCTGATCGTCGCCTCGCAGGACTGGCACCCCGCCAACCACGGCAGCTTCGCCTCGCAGCATCCGGGGAAAAAACCCTTCGAGATGGGCGAACTCAACGGCCAGCCGCAGGTGCTGTGGCCGGACCATTGCGTCCAGGGAACGGCAGACGCCGAATTTCATCCCGGCCTCGACCTCTCGGCCATCGCCCATGTCCAGAGAAAGGGCGAGAACCCGGCGGTCGACAGCTATTCCGCCTTTCGCGACAACGACCGGGCAGCCCTCACCGGCCTTGCCGGCTATCTGAAGGACAAGGGCGTCACCGAACTCGACCTCATGGGCCTTGCCACCGACTACTGCGTGAAATTCTCCGCCCTCGACGCGGTCGACATGCTGCCCGGCGTCACCGTCCGCTTCATCGAGGACGGCTCGCGCGGCATCGACCCCGATGGAGTGAGGGCCGCGTTCGAGGAGATGAAATCCGCCGGTGTCGCCATTGTGTCGAGCAGAGACGTCATCGGCGGCTGAACCATCCGTCATGTGGGACCAGGCAACTCGCCCCTCCCCCCTTCTTCCGGCCGATTGATTTCCCCGCCCATCCACGCTACGGGACCGGCGCGCCATAAGGTATTGCGGAGGACCGATATGGAGACCGTCACCACCATCGCCGAACTGCGAGAACGGCTTGCCCCCCATCGCCGGGCCGGCCGGACCATCGGTTTCGTACCCACCATGGGCTACCTGCACGAGGGCCACCTGACGCTGGTCGGCCGGGCAAGGGCGGAAAACGAGGTGACCGTGGTATCGATCTTCGTCAATCCATTGCAATTCGGCGCAAACGAGGATCTGGCGAAATATCCGCGCGACCTGGAGCGCGACAGCGCCCTCTTGGCACAGGCCGGCGTCGACTTCCTCTTCGCCCCCACCGTTGCCGACATGTATCCAAAGCCGATGGAAACCGTGGTCGACGTGCCGAAACTCGGCTCGGAACTGGAGGGCGCCGCCCGCCCCGGCCATTTCGCCGGCGTCGCCACCGTCGTCACCAAGCTCTTCAATATCGTCCAGCCGCACGCCGCCTATTTCGGCGAGAAGGACTATCAGCAGGTGGCGATCATCCGTCGCATGGTCGAGGATCTTGCCCAGCCTGTGAAGATCACCCCGGTGCCGACCGTGCGCGAAAAGGACGGCCTCGCCTGCTCCTCGCGCAATGTCTACCTCAGCCCCGAGCAGCGCGCCGCGGCCGTGATCGTGCCTTGCGCCCTCGACGAGGCCGTCCGGCTGATCCGCTCCGGCCTCAAGGATGTCGCCGCGATCGAAGCCCAGATCACCCGCTTCATCCGCACCGAGCCGCTGGCCGAGCCCGAGGTCGTGGCGCTGCGCCACCCCGAGACGCTCGCCGCAATCGACACCGTCTCCGGTCCGGTCCTGCTGCTGCTCTTCGTGCGCATCGGCCAGACCCGGCTTCTCGACAACCGGGTGATCGACATCGCATCCGAAAACGGCATGGAGGCCGCCTGACATGAGCACCCCGCCCCGCCAGAAGCGGCTGACACCGGCCGATATCACCGCCCTCAAGGGTGTCCGCCCGGCCGTCTGCCTGACCGCCTACACCACCCCGATGACCCGGCTCTTCGACCCGCATTGCGACCTGCTCCTGGTCGGCGACAGCCTCGGCATGGTGCTCTACGGCATGGAAACGACGGTCGGTGTCACCGTCGAGATGATGATCGCCCATGGCCAGGCGGTCATGCGCGGCGCGTCGCATGCCTGCGTCATCGTCGATTTGCCCTTCGGCTCCTACCAGGAATCGAAGGAACAGGCCTTTCGCACCGCCGCTCGCATCATGAAGGAAACCGGTTGCGACGGCGTCAAGCTGGAGGGCGGCGAGGAAATGGCGGAAACCGTCGCCTTCCTCGTTTCGCGCGGCGTGCCGGTCTTCGGCCATGTCGGGCTGATGCCGCAGCAGGTCAACACCGCCGGCGGCTATCGCTCGAAGGGCCACAGCGACGCGGAAGCCGAGAAGATCCGCCGCGATGCCCGCGCCATCGATCAGGCCGGCGCGTTTGCCATCGTCATCGAGGGGACGGTCGAGCCACTGGCCCGGGAGATCACCGGCACGGTTGCCGCCGCCACCATCGGCATCGGCGCCTCGCCGGCCTGCGACGGCCAGGTTCTGGTCTCGGACGACATGCTCGGCCTGTTCAACGATTTCAAGCCTCGTTTCGTCAAACACTTCGCCGACCTCGCCGGCGTGATCTCGAAGGCCGCGGAAGACTATGCGGGAGAAGTCCGCGCCCGCAGCTTCCCCGGTCCGGAACACACCTTCCAGGTACGGCCGAAGAAATAGCCCAACTGTGCAAAGACCCGGCGGCCCGGCGGCTCAGCTGCCGGGCGTCTGCTCCAGCTGGTAGATCGCATCGTTGATCGCGTCGATCTGGCCGGTGATCACCGCCTGGGCATCGTAAAGGCCGCGATTGTAAAAGTGCGCGCCGATCTCCTTGGCGAAGAACTGCAGCATGGCCTCGGCCTCGAACCGCCCGACATCGAGCTCGAACTCGGTGAGAAAATAGTCCTGCACCTTGGCGACGATCGCCGCCTGGTCGTCATTGGAAAAATCGAGTTTCGGCAAAGACGCGTTCCTTGTGACATCCCCCTCGTCGGGAACCGTGCGAGACTAGTGCATTTCGAGCCGGAGTGGGAAGCGGTTTTACCATCGGGAGGTGCACGACAGACACGAGAGAGCGGTGTGGCGCCTCGCCCTCGAACGGAAACGCTCGAGCGACATGTCAGGGGAATCAATCGACCCATCAGGCTTATTCGTTTGTTAAGCGAAGGGCTTGGCTCTAAAGGCTCAGATCAAACGAGGTGCGACGACAGATGAAATCCGACTATACCGAGGGCCTGCGCGGCAGCGTGCCGATCCTCGTCTCCACGATCCCCTTTGCCGCCCTGTTCGGAGCCATCGCCGTCAGCAACGGCCAGACGGTCGGCGAGGCGACCCTGATGAGCGCGATCATCTTCGCCGGCGCAAGCCAGCTCGTCGGCATCGAGCTGTTCGGCCATTCCGTGCCGGTCTGGGTGATCGTGCTGTCGATCTTCGCCGTCAACTTCCGCCACATCCTCTATTCGGCGGCGATCACGCCCTTCATCGCGCATTTTTCCCCCGCCCAGAAGGCGCTATCCTTCTTCCTGTTGACCGATCCGCAATTTGCCCAGACCCTGACACGCGGGGAGACCGGAAAAAGCGTATCCTTTGCCTGGTACATGGGTTTCGCGACCACCATCTATGTCGGCTGGGTCGGCGTCAGCGCGGTGGGCGCCGGTTTCGGCAAGCTCGTCGGCGATCCAAGGGCGCTCGGCTTCGACGTTCTCCTGCCGATCTATTTCATGGGCCTGGTGCTCGGCTTCCGCAAGCGGGCGAACTTTCTCGGCGTGGTGATCGTCAGTGCGGCCGTTTCGATCCTGGCGCAAAAGCTGGTCGGTTCGCCCTGGCATGTGAGCATCGGGGCGCTTGCCGGCGTGCTTCTCGCCGCCGTCCTGCCGCCCAAGCCTGTGACGACCGAGGCCGGGCCCGAAGCGGAGACCCGCGCATGAGCGAGCTTTTCACCCCGCATATGACGCTGCTCATTCTGGCCGGCGCGGTCGCCACCTACCTGACGCGGATCGGCGGCTATCTGTTGATGAGCCGGTTGAAGAACGTGCCGCCGCGCGTCGACGCGGCGCTCAATGCGGTGCCGGCGGCGGTTCTGACCACGCTGGTTGCCCCGGCCTTCTTCTCCGGCGGCATCGACGTCACCGTGGCCATGGCCGTCGCGCTCGCGATCGGCCTTGGCTTTTCCTCCATCCCCATGCTGGTCGGCGGCTGGATCGCCGTGATGGTCATGCGCCACCTGGTCGGCTGAACGGCTCGGTCGCCCGCTCCAGCCAGGCCCGCGCCTTGTCGTCATGCATGAGCGGCATGAGTTCTGTGCGGGTCTTTTCGTGATAGTCGTCGAGCCAGCGCAGTTCCTCGCGGGTCAGAAGCTCGGTGACGACGAGATATTTGTCGATCGGCACATAGGTGAGCGTCTCGAAGCTCATCATCGGCATGTCGCCGCCCTCGACCGGTTCCGCCTCCCGGACATAGACCAGGTTCTCGATGCGGATGCCGAAGGCGCCGGGCCGGTAATAGCCGGGCTCGTTGGAAAGGATCATGCCGGGCAGCAGCTCCTGCGTCGACAGCCGCGAAATGCGCTGCGGCCCTTCGTGCACCGAGAGGAACGAGCCGACACCATGGCCCGTGCCATGCGCGTAGTCCGCACCGGCCTTCCACAGCGCGATGCGTGCCAGGGGATCGAGGTCGCAGCCGCGCGTCCCCTTGGGAAACCGCGCCGTGCTGATGGCGATCATGCCCTTCAGCACCAGGGTGAAGAAACGCTTCTGCTCGTCCGACGCCGCCCCGATCGCCAGCGTCCGGGTAATGTCGGTCGTCCCGTTGACATATTGCGCGCCGCTGTCGATCAGAAAGAGGTCACCCGAATGGATCGGTCGGTCGGACGTGGTGGTGGCGCGATAATGGATCACCGCGCCATGCTCGCCGGCGCCGGCGATCGTATCAAAGGAAATGTCCTTGAGCGGGTTCTGCATCCGCTCGCCGACGCGGGCCCGGGCCGCCTCGAGCGCCTTCGCCGCGCCGATCTCGGTGACGCTGCCCGGATGCTGGTCGTCGAGCCAGGCGAGGAATTCGACGACCGCCACCCCGTCCTGCAGATGGGCGGCGGCCGAGCCGTTGAGCTCGACGCTGTTCTTCACCGCCCGGGCGATCTTGGCCGGATCATCCCCCTTGACCACCGCGCCGCCATGGCCCCGGATGAGTTCGACCAGGGCAAACGGCGCAAGCTCGGGGTCGACCAGGACGCGCTTTCCCTCGACCGCGAGCTTTTCCAGATGCGCCACCAGCAGGCGCGGATCGATCTGGCGGCACATCTGCCCGAGATAGGCCTCCGCCTCGATGCCGGTCTTGCGCTTGTCGAGAAACAGTTCAGCCGTTCCGTCGGCCTTGATGATGGCGCGCGCCAGCGGATGCGGCGTATGCGGCACGTCGCTGCCGCGAATGTTGAAGATCCAGGCGACCGACGACGGATCGGTAATCAGCGCGGCGTCGATGCCCTTGTCGGCAAGGTCGGCGGCGATCCGCGCGATCTTGTCCTTGGCCAGCACGCCGGAATAGGCGATCGACTGGATGGAGACCTGCCCGAGCGGCTCGGCCGGACGATCCATCCAGATCGCGTCGAGCGGATTGGCGGCCAGCACGACGAGGGCGCCGTTCTGCCCGGCAAGCGCCTTCTCCAGCCGCTCCACCTCCTGGCTGGTGTGCAGCCACGGATCGATGCCGAGGCGAAAGCCCTTCGGCGCATACGCGGCGATCCACTTGTGCGGCGGCTCGCCCACCAGATCGCCGGCGGTGAAGACGGCGGGATCAACCTGTTCGGCCAGTTGCGTCACATAGCGACCATCGACGAAGACGATCGCCTTGTCAGTAGTGACCAGCGCCTGCCCGGCCGATCCGGTAAAGCCGGTGAGCCAGGAGAGACGCTCGGCCGAAGCCGGCACATATTCGCCCTGATACTCATCGGCCCGCGTCACCAGGAAACCGTCGATGCCGAGCGCCTCGAACCGGGTCCTCAGGGCCTCGACCCTTTCACGACCGAATTGCGGGGTGGATGTCACATCGAACGACTGAAACATGGTCTGCGCCTTTATCACCGGAATCTGGAGAGCACCTTATAGCAAGGCCTGCCCGTCCCGCACCATCGCAAAGCCTGGGCCGACACTCCCCGCCGGGCTTTATGCGGCAATGCACAATAATGGCGGCATCCCGCATAAATTTTGGTCACAAGATTGCCAGAGAGAAGGCATTTGGCTAACACCCATGCGCAAGACGCATGACACCCATGTAGCATCCCCCCTGCCTCAAAGCGTTTGCAGCGCCTATATCTGCATCATCGAACAAACGAAATCACAACCGGCAAGGACCACGACAATGGCAAACTCAATTCTCCGCAATGCCTATCAGCGCTTTGTCGCAGCGCGCGAACTGCAGGCCAGCCGCTATGTCAACGGCGCCCTGATGAACCTCGACGACGAGACCCTGCATTCCATGGGTACCAGCCGCGAAGAACTGCGCCGCAAGGGCACCCGCGCCACCGCATTCTGATCCGGCGCAAGCCATGAGGCAGCCCTCGCGGCGGCCCCAGACCTCACCTGCTCGTAGCTCTCCTCCCAAAGCTCGCAGGCTCCGATCAGGCGACTGATCCGAAAAAGGCGGCATCCCAGATGCCGCCTTTTTCGTTTTCCGTTATTGAGGATATCGCCATGCGCCTAACGCAATGGTGCGATGCAAAATATCAAGCCGTCAAACCAGACCACGACCGTGCCGCAGATGGATGGTCACCCAGCCATTGCGCCAGATCGTCCGGACATGGGCAAGGCCCGCGCCGTTGTAGGCGGCGATCACCTTCCACCGCTGGCTGGCGAGGATACCCGACAGGATGACCGAGCCGCCGGGCGCCAGATGGGCGACGAGCTGCGGCGCCATCTTCATCAGCGGTCGGGCGAGAATATTGGCGATGATCAGGTCGAACGAGCCGTACTCGCCGAACGCCGTCGAATGGAAGCCGGGCGCGACGCGGAACTCGATACCCTCGACGATCCCGTTGCTGCGGGCGTTTCCCTCGGCGACGGCAACCGCGATCGGGTCGATATCGGTTGCCAGCACGGGCACGCGCTTGAGCTTGCGGACCGCAATCGCCAGGACACCGCTGCCGGTCCCGAGGTCAAGGGCATTGCGCACCGTCCGTGAGCGCACCACCTCGCCGATCACCTCCAGGCAGCCGGCCGTCGTGCCGTGATGGCCCGTGCCGAAGGCCTGCCCCGCCTCGATCTCGATCGCCAGGTCGTTGACCCTGACCTTGTCGCGGTCATGCGAGCCGTGGACGATGAAGCGCCCTGCCCGGACCGGCTTCAAACCCTCCAGCGACTTGGCGATCCAGTCGATGTCCGGCAGGACCTCGCGCTGGATCTCCAGATTGGCGAAATCGGCAGAAAACAGGTCTTCGAGCCGGGCCCGGATCGCATCTTCCTCATCGGCCAGCATGTAGACCGACGCTTCCCAGACGTCGTTCTTCTCGTCCACCTCGGTGGTGGCGATTGCCAGATCCTCTTCGCCGAAGCAGACGGTCATGAGATCGAGGATCTCGCCCGCCAATGCTTCGGTCGTGGTAACGTAGAGGCGGATTTCACTCACGGTCGGTCATCCTGTCGCAAAGGGAGAGAGCGGCACGGCCATGACGAGCCGCCCGGCGCTGGCGCCTGCGGTACAACGCGGCGCCGCCGATGGCAACAGGCGAGCGTTCGGCAAGCGCGGCGCGTCAGCCCTTGGCGAGATTTTCGAGCTTCTTGATCGCCACGTCGGGGTTCTCCCCATAGGAGATCGTGCCGACGAAACGGCCGTCCTTGTCGAGGAGGAACACCGAGGCCGTGTGGTCCATGGTGTAGTCGCCGTTCGGGTCCTTCTCGTCGAGCGGGATCTTCTTGGCATAGACACGGAAGCCCTTGATGACCTCGCCCACCTTCTCCGGATCGCCGGCAATGCCGATCACCCGGTCGGTAACGTTGGAAATATAGGCGCCGATCATGTCCGGCGTGTCGCGTTCCGGATCGACAGTGACGAAATAGGCCTGCAGCTTTGTCTTGTCCGGATCGACCGTGGTCAGCCAGCCATTCAGCTCGAACAGGGTTGTCGGGCAGACTTCCGGGCAATGGGTGAAGCCAAAAAACAGCGCCGTCGGCTTGCCGCGGAAGGCCTGCTCGGTGATCGGCTTGCCGTTCTGGTCGACGAGCTGGAACGGCACGCCGAACGGCGCCTCGGCGATCTTGTCCTTGGTGTCCGTCACCGCCAAAGTCAGCCAGCCGAGAACGCCGGCAAGCAGAATGACGCCGGCCCAAAGGATAATGCGCAAAGTCTTCATCGGTGGTCTGGTCCCTGTCGCACACGTGGCAGATATGCACCCGGCGATAGAGGCTCAGGAGGCAAAGTGCAAATCAACTCGTTGTTTCTCGCTCCGGCGCGCCGATTTGCCTCAGGGCAGAGCGCCTTCGATCGGCTCAAAGGCAGGACGACAAACCGTTGTCGGCATAGGTCAGCACGATGTCCGCGCCGAATCGCATCCAGCCGGCAAAGGCGAGAGCACAAACGATCGCCCCCGCCAGAATGACGGCTGAGGTCAGCAGGTGGTTCGTGTTCTTCAGGGCAACATGGTCCATTTCTCTTACATAATATGCGCTCGCCCCCGGTGGAAGACAAAAGATTCGCACGTGCGTGCAAGAAACCTGATGAATCTTGGGAATAGTTCTGCCAGCTTGGATCCATTCGGGATTCTGGCCGAACGTCTTGGGAGGGACGAATGGGAGAGCAGGTCATTCAGGCGGCGCCGCAGCCGAAAATGCGGGTCAATCGACTTGAGGTACGCGATGTGACGGCAGCGCTCGCGCGGGGCATGGCGGACTTCCGCCGCTATCCGCTATTCGGTCTGTTCTTCGGCGGCATCTATGCCCTCGGCGGCCTCTTCATCGTCGTGATCCTCAGCCTCTATCATCAGCCGTGGATGATCATCCCGGTCGCCATCGGCTTCCCGCTGATCGGCCCCTTCGTCGCGGTCGGTCTCTACGAGATCAGCCGCCGCCACGAACGCGGCGAGCCCATCACCTGGCGCGGGGTGCTGACCGAGGTCTTCCGGCAACGGGAGCGACAGCTCTCCTGGATGGCATTCGCTGTCCTGTTCGTCTTCTGGATCTGGATCTACCAGGTCCGGCTGCTGCTTGCCCTGTTCCTCGGTTTCAAGATCCCCGCCTCGCTCGCCGCCTTCGCCACTGTGGTGACCACGACGCCCGAAGGCATGCTGTTCCTGCTGGTCGGAACACTCGTCGGCGGCGTCATCGCCACGGTCCTCTTTTCGCTCACGGTCATCTCCATGCCGCTGCTGCTCGACCATGACATCGACTTCGTCACGGCCATGCTTTTGAGCATCCGCACGGTTGTCGAGAACCCCGGCCCAATGCTCGCCTTCGGCCTGATCGTCGGGGCCGGCGCCTTCCTCTCGCTGCTGCCGTTGTTCGCCGGCCTGTTCATCGCCTTGCCGGTCCTCGGTCACGCGACCTGGCACCTTTATCGCCGGGCCATCTCCACCGGTTGAGCGATCGAGGTTGACGACAAGGCGCGTCGCCCGGCCTTGGCGGGCAACGCAGCCTGGACGAATACATTATCCATTGCTTAACGGCTCTTTGGCATCATTCGATCGCGAGATGACCGGACCGGTCATACGGACATCACGTCCGCCGGAATGCGTTAACCATTTCCTTGGGCTCAGCATGCACAATGCGGTCGACGCGGGACGTCGACAAGGTCGCGGGAAGATTAATCCGATATGCCGCCACCCGGTTCGACTGAGGGTGCGGCAGCCGCAAACTGGGAAGTAATTTGAAGATGAGCAACGCAATCAAGCAATCCGGCGCCTACCTCGAGATCGTCTCGTTCCATCTCGGCGACCAGGAATTCTGCATCGACATCATGGCGATCCGCGAAATCCGCGGCTGGGCGCCGGTGACGCCGATGCCCCACACCCCGCCTTACGTGCTTGGCCTGATCAACCTGCGCGGCGCGGTGATCCCGGTCATCGACATGGCCTGCCGCCTCGGCATGAAGATGACCGAGCCGTCGGAGCGCGCCGCCATCATCGTCACCGACATCGCCGGCAAGCTGGTCGGCCTTTTGGTCGAACAGGTCTCCGACATGATGACCATCAGGGGCGAAGACCTGCAACCGGCGCCGGAAATCATCCCGGAAGCCCAGCGCGCCTTCTGCCGCGGCATTGTCGCGCTCGAGAAGTCGATGGTCTGCTTCCTCAACCTCGACACCGTGATCGCCGACGAACTCGCCCAGGCGGCCTGATCGTCGGAACTCTCCGGATCTTCCCCAGTATGACCCCGCCGCCTGCGGGGTCATCGGCATTTTGGTGTTCGCCCACGGCCTGCATGCGGCAGCCGCCGCCCGCCGCCCGTTTCCCACCTACCGATGCACCATGCAGAAACGAGTTGCGCTCCGGGCCCAGGAAAGCACGGAGCGCAACCTTATTGAGTATTCGAGGCTGCAAACCCTCGACTGGCAAGACAGGCACAAAAGGCGAACGTTTTGGGGTGATACGCTCGTTTTCTGATGCCCTCATAAAGCTTGCCAAACTTTAGCCTGTAGCGAAAGTGACGTGACGCGGAAAAATGAACATTTTTCCGCCGCCGAGCTGACCAATTTTGGGCGCAATATCAGCCAGCCCGCCATAGACGATTAACCGGCCACCGCTGTCCGGCGTAGTCTCAAGGCTTGCCGTTGGCCCAGGTCACCGGCTGATCGAACAGCGGCACGGTGGAAATGGCCATCTTGGCGGAGCCGTCGACGACCTGGCGCGAGTGGATGAGGTAGATCAGCGTATCATTCGCCTTGTCATAGATCCGGTTGACGACCAGCTGTTTCCAGATCAGCGACATGCCCTCGCGGAACACTTCTTCGCCCTCCTTCGACAGATCGATGTCGCCGATCTCGATCGGTCCGGTCTGCCGGCAGGCGATCGAATTGTTGGACGGATCCTCGAACCAGTTGCCCTTCGACAGACGGTCGATGATCGAACGGTCGAAATAGGTGACGTGGCAGGTAACGCCCTTGATCTTCGGATCGGTCACCGCCTCGACGACGATGTCGTTGCCGACCCAGTCGACGCCGACCTTTCCCACGGTTTCGGCGGAGGCCGGGGCAGCGAGGGCCGCAAGAGCGAGCGAAGTGGACAGGAAGGCGGATCGGAAAGACATGGCAAATCTCCAGGAGTGACGGCGATCAGGAGTGACTGCGATCTAGATAAGGGCGACCGACCACCTTACAAGGCCGGCACGGGCTTTCGCATGCGGCGCACCGAGCAGGCCTCGTAGCCGCCGCGAAACATCCGGCCGGGAGCAATGCCGATCGCGCCGGGAAGTTCCGCCAGATGCGCGACCCCCGCCTCGCGCACCATGGCAAGAGAGGCAAGCGCGCAGACCCGTGCATCATCGGCGGCATTGTGATGGTTGAATCTCAGGCCGAGATGGGCAGCCAGGCTGTTCAGCCGGTGCGATCCGAGTTGCGGCCACATGCGCTGGGCCAGCTTGACGCTGCACAGATAGGACAGTTCCGGATAGGGCTGGCGATAGGCGTCGAGTGCAGAGCGCCAGACGGAGAAGTCGAATGCGGCATTATGGGCGACCATCATGGCGCCCGAGAAATCCTCGGCAAACTCGTCCATCACCTCGGGAAACTCGCCCGCATCCTCGACCTGCTCCGGCCTGATGCCGTGGATTGCGATGTTGAACGGCGAAAACCGCATGGACTTCGGCCGGATCAGACGTTCCTCGACCCGCACCACTTCGCCGTCCTCGATCCACGCAAGGCCGACCGAACAGGCGCTGCCACGCTCTTCGCTCGCTGTTTCGAAATCGATGGCGATGGTTTTCAAGGGATAAGGACTCTTCGGATTCGGTGGCGCTGTCCGGTCATAGGGCTTCCACCCAGGCGAAGCAAATACGACATATCCCCGCAGCATGGCGCGGCGAGCGCGATTCGGCACCCGGATTCGCCCGCATCTCTCGCCTTTTTCGTCCCTCCCCCTATACATTTCGGCGTTTGCCGGATAGGAACGCGCCAAACATACCCGCAATCGGCGGGCGCGGCGCATTGGCCCGCTCAACACATCCAGTTCGAAAGACCTTTTCCATGACAGAATTCAACGGCATCGTGGCGCCGATCGCAGAGGCATTGTCCAAGCGCGGTTATGCGACGCTGACCCCGGTGCAGCAGGCCATGCTCGACCCGGACCTCGAGGGCGCCGACGCGCTGGTGTCGGCCCAGACCGGCTCGGGCAAGACGGTTGCCTTCGGCCTTGCCATCGCGCCGACGCTGCTGGCCGGCGAAGACCGCTTCGGTCGTGCCGGCGCACCGCTGGCGCTTGCCATCGCGCCCACCCGGGAACTCGCCATGCAGGTCATGCGCGAGCTGGAATGGCTCTATGAGAAGACCGGTGCGGTGATCGCCTCCTGCGTCGGCGGCATGGACATACGCAACGAGCGCCGGGCGCTGGAGCGTGGCGCCCACATCGTCGTCGGCACACCGGGCCGCCTGCGCGACCACATCACCCGCCGCGCGCTCGACCTCTCCGCCCTGCGCGCCGTCGTGCTGGACGAGGCCGACGAAATGCTCGACCTCGGTTTCCGCGAGGATCTCGAATTCATCCTCGAGGCGGCGCCGGATGATCGCCGCACCCTGATGTTCTCGGCCACCGTGCCGCGCTCGATCGCCGATCTGGCCAAGAGCTACCAGCGCAATGCCAAGCGCATCGAAACCGTTTCCGAGCGCAAGCAGCATGTCGACATCGAATACCGCGCGCTGACGGTCGCCAATCCCGATCGCGAGAACGCGATCATCAACGTGCTGCGCTTCTACGAGGCGCGCAATGCCATCGTGTTCTGCTCGACCCGCGCCGCCGTCAACCATCTGACGGCGCGGCTGCACAATCGCGGTTTCTCGGTCGTGGCGCTGTCGGGCGAGCTTTCGCAGAACGAGCGCACCCATGCCCTTCAGGCCATGCGCGACGGCAGGGCCCGTGTGTGCATCGCCACCGACGTCGCCGCCCGCGGCATCGACCTGCCCGGCCTCGAACTGGTCATCCATGCCGACCTGCCGACCAATTCGGATACCCTGCTGCACCGTTCGGGCCGTACCGGTCGTGCCGGCAACAAGGGTGTCTCGGCGCTGATCGTGCCGATGAGCGCCAGGCGCAAGGCCGAGCGTCTGCTCGCCGGCGCCAATGTTCAGCCGACCTGGGTCCTGCCGCCTTCGGCCGACGAAGTGCTGGCGCGCGACGACGAGCGACTGCTCGCCGATCCGGCGCTTTCGGAAAAGATCAACGAGGACGAGGCTCCATTCATCGCCACCCTGCTGGCGACCCACGGCGCCGAACAGGTGGCCGCCGCCTTCCTGCGCCTGCAGCGTGGCAACCGCTCAGCCCCGGAAGACCTGATCCCGGTCAGTCTGGAGGCCGCCAAGAAGCGCCGCGAGCCCGACTACGCCAATCCATCCAGCCCCGCCACCCAACCGCGCTCCGATTTCGGCGCCAGCACATGGTTCTCGCTTTCCGTCGGCCGCAGGCAGAATGCCGAGCCGCGCTGGCTGATCCCCATGCTCTGCCGCAACGGCAACATCACCAAGGCGGCGATCGGCGCGATCAAGATGCAGCCGGAAGAGACCTTCGTCGAAATCGCAGACAGCGGCGTCGAGGGTTTTGTCGCGGCGATCGGCCCGAACAAGACGCTCGAGCGCGGCATCATCGTCAAGCGCCTGGAGGGCACGCCCAACTTCAACGCCCCGCCCAAGGAGCGTCCGGCCCGCGATGCCAAACCCTTTGCCGAGACGAAGCCATTCGGCGACAAGAAACCTTACGCGGACAAGAAGCCGCAGGGCGAAAAGAAGGCCTGGGCCGACAAGCGCGAACCGGCATCGAGCCGCCAGTTCCCGGACGAGATGGCCAAGGCCGATGCCGAGGTCTGGGGCGATGCCCCGGCCAAGCCCGCCCGCGACGACTGGAGCGGCGACAAACCCGCCTTCAAGAAGAAGCCGAAGGGCGCCTCGAACGCCTACGACAAAGCGGCCAAGCCCGACTGGGCCGGCAAGCCCGCTTATGCAGCCAAGGGCGATAAGCCCGCCTATGCGGCAAAGGGCGACAAGCCGGCCTATGCCGGCAAGCCGAAGGGCAAGTTCGACGATCGCGGCCCCGCAGCGGGACCGAAGAAGAAGAGCTTCAAGCCGAAGGGCTGATCCCGCTCGAACGCAACGTCACGGCCCGCACATTTCCATGTGCGGGCCTTTTCGTTTGCCGCCTCGCGGGCTCCGCACCGCAGGGGCTTCGATCGGGGCTTTGCCCCTCCCCCCGGCTCTCCCCGCCGGCAGCCGATGCCTGCGGTGGAACAATTACCCCTTCTCCGCGTTGTCGAGCGCGCAGGAATGGAGCTGGGGGCGATATGTGGGAATTTGCAGCGCGCGGTCGCGACCTGGTTCAGCGGCGACGGGCGAGGACGGCCTTTCTCGCCGGCATGGGGCGCGGGCTCGCCGGCGCCCTGCTGTTTGCCCTTCCCATGCTGATGACCATGGAAATGTGGCAGCTCGGCTTTCATATAGACCGGGAGAAGCTGCTCCTGTTGCTGGTCATCAACCTCCCGCTCCTGCTCATCCTGTCCCACCATATCGGCTTCGAGGAGACTTTCGGCTGGCGTGAAGATCTTCGCGACGCAATCGTCGCCTACGGGATAGGCATTGCGGCGAGCGGTCTCATCCTCGCCCTGTTCGGCGTTCTGAAGATGGAGATGCCGATGAGCGAACTGCTCGGCAAGATCGCCGTGCAGGCGGTGCCCGCCAGCATCGGCGCCATGCTCGGCCGCAGCCAGCTGACCCGCGACGAAGACGAGGAATGTGAAAACCCCGAACTGCGCAAGCGCCCGGCAACCTATTTCGGCGAGCTTTTCCTCATGGCGGTCGGCGCGCTGTTCCTGTCGCTCAACGTCGCGCCGACGGAGGAGATGATCCTGCTCTCCTACAAGATGACGGCCTGGCACGCGCTCACCGCCATTGCCCTGTCGATCGCCCTGATGCACGGCTTCGTCTATGCGGTCTCCTTCGAGGGCGGTCATGAACTTTCGCCGGAGACGCCCTGGTGGCACGCCCTGATCCGCTTCACCCTGCCCGGCTATGTCATCGCGCTCTCGATCAGCCTGTTCTGCCTGTGGATCTTCGAGCAGGTCGACGGCACGGCGCTGACCCCGCTGGTCTTCGCCGTGATCGTACTCGCCTTTCCCGCCGCGATCGGCGCCGCCGCCGCCCGGCTGATACTGTGAGGAACCTATGAGCCCCTCCCATCGCCCCCGTCATACAGAAGCCGACGATCCGCACTGGATGGAGTGGCTGACCGGCCTCGTCTCGGCTGCCCTGATCGCCACGCTGATCGGCTATGTCGGTTGGAATGCACTGACCGAGCAGATGGAACCACCGAAATTCGCCATCGAGGCGACCGGCATGGAGCGCATGACGGGCGGCTACCGCATCACCTTCGACATCGAGAATCGCGCCAATAGCACAGCCGCGGCCGTTGTCGTCCGCGGGGAACTTCTGCGGGGCGAAGAGAGTGTCGAGACGGTCGACGTCACCTTCGACTATGTGCCCGGCGAATCCCAGTCGAGCGGCGCGATCCTGTTCACCACGGACCCGGGCAGCGCCCAACTGACGCTCAGGGCGATCGGCTATACCGATCCGTGAGCCTAGGTCACTGGACCGACACCACTTGCCCCCTGCATTACCTCGTGGACGGCTGGCCCGCGAGCGCCAGCCAGCCTCGAAACGAGAAGGCGGCGTAAAACAGGGCCGGCTCCGAGAAGCCTGCTTCGAGAAAAAGTGCTTCATCCTCAGACGGGGCGAGTAGCGGCAGACGCTCGGCCATCGCCTTGACGGAGCCCGCGGCGCTCTTCGCATCGAAATCGACGTCGCCGGCAAAGGCGGCGGACCGCGTCAGCCATTGCCGGCGCTCAGATTCCGGCATGGAATGATGGGCAACCACCAGCGGGCGGCCCGGCTTCAGACGGGTATGGATCTGCTTGAGGGTGCGCAACCGTTCGTTCCTGTCGAGAAAATGCAGCATGAGCAGGCAGGTCGCGCCGTCGAACGGACCGGACGGCGCTTGATCGATCGTCCCCGTCCTCAGTTCGATCCGATCTGCATGAGGGGCGGTCGTCCGGCGGGCGATGTCAAGCATGGCGGGGGACGGATCGACGCCGGTGAATCGCCAGCCGGCGCGCTGTTCCGCCATCGCCTTCAGCTCCAGACCGCCACCCGCCCCGACAGCGAGGATATGGGCAGCGGCAGGCGCCCCCTCCCCGAGCAGGATAGTCACCATCCGGTGCAGGGCGGCCAGTCCCGGCACCTTGCGCTGCGTATCCTGCGTGTAGGTCCCAACCGCATCCGGATTGAGGAACGGCGTGAGATTGTCTTCCATGCGTCTCTCCTCGGATAAGAGTGAGCGGCCGGCCGCCCCACCGCCTCGCTTTCATCGGCCTTGGCAAGGATGACCTCGCCTACCGTTCGACCGGAACTCTCGCTAGAGGGTGCGTTGCCATGGCTGGACAGGCCGGTCACCCTCTCGTATCAATGAGAGTTACATAACAGTGCAGCCATCATGAAACAACAACTGATTCATGATAATCCTATCGCCGCGCAGCCCCCCATCCGGGTGCTCCGATGGCGATCGCCGCGCATGGGAGATGAAATGAACAAGGACACCAGGCTTTCAGACGTCCTGCACGTGCTCCTTCACATGGCTGAGGTCGAGCGGCCTTTGACCTCGGATGTTCTGGCCAAAAGCATGCGCACCAATCCGGCGGTGTTCCGAAGAACGATGGCCGGGTTGCGCAAGGCCGGTCATGTGCGCTCCGGCAAGGGTCACGGCGGCGGCTGGCAATTGGCCCGTCCGCTGAAGGAGATCACCTTGCTCGCCGTCTACGAGGCCCTCGATCGGCCGACCCTCTTTGCCATCGGTAGTCGCACGGACCATCCCCGTTGTGTGATCGAGAAGAATGTCAACGCCGCGCTGTCGGACACGATGGCAAAGGCCGAGTCTCTCCTCATCGAGCGGTTCGGACAGGTGACCTTGGACCAGCTCGCACCCGAACAGTCAGAGACGCCGACGCAGCATTGCCGCGCAGATCAGTGAATGATGAAGGTGGGGAAGCTGATGCGGGGGCTTCTGTCGAGACGGACGCGCCGGATTGCCGCCCCTGCGCAAAGAAACGTGACAAGGGCCGAAGGCCGAACCGCCCAATCTCACAGACTGAGCGGTCCCCTCACCCGCCGATCAGCGTCAGCCACTCATCCTCGGTTAAAACCGAAACGCCAAGCTCCTGCGCCTTGGCGAGCTTGGAGCCCGCATCGGCGCCGGCGACGACATAGTCGGTCTTTTTCGACACCGATCCGGCCACCTTGGCGCCGAGGCTTTCGGCCCGCGCCTTCGCCTCGTCGCGGGTGAATTTTTCCAGAGATCCGGTGAAGACGACGGTCTTGCCGGCGACGGGACTGCCGCTGGTGACCGGCGCCTCGGCGTCGAGCGGCGTTATCTCCTGCAGCAGCCTATCGACCACTTCGAGATTGCGCGGCTCCTTGAAGAATTCGACGATCGAGGCGGCGACCACCTCGCCGATGCCGTCTATGGCGTTGAGTTCGTTCCACGCATCGCCGGACATCGGCGCTGCCGCCTTCATCGCCTCGGCAAAGGCGGCGTAGGAGCCGTAGGAGCGCGCAAGGAGCTTGGCAGTCGTCTCGCCGACATGGCGAATGCCGAGCGCGAAGATCAGCCTGTGCAGGGCGATTTCGCGGCGGGCGTCGATCGCGTCGAAGAGCTTGCGCACGCTGACGCGGCCGAAACCCTCGATATTCTCCAGCTTCACCAGCGGCGAAGCCTCCTGCCGGCGCTTCAGGGTGAAGATGTCAGGCGCCGTGCGGATCCGGATCGCCGGATCCTCTGCTTCGAAGAAGAAATCGACCTGCTTGGTGCCGAGCCCCTCGATGTCGAAGGCGTTGCGCGAGACGAAATGCTTGATGTGTTCCTTGGCCTGCGCCGAACAGACGAAGCCGCCGGTGCAGCGGGTGACCGAATCGAGCTTGCCGGTCTTCTCGTTCTTTTCGCGCACGGCATGGCTGCCGCAGACCGGGCATTTCGTCGGGAAGGCGTAAGGAACGGCACCCTCAGGGCGCTTCTCGAGTACGACATCGAGCACCTGCGGAATGACGTCGCCGGCACGCTGAACGATCACAGTGTCGCCGACCCGGATGTCGTGATCCTCCGGCCGGATGCGCTCGCCGGAATTGCCGATTCCCTGGATGTAATCGGCATTGTGCAGCGTCGCATTGGTGACCACGACGCCGCCGACCGTGATCGGCTCCAGCCGCGCGACCGGGGTGAGCGCCCCGGTCCGGCCGACCTGGATATCGATCGCCTCCACGGTGGTGAAGGCCTGCTCGGCCGGGAACTTGTGGGCGGTGGCCCAGCGTGGGCTCCGCGAGCGGAAACCGAGACGCTCCTGCAGGTCGAGCCGGTCGACCTTGTAGACGACGCCGTCGATGTCATAGTCGAGATCGGCACGCATCAGGCCGATCTGGCGATAATGATCGAGCACCTCGGCCGTCGAGGTGAGCCGCTTCATCAGCGGATTGACCGGGAAACCCCATTCGCGGAATTTCTCCACCATGCCCATCTGCGTGTCGGCCGGCATTTCCGACATTTCGCCCCAGGCATAGGCGAAGAATTTCAGCTTGCGGCTGGCGGTCACCTTCGGGTCGAGCTGGCGCAGCGAACCGGACGCGGTGTTGCGCGGATTGACATAGGTCGGCCTGCCCTCGGCCTCCATCTGCGCATTGAGCGCCAGGAAGGCGCTCTTGGCCATGTAGACCTCGCCGCGCACCTCGACCACGGCGGGCGCACCGGCCGGCAATTGCCGCGGGATCTCCGGGATGGTCAGGATATTGGCGGTGACGTTTTCGCCGGTCGTCCCGTCGCCACGCGTCGCGGCGGTCACAAGCCGGCCGTTCTCGTAGCGGATCGACATGGAGAGACCGTCGATCTTCGGCTCGGCGGTAAAGGCGATCGAATCGTCCGGCAGCCGCCCGAGGAAACGATAGACAGAGGCGACGAAATCGGCGACGTCCTCGTCAGAGAAGGTGTTGTCGAGCGACAGCATGGGTCGGGCATGGACGACCGGGGCGAAGGTGACAGAAGGCGCGGCCCCGACCCGCTGCGACGGGCTGTCGGGGCGGATCAGGGCCGGGAACCGCGCCTCGATCGCATCGTTGCGCCGCTTCAGCGCGTCATAGTCGGCGTCCGAGATCTCCGGACGGTCCTTGCCGTGATAGAGCGCGTCGTGGCGGGCGATCTCCTCGGCCAGCCGTGCCAGCTCGGTCCTCGCCTGTTCCTCGCTCAGGTCCTCGACTGCGATCATCTGCTCTGCCATTGCCCCTGCTCCGAATTTGACTCGTCGGTCTTAGCCGAGATTCACGGCTTGAAAAACCTCGTCCGAGCAATCGCACAGTTGAATCAGCCAAGGCTGCCGGCGCCAAGATCGATCCGCGCCAGAAGCGGCAGGTGATCGGAGGCCTTGCGGGCGAGCGGCGTGTCATGCACCGCCATTTCGGCGATCAGGTCGGCGCGGTTGGCCATGATCCGGTCGAGCGAGAGCACCGGCATGCGGGCCGGATAGCTCGGGATCGGCGTCGGCAGCGGTCCGAACACCGATTCGAGGCGGGTGAGCGCCGATCCGGGACCGAGGCGCCATTCATTGAAATCGCCCATCAAAAGGGTCGGTCGGTCTTCGCGCCGGCCGATGATGTCGAGGATCGTGTCGGCCTGCTGCCGGCGCGCCCAGCGCAGCAGGCCGAGATGGGCGGCGATGATTCGCAATCCCTCGCGCGCCTCGATGTCGATCTCGGCCACCAGCGCCCCGCGCGGCTCGAGCCCCGGCAGCGCCACCTGGTGGACGTCGCGCACCACGCCTTCCCTGAACAGCAGCACATTGCCGCGCCAGCCATGGGATTTCGGCTTGTGCAGCACCGGCACGGGCATCAGCCCGGTCTCCAGCCGCAGGCGCGGCAGGTCGAGCAGGCCGGACCGTTCGCCGAAGCGCTGATCGGCCTCCTGCAGGGCGATGACGTCGGGGTTCATCTCGCGGATGACCTCGATGATGCGCTCAGGATCGAAGCGGCCGTCGGTGCCGACGCATTTGTGGACATTATAGGACGCGACCAGCATGGAGCCGTCGCGCGCGTCCCGCCTCAGCGGATTGTGGATGCGATTGGACCGGTTCTTGATCGAGGCAATGACCGCGGAAGCCAGGGTGTTGTTGGTCTTCGTCATTTCACTTCCATGCGGACTGCACCATCGCCGGACCCGCCCGAAGCATAGGGCATGTGGCGGGAATGACCACGCCCGCTCCGGGATGACGACAGGATTTCAACAAGACAGGTCTCCATCACAGATAGGGCGAGCCGAGCCAAAGGACACGGTCGAACAGACGGAAAACGAATGGGCGCCTGCTCAGTTCCTCCAGCGTGACAGGTTCGGCGCCATCGAGGGCGGCATCGATGCGCGCGTCGATCGTCGCGGCGAAATCGGGGTCGAAGACTTCCAGATCGATCTCGAAGTTCAGCCTCAGCGATCGCGAGTCGAGATTGGACGAACCGACAAAGACCCATTGCCCGTCGACGGTCATCAGCTTTGAGTGATCGAACTGCCCTTGCGCGCGAAAGATCCGGCTGCCGTCTTTGAGGATCTGGTCGAACTGGGCTGCCATGGCATGGCTGACGATGGCCAGATTGTTCCGCGCCGGGATGACGATGTCGACCGCCACCCCGCGCCGGGCAGCCGTGGCAAGCGCGCCGAGCAGGATATTGTCGGGGAGGAAATAGGGAGACATGATGCGGATCGACTTCTCCGCCACGGAAAAGGCGCCCATCATCATCTTGTGGTTCGTCTCCAGATTGGCATCGGGACCCGAGACGACGGTGCGCACGAAACTCGGCGTGCCGGGATCGGCGCTGAACGGCGCGACGCTCCAGACCTCGCCGTTCAGGATCTCGCCCGTCTCGAAATGCCAGTCCTCGGCCGCCACCGCGAAGATGTCGGCGACGGCCGGCCCGGTCAGGCGGAAATGCGTGTCGCGGGCCGCCTCGTCGCCCTCGAAGGCGGCGCGGATGTTCATGCCGCCGAGAAAGGCGACGGCGCCGTCGGCCACAAGGATCTTGCGATGGGTGCGCAGATTGGCATAGGGCAGCCTCAGGCCGGCGACGACCTTGCCGTTGAAGGCGGCGACCGTGACACCGCCCTCGGCCAGATATCCAAGGATGCTGGGCACGCTGTAGCGGGCGCCGACCGCATCGATCAGCACGCGGACCGAGACGCCACGTCTGTGGGCCGCGATCAGCCGGTCGGCGACCCTGAGCCCGGCAGCGTCCCGGTCGAAGATGTAAGTCTCGAGGATGATGCTGCGTTCCGCCGCATCGATCGCCGCGCAGAATGCGGCATAGGTCTCGTCGCCGGAGGACAGCATGTCGATCCGGTTGCCGGAGGAGAGCGCGTGTCTGGCGACCCGGTCGCCGAGCGTCTTCAGCCCTGCCATTCGGCTGCCGAACCGCGTTTCCACTGCCTCGCGCGACACGCCGTAATGGGAAAGCGTCCGCCACAGCTCGTCGAGATGCAGCGCGCGACGCGAGATCAGCGACTTGCGGCGGATGCGGTTGACGCCGGCGACGGCATAGATCAAGGCACCGAGCAGCGGTGACAGGACGATGACGCCGACCCAGCCGATCGCCGAGCGGACCTCGCGCTTGGTCATCGCCGCATGGATTGCCGCAGCCGCTCCCATGGTGATCGACAGGAAAGCGAGAATATGCGGCCAATAGGGAGACAGGACTTCGAACATCGTGCACCGAGGGAAACAGGTTTCGGCGTTGAATGCAATTGCCGGCCCAAAGGTCCGGTGCGCCTCAGTTTTCTCCGGCCAGCAGACGCGCGGCAGCCGCCCTCGCCTCGTCGGTGACCGAGGCGCCGGCCAGCATGCGGGCGATCTCCTCGCGCCGATGTTCCGGCTCCATGGTGGCGACGCGGGTGGCGATCTTCTCACCGCCCTCGCCCGTCGGGCCCTTGGAGATCAACAGATGCGTGGCGGCGCGGGCGGCGACCTGCGGCGCATGGGTGACGGAGAGCACCTGCACCTTGGCCGACAGCCGCTTGAGCCGCTGGCCGATGGCATCGGCAACCGCACCGCCGACGCCCGTATCGATCTCGTCGAACACCAGGGTGGGCGCCGAACCGCGATCGGCCAGCGCCACCTTGAGCGCCAAAAGGAAGCGCGACAGCTCGCCTCCGGAGGCGACCTTCATGATCGGCCCCGGACGTGTTCCCGGATTGGTCTGGACGTGAAATTCGACGGTGTCTATCCCTTCGGCGGTCGCAGCCTCCGGATCGCTCGTCACTTCCACCATGAAGCGCGCGCGCTCCAGCTTCAGGGCCGGAAGCTCGGCCATCACCGCCTCGGAAAGCGCGGAAGCGGCATTGCGCCGCTTGTCCGACAGCGCCCGGGCCCGGTGGTCGTAATGCGCCCTCGCCTCGACCACTTCGGCCTCAAGCGCGCCGAGTTTCTCCTCGCCGGCATCCAGTTCGGCCAGATCGGCGATCATCTTTTCGGCGAGCGCCGGAAGACCGGTCACCGGCACGGAATATTTGCGACCCGCGGCACGCAGCGCAAACAGCCGTTCCTCGACCCGCTCCAACTCGTTCGGATCGAATTCGGTCCGTCGAAGTGCTGCCTCGACTTCCATCTGCGCATTGGAGAGGTTGTCGAGCGCCGAATCGAGCAGCTGGACCGTATCCTCGAGAAGGCCCGGCGCCTCGTGGCTCTTGCGCTCCAGCCGGCGGACGAGCGAGGCGATCAGCGGCACCGGCGAGGCGTGACCGTTGAGGAATTCCGAAGCCTCGGCGATGTCGCCGGCGATCCGCTCGGATTTCTGCATGACGGCGCGCCGTTCGGCCAGTTCGTCCTCCTCGCCGTCGCGTGGCGAAAGCCTTTCCAGTTCCTCGACCGAAGCCCGCAGATAGTCCGCCTCGCGCGCGGCCGCCTCGACGCGGGCGCGATGGGCCTTCAGCACCCGGTCGGCCTCGCGCCAGCGGCGATAGCTCTCGCCGAGGCTGACCGCTTCGTCGGAAAGGCCTGCAAACGCATCGAGCAGCATGCGGTGGGCATCGGTATCGACGAGCGCACGGTCGTCGTGCTGGCCGTGAATCTCGACCAGAAGCTGCCCCGCCTGGCGCATCAGTTGCACCGAAACGGGCTGGTCGTTGATATAGGCGCGGGTGCGGCCGTCGGCGGACTGGATGCGGCGGAAGATCAGGTCGCCGTCGTCATCCACGCCATTGCCGCGTAGAAGGGTGCGGGCCGGATGGCTCATCGCGATGTCGAAGACGGCGGTGACCTGCCCCTTGTCCTCACCATGGCGAACGAGCGAGCCGTCGCCGCGCCCGCCGAGCGCCAGCGACAGGCTGTCGAGCAGGATCGACTTGCCGGCGCCGGTCTCGCCGGTCAGAACCGACAGTCCGGCCTCGAAGGCAAGATCCAGACGCTCGATCAGAACGATATCGCGGATCGACAGCTGGACCAGCATGGAACACTCATCTCGCGTCTAGGAAAGAGGATCAGCTCCCGACAAGGATCTTCTTGCCGGCCCTTGCGATCCACGAACCCGTATTCTCGCGCGGCTCGAGGCCGCCCGACTTCAGGAGCTTGTAGGAATCGGCATACCACTGGCTGTCGGGATAATTGTGTCCGAGCACCGCTGCGGCCGTCTGGGCTTCCTGCACCACACCGAGGGCAAAATAGGCCTCGACGAGGCGCGCCAGCGCTTCCTCGATCTGGTTGGTGTTCGGATATTTTTCGACCACGGCGCGGAAGCGCGAAATGGCCGCAAGATATTCCTTGCGCTCGAGATAGTAGCGACCGACCTGCATTTCCTTGCCGGCCAGCTGGTCGCGCGCGAAACGGATCTTGGCCTGCGCGTCGTCGACATATTCCGAGTCAGGATAGTTATCGATCACCTTCTGCATCGCATCGATCGTCTGCAGCGAGGTTTTCTGGTCCTGCGTCACGTTGACGATCTGCTTCCAGTAGGAAAGGCCGACGAGATATTGCACGTAAGCCGAATCGTCCGAGCGCGGATAAAGATTGAGGTAACGGTTGCCGGCGGCCACGGCATCGGTGTAACGGGCCAGGCGATACTTGGTAAACGTGCTCATCACCAGCGCCTTCTGCGACCATTCGGAGAAGGGATGCTGCGCGTCGATCGCATCGAACTTGCGCGACGCCTCGACGATGTTACCGGCCTTGATGTTCGCCAGACCCTGATTGTAGAGCGTTTCCGGCGGATCGGTCTCGATGCCGAGCTTGGTGATGTCGATGTCGGGATCCGACTGGCATGCAGCCAGCAGCGCGCCGGACACCGTCATCATCACACATATACTGGCAATACGCGCGGCTTTATTCACAACGACCGACCCTACATGACTCATTCGACAGTTCCCGATTGCAGCGCCGCTAGAAAACCGTCGCTTTCAACACGCGTTTCTAGCCATAAAAGCAGTATGAGAGCAACGCAATGATGGCGATTTAACGCATTTTTGTGGCGGCTGTCGGGAAATACGACAATTGGCCCAAAGCGCAACGCCGGTCGAACACGGCACATTCTTCAAGACGAAAAAAGGGCCGAGGTTTCAATGCCCCGGCCCTAGCTTGGAGGTAATGGTGTGGTCACGCCGACCAGGGCGCGAATTCCGGAACATTGACGGGGACGAATTCGCGCGCCCGCGCCTTGAGGCTGCGTGACGGCGCCTCGACGACCTCGTAGGCGGTCGGATCGCTGAGCAGGGCCTTGAGCGCATTGGCATTCATCTTGTGGCCGCCGCGATAGGAGCGGTAGCAGCCGATGAACTGCGCGCCGGCCAGCGCCAGGTCGCCGACAGCGTCGAGCGTCTTGTGACGGACGAACTCGTCCTTCTCGTAGCGCAGGCCTTCGACATTGATGACGGTGTTGTCGTCGGAGATGACGACGGAATTTTCCAGCGACGAGCCGAGCGCGAAGCCGGCGGCCCAAAGGCGTTCGACGTCCCGCATGAAGCCGAAGGTGCGGGCGCGCGAAAGCTCGTTCTTGAAGGTTGAGGCGGTGAGGTCGCCTTCCCATTTCTGGCGGCCGATCAAGGGCGTATCGAAATCGATCTCGACCTCGAAGCGCGTGCCGTCATAGGGGCGAAACTCCGACCAGGACGCACCCGACTCGATCCGGACCGGCTTGATGACGCGAATGTAGCGGCGCTTGACGCCGAGATTGACAATACCGACCTGCTCGATCGCATCGATGAAGACTTCCGAACTGCCGTCCATGATCGGCATTTCCGCGCCGTCGACCTCGATCACCAGATTGTCGAGGCCGAGCGCATAGATGGCCGCCATGACATGCTCGATGGTGGCGATCGAACGGGCCGGCGAAAAGCCGAGAACCGTGCACAGATCGGTATTGCCGACCTGCGAGGACACTGCCTTGAGCTCCGTGGAACTGCCATCGTCGTGCTGGCGCACGAAGACGATCCCCGTACCGGCCTCGGCCGGAAGCATGTTGATGGTGACCGTGCGGCCGGAATGGACGCCGATACCCGTCAGGCTGAGGGGAGCTGCGATGGTGGTCTGGAAACCCAGCAATGCGATTGCCATGAAATCTGCCTTTAAGCGATGCAGCCGGCCCGACCTTCGGGCTCGATCAATGCGCGGCTGCTCCTGTCTTGTCCGGAAGTGGAGAATCACGCGGCAAACACGCCAATCCCATTCCGAGCCCCTACATACGCACTGGCCGGGGTCCTGCCAAATCACTGTTCGTTTCGCATTGTAACGAAACCAAACCACTGAATTTCATATGAAAAACAAACACCAGCAAGGATGTTGAAAGGCAAAGGGCCCGGGTCGCAAGACCCAGGCCCCTGATCACTGAAAGCGTTCGATCAGTTGGATTGGCGGCGAAGGAAGGCCGGGATTTCCAGCTGGTCGTCCTCGTGGCTCGAACGCGACGGGGGCGTGGCGCGACCCTGGTCGTCGAGCTGGCCGCGACGCGGCGCATAGAGGCTGGCTTCCGGCGAAAGAGCGCGACGCTGCGGAGCGGCCGGGGCCGGCGCAGAGGCGGTCATGTCGGCGGCGGGTTCTTCTTCCTGATGGCGGCCAAGCGAGTTGGTGATCCGCTTCAGGAGACCCATCGGACCACGCTCGTCCTGGGCGGCCGGAGCCGCAGGCTGGGCGCGGTGATCGATTTCGGCACGCAGGACCGGCGGGAAGTCTTCAACCTTCGGCATGCGCACCGGCTCGGCCGCCTGACGCATGGCCGGAGCAACCGGCTCGTGGCGAACCGGAGCCGGAGCGACCGGCGCCTGCATTTCGGCCGCCGGCATGTGCATGGCCGGAGCCGGACGGCTCATGACCGGTGCCGGAGCTGCAACCGGCTCGACCGGCATGCGAACGGCAGGCTGTGCCTCGGCAACAGCAGGCGTCGCAAACAACCGGCTCTGCGGACGGAAGTCGGGCTCGGCGGCCGGCTGCGGGGCGACGGCTGCCTGACGAGCAATGGCGATTTCCAGTTCACGTTCCATTTCAGCTTCGGCCGAACGGATGGTTTCTGCCACCGGGTCGATGGTCTTGGGTGCCTGCGCCATTGCAGGCTGCACTGCGGCCGGAGCCGAAGCAACGGCCGCGGAGGGACGGACAATCGGCCTTGCTGCCGGAGCGGCGTCGCGGGCTGCCATGGCACCAGCGGCACGGTCGATGCCGGTGGCGACGACCGACACGCGGATGAGACCTTCCAGCGCTTCGTCGAAGGTCGCGCCGAGGATGATGTTGGCGTCCGGATCGACTTCCTCGCGGATGCGGGTTGCGGCTTCGTCGACTTCGAACAGGGTCATGTCGCGACCGCCGGTGATCGAGATCAGCAACCCTTGAGCGCCCTTCATCGAGGTTTCGTCGAGCAGCGGGTTGGCAATAGCGGCTTCCGCAGCCTGCATTGCGCGGCCCTGGCCCGAAGCCTCGCCGGTCCCCATCATCGCACGGCCCATTTCGCGCATCACCGAACGGACGTCGGCGAAGTCGAGGTTGATCAGGCCTTCCTTGACCATCAGGTCGGTGATGCAGGCGACACCCGAATAGAGCACCTGGTCGGCCATGGCGAAGGCGTCCGCAAACGTCGTCTTGTCATTGGCGATGCGGAACAGGTTCTGGTTCGGGATGACGATCAGCGTGTCGACCGACTTCTGCAGCTCCTCGATGCCGGCCTCGGCAAGCCGCATGCGGCGCTGGCCTTCGAAGTGGAACGGCTTGGTGACGACGCCAACGGTCAGGATGCCCTTGTTGCGGGCGGCCTGGGCAACGACGGGCGCTGCACCGGTGCCGGTGCCGCCGCCCATGCCGGCGGTGACGAAGCACATATGGGTGCCGTTCAGGTGATCGATGATCTCGTCGATGCACTCTTCAGCGGCGGCACGGCCGACTTCCGGCTGCGAGCCGGCGCCGAGGCCTTCGGTGACGCTGACGCCGAGCTGGATGACGCGATCGGCCTTGGTCATGGTCAGTGCCTGGGCGTCCGTGTTGGCGACGACGAAGTCGACGCCCTGCAGGCCCGCGGTGATCATGTTGTTGACAGCGTTGCCGCCGCCGCCGCCGACGCCGAACACGGTGATCCGAGGCTTCAGCTCGGTGATATCTGGCTTTTGCAGCTTGATGGTCATTTCAGACTTCCTTCTTTCTCCGGCCACAGCGCCACGCCGGCCATTGTCATTTCAACCGTTTCGCCCCAGGCCGGACCGCAATCAGCGGCCTGGAGGCAATTCAAAAGCTTTCCTTCAGCCATTGGCCCATGCGGGCCATCCGGCTGTTTCCGTTGCCGAAGGGAGAGAACAACCCGCCCTGCCCGGCATGCGTTTCCTGATCGGCGACCTGCGGATAAATCATCAATCCGACTGCGGTCGAAAAAGCGGGGCCCTTGGCCGCGGCCGGGAGGCCGGCGACACCCATGGGGCGCCCGATTCGCACGTTGCGGGCCAGAATGCGGCGAGCCGCCTCGGGCATGCCGGTCAGCTGGCTGGCGCCGCCCGTCAGGACGACTCGCTTACCGACGACGGGCGAGAAGCCCGACTTCTGAATCCGATCGCGCAACAGTTCAAGAGTCTCTTCGATGCGGGCGCCGATAATTCGGGTCAACAGCGCCTTCGGCACCTGCAGAGGCTGGTCACGGTCGTCCTCGCCGATCGGCGGAACGGAAACCACTTCGCGCTCGTCGGCACCGTTGGCGAGCGCCGAACCATGCACCACCTTGAGACGCTCGGCATCCTCGATGCGGGTCGACAGGCCACGTGCCAGATCGGTCGTCACATGATGCCCGCCGATGCTGATGGCGTCGGTGTGAATGAGCTTGCCCTCGGCAAAGACCGAGATCGTCGTCATGCCGCCGCCCATGTCGATGGCGGCACAGCCGAGTTCGACCTCATCGTCGACCAGAGCAGCAAGGCCGCTGGCGTAAGGGGTGGCGACCACGCCCTCGACGGTCAGGTGCGCGCGATTGATGCAGAGTTCGAGATTGCGCAGTGCCGCGCGCTCGGCGGTCACGACATGCATATCTACACCCAGCACATCGCCATACATGCCGAGCGGATCGCGGATGCCGCGCTCGCCGTCGAGCGAGAAACCGGTCGGCAGCGAATGCAGCACGGCACGGTCATTGCCCTGGGACTGCTGTCCGGCGGCGACGAGAACCTTCTTAAGGTCGCTGCCTTCGACTTCCTGACCACCCAGATCGATGGTGGCCGTGTAGACGTCCGATCCGATGCGACCGGCCGAGACGTTGACGATCAGGCTTTCGACGGTGAGGCCCGCCATGCGCTCGGCGGCATCGACAGCGAGCCGCACGACGCCTTCGACCGCGTCGAGATCGGAGATCACGCCGGACTTGATGCCGCGCGAGCGCTGGTGGCCGATGCCGATGACCTCGACATTGTGGGTGCGACCCGGCAGGACCGCGCTTTCCTTGCACGGCGTCAGGCGGCCGATCATGCAGACGACCTTGGTCGAACCGATGTCGAGGACGGAGACGACATGCACCCGCTTCGACGAAAGCGGCTTCATGCGCGGCAGACCGAAGTGGGAGCTTCCGAACAGGCTCATATGTTCTGCCCCGCCTTCTTGAGCATCTTGCGCCGCTCTTCAAGCGCTGCAAGACGACGTTCCTGGGCCTCCGGCGTCAGCCGGATGGTGGTGCGATCGGGAAGCCGCAGATCGACGGCGGCGATGTCGCGCGCCAGGAGCTGTTGCTCGGCATCCAGACGCGCCAGCTTGGTGAGGGCCTCATCGACATTGTCCTCGGGCAGCTTGACGATGACGCCATTGTCCAGATGAATGTCCCAGCGACGCCCAGCGACGCGAACGAAGGCCTTCACCCGCGAGGCGATGCCCGGAAAGCTTGCGAACTGCGCCTCGACCGTCGCGGCGGCCGTCTCGGCATCGCGCCCGACGAACAGCGGCAGGGAGGCGAACTTGTTGTCGCGCAGCGGAGCAATCACGCTGCCGGACTTCTCGATCAGCGAAAGCTCGGTGCCGTGCTGCCAGATGCCGTAGGCCTGACGCTCGCGCAGCACGACCTCGACCGCCCGCGGATAGACCTTGCGAACCTCCGCCGATTCGACCCAGGGCATCTCCGCCAGGGCTTGGCGGGCAGCAGCAATGTCGAGACCCAGCAAGCTGGTGGAACCATCCAGGCCGAGCAGTTGGAGAATGTCGATCTCCGACGTGTGCTGATTGCCGGAGACGTGAACATCTTCGACGGCAAACCCCGCACCCGTCGTCATCGCCTGGACGACTGCGGGGCCATGGCCACCGACGACGATCCCGTAGAGCGCCACGGCGGAATAGAAGCCGGCAAGCGAAACCTTGCCGGCATGGGCCGGAATGACGATGCGACCCGAGCAGAGGCTGACGACGAAGCGCACGACACGGCGCATCGGCCGGGGCAGAACCAGCCCCTCGCCGGCAGAACCGGAGGCCACGCCGGAGCGCCCCACCATATCCGCAGATTTATCGCCATTCACCGCAAACAAGACGCGTCCTCCACCATCCAACGCACGAATTCACCAAAACCAAGGCCGACATACGCCGCCATTTCGGGCACCAGCGAGGTCGGGGTCATGCCGGGCTGGGTATTGATTTCCAGCCAGACGAGCTCGCCATCCTCGGAAAAGCGATCGTCGTAACGGAAGTCCGAGCGACTCACCCCGCGACACCCGATTGCCTGATGCGCCGCAACGGCCAATGATTGTATTTTTTGGTAAATTTTCGGTGAAATTTCCGCAGGAAGCACATGCCGCGAACCTCCCGCGACATATTTCGAGTCGTAATCGTAGAAGCTGTGACCCTGCGGCACGATCTCGGTCACGCCGAGCGCCTTGCCCCCCATGACGCCACAGGTCAGCTCGCGACCGGCGACGTAGTGCTCGACCATCACGCGATCGCCGTAGCGCCATTCGCTCGAGGTCAGCGATTGCGGCGGATGCGCCATGTCCTCGCGAACGATGACGACACCGAAACTCGACCCCTCGCACACGGGCTTGACCACATAGGGCGGCGCGATCGGATGTTCATTGCCGATATCGAAACGCGACATGACGCGCGCTTCGGCGACCGGCACGCCGGCATTGCCTGCGACGATCTTCGCCTGACCCTTGTCCATGGCGAGCGCCGAGGCGAGCACACCGGAATGCGTATAGGGGATCTGCAGATATTCGAGCACGCCCTGGATCGTGCCATCCTCGCCGAACGGCCCATGCAGCGCATTGAAGGCGACGTCCGGACGCAACTCGGCGAGAACCTGGCCGACATTGCGGTCAACGTCGACGCGCGTGACGCGGTAGCCCTCGGCCTCGAGGGCCTCGGCGCACGCCTTCCCGGAGGAAAGCGACACCGGCCTTTCGGAGGAAAGGCCACCCATCAGGACGGCTACATGCTTGCCACTCATCAACGCCCCCGCATATCGCGAAACACCAACCGGACATCTGGCGCCGGATTTCTCGGTTGGGAGGGGCGCCGTCCTTTGCATCAGTTAGACGACATTAAGGTTAATGAAGTGTTTACTTTCGTTAACCGGCGGACCCGGCGGCCCGATTTTTTTTGCCGCGCGAGACAGGCGATCAGGATCGCAAACCCTTGCGTATCAACGACTTTTCCAGAAAATTCGGAGATTGGGTCAGCCTACCCGGCGGCTCGGTTCGGCACCGGCGAGAGCCGTCGGCAGCTTGATCATGCCGGTCGAAAGCGAGTCGATGTCGCGGTGGCTAACGATTCTGTCGCGCCCACCGGCCTTCGCCACATAGAGCGCACGATCGGCCTCGGAGAAGATTTCGTTAAAGCTGCGACCATTCGGCAGGTCCGCAACGCCGCCCGAAATCGTCACCTTGACGCGACGACCATTGCAGGGAATGTCGAGTGCGGCGACCCGGCGGCGGACATGCTCGGCCCGTTCGGTGATCGTCTCGACACCCGAAGCCGGCCACAATACCGCGAATTCCTCGCCGCCTATCCGCGCGCAGACCTCCGAATCGCCAAACCCCTCCCGGATGACCTCCGCCACGGCAGCGATCACCTCGTCGCCGACCGAATGACCGAAGGTATCGTTGATCGTCTTGAAGCGATCGATGTCGAAAAGGACGAGGGAGACATCGCCCTTGCCGTCGTCGAAAGCCCTCTGGAAGGCACGGCGGTTGAGCAGGCCCGACAGCATGTCGATACGGCTGATCCGCTCGAATTCGGCACGCGAGATGCCAAGATCGTAGATGGCAAAGCCGACGACCGTATAGGCGATGACCGCGACGACGAAGGAGACCGGGGGCGTCAGCACGGTGGCGATCACCAGCGCCGGCGCGAGATCGTAAGGCAGAAGGTCGAAGGCGACGAGGCCGAAATGGGCGCAGACATTGAGGACATAGGCGAGGACCGCGATCTTCGCCGCCATCCAAACGGCGCGTGAAATCACTGCACCGCGGCTGGAAAACTCCCCGAGCGTCAGCTGGCCGACGATCCAGTTCTTCGTTGCATTTTCCATGAGCCACTCCGCAAACCCATGAAAGCATAGGGGGAGCCGCTTAACAATTCGTCGCGGGCAGGCAGGCGATTCGCTTTTATTCGCCGACCTGCGACAGCCGAACGCCGGGCACCGGGATGGATGGGGGCCCCGCCCTGCCCCGTATCTCAGGCCGTCGTGACGCCGTGGAAGGGCTTGACCTCGCGGCCCGGCATGAAGATGCCGATGCGCTTGATTTCCCATTCGAGCTTGATGCCGGCATGCTCGAACACGCGCTGGCGCACGGTCTCGCCGAGATATTCGAGATCATAGGCCGTGGCATGGCCGACATTGATCATGAAATTGCAGTGCAGCGACGACATCTGCGCCCCACCGATCATCAGCCCACGGCAACCGGCCTGGTCGATCAGCTCCCAGGCCGAGTGACCGGGCGGGTTTTTGAAGGTCGAGCCGCCGGTCTTTTCCTTGACCGGCTGGACCGTCTCGCGATGGTGACGCACGGCATCCATGTCGGCGCGGATCTTGGCCTTTTCTTCCGGATAGCCTTCGAAAAGCGCGCTGGTGAAGATCAGCCCCTCCGGTGCCGCCGAATGGCGATAGCTGTAGCTCATCTCGGCCTTCGAGAGCACATGCACGTTACCCTGGCGGTCGACGGCCTCGACCTCGATCAGACGCTCGGCGGTCTCCCCGCCATTGGCGCCCGCATTCATGCGGATCGCCCCGCCGATCGAGCCGGGAATGCCGTAGTAGAAGTGGAAGCCACCGATATTGTGGTCCATGGCCATCGCGGCGATGTGCTTGTCCGGGCAGATCGCGCCGGCGCGGATACGGTTTTCGCCGGCAAGCTCAACCTGGCCAAAACCCTTGGCCGACAGACGGATGACCACGCCCGGAATGCCGCCGTCACGCACCAGAAGGTTGGAGCCGACGCCGACGACGGTGAGCGGCACCTCTTCGGGCAGCAGCTTCAGGAACGCGACGAGGTCGTCCGTGTCGTGCGGCTGGAACATCAGTTCGGCAAGACCGCCGGCCTGGAACCAGGTGACGCGATCCATCGGGGCATCCGGCGTCAGACGACCACGCAATTGATCCACACCCGGCCCGAGCGAGGCCAGCAGCTTTTCCCCATCCACCTGCTTCATTTCAAGACTTTCCTGACAACGCTTCCAGTTCGCGGGGCAGAGCCGCCGCCCATTGCGTGATGTTACCTGCTCCCAACAGAATCACGAAATCACCCGGTTGTGCAATGCCCGCCACGATCGGTGCGAGTTGGTCGGACGACGTCAGATAGCGCGCGTCGCGATGGCCACCGGCGCGGATACGCTCGACCAGGGCTTCTGCGGTGGCGCCTTCGATCGGGTCTTCGCCTGCGGCATAGACCGGAGCAAGCAACAGCGTGTCGGCATCGTTGAAGCAGTTGGCGAAATCCTCGAACAGACTCGACAGGCGCGAATAGCGATGCGGCTGGTGGACGGCGATAATGCGGCCCTGGCAGGCTTCACGCGCGGCTTTGAGCACCGCCTTGATCTCGACCGGATGGTGGCCGTAGTCATCGAACACCTGCACGCCGTTCCAGGTTCCGGTGAGCGTAAAGCGTCGCTTGACGCCGCCGAAGGACGAAAGGCCCTTGCGGATCGCCTCTTCCGGAATGTCGAGCCGGTTGGCGACCGCAATCGCGGCGCAGGCATTGGCGACGTTGTGGCGACCCGGCATGGGCAGCCGGAGGTCCTTGAAATTGAACACGCGGCCGGTGCGCCGACGGCGGATCTCGACGTCGAAGATCGAATGCGTACCTTCGAGCCGGACGTTCGAATAGCGCACGTCGGCCTGCGGGTTTTCGCCATAGGTGATGACCTTGCGGTCCTCGATGCGGCCGACCAGTGCCTGCACTTCCGGATGGTCGAGGCACATCACACCGAAGCCGTAGAACGGCACGTTCTCGACGAACTGCCGGAAGGCGGCGCGCACCGCATCGAAATTGCCGTAGTGGTCGAGATGCTCGGGATCGATATTGGTGACGATCGCCACTTCGGCCGGAAGCTTGAGAAAGGTGCCGTCCGATTCGTCGGCCTCCACCACCATCCATTCGCCCTCGCCCATGCGGGCATTGGTGCCATAGGCATTGATGATGCCGCCATTGATGACCGTCGGGTCGAGCCCGCCGGCATCGAGCAGTGCTGCAACCATCGAGGTCGTCGTCGTCTTGCCATGCGTGCCGCCGATGGCGATCGCATTGCGGAAGCGCATCAGTTCGGCCAGCATTTCCGCCCGGCGCACGATCGGCAGCAGCTTTTCGCGGGCCGCGACGAGTTCGGGATTGTCCTTCCGAATCGCGGTCGAAACGACCACCACTTCCGCATCACCGAGGTTCTCGGCCTTGTGCCCGACGAAGACCTCGATGCCCTTGGCGCGCAGGCGCTGGACATTGGCCCCGTCGGACTGGTCGGATCCCTGGACGCGGTGGCCGAGATTGTGCAGCACTTCGGCAATGCCGCTCATCCCGATCCCACCGATGCCGATGAAATGGACGAGCCCGATGGAGGTCGGCATCTTCATGAATTGGCTCCCTTCACGTGAGCGATATTCTTGCCTGCCGCAATAGACTCAACCAGATCGGCGAGCAAGCGCGTTGCATCCGGCTTTCCCGCGGTTTTCGCCGCATCCGCCATGCGTGCCAGCCTTTCCGGCTCCTGCATGGCGCTGGTCAGCAACTGCGCCAAACGCTCGGGCGAGAGTTCGGACTGGGCAATCACGCTTGCCCCGCCCGCACCCGCCAGTGCTGCGGCGTTGGCCGCCTGGTCATGGTCGAGCGCATAGGGATAGGGCACGAGGATGGACGGCCGGCCGATCACGGAAAGCTCGGAGACGGTCGAGGCGCCGGACCGGCAGATCAGCAGGTGGGCAGCGGCGATCCGTCCCGCCATGTCGTTGAAGAAGGGCGACACCTCAGCCGGAACGCCAAGCTTCTGGTAGCAACCCGTGACGCGCTCGGCATCCTCGGGCCGTGCCTGCTGGGTGACCGCCAGGCGGTTTCGCAGCGGAGCGTCCAGCAGGCTGATGGCGTTCGGCACCGCTGAGGAGAAGAACTGCGCGCCTTGGCTGCCGCCGAACACCACGAGGCGGAACGGCTGGCCCGGCTGTGAAGCTGAATAGGCGACCGAGGAAGCGGCAATGACCGCCGGACGCACCGGGTTTCCGGTCACCACCGTCTTGTCCGCATAGGTACCGCCCTCTGGCAGGAAGCCGCCGGCGATCGCCCTGACCCGCGAGGCGAGCGCCTTGTTGGCGCGCCCCATCACGGCATTCTGTTCATGCACCAGGGTCGGGACGCCGAGGCCTGCGGCGGCCAGAAGCGGCGGCACCGTCGGATAGCCGCCGAAACCGATCACGGCCTTCGGCTTCAACGTCCGAATGAGCTGCTTTGCCTGGCGAAATCCCTTCCACAGCGACAGTAGAGCCCGCGCGACCGCAATCGGGTTCTTCGAGCCGATGGTCGCGGAGGCAACCGTGTGGATCGCCTCGGCCGGGAAGGTGCCGGCATAGCGCTCCGCGCGGCTGTCGGTGACGAGGTGGACCGAATAGCCGCGCTCGGCGAGCAGGTGCCCTAAAGCCTCGGCCGGAAAGAGATGGCCGCCGGTACCGCCGGCGGCAAGCAGGATGATGCCTTTTGTCATGACGACTTACTCCGCCGGAACGCCGTGAACGGCGCGAAACAGGCTGCGCTCCTGGGCCCGCTTTTCCGGCCGCCGTCGCGTCAGGGCCAGGATGAAGCCGGCCGTGACGCAGATCGCCACCATCGACGAGCCGCCATAGGAGATGAGCGGCAGCGTCATGCCCTTGGCCGGCAGCAGTTCGAGGTTGACGCCGATATTGATCATCGACTGCGTGCCGATCAGCAGCACCAGACCGGCGACGGCGAAACGGTTGAAGTCGTTGCGCTCCTTGAAGGCGTGACTAAGGCCGCGGATGACGAGGAAGGCGAAGATCGACACCAGCACCATGCAGAAGAAGATGCCGAACTCCTCGGCCGCGACCGAGAAGATGAAGTCGGTATGGCTGTCCGGGATGATGCGCTTGACGATGCCCTCGCCCGGCCCCTGGCCGAACCAGTCGCCGCGGATGATCGCCTGGCGGGCGGTGTCCACCTGGAAGGTGTCACCCTCGCCGGTGAGGAACCGGTCGATACGGCCGGCGACGTGCGGCAGGGTCAGGTAGGCGCCGAACACGCCGGCGACGCCAATGCCGCCGAGCAGCGTGATCCACAGCCAGGGCATGCCGGCCATGAAGAACATGCCGCCCCAGACGGCCGAGATTAGGATGGTCTGGCCAAGGTCGGGCTGGGCGACGAGCAGCGCGGCGACGATGCCGAACAGGATGATGGCAAAGAGATTGCCGGGGATTTCCGGCTGGCGCGCGTGCTCGGCAAACAGCCAGGCGCAGATGACGACAAAGGCCGGCTTCATGAATTCGGACGGCTGGATCGAGATCCCGGCAAGGGTGATCCAGCGCCGCGCGCCCTTGACCTCGATGCCGAAGAACAGCGCCGCCACCATCATCAGCAGCGACATCGCCAGGATAACCATGGCCGTGCGGCGCACCTGGCGAGGGGTGAGAAAGGAAAGCCCGATCATCACGCCGAGCGCCGGCAGCATGAAGGCGGCATGTCGCTTGACGAAGTGGAAACTGTCGAGGTTAAGGCGTTCGGCGACCGCCGGTGACGCCGCGAAGGAGAGCATGAACCCGATCCCCATCAAGAGGATGAAGGTGATCATGAACAGGCGGTCGATTGTCCAGAACCAGTCGGCGACCGGACCTCTCTCAACGCGGCTTACCATGTCAATTGCCTCCCTTGGGCACGTCGACCAGCATCGTCACTCCGTCGAGGGCCGCGACGTGGCCGACGAAGGCATCACCTCTGACTTCGAAGTTCTTGTACTGGTCGAAGCTTGCGCAAGCCGGGGATAACATCACGGCAACCGGGTTATTTTCCATGGCCGCATCGGCCGCCGCATGGGCGACAGCCTTTTCCATTGTCCCGGAGATTTCGTAAGGCACGGCATTGCCGAGCGTCGAGGCGAAGGCGGACGCCGCCTCGCCGATCAGATAGGCCTTGGCAATGCGCGAAAAGAGCGGCGACAGGCTGGCGATCCCGCCCTCCTTCGGCAGGCCGCCGGCGATCCAGTAGATCCGCTCATAGCTCGACAGCGCCGGGGCCGCGGCTTCCGCGTTGGTGGCTTTCGAATCATTGACGAAGACGACCCGGCCACGCTGTCCGACCGGCTGCATGCGATGCTTCAGGCCGGCAAAGGATTTCAGCCCCGCCCTCACCTCGTCGGGCGACACGCCGACGGCGAGGCACGCGGCAATCGCAGCAGCCGCGTTCTGCGCATTGTGCGCGCCGCGAAGGGTCTGGATGCCGTTCAGGTCAGCAATCACGGCGGTTGCGCCACCATGCGCCTCGATGATGCGATGACCCTCATTGTAGAGACCGTCGGCCAGCGGCTGGCGCTTGGAAATACGCACGACACTGGTGCCGGCCCGCTCGACGCGGTCGGCGATCCGTTCCGAGTAGCTGTCGTCCACACCGACGATCGCCGTGCCGCTGCCGGCGACCAGGCGTTCCTTGATGTCGGCATAATGCTGGATGGTGCCGTGGCGATCGAGATGGTCCGGCGTCACGTTGAGCAGGATGCCGGCGGTCGGGTTGAGCGTCGGGGCCAGATCGATCTGGTAGGACGAGCACTCGACGACGAAGAAGCGCCCGGCCTTCGGAGGATCAAGCGTCAGCACGGCGCGGCCGATATTGCCGCCGAGCTGGGTGTCGCGCCCCGAAGACTGGAGGATATGGGCGATCAGTGCCGTCGTGGTCGACTTTCCGTTGGTGCCGGTGATGGCGATGAACGGGCAGTCCGGCGCTTGCGCCCGGCGCTCGCGCACGAAGATCTCGACATCGCCGATCACGTCCACACCTTCCGCCCGGGCAAGGTCGACCGACCAATGGGGCTTGGGATGGGTGAGCGGCACGCCGGGCGACAGGACCAGCGTGGAGACGGCCTTCCAGTCGATGCCGCGCAGGTCCTCGGTCGGGATGCCCTCGGCCTTGGCCTTGGCGACGCTGTCGGGATTGTCGTCCCAGCAGGCGACATCCGCACCGCCGGCCACCAGCGACGTCGCCGTGGCGAGGCCCGAGCCGCCGAGGCCGAACAGCGCTACTCTCTTGCCCTTGAACGTGGTGGCCGGGATCATCGCGCCCTCACCGCAGTTTCAGGGTGGAGAGGCCGAGCATGGCGAGGCCAACGGCGATGATCCAGAAGCGGATCACCACCTGGCTTTCGGTCCAGCCGAGCTTTTCGAAATGGTGGTGGATCGGCGCCATCAGGAAGACGCGCTTGCCGGTTAGCTTGAAATAGCCGACCTGGATGATGACCGACAGGGTTTCGGCGACGAACAGACCGCCGATGATTGCCATGACGATCTCGTGCTTGGTGGCGACCGCGACCGAACCGATCAGGCCGCCAAGCGCCAGCGAGCCGGTATCGCCCATGAAGATCGCCGCCGGCGGCGCGTTGAACCACAGGAAGCCGAGGCCGGCCCCGATCACCGCGCCGAGAACGACCGCCAGTTCCCCGGTGCCGGGGACGAAATTGATCTGCAGGTAGTTGGAGAACACCGCATTGCCGGTGAGATAGGCGATGATGCCGAAGGAGGCGGCGGCGATCATCACCGGCACGATAGCGAGACCGTCGAGGCCGTCCGTGAGGTTGACCGCATTGCCGGCCGAAACGATCACGAAGCCGCCGAACACGATGAAGAACAGGCCGAGATCGATGCTGAAGTCCTTGAGGAAGGGAAAGGCGATCGAGGAACCGAAGGTCGAGCCCTGCGGTCCGGAGCTCAACGCCGTGGTCATCATGAAGTAGACGGCAATGCCGGCGATGACGAACTCGATGCCGAGGCGGGCCTTGCCGGAAAAGCCCTTCTCCGTCTGCTTCGTCACCTTGAGATAGTCGTCATAGAAGCCGATGGCGCCAAAGCCGAGCGTGACCAGCAGGGTGGAGACGACGTAGACGCTGGAAAGATCGGCCCACAAAAGCGAGGAGACGACGATGCCGGCGAGGATCATCAAGCCGCCCATGGTGGGCGTGCCGGCCTTCTTGAAATGGGTCTGCGGTCCGTCGGCGCGGATCGGCTGTCCCTTGCCCTGACGGACGCGAAGCGATGCGATCATCGTCGGGCCGAACAGGAAGACGACGAGGGCGGAGGTCAGGAGCGCGGCTCCCGTGCGGAACGTGATGTAACGGAACAGGTTGAAGAATTGAAAATTGTCCGACAGTTCCACAAGCCAGATCAGCATTGGAGCCCTTTCCAAAAGCCCGGATTAAATTTGGCGCCCCGTGTCGGGGAATGCCGGATACTTGTCAAGGAGAGCGGAGACGATCTTGCCGAAACCGAGGCCGAGCGAGGATTTGACCATGACCACGTCACCGGGAGCGACGGCGCCCGTCACGAAGGAAACCAGTTCATCCGTGGTCGCGCGATATTCGATGTCGACGCTCTCGGGCAAGGCATCGCGCAGCGCGGCCATTTCCGCACCGGCGAGCCAGACATGCTCGATGCCCGCCGCCAGCAGCGGGCTCGCCAGCTCGGCGTGAACCGCAGGCGAGAACGCCCCCATCTCCAGCATGTCGCCGAGGACCGCGATCCGCCGCCCCTCGCCTTCCGGCTGGGCTGCGGCCAGCACCGCGATCGCCGCGCGCATCGAGGCCGGGTTGGCATTGTAGCTCTCGTCGATCAGCGTGAAGCTCGCATTGCCGATCGACAGGCGATGGCGCGCGCCGCGGCCCTTGACGGCAGAAAGCTGCGCCAGTGCCTCGATTGCGGCGTCGATGTCGGCACCGACCAGCAAGACCGTTCCGAGCACCGCCATGGCGTTTTCCGCGATGTGCTGCCCCGGCGCGCCGATGACGACCTCACGGGTCTCGCCACCATGATTGAACCACACGGTGGAAAGCTCGGCGGCGCCGTCGAACTCGGCCAGTTGGAACTCCGCCTTGGCATGCTGGCCGAAGGAGTGGACGTTGTCGATGCCGGCGGCCTGCGCCGCGTGCTCGAGAAACTCGAACTGGCTGTTGTCGCGATTGAGGATCACGTCGCCGCCTGGAACGACGCCCTCGAATATCTCGGCCTTGGCGGCGGCGATCTCCTCGATGCCGGAGAAATTGCCCAGATGGGCTGGGGCGATCGTGGTGATGATCGCCACATCCGGCCGCACCATGCGCGACAGCGGGCCGATTTCGCCCGGATGGTTCATGCCGATCTCGAACACGCCGTAGCGGGTGTCGACGGGCATGCGGGCCAGCGTCAGCGGCACGCCCCAGTGATTGTTGAAGGATGCGACGGCGGCATGCACATTGCCGGAGGGCGCCAGCGCCAGCCGCAGCATTTCCTTGGTGGTCGTCTTGCCGACCGAGCCGGTGACCGCGATGATCGTTGCCGAGCTCCGGTCACGGGCCGCCAGCGCCAGCTTCTGCAGGGCGCCCAGCACGTCGTCGACGACGATCATCGGCACCGTCAGGCGGCCGAGGGCGGGAAGCTTGGATTCGGCGACGACGAGAAGCGAAGCACCGTTGGCGATCGCGAGACTGGCAAAGTCATGACCGTCCACCCGATCGCCCTTGATGGCGAAGAAGGCTTCGCCCGGCGCAATCGTCCGGCTGTCGATTGATATGCCGGTGATCCCCGCGGGCAGCGACCCGAAGGGGCGACCCGCCATGGCCTCGATCATTTCCTGCGCCGTCCAAAGAAAGGTCAATGGTCAAACTCCTCCAGTGCTTTGCGCAATTCCGCATGATCCGAGAACGGCAGCGTGACATCGCCAACCGTCTGGCCCTCCTCATGCCCCTTGCCGGCCACGATCAACGTGTCCCCCGAAGACAGCATGGCGACCGCGGCGCGGATCGCCTGCGCCCGGTCGCCGATCTCGATCGCCTTGGGCGCCGCCGCCATGATCTCCGAACGGATGACCGACGGGACCTCGGAGCGCGGATTGTCGTCGGTAACGATGACGATGTCGGCAAGCCGGCAGGCGATCTCGCCCATGATCGGCCGCTTGCCCTTGTCGCGGTCGCCGCCGCAGCCGAAGACGGTGATCACACGGCCGGTGGTGAAGGGACGGACCGAGGTGAGCACGTTCTCCAACGCATCCGGCTTGTGGGCATAATCGACATAGGCGAGCGCCCCGGCCTTCGACTGCCCGACCAGTTCGAGACGGCCGGAAGCGCCTTTCAGCTTTTCCAGCGCCTTCATCGCCACGGCCGCATCGACGCCGGTGGCAATGGCAAGACCGGCTGCGACCAGCGCATTGGCGACCTGGAAATCGCCGGCAAGCGGGATATGCACCTCGAAGATCGCGTCACCGAAATGCACTTCGGCAACCTGCTTGTGGCGGAAGTGCTCGACACGCTTCAAAGCCAGGAACTGGCCGTTGCGACCGACCGTCAACACCTTGTGCCCGGCCGCGGTCGCCACCCGGATTGCCTCGGCCGACCACGGATCATCGGCAAAGATCACCGCAGGCGCCCCCTTGGGCAGCAGCGTGTCGAACAACCGCATCTTGGCGGCCATGTAGTCCTCGACCGTCGGGTGATAGTCCATGTGGTCGCGGCCAAGATTGGTGAAGGCGGCCGCGGCGAGCCTGACGCCGTCGAGGCGGCTCTGGTCGAGACCATGGCTGGAGGCTTCCATCGCCGCATGGGTGACGCCCTCGTCGGCGAGGTCGGCAAGCAGCCTGTGCAGCCCGATCGGATCCGGCGTGGTCAGCGAGCCGTAGTCGTTGCGGCTCGGCGAGATGACGCCGGTCGTGCCGATCTGTGCGGCGAGATGACCGGCTTCGGCCCAGATCTGCCGCGTGAACGAAGCAACCGATGTCTTCCCGGCCGTGCCGGTGACGGCCACCATGGTGGGTGGCTGGCGACCGAAAAACGCGGCCGCCGCAACCGCCAGGAACCGGCGCGGGTTTTCGACGATGACAACAGGAACGGAGGCATCGACGGCATGGCCGGCGACGATGGCGACGGCACCACGCGCAACGGCATCGGCGACATAGGCGGCCCCATCCGCCTTGGTGCCGGACAGTGCGACGAAGAGCGTGCCCTTCTCGACCTTGCGGCTATCGGCGGAGAGGCCGGAAATCTCGATGGTGCCGGCGGCAGCGCCGGCCCTGTCCACCTGTCCCTGAAATTCCGCGCCCGCCAGATCCCGCAACAACATCGATCATTCATCCACTGCTGGGAGGCGTTTCTGAAAGAATCGCCGCCTGATTTGAAATTGGCTCAATAAGAGACGAGCAAGGCCGAACCGTCTTCCCCGTATTTGGGTTCTACACCGAGAATTGCGGCGCTTCTGCGGATAATCTCGCCCGCCATCGGCGCCGCCGAGGTACCGGCCAGCGCCGCGCCATTGCCCTTGTCGGTCTTCGGTTCGTCGATGAAGGTCAGCACCACATATTTCGGGTCATCGATCGGAAAGGCGGCGAGAAAGGCATTGAAGTTCTTGTCGCCGACATAGCGGCCGTTGACCACCTTGTCAGCCGTACCGGTCTTGCCGCCGACATTGAAGCCCTCGACGCGCGCATTGCGGCCCGACCCCTTGACGCCATTGGTTTCGAACAGGAAGCGCATGTCCTTGCTGGTCGACGGCTGGATGACCTGTGTTGAGAATTGCTCGGCGTGTTCGCGCGTGCGCGGCAGGAAGGTCGGCTCGATCAGCCTGCCGCCATTGACCATGGCAACGCCGGCAACGGCCGTCTGGAACGGCGTGGTCGAGACGCCGTGACCGAAGGAAATGGTGATCGAGTTGATCTTCTTCCATTCCCGCGGCTGAGACGGCATGGCGACTTCCGGCAACTCGGTGCGGACCTTGGACAGCAGGCCGAGGCGGGTGAGGAATTCCTTGTGGCCCTCCGTTCCCACCAGGTCTGCGACCTTGGCGGTGCCGATGTTCGACGAATACTGGAAGACTTCCGGGATGGTCAGGATCCTGTGCTTACCGTGGAAATCCTTGATGGTGAAGCCACCGATGCGGATCGGATAGCGGGCATCCACGCTGTCGTTGATCGTGACCTTGCCCGAATCGAGCCCCATGGCGATGGTGAAGGTCTTGAAGGTCGAGCCCATTTCGAACGTGCCGTTCGTCATCCGGTTGAGCCAGCCTTCCTGGGCGCTGGCGGCCGGATTGTTCGGGTCGAAGTCCGGCAGCGAACCCATGCCGAGGACCTCGCCGGTATTCGCGTCGATCACGATCGCGCCGGCGCCCAGCGCCTTGAACTTGTCGATCGCGTTGACCAGCACGTCGCGCACGATGTTCTGCACGCGCAGGTCGATCGACAACCTGACCGGCTCGAGCGGCGCATTGCTCGTCATGCCGAGGTCGCGCAGGTCGGCGAGCCCCTGGTTGTCGATATACTTCTCCATGCCCGCCATGCCGCGATTGTCGATGTTGACATAGCCGACAATGTGCGAGGCGGTCGAACCGCCGGGGTAGAAGCGGCGCTTTTCCGGGCGAAAGCCGATGCCCGGAATGCCGAGCGCGAGAATCTGGCTCTGCTGCTTGGGGGTCAACTGGCGGCGCAGCCACTGGAAATGCGAATTGGGGTTGGAGAGCTTCTTGTAGGTGCCCTTGATATCGATGTCGGTGAGTACGGTGGCCAGCTTTTCAACCGCCTCGTCCGGATCGACGATCTTGTGCGGCTCGGCAAACAGCGAGACGGTGCGGATGTCGGTCGCCAGGACCTCGCCATTGCGGTCGAGAATGTCGGGACGCGACGCCATAAGCCGGTCGGCCGGAAGGATGCTCGACGTCACCTCCGGCTGGGCATAGCCATATTGCACGAGGCGTCCACCGATCACGCCATAGGCGACGACAAAACCGGCGATCATCAGGCCGACGCGCTTGCGGGCAAGTTCGGTCTTGCGCTTTCCAGTGCCCTTGAAGGCGGCCCCGTTCATCGTCGGCCCACCGCCGCGCTGCACGTCGGTCGAGAAATGCGCCTGGCTCTTCAGCAGCATGATTCGCGAGAGGAATGTCATCAGGGCTTCACCGATCCGGTTGTGATGAGATCCTTGACGGGATCCTGGCTCTTCGTGCCTTCCGCCACCTCGGGCTTGGGCAGTTGATCCTTCGGCATGGGAAGTTCGACGGGCCGCGCCAACTGGTCCGGCGCCGTGGGTTGAAGCTCCAGTTCGGCGCCATAGACGTTGATCAGCCGCTGCAACCGGTTGGGCTGGGTCAGGAGCGCCCAGTCGGCCTTGAGCAGGTCGATCGTATCCTTCTCGAGCTTGATCTCGGCCTCCAGCCGCCGGACTTCCTCGAGCTTGTTATCGGCGAGATGCTTGATCTGGTAGGTCACGGCGGCCGCGGCCGCCATCGCGCCGATCAGCAGGAGATCGAATGTCCTAATCATCGGTCACACTCCCAGCTTTTCGAGGCTTGCCAGATCGGGCAGGTCGAAGATCGCCATGTCCGGGCGGTCGGCGGGCGCGGCCGTGCGCAATCCCGCCCGCAGCTTGGCCGAACGGGCCCGCGGATTGATTTCCGCCTCGGCCTCGCTGGCCGCCACCATCGGCTTGCCGATCGGCTCGAAGGTTGCCGCCCGCTCATGCACCATCGGCAGGTGCCGCGAGCCGGAGGCCTTGCCCGAGCGCTCGGAGAAGAACTTCTTGACGATCCGGTCTTCCAGCGAATGGAAGGTGACGACCACCAGCCGCCCACCAGGCTTCAGCACCTGCTCGGCGGCAAACAGCGCCTGGGCAAGTTCGCCGAGCTCGTCATTGACAAAGACCCGCAGCGCCTGGAAGACCCGGGTCGCCGGATGGATCTTGTCCTTGGCCTTGCGCGGGGTGACGATCTCGATCAGCCCGGCGAGGTCTCTTGTGGTGCGGAACGGTTCCTTGAGGCGCTGTTTCTCGATGGCACGGGCGATGCGCCCCGCCTGCTTCTCCTCGCCGAGGAATCCGAAGATGCGGATGAGGTCGCCGACCTTGGCGCGATTGACGACGTCGGCGGCGGAAACGCCGGCGCCCGACATGCGCATGTCGAGCGGGCCGTTCCGCTGGAACGAGAAGCCGCGCTCGGCCTCGTCGATCTGCATCGACGAGACGCCGATATCGAGCACGACGCCGTCAAGACCGCCTTGTGGCGCATAGTCCGCCAGATGAGAGAATTGCGTGTGATGGAGCTTGAGACGACCGCCATGCGCGGCGACGAGCGCCTGCCCCGCGGCGATTGCCGTCGGGTCGCGATCGAGCGCTATGACGTCGGCGCTGGCCTCGAGGATCGCAGTGGTATAGCCGCCGGCACCGAAGGTGCCGTCGAGAATGACCTTGCCCGGCGCCGCCTCGAGCGCGGCCAGAACCTCGCCGAGGAGGACCGGAATGTGGCGAACCGGTCCGCCACCGGCATCAGAAGAACCTCCGCCTGGATTCGCCGCCATTCCGTTTCCCCGTCTTATGAAGCATGCAGCCCTCGCAGCCTGCGCGCTTCCCTCGCAGCCACCTGCGCCTCGTGGAACGCCTGCGGTTGCCAAAGCTGAAAATGATCCGAGCGCCCGACGAAGCAAACCTCCGCCGTGATGCCGGTGAAGTCGCGGATGAAATCCGTGACCATGAGACGCCCCTCGGCATCGAGCTTCATGAAGACCCCACCGCCATGCACCAGCAGCGACATCTCGTTGCCTTCCCGCGCGAAGGGGTCCTCCGCCGAAATCTGCCGTTCGTAGCGCTCCAGCAGGTCCGGACCACCGATGCTGATGGCCGGAAAGACGAAATCCTGGATGCAGTAGAGCTCCTGGATATCGCGTTGCGCGAGCACGGCACGAAACACCGCCGGCACGGAAACCCGCCCCTTCGCATCGATCCTGTTTATCGCGCTGGACAGGAAGCGGTTCATGACTGCCGACCGCACCCCCTTCTTGCAGAGAATGGCCAGGCCACCCTTGCGAACTCGACACCACCCGCACCGCCGATCCGCCAAACCGAACCGCCGGCCACCCGTCGCAACTGGCGACCGACCCGTTTTCGATTGCGATTTCCGGGACCTTGATCGACCCCTCAACGGTACGATTATGGGATAACATGGGACTATATGGGCGTCAATGGGACAGAGGACTTCACGACCCTGAAACGGGATCAAATATTGATAAGCGGTTAAGCTTAACGAATGGTTAGAAATGCCCGTCGGACCAATGCTTTATCACGCTCGACCTTGACCGAAGCTGGTCAAGGGCGAGACGAAATTGTGAAGCTTTTTCAGCGCATTGGTTTCCCCGGCTGATTCTGCGGAGAATTCGCGACGAAAACGGGGAGAAAATTGCCAGTTGGCCTGTAAGCCGGGTTCTGTATGGCTCCGGTTTCCCGGAACGTGGCAGCCATTCATCTGGGACAGCGCTTGCACGCTGCCTCACGCAACCCACCCGGATGACTGGCCCGGAAACAGGCTGTGGCCGCGCTTGCGCGTGACCCGCGTCATCCCTATTCGGTCTTGCTCCCGGTGGGGTTTACCGTGCCGTCCCTGTTGCCAGCGACGCGGTGGGCTCTTACCCCACCCTTTCACCCTTACCTCGCGAGCGAGGCGGTTTGCTTTCTGTGGCACTTTCCCTGAGGTCGCCCCCGCCGGACGTTATCCGGCACCGTGTTTCCGTGGAGCCCGGACTTTCCTCACCCTACCGCCTTTCGGCATTGGTAAAGCGCGGCTGCCCGGCCAACTGGCACCGCGTCCTTAACCGAGCGGATCGGCGATTGCCACCAAAAACAGGTCCCGGCAGCGCGCATGGCCGCAGATGGTGAACAATCAGCGGAAAGAGGGCCGGAAAACATCGCCATAGGCGGCCTCGTCCAGACCGCCGCCGATCAACAGTTCCGCACCGAGCCGGCCGATTTCGTCCGAACTCTTGGCGGCCGCTCCGCAACCGCCGGTCAGCACGGCGATCCGGTCGCTGGCATAGCCGATCGCCGGATAATTGTTCGGGGTGAAAGACGTGACGCAGGCGCCCATGCTGAGGGGCGCCGCAGAAAGGCTCGGAATGAGACGGTCGATGATACGCTTGAGATGATCGCGGGTGCTCTCTCGTCCGCCGCTCCTGAACCAGGCTCGGATCTCCGGCTCGGTTGCAAGCGCCAGATCGTCCGGATCGCCGCCGATCTTCAGATAGGTCTTGCCGTCCGGGTAGCGCACCGGCGGCAGGAGATAGATGTGGTCATGCGGATCATCGGGCTGATGGATGAGCGACGGCATGCCGGCATAGCGGGAAAGTTCGCCATCCGGGATCTCGAAGAAGGCGACGGTGCGGGCATAAACCGACAGATCAAGCGGTTTCGGCAAGAGATTCTCCGCAATGGAGAATCCGCCGGCCGCGACCAGGATCTTTTCGCCGCGGATCTCCTGCCCGTCCGCCGTCGTGACCACGACCCCGTCGTCGGTCTCGCGCGTGCCGACGACGGTTGCGGGAATGAGTGTCGCGCCGGCGCGCCGCGCCAGCACCGACTGCGCCTCGACCAGGCGACGCGGATTGACATAGCCGGCCCCGACCGCCTCGAACACGCCCTCGCAGCCCGTGCCGAAGTCAAAGTATGGAAAGCGTTCCCCCAGGGCGGCTGCATCGAGAATGCGGGTCTGAGCGCCGACCCGCTCCGCGGCACGGCAAATGTCGGCGACATAGGGATCGGCGCCGCCGCGCGGCGGCCCGACCATCAGGCAACCGGTTTCGTGGAAGAAATCGATGCCGCTCTCTTTGGCAATCGCGCCGTAACGGGCGATCGATCGCTTCGCCAGCAACGCCCAGACCGGATCGGTGTCGATCGTCCTGGTAATGCGCGCCTCGTCGTAGTGACTGGCGAACACGCCCTCGTGCCGGGCGGCGTCCTTCGGCTCGTCGGGGCCGATCAGGGCCACCCCGTCCACCTGCTGAGCGAGATGACGGGCGGCGGCCGACCCCAGCATGCCGCGACCGATGATGATGAAGTTGAACCTGTCGGTCATGTCGCAATCCCTGTCGAAACATCGCGACAAGCTTCTTGCCGATCAGGGCCTTGTCGGCAAGAGCCGAATCTTTGGGGGAGTTTGCATATCGCAGGGCCTGCCGCGAGGCCGAATCGGCGGGCGCCCCTCGGGCAGGCGCGAAGGCAGCGCGACCGCTCGTCGCGCCGCCAAGGGGGATTACGACGGGATTACGACGCCAACAGGGCCTGCACCTTGCCGCAATAGCGCTTGGAGACCGGGTTCATCCGCTTGGCGCCATGGCCGGCATTGTACTTCAGGATGGTCGAGCAGGTCTGGCCATTGCCCAGGTCATGCGCCATCGACAGATACTTCATGCCGTAGCGGATGTTGGTTTCGGGGTCGTACAGGCCCTTGGAAGAGCCCGAATAGCCCATCATCCGGGCCGTGGCCGGCTTGATCTGCATGAGACCGATCTCGCCGGCGCTGCCGCGTGCCTTGGGATTGAAATTGCTCTCGACCCTGACGACCGCATGGGCGAGTGCCACCGGAACGCCGTAGGTCTTGGCGTATTTGGAAATCAGGCTCGTATAGGGGCTTTTGGAGAAGGAAGGCGCCGGATAACCGGCCTCCCGCTTCACCGTCTTGATCGAAGCCTTGAAGCTACGCTCGTCATCGCCGGCGAAGGCCGTCATGGACGAGGACAAAAGAATACCGAGGCATGCCGCAGCAGCAACAATTCGCTTCATCATGTAAAAGTCAGTCTCCGAACCAGAAAGGTGGGCGAACGTCCGCTCAGGACGCAATCTTCCTCGTTCGCCCGACCGATCGGTCAGGCGTCGCCCATGCTCTCATCGTTGATATTCGCAAACACGGTCCGCAAAATCTGGGTGCCCGTGCCGCCGTTCAGTTCGTTCTTTAGAGCGGCGAAATAGGGAATTCGTGTGGCGATGCAACAAATTGGCGTTTCGCGCGTTTGGCCGGCCGGCCAAAAGGCGCTCGCTCGCGACCCAAATTTCAGGTGTAGCGCGGCAGCGTCGCAAGCAGCCGATGCAGCGTCTCGATGGTCGACATGTCGGCGATCCCGTCCACCCGTTCGGGGCGGAAATGGCGCTGGAACGCAGCCACCACGCCTTCGGTCTTGTCGGAATATTCTCCGGTAATATCAATGTCGTAACCATAGAGTGACAACATCGACTGCAAGGCTTCGACGGGCTGCCCATGGTCGCCCTTCTGGAAAAACCGTCCGCCCTGCACGGGCACCGGCTCGACGAAGTGGCCCACGCCCGCCGCATGAAGCCGTCCCCAAGGGAAATTTTCACCCGGATCGACCTTGCGAACGGGCGCCACATCGGAGTGCGCCAGCACGCGTTCCGGGGCGATATGGAGCCTCAGGCCGCAATCGAGACACAATTCGATGACCGCTTCGATCTGCTTTTCAGGGAACGCGGGGAGCCCCGCCGGGTGCCCGGCATTGGCAATCTCGATGCCGATCGAGCGTGAGTTGATGTCGGTCTCACCCGCCCAGAAGCTTATGCCCGCATGCCAGGCACGCCGGTGCTCCGGCACCATCTGCACGATCCGGCCGTCCTCATGGACGAAATAATGGCTCGAAACCTGGCTTTCGGGATTGCACAGCCAGGCGAGAGCCGCCTCATGTTCCGGCATCCCGGTATAGTGCAGGATGATCATGTCGGGGCGATCACCGCCTGCCCGTTCGCCGCAATTGGGCGACGGCATGACGGTGGCGCCGGCGAAATCGGCAGTGAAAGGCTTCATGCGGCGCGGCGTTCTTTCTCGATCGCCGAATAGGCGGCGTTGAGCTTGGCCATGCGGTGATGGGCGACGGCATGGAACTCGCTCGGCACGCCGCGGGCATGCAGCCGGTCGGGATGGTGCTCCGCGGCCAGCGCCCGGTAACGCTTGCGAATGGTGGCGAAATCGTCAGACCGCTGGACGCCGAGCACGCCATAGGGATCGCCATCGAGATGCAGATGGCGCTGGGTGATCATGTGGAAGCGCTCCTCGGACATGCCGAAGATTTCGGCGATGCGCGACAGGAAGTCGAGTTCCTTCTCATGCACCAGACCGTCAGCCTTGGCGATATGGAAAAGCGCGTCGACGATATCCTCGAGCACCGGGCAGAAATTGTCACAGGTCCGGCAAAGCTTGGCGAGCTTCTCCGCATAAGCCTCGAAGCCCGCCACGTCCTGGCGCGCGAGATTGTAGAGCCGGGCGACATTCTTTGCCTCTTCCTCGGGGAAATCGAAGATGCTGCGGAAGGCGTCGACCTCGGCCGCCGTCACGATTCCGTCGGCCTTCGCCATCTTGGCGGACAAGGCGATGATCGCAACGGAGAAGGACACACGACGGCGGGTTTCGGGATCGCCCTCGAAAACCGTGCGGACCGCCTCGACCATGCCCGACAGGACGCTGCCCGCCGCATCGCCGATAGCGCCCAGCAGACGATCCCACAACGACGCGATCTGTTCGCAGGCGAAATCGATAATCATCAGCGAGGTTGACCAAATATCACCGGGAAAAGCAAGCCGGACAGGCCCTGCCGGACATTAAACTTTATTCACGTTCGATTGCGAAACGCTGAACCACCGGCCGGAAATACAGGCCCTTCGCCCGGCGCTGCGGCCCGGCTGTTCCCCCGCCCCCGCGTTTACCGACGCCGGCCCATCTCGCGGATTGATTGGACTATTCGTCCGGCTCATGCGACCACCGCCGCAATTCCTCCCAGCGGAGCCCGCATGAAATCGGCAATCCCCTCCCCTGCGCTCGGCCTCGTCCTCGGCGCGATCGGCGTCACCATCTTCGGGCTCACCCTGCCGATGACCCGCATCGCCCTCGACGGCTTCTCGCCGCTGTTCATCACCTTCGGCCGTGCGGTGATCGCCTCGGCGGCGGCGGGCACGGCGCTTCTCGTCCTCGGCAAGCGCTGGCCGCGCGGCGCCTTCCCGGCCCTGTTCCTCGCCGGCATCTGCCTGGTCTTCGGCTTTCCGATCTTCTCCTCGATCGCCATGCAGAGCCTGCCGGCCGCCCATGGCGGCGTCGTGCTCGGGCTGCTGCCGCTGCTCACCTCGATCTTCGCCGTGATCGTCGACGGCGAACGGCCGAGCCCGCTGTTCTGGCTGTGCGGCGTGGCCGGTGCGGCCCTCGTCGTCGCCTTCTCGGCCCGCCAGAGCGGTTTTAATCTCGAGGTCGGCGATCTGTGGCTGCTCGCCTCCGCCATCTCGGCCTCGCTCGGCTACGTGCTATCCGCCCGGCTGGCGCGCCGGCTCTCGGGCTGGGAGGTCATTTCCTGGGCGCTCGTCGTCATGCTGCCGCTCTCGTTGATCGGCGCGGCTCTGACCTATTCGAGCGGTGTCACGGCGCCGGGCCATGCCGCGATCGGCGCCCTTCTCTACCACGGCCTGCTGTCGATGTTCGGCGGCTTCATCTTCTGGAACGCGGGGCTGGCGATCGGCGGCATTTCGCGCGTCGCGCAGATCCAGCTGATGCAGACTTTCGTCACTCTGCTGTTTTCCGCGATCCTGCTCGGCGAGCACATCGGCATTGAAACGATTATATTCGCGATCGCCGTCGCCTTCGTCGTCTGGCTCGGCCGAAAGGCCCGTATTTCCTGAACTTTTCCCTTTACAAGGCCATCTGCTCGTCGCATCCATTCGCCCGGAAAGAAGCAAGACAACGGCACCGGATATGGCGCCGAAGGAGGATCGATGGCCAAACAGAAAGTTGCAATGCTGACCGCCGGCGGCCTGGCGCCCTGCCTCTCATCCGCCGTCGGCGGATTGATCGAGCGCTACACGGACATCGCCCCGGAGATCGAAATGATCGCCTATCGTTCGGGCTATCAGGGCGTGCTGTTGGGAGACAGCATCCAGATCACCAAGGACATGCGCGAAAAGGCCCATGTTCTGCATCGCTACGGCGGCTCGCCGATCGGCAATAGCCGCGTCAAGCTGACCAATGCCGCCGACTGTGCCAAGCGCGGCCTGACCAAGGAAGGCGAAAACCCGCTCAGGGTCGCCGCCGAACGTCTGGCCGAGGACGGCGTCACCATCCTCCACACCATCGGCGGCGACGACACCAACACCACCGCCGCCGACCTTGCTGCCTATCTCGGCGCCAACGGCTACAACCTGACCGTGGTCGGCCTGCCGAAGACCGTCGACAACGACGTCGTGCCGATCCGCCAGTCGCTCGGCGCCTGGACCGCCGCCGAAGTCGGCGCCCGCTTCTTCGACCACGTCTCGAACGAACAGAGTGCGGCCCCGCGCACGCTGGTCATCCACGAGGTCATGGGCCGCCATTGCGGCTGGCTGACCGCGGCGACCGCGCGCGCCTATATCAATCGCACGCGCAACAACGAGTATGTCGAAGGCTTGATGATGAACACCGAGCTCAAGAACATCGACGGCCTCTACCTGCCGGAAACCCATTTCGATCTCGATTCCGAGGCCGACCGCCTCAAGGAGATCATGGACAAGAGCGGCTATGTCACCCTGTTCGTCTCGGAAGGCGCCTGCCTCGATGAGATCGTCGCGGACCGCGAGGCGGCCGGCGAGGAAGTCAAGCGCGACGCCTTCGGCCATGTGAAGATCGACACGATCAATGTCGGCAACTGGTTCCAGAAGCACTTTGCCAAGCTGCTGAAGGCCGACCGTTCCATGGTGCAGAAGTCGGGCTATTATGCGCGCTCGGCGCCGGCCAATTATGAAGACCTGCGGCTCATCCAGAGCATGGTCGACCTAGCCGTCGAAAGCGGCCTGAACAAGATCTCCGGCGTCACCGGTCATGACGAGGACCAGGACGGCCGCCTGCGGGTCATCGAATTTCCCCGCATCAAGGGCGGCAAGGCGTTTGATCTGAACACCCCGTGGTTCCACGAGGTGATGGACTATATGGGCCAGAAATTCCACCCGGCCAATTGACGGCACGGGCGAAAGCTGGCTTGCTCTTCGGGTGGAGGAGTAGCATCGATGTCACTTGAAACCTGGCTGGCTTTCGCCGCCGTCTCGGCGGCCTTCCTGGCATCGCCCAATCGGATGACCTTTGCCGTCATGTCCCAGGCCCTCGCCCGCGGGCCGGGGTCGATCCTCGCCACGCTTCCCGCGCTGGCGCTGGGCGTATTGTTCGTTTCGGGCATCACGCTGCTCGCCCTTGCCGGGCTGCTCAATACCGTGCCGGAGATCCTCGACCCCGTTCGCTGGCTCGGACCCGGTTTTCTCCTGCTCGTTCTTATCCGCCTGTGGCGCCCGCATCAGGGACGTGCGCCGCTCGCGGACAACGACAATCTTCCCGAGAAAAAGCCGCTGCGAATCATGCGCCACGCCTTTGTCGTCGTCGCGTTTGATCGCTGGAACTATGTCTTTGCCGCCGCTTTGCTGACGCAATTCCTGCGCTCCGGGGCATCATTGCCGCAGGAGGCGGCAACGCTTGTCGGCATCTTCCTCGCGCTCGCCCTTGTCACCTGGATCGCGGCAGCGCTCGGCGCGCAGGCCATTCATCGCCATATGCGGCGGCGCATCCCGCGGCGCGTGACGAGCCGCCGTCACGACCCGGTTCTGATCGCCTCGGCCTCGGTGACGGCGGGCTACCGCAAGCTCGCCGCCTGAATGCAAGGTCAGCTTGCCGCAATTTAGCCCATCCATTATGACAACGGAATACAAATGGAGGGCGCTCGCTTTGCTTGCTGCTCGGGGATTGATTGGGAAGTCGGCATGATCGCAAAGAGAGACCACGGATTGCACCTCGGCCTCGCAGTGGTTCTGCTTGCGGGTCTGGCCGGTTGCACCAGCAGCATGGAAGAAGCCGCCAAGCAGGAACTGAAGGCCAATCCGGTCGCTGGCAGCGCGGCCGGCCAGGTCCAGACCGCGTCCGCCGAAGCGGCGAGCACGCTGCCGGCGCCCGTTGATCCGAATGCAGTGGCCGAGCCCGCGCCCATCATTCCCGGCACTGCCACCCCTGCGCCGATCCCGACCTTCAAGGCCGTCGCACTGACGAATGCGGCGGCAACGCCTGCCGCTCAAGCCATGGCGGCAGGGCAGGAGAATATCGCCATCCAGACCGCGGCCATGCCGTCGTCCCCGAATACGGTGACCACGCTGCCAATGTCGACGGATACCGCCGATCCCGCCGTCTTGCCGCCCGAAGTGACCGCACAGCAGACGATCGTGCCGGTCGCTAAGCCCGCCGGCGGCGCCCTCGCCTATGCGTCACCGTCCGCCGCGACATCGCTCGCCGCACTGGATTCGCAGTTCGACGTCACGCCGCCGGGTCCCGCTCCGGTGATCGAAGCGACCAAGCCGGCCACCTCGGGTCCGACGGTGATCAATGCGCTGATCAAGAAATATGCCGCGATCTACCAGATGCCCGAATCGCTGATCCACCGCGTCGTCAATCGCGAAAGCACCTACAAGCCGACCGCCTACAACAATGGCCACTACGGCCTGATGCAGATCAAATATGCGACCGCCAAGTCGATGGGCTACGACGGCCCGGCCTCCGGCCTGTTCGATGCGGAAACCAATCTGAAATATGCGATCAAATACCTGAAGGGTGCCTGGCTGGTGGCCGACAAGAGCCACGATGGCGCGGTGCGCCACTATTCGCGCGGTTTCTACTACGACGCGAAGCGCAAGGGCATGCTCCACGTGCTCCAGCCGAACTTCATGTAAGCGTCGGGCCACCGGTCCCGGCCGGTGCACGCTTTGACATTCGGTTGACGGCCGGATGGTTCCTTGCCTCGGATCGATCGATGCGCGGAAGCGGCCCCACCGCCGATCATTTTGTCGCGTCCGAAACCGCCTTCACCAGATTCTGTGGCCTGTAGCCGAGCCGCGACGGGGTGAGCCCCAGGCGAACGACGACCAGCCGCTCTGACGGGATGACGGCCACCACCTGGCCGTCGTGGCCCTGCAGCCAGAAGGTCTCCGGCGTCAGGCCAAAACTTTCGTCGGGTTCGTCGCCCGGACCGACCTGCCAGGCCTGGATCTCGGTGTAGCGCCCGCCGGATGCGGCCGTCGGCCGCTGCATCGCCGCGACAAACCCCTCCGGCAGCAGGCGTTCTCCATTCCACACGCCGTCATCGACGAGGAACTGGCCGAATCGCGCCCAGTCTCGGGCCGTGGCATAGAGATAGGAGCTGCCGACAAAGGTGCCCGAGGCGTCGGCCTCCAGCACGGCACTGGTCATGCCGAGCGGATCGAACAGGGCTTGGCGCGGATAGGCGAGCGCCTGCGCCGGATCGGCAAACCTGCTCATCCAGATGCGGGCGAGCAGGACGCTGGTGCCCGAGGCATAGCCGAATCGCTCGCCCGTGCCGGCGAGCACGGGCTTCGCCAGGCTGAAGCCTGCCATGTCCGGCTCGAGATAGAGCATGCGGGTGACATCGGCGACGTCGCCATAGTCCTCGTTGAACTCGAGCCCGCTTTCCATCGCCAGAAGGTCGCGCAGCCGGATCGATGCATGGGGCTCGTCGCTCCATTCGGGCAGAAGCCGTGTATCGTCGAGATCGAGGCGCCCGTCCTCGACCAGCCGGCCGATGATCGCCGCATTGACGGTCTTCGCCATCGACCAGCCGAGCAAGGGGGTCGTGGCGGAAAAGCCCGGACCATAGGTCTCGCCGACGATCCGCCCGTCCTTGACGACAACGACGGCGCGCATGCCGGGACCGACAAGGGCCTGATCGGACAGAAGGAGAGCAATGCGCGCGTCGGCCGGCATGGTCCTCTCACCCGCAGGCCAGGACGCGCCGGCGTCCGCGACGGCTGGAGACCCAGGCGCCGGCGCGGAGACCGCGAGTGCCGCCTCGACGTCGCCGTCCGGCACGCTGGCGCAGCCGAGCCCTTCGCGGTAAACGGCTGTTCCGCTTGCGAATGCGCCCAGCATGCGCGCCGTGACGACCCCGCTCTTTGTGTCGACATCGACGCCGACCAGCTTGAGCAGCGGGTGGCCCGGCGCCTGCACGTCGAGCGCCAGCACCGCCTGGGGATCGCGCCCGGCGAGGAAGACATTGGAGCAGACGATTTTCGCCGCATAGCCCGTGCCGACCCGAAGCAGTTCGGGTGGTGCGACCGACAGCCAGACGATGACGCCCGCCACCAGCATGATGACCGCAAGAGCGGCTCCCCTCAATATCTTCCCGAACAGTCGCATGCGCGTCTCCTCCGTCGATCTTGGGCCATGGAAGCATGGAACTGCCAAAGCACGAAAGCCGGAAAAGCCATCTTCACACCGCTTGCGCACGTCTTTCTTGGCGAAGCGAGAGCAGTCCGCCTTGGCCAACAGGCCACGTCATCAAACTGTAGCAGTGCGCGGCTAAACGCCATCAACGTTCAATGGATGGCTGACAAAGATGACCGATGTTGCGCCCGATGCCGGCTTTCGCAAGAACCACAAGCTGAAGAACGCTCTTCTCCAGCACAAGCCGCTGAGCCGCGACGGCCTTTCGGAACGGCTGTTCGAGCTGCTGTTCTCCGGTCTGGTCTATGCCCAGATCTGGGAGGACCCGGAGGTTGACATGGAGGCCATGGAGTTTGCCGAGGGCCATTCGATCGTGACGATCGGTTCAGGCGGCTGCAACATGCTCGCCTACCTGTCGCGCCACCCCTCCCGCATCGACGTCGTCGATCTCAATCCGAACCATGTGGCGTTGAACCGTCTGAAGCTTGCCGCGTTCCGCCACCTGCCGGACCACGAGACCGTGGTGCGCCAGTTCGCCTGCGAGCAGAACCGCACCAACAGCCGCAACTTCGACCGCTACATCGCCCCCAATCTCGATGACTGGACGCGATCCTACTGGAACCGGCGTGGCCTCGACGGCAAGCGCCGTATCGCCGCCTTCGACCGCAATTTCTGTCGCACTGGCCTGCTCGGCCGCTTCATCGGCGCGGGACACCTCGTGGCACGGCTGCACGGCGTCGACCTCACCGAAATCACCAGGACCAAATCGCTGCGCGAGCAGCGCCAGTTCTTCGACGACCGCATCGCTCCCTTGTTCGAGAAGCCGCTGATCCGCTGGATGACGAGCCGCAAGAGCTCGCTCTTCGGCCTCGGCATTCCGCCGCAGCAATATGACGAGCTCGCCAGCCTTTCGGAAGGAGGCACGATCGCCCCGGTTCTGCGCCACAGGCTGGAAAAACTCACCTGTCACTTCCCGATGAAGGACAATTACTTCGCCTGGCAGGCCTTTGCCCGGCGCTATCCGAAGCCGCACGAAGGCGTGCTGCCGACCTATCTCCAGCCGCAGAACTACCCGGCGATCCGTGCCAATGCGCAGCGTGTCACGGTTCATCATGCCAGCTTCACCGAACTCTTGACCTCGAAGCCGGCTGGCAGCGTCGACCGCTACATCCTGCTCGACGCCCAGGACTGGATGAACGACGACCAGCTCGCCGACCTGTGGACCGAGATCACCCGCACCGCCGCCCCGGGCGCCCGCGTCATCTTCCGCACCGCGGCCGAAAAGAGCGTGCTCGACGGGCGCTTGGCCGACGGCCTGCTCGGCCGCTGGACCTATCACGCGGAGCGGTCGCAGGAACTGAACAAGCAGGACCGGTCGGCGATCTACGGCGGCTTCCATATCTACGAGAGGACGGCCTGATGGCTGTCGAGCCGACCGTCGCACCCGTCATCGACACCGAGCATGCCGAGCGCATGGACGGAATGTATCGTTACCAGCGGCACATCTACGACCTGACGCGCAAATACTATCTCTTCGGCCGCGACCGGATGATCGGCCGTCTCGACGTGCCGCGTGACGGCACGCTTCTGGAAGTCGGCTGCGGAACGGGCCGCAACCTCCTGCTGGCTCACCACATCTATCCGACGGCCCGGCTCTACGGGCTCGACATTTCCGCCGAAATGCTGGTCTCGGCCAAGGCCAACTTCCGCGGCAAGCCGGTCATGCCGAAGCTCGAGGTGGCGGATGCCACGGCCTTCACCCCGAGCGTCTTTGCGGTCGAGGGCTTCGACCGGGTCATGATCTCCTACGCCCTGTCGATGATACCCGACTGGGAGAAGGCGATCGACGCATCGCTTGCGGCACTCAAGCCCGGCGGATCGCTGCACGTCGTCGATTTCGGTCAGCAGGAACGGCTTCCACTCTGGTTCAAGCGGATGCTGCAGGGCTGGCTCGCCCGTTTCCATGTGACCCCGCGCGCGACGCTTCGACAGGTTCTGGCGGCCAGGGCAGAATCGGTGAATGGACGGCTGGAATTCGAGCCGATCGGTCGCGGCTACGCCTGGCATGCGGTCATTCGCACCTGAATTGCCGACAGGCCAGTTGAAAATCACGGATATTTAAGGATGATGAAAGAGAAGGGATGCGTCGGCTCCCTTCCGATCGCATGCGCGCGTCGCATGAGGGGCATGACTTCGAAATCGAGAATGGATGTTCCATGCGGTGGCTTCTCCCTGCCCTCCTGCCGATCGCGCTCGCCGTCAGCGGCTGCACCTCCGCCAGCTATGACCTGATGGAAACCGCGTCGGTCCAGGCTCCGCGCTTTGCGGACAAGGACCCGCAGGATTTCGGCGACAAGACGCCTCATCACCACAAGGTGCACGGCATCGACGTCTCGAAGTGGAACGGCGATGTCGACTGGGTGAAGGTGAAGAAATCCGGGGTTTCCTTCGTCTTCATCAAGGCGACCGAGGGCAAGGACAGGATCGATTCGCGCTTCGATGAATACTGGCGCAAGGCCGCCGCCGCCGGCCTTCCGCATGCACCCTATCACTTCTACTATTTCTGCTCGACGGCCGACGAACAGGCCGACTGGTTCATCCGCAACGTACCGAAGGCGTCGATGCACCTGCCGCCGGTGCTCGACGTCGAGTGGAATCCCACCTCGCCCACCTGCACCTTGCGCCCGGATCAGGCGACCGTCAGGGCCGCGATGAAACGCTTCATGGACCGCATCGAGGCACACTACGGCAAGCGGCCGATCATCTACACCTCGGTCGACTTCCACCGCGACAATCTCGAGGGTGCCTTCCAGGATCATCACTTCTGGGTTCGGGCGGTGGCCCAGCATCCGGAAGAAATCTATCCCGCACGGCGCTGGGCCTTCTGGCAGTACACGTCGACCGGCGTTGTCCCGGGCATCAAGGGCGACACCGACATCAACGTCTTCGCCGGCACCGAGAAAAACTGGAAGAACTGGGTGGCGGCCGTGTCGAACCGCTGACCGACGCGATCGGGGCGCGAAAAATGCCGCGTACACCGCGGTTTTCGCGCGACGATCTCGCTTTGGTCAAAAAGTCGGCCGATATCGCTACCCGAACGATCCGCCGGTCGCCGTTTGCGATCGTGAGGATTCCGTCAAACCATTCACGGCGCCGTCATGGCCGGGGTGTTTCCTCCAGCCGCAGCGCCAAATCACCGCCAGAACCGCAAGGATGACCCCATGAAGACCGCCTCCCGCCTCGCTCTTGCCCTGACCGCCCTTCTCGCCACGACTTCCTTTGCCGCAGCCCAGCAATGCGGCGGTGACCTTGGCGCATTCCTCGACGGCGTGAAGGCCGAGGCGATCGCCGCGGGTGCATCTCCCGAGGCCGCCAATGCAGCACTTGCCGGCGCGCAGATCGACCAGAAGGTCCTGTCGCGCGACCGTTCGCAAGGCGTGTTCAAGCAGACCTTCCTCGAATTCTCGCAGCGCACCGTCAGCCAGTCGCGGCTCGACATCGGCCGCCAGAAGATCAAGCAATATGCCGAAGTCTTCGGCCGTGCCGAACAGGAATACGGCGTGCCGGCGGGCGTAATCGCCGCCTTCTGGGCCATGGAGACCGATTTCGGCGCCGTCCAGGGCGATTTCAACACCCGCAACGCGCTCGTCACGCTCGCCCATGACTGCCGCCGCCCGGAACTGTTCCGCCCGCAACTCCTGAACCTCATCACCATGGTCCAGCACGACGACCTCGACCCGGCCACCAATACCGGCGCCTGGGCCGGCGAGATCGGCCAGGTGCAGATGCTGCCGAAGGACATCGTCGCCTTCGGCGTCGACGGGGACGGCGACGGCCATGTGAACGTCAAGAAGAGCTCGCCGGATGCCATCCTGACGGCCGCGAAGTTCATCGAGCATCTCGGCTTTCGCCGGGGCGAGCCATGGATCCAGGAAGTGGTGGTACCCGACAACCTGCCCTGGGAGAAGACCGGCTTCGGCAGCAGCATGACGGCGGGCGACTGGTTCGCACTCGGCGTCAAGCCGCGCGACGGCAACACCGCCTCAAGCGCGCTGCCGGCGTCGATCGTCCTGCCGCAGGGCCGCAAGGGACCGGCCTTCATCACCTATCCCAACTTCAACATCTATCTCGAATGGAATCAGTCGTTCATCTACACGACCTCGGCCGCCTATTTCGCCACCCGGCTGATGGGGGCCGAGCCCTATCAGAAGGGCAATCCCGAACCGGGACTCGCCGATGCCGAGATGAAGGCGCTGCAGACCAAGCTGCAGGCAATGGGCCACGACGTCGGCAAGATCGACGGCATCCTCGGCTCCGGCACCCGCATCGCCATCCAGAAGGAACAGCAGCGCCTCGGCATGCCGGCGGATGGCTGGGCGACCCCGGCCCTGCTCGCCGCCCTTTGACAAGGTCACGGGCGGCACAAGCACTTGCGCCGCCCGCTTCTTGTCCGCGTGGCGATCCATCGCGGCCGGCGGAAGGTTCTTCTCGCCGCGATCGACGCAAGCTTTGGGGCAACACGGCCGACAAAGCCCGCCTCACGAAGATCGCCGGCAGGCGACATGTTTCGGGTGGCCCGAGAAGCGCCCTTCGCCTAAACCTCGCTCCAGAGAGTTTCATGGAGCCAAAATGTCCGCCGTAACACCGCCACGCCTCAATGCCACCACCTGGTCGCTGCTCGCCCTGCTCGGGCTGATCTGGGGCGGTTCATTCTTCTTCGGCCGGGTGGCCGTGCCCTATGTGCCACCCGTGACGCTCGCCTTCCTGCGTCTGTCGATCGCCGCTGTGGCACTGCATGTCTACCTGCATGGCCGCATGGACCTCTACCGGTCGCTATGGCAACGCTGGCCGGCCTTCCTGCTGCTCGGCCTGATCAACAACGCGATCCCGCACACGCTGATTCTCTTCGGCCAGACGGAAATCGGCGCAGGGCTTGCCGCCATTCTCAACGCCACGACACCGATCTGGACCATGCTGATTGCCAACCGCCTGACGTCGGACGAGAAGCTCTCGTCCGCCAAGCTCGCCGGCACGCTGCTGGGACTTGCCGGCACCGCGGTGCTGATCGGCCCGAGTGCGCTGAACGCCAGCGACATCCCGCTCTGGGCCGTCCTGCTGCCTATCGGCGCGGCGATCTCCTATGGCTTTGCCGCGACCTACGGCAAACGCTTCCGCGACCTTCCAGCACCCGTCACCGCTACCGGCCAGTTGACAGCGTCCTCGCTGATCATGCTGCCGACCGCGCTTCTGGTGGACCACTCCTGGCAGATTCCCTTTCCCCCGCTCGAAGCCGCAGCCGCGATCCTCGCGCTCGCGCTGATCTCGACCGCCTTTGGCTATATTCTCTTCTTCCGCATCATGGCGCAGGCCGGCGCCACCAATGCCTCGCTGGTCACGCTGCTGGTGCCGCCGAGTGCGATTCTGCTTGGCGCGCTGTTCCTCGGCGAAACTCTTCAGGTTCTGGATCTGGTCGGCATGCTGCTGATCGGCATCGCCCTTTTGGTCCTCGACGGTCGCCTGCCGGTATTCTACCGCAGCGCAGCATAGAGGCGATCGCAGCGGGCCAGTGTGCCCATTGGAGGCGGTCGCCCGCCCTGCCGATCACGCTTGTTAAGCAACATTAACAAACGCTGAAATGCGCCAAGCGGTTGAATTTTCTACAACTGCGCGGGGGTGCGACAAGTTTTCCACCGTCTTCGACGGCACTGCAGCACATTAATCGCTTTCCTTGCGACACAAATCCGACATATTATCTAACGGTCAACACAAGGAGGCAGACATGGGACTTACGAACTCTCTCAATGTCCTGATCGTCGGTGCGGCGTTTGTGTTCATTGCCACAATGCTGTTCATCTGAACCACATGAGTTGAACAAGGCCTCGAAGGAACCCTCAGCGGTCAGGCCCGAAACAAGCCGGTAGAGCTTTCCAGTTTCACAAAGAAAGGCGCATCATCCATTCGGAGATGCGCCTTTTTCTTTGGCCACCGATGACCGCCCTTCAGGCGGCGGCACCCGTTCCTTCGCTCCGCCGGCCTTTCGGCTCGAGGCCGAGATTGCGAAGCGTCGCATTGACCAGAGCCGAGCGGTTCATCGTGTAAAGATGAAAATCGGCGATGCCACGCGACGACAGATCGGCAATCTGCTCGGCCGCGACCTCGGCTGCAACCTCGGCCCGCGCCTGCGGTTGCTCGTCGAGACCGGCGAAACGCTTGTCCAGGAAGGCCGGAATGGTCGCGCCGCACATCGAGGCGAAACGCTTCAACTGGTTGAGATTCTGGATCGGCATGATGCCCGGAACGATCGGGATCGATATCCCAGCCGCCCTCACCCGCTCGAGATAGCGCTCGAAAACATCGTTATCGAAAAAGAACTGGGTCAGCGCGCGGCAGGCGCCATTGTCCACCTTGCGCTTCAACATGTCGATGTCGGCTGCCTCGTCCGGGCTTTCCGGGTGTTTTTCCGGATAGGCCGATACCGAGATCTCGAAATCACCCAGCTCACGCAAACCGGCGACCAGTTCGGCGGCATTGGCATAGCCGCCCGGATGCGGCTGGTAGGCCGTACCCATGCCGTCCTGCGGATCGCCGCGAAGTGCCACGAAATGATTCACGCCGACGGCTCGGAACTGCTCGACGACCTGATGCACCTCCTCCTTCGTCGCTCCGACGCAGGTCAGGTGCGAGGCGGTACGAAGCGGTGTCTCGGCGATCAGCCGCCTGACGGTCGAAAGCGTCGGCTCGCGCGTCGTGCCGCCCGCGCCGTAGGTCACGGAGACGAAGTCGGGGTCCCAGAGGCAAAGCTCGTCCACCGTCTTCCACAACTGGTCGGCCATGTCCTCCGATTTCGGCGGGAAGAACTCGAACGAGTAGCGCAGGCGCTCGGCGGTCGGGACGTTACGATCATGCTTGATAGCCATTCACCTGCTCCCGGTCTGGTCGGCGGACCCGTTGATGGGGGTTGCGGAGGAATTGGCGCCCTGTCGGGCAAGCCAGATGGTGACGGTCAGTCCCTTGGCTGCCGAGCTCTCCGGCGGCAGGTCCACGGACTTCTCGACCGTCAACCCATATTTCGTCAGCCATTCGGCCATCGTCTGGTGCGAGAAGCCGAGCCGCACATGGGCATGCTCCTCCCGCAGGTATTCCAGCGCATGCGGAGCGAGGTCGATGATGATCAGCCGCCCACCCGGCTTCAGCATGCGGCTCGCCTCGGCCAGCGCCATTTCCGGCTGGACCAGGAAGTGCAGCACCTGGTGGATGATGACGATATCGTACTCATTGCCGTCGAGCGGCAGGTTGAGGATGTCGCCATGGCGCACCGAGGCCTTGACGACACCTGCCTTGTCCAGATTGGCGCGCGCCACGGCAAGCATGTCGCGGCTGGCATCGATGCCGGTCGCCCGGCGATAGCTGTCTTGCAGGAGCTGGAGAATCCGCCCGGTGCCGGTGCCGAGATCGAGAAGCGCATCGACCGTATCGGTGCCGATCAGTTCGAGCAGCTTGGCCTCGACTGCGCCATCATCCACATGCAGGCGGCGCAATTCGTCCCATTCGGACGCGTTGAGCTTGAAGTATTCCTGGGCTCGCTCGGCCCGGTTCCGCTTGACCGCCGCGAGACGTTCGCCATCGCGCAACAGCACGGCGTCGTTCACGTCGGTCGCCCCCAGAAGGGCATTGGCCAGTGCTGCCGCATCACCGTCCTGCTTGAGCCGGAAATAGGCCCAGGCCCCCTCCTGATAGCGGTCGACGAGACCAGCCTCGGTCAAGAGCTTGAGGTGACGGGAAATGCGCGGCTGCGACTGGCCGAGGATATCGGTGAGATCGGTGACCGTGAGATCGCCGGCGGAAAGCAGAGCCAGCAAGCGCAGCCGCGTGGGCTCGCCGGCCGCTTTCAAGAGTTCCACCAGGGCATCGACGCCGAATTTCATGCTTGCCGCCATGTCGCATCCAATCAAGATATAAAGATATCTTTATATCGACTGAAATTCTTGTGCAAGGGCAAAATGCGCAAACGAGTGGTTGAGGTGGAACCACGGGCCACGACTAACGCGCTCGCAACCCGGCGGCGTTGCCCGGCCCTACCTGCAAGGCGACAACAAAAAACCCCGGCGAACCGGGGTTTCTGTGAGGGTTTGAGGCTTAGCGCGTCAGGCGCTTGTAAGCCTGGCTGCCCGGGTTGAGGGCATCGGGGCCGAGCCGGCGGACCTTGTCCTCTTCGTAGTCTTCGAAGTTGCCTTCGAACCATTCGACGTGGCCGTCGCCCTCGAAAGCCAGGATGTGGGTCGCCAGGCGGTCGAGGAACATGCGATCGTGCGAAATAATGATCGCGCAGCCGGCGAAGGCTTCCAGCGCGCTTTCGAGCGCCCCCAGCGTTTCGGTGTCGAGGTCGTTGGTCGGTTCGTCGAGCAGCAGGACGTTGCCGCCGGCCTTCAGCATCTTGGCGAGGTGAACGCGGTTGCGCTGGCCGCCCGAGAGATTGCCGACCTTCTGCTGCTGGTCGCCGCCCTTGAAGTTGAACGCGCCGCAATAGGCTCTGGAGTTCATGTCGAACTTGCCGAGCTTGATGACTTCGGCGCCGCCGGAGATTTCCTCCCAGACGGTCTTGTTGCCGTCGAGCGCATCACGGCTCTGGTCGACATAACCGAGATGCACGGTGTCACCGATGCGGATCGTGCCGGCATCCGGCTTCTCCTGGCCGGTGATCATCTTGAACAGCGTCGACTTGCCGGCGCCGTTCGGGCCGATGACGCCGACGATGCCACCCGGCGGCAGCTTGATCGACAGGTCCTTGATCAGCGTGCGGCCTTCGAAGCCCTTGGTGATGCCTTCCAGCTCGATGACCACGTTGCCGAGACGCTCGGAGACCGGGATGATGATCTGCGCGTCGCCGGGCCGGATGTTCTCGGCGGCATCCACCAGCTGTTCATAGGCCTTGATACGGGCCTTCGACTTGGCCTGACGGGCCTTCGGGCTGGAGGCGATCCATTCCTGCTCGCGCGACAGCGCCTTCTGCCGACCGGCTTCCTCGCGGCTTTCCTGCTGCATGCGCTTGGCCTTGGCGGCGAGGTAGGCGGAGTAGTTGCCTTCGTAGGGGATGCCGCGACCACGGTCGAGCTCGAGGATCCAGCCCGTGACGTTGTCGAGGAAGTAGCGGTCGTGGGTGATCATCATCACGGCGCCGGGATAGTCGCGCAGGTGCTTTTCCAGCCAGGCGATCGTCTCGGCGTCCAGATGGTTGGTCGGTTCGTCGAGCAGCAGCAGGTCCGGCTGCGACAGCAGCAGGCGGCAGAGCGCGATACGACGACGTTCACCACCGGAAAGCAGGGTCACGTCGGCATCCTTCGGCGGGCAGCGCAGGGCTTCCATCGCCATTTCGACCTGCTGTTCCAGGTCCCAGAGGTTCTGGCTGTCGATGATGTCCTGGAGCTTGGCGCCTTCATCCGCCGTCTCGTCGGAATAGTTCATCATCAGTTCGTTGTAGCGGTCGAGCACGGCCTGCTTGTCGGCCACGCCTTCCATGACGTTCTCGAAGGCGGTCTTGGTCGGGTCAAGGTGCGGCTCCTGCTCCAGATAGCCGACGGTCGCGCCTTCGGCGAGCCAGGCTTCCCCGGTGAACTCCTTGTCCTTGCCGGCGATGATGCGCAGCACGGTCGACTTACCCGCTCCGTTCGGGCCGAGAATGCCGATCTTGGCATCCGGATAGAAGGACAGGTTGACGTTTTCGAGGATCTTCTTGGCGCCGTAAGACTTGTTCAGTCCCGACATGTGATAGATGAACTGGCGTGCCATCGTGTTGAATTGCTCCGCAGGCGTAAAGGGATTTTGCCGCTATGTAGGCGAAAGCGCCGCACGGGGCAATGCGCATGGCTGTCGAGGGGCCGCTTTTCTCGTCCGGCCAGGCCGCATTTGCATCAGTTCAACGCGGCGTGGTCGATCGAGAAGAGCTGGAGCCGGGTTTCGGTCGGACCGGCGACCGGCACCAGGCCCGGCCAGGAGCCGCCGGAAGCCAAAGCGGCAAATAGCGGTGCCGTCTCTTGTGCCGGATCAAGCGGAAAACGGCAGATCGCCACATAATCGAACGGTTCAAGCGCTGAGCGACGCACGTCGGGGTCCTGTGTGGTGAAGGCAAGCAGGCTCCGCCGGATACCGGGCGAGGCCCGGTGGAAGGGAACCGCCGCCACGGAGATGCCCGCCGGCGACCGCTCGATCAGATTGAGGGACAGGCCGATGGGTGCCATGACGATGCCGGGCGCAAGACCTTGAAGCACGGAGAAATCCTCGTCGCGGCAATCATCCGCGGACATCAGATGGACGGCGTCCATGCGGGTCGCTTCCTGCGGCACAATGAGAAAGATCAGGATCGGCGCGAGGGCCGCCAGGACGCCCGGCACCAGCCAGGCCAGTTTCTGCCCCGCCGTTCTGGTCGTCCGGCCGGAGACGAGACTATCGACGACGGCGGGAATGAAAAGCGCCATCAGCGACGCGGGAAAGCGGATATAGCGGATGAGAGCCACGGTGAGCACCAGCGATGACAGCCCAACGAGCCATGCCACCAGATAGCCCGGCCAGTTTCCCCCGACTTCCCGCGCAAGCGGCAGACTTCGCCAGGCGACCAGGCCGAGTGCGGAAAGCACGATCAGCATGATCAGCCCGATCCGTCCCTGCTGACGGAAATAAAGGATATCGTGCTCCTGGACCACTCGGTCGAGCCAGAGCGCCCTCGAGACCGGATCGATCATCTGATAGGGTCCGGAAAGGCACAGCGGAAATGCCAAGGCCAGCGCCGCACAGCCCATCAGCCCAAGGACGCCCAGCAGCAGGAAACGCGGGAGGGGGCGAGTCCGCTCCGGCAGAAAGCGCACCGCCCCCCAGAGAATAGCCGAAAATCCGGCCATCGCGCTGATATAGGGAGCGGAAAGTGCATCGCATTGGACCGATGCCATCCCCGTCGGCCCGGCAAAGGCGAGCGACGAGAAGATCGTGGTGACAAACGTGGAGGCGCTGGCGCGACGCAGGAAACCCGCAGCCCCCGGCCAGCCGAGGCCATAGGCGACAACCATCCCGCCAAAGGCGATGACGACGAAGGGCAGGCATTCGAGACCGACGACGACGGAAAGGGTTGCGGACAGGCCGACCGCCACCGCACCTGCGGACGACCATGCGGCGAGCCCCCAGAGCATGGTGACCATCAGCACCAGTTGGACATTGTGATGATCGATGCGTCCGGGCGCGAACTCGCTCGCCGCCAGCGCCATGGCGATCACCGCCGCCATCAGCCCGATCGGCTGCATCTCTCGACCACCGTTGAGCCGCCGCATCGCCTGGAAGGAGATGGCGGCGAACGGCAGGAACAGGATCGGCGGCCAGGCAAGCGTTGCGAACTTGAGAGCGTCGGCCGGTGCGACGAACAATCCGAACAGCCAGGCGAGCAGGACATAAGGCAGATCGACGAGCCGCGACCAGGGCGAGACATAGACTTCCGGCATGGTGATCATCGGCAGCCGCATGTCGAACCATGCCCCGGAGTCCACCAGATGGCGAAGCTGCAGATAACGCATCTGGTCGTCGATGTCGGCGACGATCGAGCTGCCATCGGCCATGTCGAGCGCAATCAGGCCGGAAAGGACGGCCAGAAACAGCAGGAAGGGACCGAGCGGCCATGCTGTCCGGTCCGCCACGACGCCTCTCGTGCCGTTCATCATATTTTCCCCTTTGGTTCGCGCGCATCCTGACCGACCTGTCTAAAGATTTCCTTTGCGACAGGGGCCGATGCCATTAAACCCTTGACCCCAAGCCAAGGAGGACGGGAATGGCATTCGAAACCAGTCGGCGGATCGCAACCGTCACGGGCGCGGAACTGAGCTACCGCCATCAGCCGGCGACTTCGCCGGCCAGGGGCATACTGGTGGTCTGCCACGGCCTTGCGGAACATTCACGCCGCTACCGCCGATTCGCCGAAGCGCTGTCGGCCGCGGGCTACCACGTCTTTTCCCATGACCACCGCGGCCACGGAGAAACCACGGCGCCCGACGCGCCGCCCGGACGCTTTGCCAGGCGCGAGGGCTGGAGGCTGGTGATCGCCGATACGCTGGCGCTCCGAGACTTCGCGGCCGGGCAATATCCCGGCCTGCCGGTCATCCTGTTCGGTCATTCCATGGGTGGCCTCATCGCGCTCAACACCGCGACGGATCATCCCGACGCCTTCGATGCGCTGGCGGTGTGGAATTCCAATCTCCATCCCGGCCCCGCCGGACGGCTGGCCCTGGCGGTGCTGGCGATCGAGCGCATGCTCAAGGGATCGGACGTGCCGAGCCAGATTCTGCCCCGCGCCACCTTCCTGGCCTGGGGAAAGCGCATACCCAACCGCCGCACCGACGCCGACTGGCTGTCGCGTGATCCACTGGAAGTTGACGCCTACGTGAACGACCCGCTGTGCGGCTTCGACGCCAGCGTCTCGATGTGGCGCGACGTGTTTGCGCTGACCTTTCGCGGTGCGTCGATCGAGCAATTGAACCGGCTGCCAAAGGCGAGGCCGATCCATCTGGTCGGTGGCGGACAGGATCCCGCGACCGACAATGCCAAGGCCGTCCAATGGCTGAGCCGGCGGCTCGCCCGGCTTGGTTTTTCGGCGGTCACGACGCGGATCTATCCCGACATGCGCCACGAAACCCTGAATGAAATCGGACGTGAAGAGGCCACCGCCGATTTCGTCGGATGGTGTGACACAGTGACGGCGTCTACCGCGACAGCTAAGGCCTGAGGCGCTCGCGATGCCGAAACGGAATGATCCCATGAGAGAAATTCAAGTGCTTCCGGCTCGGCGCGAAGTTATAGATAGTTCAACGTAATTTGTCCGAAGCACCGCAGGCGCAAAGCTGTACGCGGGCCGCACCGCAAAAGAGCAAGGCAGCGATGACCACCCCACCCGGACAATCCGCGCCGGCCCTGCCCGCCCCGTCCCCGGATGTGACGATCGGCCTGTTGCTGATGGTCGCCGCGGTGCTGATCGCGCCCTTCATCGACATCTTCTCCAAGCTCGCCACCGAGACAACCTCTCCCATGGAGATCACCGCAGTGCGGTTCCTGCTCCAGATGGTCTTCATGCTGCCGATCTTCGTCTGGCGCAGGCGCTTGCCGCGTTTCTCCATGGCCAATACCGGCTCCCATATCGCCCGCGGCGGCCTGATCGCACTCTCGATGGTGTGCTACGTGACCGCGCTCTCGGTCATGTCGGTTGCCGACGCCCTGGCGATCTTCTTCATCGAGCCGATCATCCTGACGATCCTGTCGAGCATATTTCTCAAGGAAACCATCGGCTGGCGCCGCTACAGCGCCTGCGCGGTCGGATTCGGCGGCGCGCTCCTGATCATCCAGCCGACCTTCGAGCAAGTCGGCTTCATCGCCCTACTTCCGGCCGTCTCGGCGCTCTGCGTCGCCATCTTCGCCATCCTCACCCGCAGGCTCGCCCATCGCGAGGACCCCTGGTCGATGCAGATCGAAACCGGGTTCTGGGGGCTCGTGATTTCGCTGGCGGCGATCGCCCTCCTCGGCCGGAGCATGCCGGCGACCTTCGCGCCGAGCCTGCCCGATCTCACCAGCATGGTGTGGATGACCGGCGTGGGCCTTGCTGCTGCGATCTCCGGGATATTCGGCGTCTATGCCTATCGTTCGGCGCCGGCCTCGACGCTCGCGCCGCTGCAATATCTCGAGATCGTCACCACGACGATCTTCGGCTGGCTCGTTTTCCGCGAATTCCCCGATCCGATTAAATGGCTGGGCATCGCCATCATCATCGGCTCCGGCCTCTTCATCATCTGGCGGGAGCGCCGCTTCTCCTCGAAGCCGGTCTCCGAGAACGCCACGCTTGCGCCATGACAGGACATTCCATGACCGATACGCAACCGAAGAAACCGCCGCTTGCCGGCATCCGTGTCCTTGAACTCGCCCGCGTTCTGGCTGGCCCGTGGGCGGGGCAGATGCTCGCCGACATGGGCGCCGACGTCATCAAGGTGGAGAACCCGGAAGGCGGCGACGACACCCGCGCCTGGGGCCCGCCCTTCGTCGAGGGCAAGGACGGCGAGAACCTGTCGGCCGCCTATTATCACTCGACCAATCGCAACAAGCGCTCGATCGCCGTCGACCTGAAGAGCGAGGAAGGCCAGGAGATCGTCCGACGCCTCGCCGCGACCTCCGACGTGGTGATCGAGAACTTCAAGCTCGGCGGCCTGAAGAAATACGGGCTCGATTATGAGAGCCTGAAAGCGGTCAACCCCAAGCTCGTCTACTGCTCGATCACCGGCTTCGGCCAGAACGGGCCATACGCCGAATTCGCCGGCTATGACTACATCGTCCAGGGCATGTCCGGCTTCATGTCGATCACCGGCGAGCCGGACGGCCAGCCGATGAAGGCGGGCGTGGCGATCGCCGACATCTTCACCGGCATCTATGCCGTGACCGCCATACAGGCGGCACTCATCCACGCGATGAAGACCGGCGAAGGCCAGTTCGTCGACATGGCATTGCTCGACGTCATGTCCGGGGTGCTGGCCAACCAGAACCTCAACTACCTGATCTCCGGCAAGGCACCCGTCAGGCTCGGCAATGCGCATCCGAACATCAGCCCTTACGAGGTGGTACCCACCGCCGACGGCCACTTGATCCTTGCGGTCGGCAATGACGGCCAGTTCAAGCGCCTCTGCGCCATTCTCGGCATTGCCGGGATCGCCGAGGACGAGCGCTTTGCCACCAACAAGGCCCGCGTCGCCAACAAGGTGGAAGTCCGCCGCATCGTCACCGCCGAGACGGAAAAGTGGGCCAAGCGCGACCTGCTGACCGCCTGCGAGACCAATGCCGTTCCGGCCGGGCCGATCAACTCGATCGCCGAAATGTTCGACGACCCGCAGGTGAAAGCCCGCGAACTGCGCATCGAACTCGAGGATTCCGACGGCAACGTCATTCCGGGTGTCCGCACGCCGATCGTACTGTCCGAGACGCCGCTGCGCTATGAGCGCCCGAGCCCGCGCGTGGGAGAACACCAGGAAGAAATCCTCGCCGAACTGGCTAAGATCGAAAGGGAGAGAGACCGATGAAAAAGACCGGCGGGGAACTGATCGTCGAGGCACTGAAGGCAAACGGGGTCGAACGCGTCTCCTGCGTGCCGGGCGAGAGCTATCTGGCCGTTCTCGATGCGCTGCGCGACAGCGGCATCGAGACGCTTGTCTGCCGCCAGGAAGGCGGGGCCGCGATGATGGCCGACGCCTGGGGGCGCCTCACCGGCAAGCCAGGCATCTGCATGGTGACCCGCGGCCCGGGCGCGACCAATGCTTCCGCCGGCCTGCACATCGCCCGGCAGGATTCGATCCCGATGATTCTGTTCATCGGCCAGGTCGGCCGCGACATGCGCGAACGCGAGGCCTTCCAGGAGGTCGAATACCGCCGCGCCTTCACCGAATTCGCCAAATGGGTCGGTGAGATCGACGATGCCCGCCGCATCCCGGAATTCGTCACCCGCGCCTTTGCCATTGCCACCTCCGGCCGTCCCGGCCCGGTCGTGCTCTCGCTGCCGGAAGACATGCTTGTCGACGAGGTTGAAGCACCGGCGGCCAAGGCCGCCATGGCGGTCGAAGCCCATCCGGGTCCCTCGCAGATCGAGCGGCTGGGCGAGATGCTGAGCACCGCCAAGCGCCCGATCGCCATTCTCGGCGGCACGCGCTGGACGAAGGAGGCGGTGGCCGAATTCGAGACCTTCGCCAATCGCTGGAAGCTGCCGATCGGCTGCTCCTTCCGCCGCCAGATGCTGTTCGACCACCTGAACGTTTCCTATGCGGGCGACGTCGGCATCGGCATCAATCCGGCGCTGTCCAGGGAAATCAAGGAGGCCGACCTGGTGCTGCTGATCGGCGGCCGTTTCTCCGAAATGCCGTCCTCCAGCTACACGCTGCTCGACGTGCCCTATCCGTCGCAGACGCTCGTGCATGTCTATCCGGATCCCTCCGAGCTTGGCCGCGTCTACCGCCCCGATCTCGCCATCTGCGCCGCCCCGGTCGAGTTCGTCGGCGCGCTGAAGGCGCTGAAGGCGCCGGAACAGCCGATCTGGGCCGCCCGCACCGAGGCCATGCACACCGCCTATCTTTCCTGGTCGACGCCGCCGACCCAAGGACCCGGCACCGTCCGCATGGGGCCGATCATGGACTGGATCGAGGCCAACACCGCCGAAGACACCATCTTCACCAACGGCGCCGGCAACTACGCCACCTGGGTTCACCGCTTCCATCGCTTCCGCGACTTCGCCACCCAGGCCGCCCCGACCTCCGGCTCGATGGGCTACGGCCTGCCCGCCGCCGTCGCCGCCAAGGCGCTGCACCCCGAGCGCGAGGTCATCTGCTTTGCCGGTGACGGCTGCTTCATGATGCACGGCCAGGAATTCGCCACCGCCATCCGCTACGACCTGCCGATCATCGTCTGCCTGGTGAACAACGGCATTTACGGCACGATCCGCATGCACCAGGAGCGCGAATATCCGGGCCGCGTCAGCGCAACCGACCTGACCAACCCCGACTTCGCCGCCTTCGCCCGCGCCTATGGCGGGCACGGCGAAACGGTCGAGGCGACGGAAGACTTTGCTCCCGCTTTCGAACGCGCCCGCGCCTCCGGCAAGCCGTCAATCATCGAGATCAAGCTCGACCCGGAGGCGATCACGCCGATGAAAACCTTGACCCAGATTCGCGAAAAGACCTGACAAGCCATTCAGATCAAGAGAGAAAAGGCCGGGATCACTCCCGGCCTTTGTTGATTCAAAACATGAAGCCGATCAGATCGCCGCCGTGACGACGAACTCGACCTTGTAGTCCAGGGTCGCCAGCGCTGCTTCGCTGGTGGCGCGGGCCGGCGGGTTCTTCGGGTCGATCCAGCCTTCCCAGACGGCGTTCATTTCGCCGAAGGTCGACATGTCGGAGAGGTAGATGATCGTCTGCAGGATCTTCGACTTGTCCGAGCCGGCGAGCGCCAGCAGGCGTTCGACTTCAGCCAGAGCCGACTTCGACTGTTCGGTCACGGTCGTGCCGTCACCGACCTGGCCGGCGAGATAGACGGTGTTGCCGTGGACGACAGCGCCGCTCATGCGGGCGCCCGGCTCGATACGCTTGATGGTCATGGCAAATACTCCTGTTGGACGTGATGGGATTGAAAGGGTGGCCGGAGAGCGAAAGCCGCAACGGCTTGCTCAGCCGCGCAGGTGCTGGCTCTTCTGGTAAACTGCGGTCGAACGCGCCCCCGAACGGCAATAGCCGAGCATCGGCCGGTCGAAATCGTCGAGCGCATCGACCATGCTGGAAATGGCGTCGGGGGTGACGCCCATCGGGCCGACCGGCACATGGGCGATCTTGAGGCCGAGTTCTTCGGCGCGCTGAGCGATCTCGGCAAAGGTCGGCTGATTCGGCTCTTCGCCATCCGGGCGATGGCAGACGATGGACTTGAAGCCGAGCGCCTTGATCGTGTCGAGATCATCGACCGAGATCTGGCCGGTTACGGAGTATTCGTCGTTGATCTGCGAAATGTTCATGGCGTGCTCCCTGCTTGCGAGGGGCAAACATCTACGATGGGCATGCGCGGTCGTCAATTGCCGACCGCCCCGTTCCACGGGCCATGACAGTGTCAGACGAAGGCGAAGGCGAGCCCGTATTCGCGGCTCTCGCCCGGGGCGAGATCGACGAGTTCGCCGCGCTCGGCGAGGCTGGCCCGCGGCTCCCAGCGATGCGAGACCGGCTCTATGCCGAGCACATGGGCGGGAGAAGCCTGGTTGCGCCAGACCTGCAGGAAGGGCAGCGTATCGGTGCGGAAGCGCACCAGCAGCGTCTTGCCGCAAATCGCGGCGATCGGCCCGAGCCGGACCTCGGCCCATCCGCCCTTGCCGGCCGGCACGCAGAACACGCCGCCATCGCCCTCGCCGAAGGCCCAGGGAAAGCCGCCGCCTTCGAGCATCGCGCCTTCGAGCCGCACGCCGTCGTCGAAGTGCTTTGCCCCGAGGTTCATGTGGTACATCAGGAAGGCCGGGAAAGCCTTCATGCCTGTGTTGGTCACGGTATCGGAAAGGCTCACCTCCCCTGTCGTCCCGTTGATGCGCCAGCAGCGGTCGAGCCGCGCGTTTCCGCCGTCCGCCAGCACCACATCAACGACGGCACGGCATTCGAGTTCGTTTCCTTCGCCCGAGACCGCCACCTCGCGCGCCGGATGAGACGAGAAGGAGCCGTGCAGCGGATATGAGCCGGCCTTGCCTCCTCCGATCGGTTCAGGATGGCGAATATGGTCGGGACCGCAGGTGAACAGAAAACCCTCGAGCGAGTGATCGATGCGCGGATCGCCGTCGTCCGGAATGGCGCGGCCGGGCGCGAGATCAACACCCTCGACCACACAGCCGCCGATATCGAGCACCGAGCCCTCGTCCAGCGACAGCACCGGCCCTTTGGACCCATTGAATTTCATCATGCGGCAGGCTCCTCGACCGGCGGCAGCAGCGATTGAAGCTGCCCGCTGGCGATCATCGTCTCGACGCCGGACAATCCGTCGTCGATCGCTGTGAGGTACGGCAAATCGAGACTTCCCTCAAGCCAGCGCTGATAGTCGCCGGCGCGAAGCTTGAGCCGCCGATAACCGTCCATGCCGGCCTGCGTGAGGGTCAGAAGTTCGAATCGGCGGTCCGCGCGGTCACGATGGCGTTCCAGCCAGCGGCGATCCTCGAGCGCCTTCACCGCCCGGCTGATCTTGGTCTTGCTCAATCCGGAATGGCCACAGATTGCCTTTGCCGTCGCATGCACCTTTTCCCCGAGCGACCACAAGACCTGCCACTCCGCCCAGGTGATCTCCTCGCTCTCGCCGCAGAAGCGCATGAAATGCGAACTCATCCGCTCGGCCGCGCGATCAAGCCGATACGGCAGGAAATGATCTATCTCGAAATCGTTCTGCATCGTCCCCCTCACGATGTTACGACAGGACCGCCCCGGCCGGCCCCGCCTCCTCCGCTTCAACTCTTTCTAGCGAGCGGATTTTAAAACAATATTCACCATGAATTCACCTTTTCCACACTAGTGTCAAATTTGGCGCGTTGTAGGTTCAGTCAGAAAAAAAGGAGTGAATCGTGGCCGATATGATCAAAGCTGGAGTGATGGTTGCCTCCGTCGCCGCCCTTTTGGCGGCTGTCGCCGCACCCGCCCTTGCCAACGATCCCTATGGCTATCGCAACAGCCAGGTTCTGCTGGTCTCCCCAGAGGGTGATCTTCTCGATTACATGCCCGAACAGGGCGAAGTCGTGATCAGCCGAGATAATATGGGCCGCCGGGTGCTCATCGACCGATTCGGCAATCTCATCGCCACGGAAATCCCGGCGGAGACCTATTTCCCGCGGCAACGCCAGGCCCGGGCTCCGGCCGCCTACGACGATTTCGGCGCGCCGCAACCCGGCTGGGAGGATGACGGCATCGTCACCGGTGCCATCCCCGGCCCCGGCGTGATCGATCGCCAGCCGCTCGACGAACCGCTGCCCGGCATGCCCTCCGGCGGACCGGACATGGCACCGCCCGCCGAACAGGCCCCGACCCGCACGGTTACCCCCGACATCCCGGTGAAGAGCAATCTTTCGCAACTGGAAATCACCGCGCTGCAGGTCTTCCTCGACCGGGAGGGCGTCTCCCCCGGGGTCATCGACGGCAAGATGGGCCAGAACGTCAACAAGGCGCTGGTCGCCTGGCAGCAGATCACCGGCGAGACCATCGATCCGAACAATGCCGAGGACATCCTCGAGCGCCTCCGCCTCTCCGGCGGACTGGCGATCACGTCCTACACCATCACGCCCGGCGACGCGGCCGGCCCTTACGTCGCGGCCATCCCCGAGGACTACGCCCACAAGGCGCAACTCCCGGCGCTGTCATTCACCTCAACTGCCGAAATGCTGGCCGAGAAGTTCCACATGGACGAGGCCTATCTGCGCGCGCTCAACCCGGGCGTCGACTTCACCATTCCGGGCACCATCATCAAGGTCGTCGATCCCGGACAGGCGAAGAAGGGCGAGGTCGCACGGATCGTCGCCAACAAGGGCCTGAAGCAGATCTTTGCCTACGGCGCCGACGGCGCGCTGATAGCGGCCTATCCGGCCAGCATCGGCTCTACCGACACCCCGTCGCCCTCGGGCACCGTCACCGTCGAACGCATCGCCTTTGATCCCGGATATACCTACAATCCGAAGATCAATTTCCAGCAGGGCGCGAACGACAAGGTCCTGTCGATCCCGCCGGGTCCGAACGGTCCGGTCGGCACGGTCTGGATGGCGCTCTCCAAGCCGACCTACGGCATTCACGGCACGCCGGAACCGTCGAAGATCGGCCGCACCCAAAGCCATGGCTGCATCCGCATGACCAACTGGGACGCCACCGAACTCGCCAAGATGACAAAGGCCGGCGTGACAGTCGAATTCATCGACTGACCGCACCTCAGCTTCACCCTCCGCACATGAGCATACAAAAGAGCCGCCAGACGATCATCTGGCGGCTCTTTTGTCGCACTGCTCGGGAGGATCGGGAGGATCGGGAGGATCAAGCAGCGTCGCGAACGATGCGGAACAGTCGCCTTGGCTCCTGGCTCCGAATGACCTTGATCGGCAACAGGCGTCGGACTTCCCCGGCGAAGGCCTGGGCATTCTCGCGTGCCTTGTCGAGATTGCTGATCCGTGACGCATCCATGTCGTAGAGCGTGCCGCCACAGTCGAAGATCTCGCGAAAAGCGGAACGCTCGACGATCGGTGTATCCACGACATTGACGCCGCGAGCGGAGAGAAGACCCTTGATGGTCAGAAGGGCGCGCGTCGTTACCATCGAGGCAACCCGTGTGAGCACCACGGAATGGGCAATCTTCAGCCGGCCGGTCTCTTCCATCAGCTTGATCAGGTCGAGAATTTGCGCGGCACCCTTGGCGTCCATTGCGCAGCCCTGGACCGGGATCATCACATGATCGGAAAGACCGATGGCCGTCGTGACGATGGCATCCCTGGCCCCGGCGAGATCGATGATCGTGTAGTCGGCGGTCCGGGACGATTCGCGCAGGTGGCCCTGGATCGACGCAACCGAGACCTGCGAAATCACCTCGATATTGTGCTGCGGTCCGGAAAGCTCGTGCCACTGGGTGATCCAGCGCTGCGGATCGGCATCGAGGATGGCGACGCGATAGCCCTGGTGGGCGAGTTCGGTCGCAAGCAAAAGGGCCGCAGTGGTCTTGCCGGCACCACCCTTGGCATTGGCGAATGAGATGACTGGCATGCTTTTTCCTCGAAAGGCTATGGGTCGAGCGTCGGATCGCTCTCGCAGGCACCCTTGGCTCATGGTGCCGGTAAATTCATCATTGCTAATTATGGTTAACAAAACGGAAAGGGCGCCGGACGCCAGCCTCCCCAAAAATGGTAGTCCCGACCTCCATCCGTCTGATCCGCATAAGAAAAAAGCCCGCGGCACAGACCGCGCCGCAGGCTTGATGATCGTCAGTTTTGCAAGCCTCAGAAGCAGTCGAGGAACAAGGCCTTCGTATTCTCCAGCGTCATCTTCACCGGGTTGCCGCCGCAGCTCGGATCCTCGATCGCCATGGCGGTCAGTTCATCGACGCGATCGGACTTGATGCCCATGGCCGTCAGGTTTTCCGGTACGCCCAGTTCGGCGCGCAGCGACAGGACATAGTCGTAGAAGCCGTCGAAACCGCCCGAGATGCCGAGATAGGCCGCCGCGCGAGCGATCTTCTCCTCGATCGCCGAGCGATTGAACTTGAGCACCGGTGGCATGACGACGGCATTGGTCATGCCGTGATGGGTATTGTAGACCGCGCCGATCGGGTGCGACAGCGAATGGATGGCGCCGAGCCCCTTCTGGAAGGCGACGGCGCCCATGGCGGCGGCCGACATCATGTTGGTGCGCGCTTCAATGTCCGTGCCGTCATGATAGGCGCGCGGCAGGTATTCCTTGACCAGCCGCATGCCTTCGAGCGCGATACCCTGGCTCATGGGATGGTAGAAGGGCGAGGAATAGGCCTCGAGGCAATGGGCGAATGCGTCCATGCCGGTGCCAGCGGTGATCATCTTCGGCATGCCGACGGTCAGTTCCGGATCGGCGATCACGACGCCCGGCAAGAACTTCGGATGAAAGATGATCTTCTTCACATGGGTCTTGGAATTGGTGATGACCGAGGCGCGGCCGACCTCCGAGCCCGTGCCAGCCGTCGTCGGGACCGCGACGATCGGCGCGATGCCGTCGGAATTGGCTCGCGTCCACCAGTCGCCGATGTCTTCGAAATCCCACACCGGGCGGGTCTGGCCGGCCATGAAGGCCACGCACTTGCCGAGATCCAGCCCCGAACCGCCGCCGAAGGCGACGACACCGTCATGGCCGCCGTCCTTGTAGGCCTTGATGCCGGCTTCGAGGTTGATCTCGTTCGGGTTCGGGTCGACGTCGGCGAAAATCGCGCGACCAAGACCGGCTTCTTCCAGAACATCAAGCGCCGCCTGGGTGATCTGCATCGGCGCGAGACCCCGGTCGGTGACCAGAAGCGGTTTCTTCATGCCGAGCGACTTGCAGGCGTCCGCCAGTTCCTTGATCCTGCCGCGTCCCATCTTGATGGCGGTCGGATAGCTCCAGTTTGCGACGATGTTCATTTCGTGACCTTCTTGAGGTGGTAGGATTTCGGACGGGTGAGGTTCTGGAAGCCGAGGACGGAGAGCGAACCGCCCTTGCCGGTCTCCTTGCAGCCGGTCCAGCACAATGCCGGATCGAGATAGTCGGCGCGGTTCATGAACACGGTGCCCGTCTCGATCTCTCGGCCGATGCGGGCGGCACGTTCCGGATCCTGCGTCCACAGCGATGCCGTCAGGCCATAGGGGCTGTCGTTCATCAGGGCGAGCGCTTCCTCGTCGTTCTTGACCTTCATGATGCCGACGGCCGGACCGAAGGTCTCGTCCTTCATGAAGGACATGGAGTGATCGACGTTCACCAGGATCTGCGGCATCAGATAGGCGTGGCCGTCGTCCTGCGGAAAGAGCTTCGGATCGACGAGCGCCTTGGCGCCCTTGGCGACTGCGGCGGCGATCTGCTCGCGCACATGCGCGGCGAAGCGGCGATGTGCCATCGGACCGAGCGTGGTTTCCGGATCGAGCGGATTGCCGAGCTTATAGTTCGACACCCAGGCGACCGACTTCTCGACGAAGGCGTCGTAGAGGTTCTCGTTCACATAGATGCGCTCGATGCCGCAGCAGCACTGGCCCGAATTGTAGGTGGCACCGTCCATCAGCGTATCGACGGCGGCGTCGAGATCGGCGTCCTCCATCACATAGCCCGGATCCTTGCCGCCGAGTTCGAGGCCGATGCCGGCAAAGGTGCCGGCCGCTGCCCGCTCGATGGAACGGCCGCCCTCGACCGAACCGGTGAAATTGATGAAGTTGAACTTGCCGGTGGCGATCAGCGCCGAGGTGGTGGAATGGTCAAGGAACAGGTTGACGAAGACGTCATCCGGCACGCCGGCCTCGACGAAGGCACGCACCATGCGCTCGCCGACCAAAAGGGTCTGCGTCGCATGCTTGATGACGACGGTATTGCCGGCCATCAAGGCGGGTGCAACCGTGTTGATCGCCGTCATGTAGGGATAGTTCCACGGCGCGATGACCAGCACGACGCCGTGCGGCTCGCGTTCAATGCGGCGCTCGAACGTCGCGCTGTCCTCGACGACGAGCGGCGCCAGAGCGTCGGCCGCGATCGAGGCCACGTAGTTGGAGCGCTCGTTGAAACCCTTGTATTCGCCGCCATAGCGAACCGGACGCCCCATCATGTGGGCGAGTTCCGGCACGACTTCGTCGGCCATCTCATTGAGCCGCGCGACACCCTTCAGAACGAGCTGGACGCGCTCCTCGAGCGGACGCCGCGCCCAGGCCTTCTGCGCCTTGCGCGCACGCGCCACCGCCTCGCTGGCGGCCTCCAGCGACATGGCCGGACGCTCGGCGTAGACCGATCCGTCGATCGGTGAAATGCATTTGATCATCGTCATCTTCTTCTCCAGATAGGCCTAGCAGGCCAGTACTTTTACATGTCCAAGCGCGCCATAGGACAGAATGGCGCGGTCCCGGGTAATGATCGTCAAGTCATGCTCGCGGGCGGTCGCGATGAGAATGCGGTCGGCAGGGTCACCGTGCAGCGGCTGCGGCAGGAAGGACGCAGCGACAAGCACGTCCGCAGACGGCCGCAATACCTCCACGTCGAAGCGAGCGCAGGCGAGCCGGAACCATTCCACCGGCGGCCGCGCCAATGACACCCGCTTCTTCGCCACCAGCATTCCGATCTCCCAGGCGGTGAAAGCGGAAATCACAACCATATCTGAACGCGAAGGCATCAGGTCCAATACCTCAAGCACCTCCTGCGAAATCGGTTCATCCTGAGCGAGATAGAGAAGCGCGCAGGTATCAAGCAGATACCTTTCAGTCGTCATCATATACTTTCGCCCATTCCGGGTCTGCCGGCTCTGTCAGATCAACCCCCGGCACAATTGTCATTGTTCCTTTCATGCACCCGCGTACGCGATCATAAAAACTCAGGCCGAGTTCGTCCTTAGACCTAGCCGAGCCCTGCCGCCGGGAAACGGAGTTACCCAATGTCGCTGTCTCGGCGGAAAAAGGCTCCTGCCCTTCCTCCGCAAAGCCCGACAACTCGCCTCGCCGCCGCGCCGCGACTTCAACGAGTGAGGCGCCGAGATAATCCGCTATGCGATCCTGCTCCTCCGCGCTCATCTTGCGTTCGCCGCGCAACATTCGCGACACGGCGCTGGCATCCAAACCAAGCGCCCGGGCCATGTCGCGCAGCGATCGGCCCTTGCTGTCAAGCTGGCGATAAAACCATTCGCTATCGATCATGAGGCACCTCCTGCTCGTTGCGATAATATCATCACCAGGCTACTTCAGCAACAAAACCGTTGCGATTTACGCTCGCTCGAAGCCTCTCGCCACCTCCCAATCCGTAATCCTGCGATCATACTCCCCCTGCTCCCATTCGGCGGCGCGCACATAGTGCTCCACGACATCGTCACCAAACGCCTGTCGCAGCATGGCCGATCCATTGAGGGCGACGGCGGCCGAGCGCAGCGTGCGCGGGATCTCGCGGACGTCCTTGGCGCCGTAGGCATCGCCGGTGAAGGCGGGCTCCAGCGCCATCTTCTTCTCGATCCCGTCAATGCCGGCCGCCAGCAGGGCCGCCATGGCGAGATAGGGGTTGAGGTCAGAGCCGCCAACGCGGCATTCGACGCGGATGCCCTTGGTGTTCTCGCCGCACAGCCGGTAGCCGGCGGTGCGATTGTCCTTCGACCAGATCGCCTTGGTCGGCGCGAACGTGCCGGCCATGAAGCGCTTGTAGGAGTTGATATAGGGCGCGAGGAAATAGGTGATCTCGCTGGCGTGCGACAACAGGCCCGCCATGTAGTGCTTCATCAGCTCCGACATGCCGTGTTCGCCCTTGTCGTCGAAAAACAGCGGCGTCTTGCCGTCAACGCTCCAGAGCGACTGGTGAATGTGCGAGGACGAGCCGGCCGCGTTGTAGTGCCACTTGGCGAGGAAGGTGATCGCCTTGCCGCGCTGCCAGGCGATTTCCTTGCAGGCATTCTTGATGATCACGTGACGGTCGGCCATGGTCAGCGCGTCGGCATAGCGCACATTGACCTCGCCCTGCCCCGCCGATGCCTCGCCCTTGGTGTTCTCGACCGGGATGCCGGCGCCCTGCAGTCCGTTGCGGATCGCCCGCATCACATCCTCTTCCTTGGTGGTCTGGAAGATGTGGTAGTCCTCGTTGTAGCCAGAGGCCAACTGCAGGTCGCGATAACCCGACGCGCGTGCGTCGTCATAGGTCTGGTCGAACAGGAAGAATTCGAGTTCGGTCGCCATGAAGGCCTTCAGGCCCATGGCTTCCAGCCGCTTGACCTGCTTTTTCAGGATGGCGCGCGGCGAATGCGGAATGTCCTCGTGGGTGTGGTGGTCCAGCACGTCGCAGAGCACAAGTGCCGTGCCTTCGAGCCAGGGAACCCGGCGCAGGGTGCCAAGATCCGGCTTCAGGGCGTAGTCGCCATAGCCCTTTTCCCAGCTCGTCGCCGCATAGCCCGGCACGGTTTCCATTTCCATGTCGGTCGCCAGCAAATAGTTGCAGCTGTGCGTTTCCTTAAAGCCGCTGTCGACGAAGAACTGCGCATGGAAGCGCTTGCCCATCAGGCGCCCCTGCATGTCGACCATGCAGGCGAGAACGGTATCGATGCGGCCCTCGGCGACATCCTTCTTCAACTCGTCGAACGTATATTGCGCGGTCATCTGTCTATCCTGTCGGGCGGTCTCTGCGCCGATCTGGGCGGGGTTGCCAATAAGGGGAACCGGGGCAGAGACTGCCCCGGTCCTTGAATGCGTGAAGGCCTATCAGCCGTAACGATAGGGCTTGCCGGCCTTTTCCATGTCGGCATTGTACTTCTTGAGGATCTCGACGACCTTCGCCGTGCGCGGCGTCTGCTTGGCCACTTCTTCCCAGAAGACATGCGCCGCATCCTCGACCGTCTTCCACTCGGCATCCGGAATGCTGGTGAGTTCGAGACGGCCGCCTTCGGCACGCAGCTTGGCCTCGCCACCCCAGTACCAATGCAGGCGGTGATAGTGCGAGCTGTCCATGCACAGGTTGAAGAGCGTCTTCAGGTGCTCCGGCACCTCGTTCCAACGATCGGCATTGGCGAAGAACGAGCCGGCCCAGCCGCCGGAGACGTTGTTGGTCAGGAAGTACTTGGTCACGTCCACCCAGCCGGAGGTGAACACTTCCGTAATGCCCGACCAGGCGATCGCGTCGATTTCGCCGGTCTGCATGGCAACCGGCACGTCCTCGAACGGAATGGTGACCGGCACGATGCCGAATTGCGACAGGAACTGGCCGGCGGTCGGGAAGGTGAAGACCCGTAGACCCTTGAGGTCGGCGAGCGCCTTGATCGGCTTGTTGGTGGCAAAGTTGCACGGGTCCCAGGCACCGGCGGACAGCCACTTGACGCCCACTTCCGTGTAGGCCTGATCCCAAATCTCGGCCAGACCGTATTCGTAGAACAGGGTCGGCACGTCGAGGCTGTAGCGCGAGGCGAACGGGAAATAGCCGCCGAACACCTTGATGTCGACCGGCGAGTTCATGGAATCGTCGTCCGACTGCACGGCGTCGATCGTGCCGGCCTGCATGGCGCGGAACAGTTCGCCCGTGGGAACCAGTTGGTCGGCCGTGTAGAGCTGGATTTCCATTTCGCCATTGGCCGCTTTGTTGAAGGCGTCGACGGCCGGACGGATGACGAATTCGGCAAGCGCCGCGCCGGCGTAGGTCTGGAGACGCCAGGTGATCTTCTTGTCCTGCGCCTTGACGTAAGGAGCGGCGAGCGCAACCGGCGATGCGGCGGCGACCAGGCCGGCTTTCTTCAGAAAATGTCTTCTGCTGTTCATGTCTGTTTCCCTCTTTTGTTTGTGTGAACTGGCCCCGCCGGTCATCGGCGGGATCATGCACTTAGACGGGACCGTTTGATCGGACCTCTTTGCATTGTTGCTTTCCACTCACCCCCGCACATAGACATGCTGCGGCAACCACAGCGCAATCTGCGGGAAAGCCATGATGATGATCATGCCGAGGATCATGATGAGCACGAACGGCACGATCGAACGGTAGATGTCGACCAGCGAAATCTCTGCCGGCGCCATGGCCCGCATGAGGAAGAGATTATAGCCGAACGGCGGGGTCATGTAGGCGATCTGGCAGGTGATCGTGTAGAGCACGCCGTACCAGACCAGGTCGAAGCCAAGCTTGCCGACCAGCGGGATGTAGAGCGGCGCGACGATCACCAACATGGCGGTGTCGTCGAGGAAGGCGCCCATGATCAGGAAGGAGATCTGCATCAGGATCAGGATCTGCCAGGGACCGAGACCCATCTCGCCGACCAGCAGGCCCTCGATCGCCTTCACCGCGCCAAGCCCGTCGAACACCGCGCCGAAGCACAGGGCCGCCATGATGATCCACATGAACATGCAGGTGATGCCGAGCGTCTGCTCGAGAACACGGTTCCACATTTCCCAGGTCAGGCGCCCCTTGAACCAGGCGGCGAACAGTGCGCCGAGCGCGCCCACAGCCGAGCTTTCGACCAGGCTCACCACGCCCATCAGGAAGAGCCCCATCATCAGGAAGAAGATGAGAAAGGGCAGAACGCCGGCCCGCGCCAGCTTCAGTTTCTCGACGAAGGGCATGTCCCGCTCTTCCTTGGGCAGAGCCGGGCCGAGCGCCGGGTTGATCCAGCAGCGGATCACCACGTAGATCGCGAACAGGAGAGCGAGCAGCAGGCCCGGGAACACACCCGCAAGCCACAGCTGGCCGACGGGCTGGCGGGCGATCATGCCGTAGAGCACCATGACGACGCTCGGAGGTACGAGAATGCCGAGCGAACTGCCCGCCTGGATGACGCCGGACACCATGATCTTGTCATAGCCGCGGCGCAGCAGTTCGGGCAGCGCGATGGTCGCGCCGATCGCCATGCCGGCGACCGAAAGCCCGTTCATCGCCGAAATCACGACCATGAGGCCGATCGTGCCGAGCGCCAGGCCGCCGCGCAAGCCCCCGAACCAGACGTGGAAGGCCTTGTACAGGTCCTCGGCAATGCCCGATTCCGACAGCATGTAGCCCATGAAGATGAACATCGGCAGCGTTAGCAGCGCATACCATTTCATCAGCTTCATATTGGCGGAGAAGCCGAGTTCGAAACCGCCATTGCCCCACAGAAGCGCGGCCGCGACGACGCCGACGAAGCCAATCGCGGCGAACACGCGCTGGCCGGTCAGCATCGACATCATCATCGACGAGAACATCAAAAGTGCGATCATTTCATAGCTCATGCGATGGGCCTCCCGATCGCCACGGCCACGTCCTTGATCAGGATCGATGTCGCTTGAAGGAATGTCAGAAAGATGCCGATCACCATGATGATCTTGATCGGCGCCATGTAGGGCGACCAGGCCGAATAGCTGGTTTCGCCGAATTTCAGCGCATAGGCCGTGCTGGATACGCCGCCATAGAGCATGAAGAACAGATAGACGAACAGCATGAGGATGGTCACGACGTCGACCGCCGCCTTGGTCTTCGCCGACCACTTGCCATAGAGCAGGTCCATGCGGACATGGCTGTCGAGTTGCAGCGAATAGGCGCCGCCGAGCAGGAAATAGGCGGCCATGACGAATTGCGCCATCTCCAGCGTCCAGTGTGCCGGCAGGAACACGGACTTGGAGATCGACGAATAAAGCAGAATGCCCATGAGCAGGAAGATGCCATACATGACGATCCTCCCGACGCGACGGTTGAAGCCATCGACCAGCCGCACATAGGTCTTGAGGGCGTCAGGCATACCGGCCACCCCCATCGATCACGTGGCCCATCGCCAAGCGGTGCGGCGCAGTCATCCTCTCGCGTTCAATCGGCATCCGTTCCCCTCTTATTGTTCAAACCGTGCCAGATTTCGTCTCAGTTTTCTTCGGGCGCGCTCGCCTCCAGGCCGCGGCGCAACAGCTCCGCCAGATAGCCGGCGACAACCCGCTGACCGTCCTCGTCGCCAATCAGATCGTTTCTGATCTCGATCATCACGTTCCGATGGCCGTAGGGCAATGCGTGCAGCCTCAGGCTATGGGTGACACCGTCTTCCGGTCCATAGGGTTCGTTGCGCGCAACCCGATAAGGTCCGCCGGCAGCGGCCCCCAGCAGCGGATCGGCCAGCCGACTGTCGGCATCGTGCAATATACCGATCTCGACATCGCGCCGCTTGCCCATGTAGATCGGCGTGAAGCTGTGGACCGTAACCACCACCGTCTCTCGGCCTTGCGCACGACGGTCGGCAAGAATGGCGGATATCCTGTCGTGGAACGGAATGTAGAGAGCGGCAGTTCGGGCATAGCGCTCGGCGGGCGAAAGGTCGCGGTTGCCGGGAATGTCGTAGATTTCGCTCTTTTCCGGCATGGCGCCAGAGGATTCCGGTGGCCGGTTGCAGTCATAGACGAGCCGGGAAAAGCGTTGGTGCACAAGCGTCCCGTCGAGCAGGGACGAAAGCCGGCGCGCCACCGTCAAAGCGCCCGGGTCCCAGGCGATGTGGCTGGCAAGCGCCTGCGCATCCAGGCCGAGATCGCCCACTCTCTCCGGCATGCGGCGGGACGCGTGTTCGCAGACGAACAGGCAGGCGCCCGCCGCTTCGGCATTGTCGACGGCCACGGCTTCGCCGTCCGCCTCAGTCAGTATGTCCGACCTCATCAGCATGCGGAATTCCCCCGGCGCCTTTGCGGCAGCTTTTATCGTTGCGAAGAGAATTCTTCACGATTAACGCCCTGTCAACGGGGTCTTGAAAATTTCTCTTCAAATTGCGCATTGACAGAATTGTGACAGAGAAGTTTAACTTGGCCACAGACCGGCGAAAGATCGGTCCGAGGGGAAAAGCTGAGTTTGAACAAGACGCCGAAGACAGTGTCGGACGTGATCCGTGCCCATTTCGATGGGTTGACGCGCGCTGAGCGGCAGCTCGCGGAGAGCCTGCTCGACAATTATCCGGTTTCCGGTCTCGGCTCCATCACCACCGTCGCCGACAATGCCGGCGTTTCGACGCCGACCGTGGCGCGCATGGTGCAAAAGCTCGGCTACAAGGGCTATGCCGAATTCCAGGCCCATCTTCACCACGAACTGGAAGCGACCCTTTCCAACCCGATCGCCAAGCACGATCGCTGGGCATCCAACGCACCGGGCACGCATATTCTCAACCGTTTCGCCGATGCGGTGATGAACAATATGCGCCAGACCTTGAGCGCGCTCGACACGCGGTCTTTCGATGGCGCGGCGCGACTGCTCTCGGATCGCAAGCGAAACGTCTATTTCGTCGGCGGGCGGATCACCGGTGCGCTGGCCGAATATTTCTTCACCCACATGCAGGTCATCCGCCCGAAGACGGCGCTGATGTCGTCCAATACCAGCGCCTGGCCGCAGAATGTGCTCAACATGAGCGCCGGCGACGTGCTCGTGATCTTCGACATTCGCCGCTACGAGGCCGACATGGAGACGCTCGCCGAGGTGGCAAGGGCAAGCGGAGTCGAGATCATTCTCTTCACCGACCCCTGGAGCTCGCCGGTGGCCAAGCATGCCAGCCACTGCTTCAGGATCGATATCGAGGCCCCCTCGGCATGGGACAGCTCGGTCGTCACATTGTTCGTGGTAGAAGCACTGATCGAGGCCGTCCAAAGCTCGGCCTGGGACGAAACCCGCGAACGCATGAACACGCTGGAGGGGCTTTTCGAGCAGGCGCGGCTGTTTCGCAAGCCGCACTGACCAAGAGCAGGGGGAGTGGAGAAGAGACGAAGACGAGTCCCGAGCATCCAGACGCGACGATTTTCATCGCGAATTTTCCCCAGCCGGGACCGTCACATAACTATCATGCAAGCTGAATAACAGTCCGCATCGGTACAGTAGAACCAACAAGGAGAAATCCAGTGAACACTTATCTTCGTCGCATGCTCTCGCTGTCGACCGCAATGGTCGTCGCCTCCACCTCGCTCGCCTTCGCCGAGCCGAGCGCCGAACTGATCGAAGCCGCCAAGAAGGAAGGCATGCTGACCACGATCGCCCTGCCCCACAGCTGGTGCGGCTATGGCGACGTCATCGCCGGCTTCAAGGCGAAGTATCCGGAAATCAAGGTCAACGAACTGAACCCGGATGCCGGCTCGGCCGACGAAGTCGAAGCCATCAAGGCCAACAAGGACAACAAGGGCCCGCAGGCTCCGGACGTTGTCGACGTCGGTCTCGCCTTCGGCCCGCAGATGAAGTCCGAAGGCCTGCTGCAGCCCTACAAGGTCTCCACCTGGGACGAGATCCCGGACACGATCAAGGACGCCGAAGGCTATTGGTACGGCGACTATTACGGCGTTCTCTCGTTCGTCGTGAACAAGGACCTGGTCAAGAACACCCCGGCCGACTGGGCCGACCTGCTGAAGCCGGAATATGCCGGCCAGGTCGCGCTCGCCGGCGACCCGCGCGCCTCCAACCAGGCCATCCTCGGCGTTCTCGCCGCCGGCCTGCACAAGGGTGCCAAGGCTGGTGAGGAATCCGGCAAGGCCGGCCTCGAATACTTCGCCGAGCTGAACAAGGCCGGCAATTTCGTTCCGGTCATCGCCAAGGCCGGCACGATCGCCCAGGGCGCCACCCCGATCGCCATCGCCTGGGACTACAACGTGCTCGCATGGCGCGATGAGCTCGCCGGCAACCCGCCGGTCGAAGTCGTCGTTCCGAAGACCGGCGTTCTCGCCGGCGTTTACGTCCAGGGCATTTCCGCCTTTGCTCCCCATCCGAACGCCGCCAAGCTGTGGATGGAATACCTCTACTCCGACGAAGGCCAGAACCTGTGGCTGAAGGGCTACTGCCACCCGGCCCGCTTCAACGCCATGGCCAAGGCCGGCAAGATCCAGAAGGAACTCCTGGACGCCCTGCCGCCGGCTGAAAGCTATGAAGCCGCCATCTTCCCGACCGTCGAAGAGCAGAACGCCAACAAGACCGTCGTGACCGGCGGCTGGGACAGCGTTGTCGGCGCCAACGTCCAGTAAGTCCTCGAAACAATCAGGCCCCGGCCCGACTCGTTCGGGCCGGGGCTTGCCAAGTCAGAAGCGCCGGCCATACTCGGGGCGCCCTGCATCGATGCCCTCAAGCGAAGACCCGCAAACATGAAACAGGAACCTCACGCGCCCCGACTGCGCCTGCCGCTGACATGGGTGGGGCTGTTGCCCTTTGTGATCTTCGTCGTGATGTTCCTGGTGCTTCCGACCATGCACATCGTCATCGGCGCCTTCCAGACCCGTGACGGTGCATTCACGCTGCAGAACATCCTGGACCTCAATTCCGGCACGATCCCGTCGAGCTACTGGATTTCGGTGAAGATCTCCGTCGCCTCCGCAGCACTCGGCTGCCTGATCGGCTTCGGCATGGCGGCGGCCGTCGTCTTCGGCGCCGTGCCGCGCTGGTTCAAGTCGCCGCTGCTGACCTTTTCCGGCGTCGCCTCGAACTTTGCCGGCGTGCCGCTTGCCTTCGCCTTCCTCGCGACCTTCGGTCCTGTCGGCCTCGTCACCGTGCTCTTGCGCAATAATTTCGGCATCGTCCTGCAGCGCGATCTCGGTTTCAGCATCCTCAGCTTCTGGGGCCTGACGATCACCTATCTGTTCTTCCAGATCCCGCTGATGATCCTGATCATCACGCCGGCACTCGAGGGCCTTAAGCGCGAATGGCGCGAGGCGGCCGAGGTTCTGGGGGCGACCGGCCTGCAATACTGGCGCATGGTCGCCCTGCCGATCCTCTTTCCGTCGATCCTCGGCACCTTCGCCCTTTTGTTCGCCAACGCCTTCGGCGCGGTTGCGACCGCGATCGCGCTCACCGGATCGAGCCTCAACATCGTGCCGATCCAGCTTTACGCCCAGATCCGCGGTGACGTGCTCGGCAATCCGCATCTCGGCTATGCCATGGCCTTCGGCATGATCGTCGTCACCGCCATCGCCAACATCGCCTATATCTGGCTGCGGGTGCGCGCCGAAAGGTGGCTGAAATGAGCTTGTGGACACGCATCGCCGGCTGGGGCGCACTTATCTTCGGCCTGCTCTATTTCTTCGTGCCGCTCGGCGGCCTGTTCGAATTCTCGCTGAAGGCGCGTCGCGGCGTCTACTCCTTCGACGCCTATGCCAAGGTTCTCGCCGACCCGCAGTTCCAGCAGACCTTCACCTATTCCGTGGTCATGGCCCTGGTCACCATCGCCATCGGCGTGGTTCTGGTCGTGCCGACCGCCTTCTGGGTCCGGTTGAAAATGCCCTGGGCCCGACCTTATGTCGAGTTCCTGACCTTGATGCCGCTCGTCATTCCGGCCATCGTCATCGTCTTCGGCTATATCCGCCTCTACAACACGTCGAGCTTCCTGCCGCTGACGGGATCGGTGATGGGCACCAACCTTTTGCTTGCCTTCGGCTATACCATCCTTGCACTGCCCTACATGTACCGTGCGGTCGACACGGGACTGAGAACCATCGACGTCGCCACGCTGACCGAGGCGGCCCAGAGCCTGGGCGCCGGATGGGTGACCATTCTCGGGCGGGTCATCCTGCCCAATGTCATCCCGGCGGTCCTGTCGGGCGCCTTCCTGACCTTTGCCATCGTCATCGGCGAGTTCACCCTTGCCGCCCTGCTCGACCGGCCGGCCTTCGGTCCCTACCTGCAACGGATCGGCGCCAACAAGGCCTACGAACCCTTCGCACTGTCAGTGATCGCCTTCGGCATCACCTGGGGCTGCCTCGTGCTGATCCAGCTCGTCTCGCGCCTGCAAAAGACCGCCCAACGCCCCGCCTGAGGACAAATTTATGGCATTCCTGACCCTGACGAATATCGAGAAGTCCTTTGGCGCAGTCAAAGTCGTCCACGACTTCGACATGTCGATCGACAAGGGCGAATTCGTGTCCTTCCTCGGGCCCTCCGGCTGCGGCAAGACGACGATCCTGCGCATGGTCGCCGGCTTCGAGACCCCGTCGGGCGGCACGATCACGATCGACGGCAAGGACCAGTCGCGTCTGAAGCCGAACCAGCGCAATATCGGCATGGTGTTCCAGGCCTATGCGCTGTTTCCCAACATGAACGTGTTCGACAACGTCGCCTTCGGCCTGAAGGTGGCGGGCAAGCCCAGGGACGAAATCCAGGTGCGTGTCACGGAAATGCTGAAGCTCATCCATCTCGAGCATCTCGCCGACCGCTACCCCTATCAGATGTCGGGCGGCCAGCAGCAGCGCGTGGCGCTCGCCCGCGCGCTTGCACCGAAGCCGCAGGTGCTGCTGCTCGACGAACCGCTCTCGGCGCTCGATGCCAAGATCCGCGTGTCGCTGCGCGAGGAAATCCGCCACATCCAGCGCCAGCTCGGGATCACCACGATCTTCGTCACCCACGACCAGGAAGAGGCTCTGTCGATCTCGGACCGCGTCGTCGTGATGAATGCCGGCCGTGCCGACCAGATCGGCACGCCCTTCGAGATCTACAACCGACCGGCCACCCGCTTCGTCGCCTCCTTCGTCGGCACGCTGAACCTGATCGAGGCAAAGGTCGTCGACGCGCAAAAGAGCACCGTTGCGATCGGCGACCAGATGATCGTGCTCGGGGAGAAGATCGACCTTGCCGCCGGCAGCGCGGTGCAACTGGCCATGCGCCCGGAAGCCGGCTCCATTTTGCCTGGAGCGACCGGCAATACAACGCTGACCGGCCAGGTCGTGTCGAGCCATTTTCTCGGCTCGGTGATCCGGACGCGGATGGATGTCGCCGGCAATACCGTGTCCTTCGACATGTTCAACGATCCGAACATGGCGCCGCCGGCGATCGGCGATACCGTCGCGCTGAAGATCGATTCCGCCGATCTCATCATCCTCCAGGCGTGAGGCGCCCGTCACGCGGCAATAACGCTACGCCGATCGTGACACGGGACACGCATGCCCTCGCGTGAGATTTGCACGCCTGCGATCCACTTTGTTTACAAAATCATGGAAACATGAGGATCGGCTCGACGGGATGTGTGAGGATCGACGCATGGGGAAGCACGACGGACAGGATCTGCCGGTTTCTGCAACGCAATTCATGGCCCAATTCATGCGCCTGAAGCGCGGCTCGGTCAGCCGGCGCCACTTCCTCGGCGTCACGGGCCTCGGCCTTGCAACCGCAGCTCTCGGCGGCGCCTGCGGCCACCCCTTCGTCGGTCCAGTCGCGGCACAGGACGCCGGACGGATCATCCATCTCAACTCATGGCCGAACTATCACGATCCGGCGACCTTCGAAGCGTTCACCGCCGCAACCGGGATTGCCGTGGATCTGAGCGTCACCAGTTCGAACGAGACGATGTTGAGGGCGTTGAGCACCGGCACCGCCAATTGGGACCTCTTCGTCCCGACCAATCATACGATTTCCACCTATGTGGAACGTGATCTGATCGAAGAACTCGACCTCGCCCGTCTCAGGCATTACGACGCCGCCAGCCAGAACCTGCTCTTCACCTGGGCTGGCCAGGTGTCCGGCCGGACCTATGCCGTGCCGAAGAACTGGGGAACGACCGGCATCGCGGTCAACACCGGCGAGCTGAGAACGGGTATCTCCAGCTGGAAGGACTTTTTCGCCACGGCAATGAACGAGGGCAGCGGGCGCACCATGGTACACGACTACCAGATGACGACCATCGGCAGCGCGCTCGTCTCCCTCGGCCACTCGTTCAATTCCGTCGACCCGACAGCACTGGCAGAAGCGGAAGAACTGCTGCTCGCGGTCAAACCGCATCTGCTGGCGATCGACAGCGACTATCAGGCTGCCATGCGTGCCGGTGACGCATGGCTCACCATGTGCTGGACCAATGACGGCCTGCAATTGAACCGTGACATGCCCGAGATCGAGTTCACCCTCGGAAGTGATGGCGGCGAAATCTGGACGGACTACTTCGCCATACCGAAATCCGCGCCGAACAAGGCGGCGGCCTATGCCCTGCTCGACTTCCTGCTGGACCCCGCCGTGGCGGCCCGCGAGCACATGACCAACGGCGCGCCGACCACCGATCGCCGGGTCATGGAGCTTCTGCCGAAGGAGATCAGGTCCAACAGGATCATCTATCCGGACGAAGCCGCCCTGACCCCACTGGAATTCGGCGCGGCGGTGACGCTGACCGATCCCGGCCGCGCCGACCTCATGGCGCGCTTCAAGGCGGCCTGACGGCTCGGCCAGCGCGTAGGCAGCTAAGCTCGATGTCCGGGTTGAGAGCAGCCGGACAACCGCACGCGCGCAATCGTTTTTCGATTCTGCGCCAATGCTTTACCCGCCCCACCTGAATCGATGCGGGAAGAACTTGAATCAGCGTCTCAAGGCGCTGAATCGACTCCTGAAAACGCGCGCAGCGTTTCCCAAATCGACTGAACCCGATGGCTGGCCGGCAAGCGAGACGGCGATCAGACCGTCTCTTCACCACTGGCCGGCGGCACGTAGTTCAGCACCGGCCCGAGCCAGCGCTCGACCTCGCGAATAGCCATGCCCTTGCGCCGCGCATAGTCCTCGACCTGATCGCGTTCGACCTTGGCGACGCCGAAATAATAGCTGTCCGGATGGCCGATATAGAGGCCCGACACCGAGGAGCCGGGCCACATGGCCATGCCTTCGGTGAGCTCGACGCCCGTCTTGGCTTCGGCATCGAGGAGGCGGAACAGCGTGACCTTCTCGGTATGATCCGGCTGGGCGGGATAGCCGGGAGCCGGCCGGATGCCGGCATAGGCCTCGGCCGCCAGTTCATCCGGCGTGAAGTTCTCATCGGGCACATAGCCCCAGAACTCGCGCCGCACGCGCTCGTGCATCCGCTCGGCAAAGGCCTCGGCGAAACGGTCGGCCAGCGCCTTCACGAGGATGGAGGAGTAATCGTCATTGGCCCGCTCGAAGCGTTCGGCGATGGCGATCTCCTCGAAGCCCGCGGTCACGACGAAACCGCCGACATAGTCCTGGACGCCGCTGTCGGCCGGTGCGACGAAGTCCGATAGGGCGACGTTCGGCCGTCCGTCACGCTTCGACAATTGCTGGCGCAGGGTGAAGAAGGTCGCCAACGCCTCGCTTCGGCTTTCGTCGGTGAAAAGGCGGATGTCGTCACCAACCGCATTGGCCGGCCAGAAGCCGATGACCGCCCGCGGCCGGAACCACTTCTCCGCGATGATCTTGGAAAGCATGGCTTGCGCATCGGCGAAGAGTTGTCGCGCCGCCTCGCCCTGTTTCTCGTCCTTGAGGATCGCCGGATAGCGGCCCTTCAGTTCCCAGGTCTGGAAGAACGGCGTCCAGTCGATGTAGTGGGCGAGTTCCTCCAGGTCATAGTCGTCGAACACCTGCGTTCCGTTGACGCCGGGCTTCACCGGTCGGTAAGCCGACCAGTCGAGCCTGGCCGCGTTTTCGCGGGCCCGCGCCAGCGGCAGTCGCTGCTTTTCGGCTTCCGCCCTCGCATGAGCCTCGGCCACCTTGGCATATTCGGCACGGATGCCATCGCTGTAGTCCTGCCTGGTGTCCGGCGACAGCAGCGCCGAGACGACGCCGACGGCGCGGCTGGCGTCGGTCACATAGACCGCCTGCCCTGCCTTGTACTGCGGCGCCACCTTGACGGCCGTGTGCACGCGGCTGGTCGTCGCCCCGCCGATCAGCAGCGGGATGGAAAAGCCCTGCCGCTCCATCTCGGAAGCCACATGCACCATTTCGTCGAGCGACGGGGTGATGAGGCCCGAGAGTCCGATGATGTCGACCTTCTGCTCACGCGCCACCTCGAAGATCTTCGTGGCCGGTACCATGACCCCGAGGTCGATGATCTCGTAATTGTTGCAGGCGAGCACGACGCCGACGATGTTCTTGCCGATGTCGTGCACGTCGCCCTTGACGGTGGCCATCAGCACCTTGCCGGCGGCCTCGCGCTCGCCGGTGCCGCCATTGGCGCGCTTTTCCTCTTCCATGTAGGGAAGCAGCACGGCGACCGCCTGCTTCATCACGCGGGCCGACTTGACCACCTGCGGCAGGAACATCTTGCCGGCGCCAAAGAGGTCGCCGACCACGTTCATGCCGGCCATCAGCGGGCCTTCGATCACATGCAGCGGACGATCGGCCTTGAGCCGCGCCTCTTCCGTGTCGGCCTCGATGAACTCGGTAATGCCGTTGACCAGCGCATGTTCCAGCCGCTTCTCGACCGGCAGTTCGCGCCAGCTCATGTCCTGGGTGCGGGCCTGTTTCTCGCCGGTGCCGCGGTAGCGCTCGGCGATCTCCAGCAGGCGCTCGGTGGCATCGCTGCGGCGGTTGAGCACGACGTCCTCGCAGGCCTCGCGCAGTTCGGGGTCGATGCTCTCGTAGACCGCCAACTGGCCGGCATTGACGATGCCCATGTCCATGCCCGCCTGGATGGCGTGGTAGAGGAAGACGGCGTGCATCGCCTCGCGCACCGGCTCGTTGCCGCGGAAGGAGAAGGACAGGTTGGAAACGCCGCCGGAGATATGCACCAGCGGCATCTTCTGGCGGATCGTGCGGGTCGCCTCGATGAAGTCGACGCCGTAATTGTTGTGTTCCTCGATGCCGGTCGCGACCGCAAAGACGTTCGGGTCGAAGATGATGTCTTCCGGGGCGAAGCCGGCTTCTTCCGTCAAGAGCTTGTAGGCCCGTTCGCAGATTTCGACCTTGCGCTCATAGGTATCGGCCTGGCCCTTCTCGTCGAAGGCCATCACCACGACGGCGGCACCGTAATTGCGGACCAGTTTCGCCTGCGCGACGAAGGCTGCCTCGCCCTCCTTCATCGAGATCGAGTTGACGATCGCCTTGCCCTGCACGCATTTGAGCCCCGCCTCGATGATCGGGAACTTGGATGAATCGATCATCACTGGCACGCGGGCGATGTCCGGCTCGGCGGCGATCAGGTTGAGGAACTCGACCATGGCCTTTTCTGAGTCGATCAGGCCTTCGTCCATGTTGATATCGATGATCTGCGCGCCGTTCTCCACCTGGTCGCGGGCGACCACGAGCGCTGCCGAATAGTCGCCGGCGGTGATCAGCTTGCGGAACTTGGCCGAGCCGGTGACATTGGTGCGCTCGCCGACATTGACAAAAGGAATGTCCTTGGTCAGCACGAAGGGCTCCAGGCCCGAAAGCGCCATGAACGGCCGGTGTTCGGCCGGGCGGCGCGGCGCCTTGCCGGCAACCGCCTCGGCGATCGCCCGGATATGCTCCGGCGTCGAGCCGCAGCAACCGCCGACCACGTTGACCAGTCCCTCCTCGGCAAAGCCTGAAATCTGGCGCGCCATGTCCTGCGGGCTTTCGTCATACTGGCCGAATTCATTGGGCAGACCGGCATTCGGATAGGCGCAGATGAAGGTGTCGGCAACGCCCGACAGTTCCTGCAGATGCGGCCGCATGGCATCGGCGCCAAGTGCGCAGTTCAGGCCAATGGTAAACGGGTTGGCGTGACGCACCGAATACCAGAAGGCCGACGGCGTCTGGCCCGACAGCGTGCGGCCGGAGAGGTCGGTGATCGTGCCGGAGATCATCACCGGCAGGTGGATGCCCTTGGCCAGGAAGCGCTCCTCGCAGGCGAAGATCGCCGCCTTGGCATTCAGCGTGTCGAAGATCGTCTCGATCAGGATCAAGTCGGCGCCGCCGTCGATCAGTCCGTCGATCTGCTCGCCATAAGCGATGCGCAGGTCGTCGAAGGAGACGGCGCGGTAACCGGGATTGTTGACGTCCGGCGATATCGAGGCCGTACGGTTGGTAGGCCCGATGGCGCCGGCGACGAAACGGCGTCGACCGTCCTCGCGCTCGGCCCGGATCGCGGCGCGGCGGGCGACCAGCGCCCCGTCCCGGTTGAGGTCGTAGACCGCTTCTTCCATCTGGTAGTCGGCCTGGGCGATGCGGGTGGACGAAAACGTGTTCGTCTCGATGATGTCTGCGCCGGCCATCGCATAGCGGAAGTGGATTTCCTCGATCGCGTCCGGCTGGCTGAGGATCAGGAGGTCGTTATTGCCCTGCTGGTGACAGGCACAGCCGATGAAGCGCTGGCCGCGAAAGGCGTCCTCGGTAAGGCCCAGCCCCTGAATCTGCGTACCCATGGCGCCGTCGAGGATGAGGATGCGTTCGCTGGCCGCCTGGCGCAGTGCCCGCATGACCTCGGCCCCATCCCGCCTCGTGACTTGCGAACCGAACAGCGTGTCGAGCATGGCCTACCCCTTCCTTACAAAAGACAATACAGCGAAATCACATAAAGATATGTTTATGTCAACATACGAATGACATTCTCACCCCATTTACCCTGCGCACCACCACCGGTGGACGAAACCTTCAGCCTCGGTGACAAGCGAGGCATTTGCCGCTATTGCATTCAAACGATTAGATGCACGACGGGAGGAACGTCATGTCCGTGGTCACCCCAGCTTCGGCCCTGGCAGAGAACTGGACCGGCCGGCCCTATCACCGCAAATGGTTGCTGGACCAGGCGAACGGCCTGTTCGATTTCTTCCAGTATGGCAGCATCAACCCGAAGGGCGGTTTCTTCGATCTGACGCGGGACGGCAAGCCGATCTCCACCGAAAATCCGGTGCGTGGCATCCATGCCAGCGCCCGCATGGTGCATTGCTTCGCCATCGGTGACCTTCTCGGCCGTCCCGGTGCCGCCGACATCGTCGACCACGGCATGCAGTTCCTGTGGAACCGCCATCGCGACGAAACCCATGGCGGCTATTTCTGGCAGGTCGACGACAATGGCGCGGCCGACGCCTCGAAGCAGGGCTACGGCCACGCCTTCGTGCTCTTGGCGGCCTCCTCCGCCAAGACCGTCGGCCACCCCCTCGCCGACCGCATGCTGGCAGACATCACCGAGATCCTGGAGACCCGGTTCTGGGACGACAAGCACGGCGCGATCGCCGAGGAGTTCTCCGCCGACTGGCAGCCGGTGCCCGGCTATCGCGGCCAAAACTCCAACATGCATCTCACCGAAGCGCTGATGGCCGCCTTCGAAGCGACCGGCGAGCGCCACTATCTGGACAAGGCGACGAGCATCGCCGACCTCCTGATCCGCCGCCGCGCCGCCGAACAGGGTTACCGTGTACCCGAGCATTTCGACGAAGCCTGGACGCTTGACCGCATCTACTATCACCCGAACGAGATGTTCCGTCCGGCCGGCACGACGCCCGGCCACTGGCTGGAATGGGCGCGCCTGGTGCTGCAACTCTGGGTGCTTAGCGACAAAAAGCACGACTGGATGCCGGAAGCGGCACGCGGCCTGTTCTTCCAGTCCATGTCGCTGGGCTGGGACAAGGACCGGGGCGGCTTCTTCTACACGCTCGATTGGGAAAACGTGCCCGACAAGAGGATGAAGCTCTGGTGGCCCTTGTGCGAGGGAGCCGCCGCCGCGCACTTCCTCAACCAGCATCTGCCGAGCGACTTCCATGAGGAAAGCTACCGCAGGATCTGGGGTTTCATCGCCAATCACAGCCTGGATCATGCCTTTGGCGGCTGGCACGAGGAACTGACCGAGGATCTTGTCCCCTCGACCACGCTCTTCCCCGGCAAGGGCGACATCTACCACGCACTCCAGGCCTGCCTCATCCCGCTCTTCCCGGCGACCGGAAGCTTGACCCGCGTGATTGGCGAAACCGGCGGGGCCGTCTGATCCCGCCTGGTTCACGGTTGATGTATTGCTGACCGAACGTGAAGGCGGGAGTGACCGCTGACCTATTCCTTGCGCTCCTCGACCAGCGTGCCTGCGCTGATCATGTCACTCGGATGCAGGATGACCCGCTCTCCTTCGGCAAGTCCGCCCAGCAGTTGGGCCGTCTCGTCGTTCATCTGCCCGATCTCGACGGCGACCTGCTGCGCCCGACCGTCGCGAACGACAAAGACGCTCCACTGCCGGCCATCGCGGAACAGTGCGCTGATCGGCAGTTGCAGCGTCTCGTCGCTCTGCCACAAGGTCAGTCGCGCATAGACACGGAAACCGTGGCCGAGACGCGGATCGTTTTCCTCCAGATCGAGAACGAGATTGACCCTCTGCTCCTCGATACCCAGCGCCGAGACCTTGGTGAAACCGGCCGGATCGATGCGACGGACCTTGGCCGACAAGGCCTTTTCGCCACCCCAGTCGAAGATCTCCGCCTTCGAACCGGACGCAACGCGCACGGCGTCCGACGACAGAAGGTCGACGGTCACTTCAAGATCGGCCGGATCGCCGATCTCGGCGATCTTGGTGCCGACCGCCACCGGTTGCTCGCTTTTGGCGAAAACCGAGAGGATGACGCCGTCGACCGGGGCGGTCAGGTAGACGCAACAACTGGCGTCAGGCTTCCGGTTGGGATCGTTCGGGGGGATGAGGCGCGCCTCGGCGCTGGCAAGCTCCGCCCTGCGCAACTCGATCGCGGCCTGCGCCGAACCGATCTGCGCTTCCAGCACTTCGACGTCGGTGCCCGCCTTCTGCAGCGCGCTCTGAGCGAGGAATTTGGTCTTGGCCAGTGCCTCCGCCCGCTGCAGGTTGTCGCGCGCGAACTGCAAGTCGGATTGCAGGCGCTTCAGGTCGATCTCGGCCATCGATACCGCAGCGCGCGCCGCATCGCGTGCAGCGATGAGTTCGGCCTGGCTGCGGCTGTCGATCAGCGGCGGATCGAGCGGATGGATCGCCGCCACCACCGTCACGCCCGCCCTGACCGTGTCGCCCTCGTCGAGCACGGTGCGGGCGAGATGGCCGGCAATGGGTGACGACACCGCATAGACTTCGCGCACCCGCGTCACGCCCTCCTGCGACACCGTGACCCGCATCGGTCCGCGTGTCACTGCGCCCACGTCCACCATCTGCGGCTTTTCCCTGAGTGCATAGGCAAAACCGGCAACCATCGCGCCGACTGCGACGACACCGATGACACGCTTGAACCATTTTCCCTGCATCGGGCTACTCCCTGGATTTCAGTACGGCGATGAGATCGAGTTCATCGATCCTGCGGCGCACGATCAGCGCCGAGGCAAGCGATGCCCCCAGGACCACGAGACTCGCCACGGCATACGTCGAAGCGTTGACAAAAAACGGTATGCGAAACAGGTGGCTCTCTATCCCATCGACCACAAGGCTGGCGAAGGAATATCCGAGCAGCCAGCCGAGCGGCTGCGCCGCGAGGATGACGGTGGCAAGCTCCGTCATCAACACGCTGGAGACTTCCGACGGAGTGAAGCCCAACACCCTCAGGCTGGCGAGTTCCCGAGCGCGTTCCGAAAGCTGGATGCGCGCTGAATTATAGATGAGGCCGAAGGCGACGATGACGGCCAGCGTCGTGTAGACGATCTGGACCATCACGATATTCTCCTCGATGGTCGCCCTGAACCGCTCCCGCGACAGCCCGATCAGCATGACGAAGGCGAGCGCCGGCGTGTTCTTGACCTCGGCGAACAACGCGTCCCGCTGCAATGAGTCGAGTGAAATACGGGCACCGGAAATCCGCCGCCCATCCCCGATCAGGCGGTTGAGAGCCTCGATATGCATATGGGCGTCAATGCCGACCAGGCTCTGGCTGATGCCCGTCACAGGAACCGAAACCTTGCGATGGTCGCGCTCGACCAGTTCCACTTCGATCATGTCCCCGACCTTGACGCCCAGTTCCTCGGCGACGCGTCCGATCAGCAGAATGCCGTTGGGTGGCGGCGAGATCGGACGCATGTCGGCGTCCATGATGCGTCCGAGATCGGTCTCGGAGTTAAGGCCGAAGATCGTCAGATCCTTCTCATTGTGCCGGCTCCTCACCGTCACCGAGATCGCCCGAAAAGGCTCGGCGCGCAGGACACCCGGCAACTGCCGCACGGAATCGAGCGCGGCGATGGGCCGGTCCTGATCGAAATACAGGCTGGCGTCCTGGCGTTCCATGCGGAAGAAAATCTCCTCGACCATATGGCTGACGGCGTCGGTGGTAAACAACGACACGACCAGCAGCGCGACCGAAAAGGAGACACCGAGCGAGGTCAGGAACGAGCGGACCGGAGCCCTGATGATCTGTCGGAAGGCCATGATCGTAAGCTGCGACACGAATTTTGGCCCACCCGCGCGGCGCTTGAACAACGAACGAAAACGCAAGGGGGCCGGAGGCTGCATGGCGACGGCCGCCGGCAGGACGACGACCGCCCAGATCGCCCGGATCGCCCCGGCAAACGCTGCCGCGACGCAGATCCCCGCCGAGATGGCATAGAGATCGAAGCTCTCGCGGAAAATCAGGAATGGAAAGGAAAAGAAGCGGGCATAGAGCTTGGTCATCTCGCGCCCGGTCCAGTTTCCCGCCAGAAAACCGATGGCGACGCCGATCAGCGCAATGACGATGGTGAGCTTGAGATAGTGCCAGGCCACCTCCGTCTCGCGGTAGCCGAGCGCCTTCAAAAGCCCGATCTGCTCGCGCTCCAGCGTGATCAGCCGCGTCAGGATCATGTTGACCAGGAAGGCGGCGACGAACAGGAAGATTGGCGGAATGACCGCCGCCATCGCCCTCAGCTGGTCCAATTCGTTGGCGAGAAAGGTGTCGGAAATCTGGTCTTCACGGCCATAGGCGCCGCGTCCGCCATATTGCTCGAGCAAGTCGTCCAGCGCTGCTGTCGTCACGTCCAGGTTCGTGCCGCGCAAGGTCGACAGCACGACATTGTTGAAGGCGTCGCCCATGTCGAAAATGCCTTCAAGGGCCTTGCGCGACATGTAGAAGACGCCGAAGCGCCGTGGATCCGGTACCATGTCGCCGGGGCCGATCGTGTAGATATATTCCGGCGACAGCACGATGCCGGTCACGGTCAGGATCTGCTTTCGGCCGTTCATCACGGCGGCAAACCGGCTTCCTTCCTTCAGGCGATGCGCCTTGGCGAAGCTGTCGAGCACCGCGGCCTCGTTGGCCCGCCCAGGTTCGGGCAGGCGACCGCTGCGAATATAGAGACGATTGACGCCCGGCTGGCCGCTATCCGGCAGGGAGACGGCCACGCCGGTCGCCGGCTCGACCATGCCCTCGATGTCGAGCAGCACATATTTGACGATTCGAAGCTCGACACTGCCGATCCCCTCGATCGCGGCAATCCGGTCGCGCAGGTGCAGCGGTGCGCGGTTGGCCTCGGCGAAGAGATTGGCGAAGCGATAGCGTTCGTAGAAGACATCGCGGGTCTCCTCGAGCGAGCGATAGGAGCCGATGGCGATGATGATCGTCGCAACCCCGCAGGCCATGACCAGCGCAACCGCGAGCACCTGGGCCCAGAGCCTGAGCAGGTCGCGGTAGAGCTTGCGGTCGAGCATCGACATGGCGCTACCAGCTCACGGCGGAGGGCGGCAGCCGCACCGCATTGGTGGAGGACTCCTCGATCCGGCCGTCGCGGAAGGAGAAGACGCGATGGGCGATCTGGCGGATGGCGGCATTGTGGGTGATGATCCCCATGGTCGTGTTGAACTCGGCATTGACGCGGCACAGCACGTCGAGCACGAGCACGCCGGTCTTGGAATCGAGCGCCCCGGTCGGCTCGTCGCAAAGCAGCACGTCCGGCCGCTTGACGATGGCGCGAGCGATCGCCACGCGTTGCTGCTCGCCGCCGGACAGCTGCGCCGGGAAATGATCCATGCGGTCCTTGAGCCCAACCATCTCCAGCGCCTCGCCCGGGTCCATCGGATTGGCCGCGATCTCCGTCACCAGAGCGACGTTCTCGTAGGCCGTCAGGCTCGGGATCAGATTGTAGAACTGGAAGACGAAGCCGATGTGGTCGCGGCGAAATTGCGTCAGCTGCCGCTCGGAGAACGCGGTCAACTCGTGATCGGCGCAACGGACCCTGCCCGAGCTGGCCCGATCGAGCCCGCCCATGATGTTGAGCAGCGTCGACTTGCCGCTGCCCGAGGGGCCGAGCAACACCGCCATCTCCCCGCGCTCCAGCGTCAGGTCGACGCCGCGAAGGGCCCAGACCTCGACATCGCCGGTGCGATAGGTCTTGGTGACATTGTCCACCTGAAAAAGTACGTCTGCCATCGCGCGGCCCTGTCAAACTCGATCAACGATAGAGAACCCCACAGGACCTGGCCTTGATCATTGTCAAAGCCGAAACCGGCGACCGAACCGACGGCGCGGTGCGGCGAGCCGCGCTATTCGGGGACGTCGGTGGACATGTCGAGCCGGCCGACGAGCCGGAATATGAGGCCTGTCGGCTCGAACGTCATACGCCCCTCGCCGGAGAAGATCACCGAAACGATCCGCTCGGTGAGGCGCGAGCCGAAGCCGCGGCGCACAGGGGCCGTCACCGGCGGGCCGCCGCGCTCGACCCAGTTGAAGGAAAAAGAACCGTCTTCGCCGGCCGACCAGCCGATCTCTATCCGCCCGTCCGGCAGCGACAAGGCGCCGTATTTGGTCGCGTTGGTCGCCAGTTCGTGGATGGCGAGCGACAGTCCGAGCGCCTGTTGTGCCGTCAGGTAGATCTCCCCCCCGGAAACGACGAAGCGGTCGTCCCTGTCGCGGTGCGGCAAAAGCGCAGCCATGACGGTTTCCTCAAAGCCCGCGGTCGTCCCCGGCGTGCCGGTGAGAATATCCTGGGCCTTGGACAGGGCGCCGATTCGCGCCGTCACGGTGGCTATCGCATCGCTCATCGATTCCGCGCTGCGCAAGGTCTGCGTGACGATTGATTGCGTCATCGCCAATGTGTTCTTCATCCGATGGGCAAGCTCCTCGTTGAGGAGCTTGAGTTCGCGCTCATGGCGCGCGCGCTCGCGAATGTGCTCCTGCGCCAGCTCGTAAGCCACATGCAACGCAGCGCGGTCAGCCACAGCCCGGGTCGTTTCGGTCACGATGTTGAGCAGGCCCTCGACGGCGCCGTCGTCACCGTAGAGCGGGCTGTAGGAGAAGGTAAAGTAAGTCTGTTCGGGATATCCGTTGCGCATCATGGTGAGCGGCATGTCTTCCATCCAGGTCGCCTCGCCGGACAGCGCGCTGCGCACGAACGGCAACACCATCTCCCAAACGTCGTCCCAGACCTCCTTGAACGGTCGTCCGAGCGCATTACCGGCGCGCTGACCGAGCATGGGCACATAAGCGTCATTGTAGAAGTGAAGGAGTTCCGGGCCCCACCAGAAAGACATCGGCTGTCTGGACGACAGCACCAGGCGCATGGTGGTCTTTAGAGAAACGGGCCAGCCATCGATCGGCCCGAGACTGGTCGCCGCCCAGTCGAAGCGACGAATCTCCTCGCCGCTCGCTCCGCCAACCATCAGAAAATCGCCGGGCCCAACAACTGGGCGGGATGCAGGCCAAACCTCATTCGCAGTCGAATTTGCCATACATCAGCCACTCCAATCCTGGGGCTGCAATTATTTCAGAACAGGACATGCGTGGCAATTGGCGCTAGACTAAACATGCAAGGGAACAATGTCCCTTGCGCAAGCCTTTGGTGGATCTCAGCCTTTTGCCCTTGGAGGGACTATGAAGACCATTATGCTCACCGCCGCCCTCATCGCCGCCCCAACCCTGGCCTTCGCCCAGGCGCCCGGCCTGGAAGAAACCTGCTCGCTGGTTGCGCGCAATTTCGAAATGGCCACTGCGGTGAAGGCTGGCGTTGTCCAGTCCTTTCCGGAACTGACGCCGCCTGGCGTCCGGCTGACCTATTCGACCAAGCTGGATGCCGAGGCGGCAAGCATCACCGACACGATCGAGTGCGAGTTCGAAAAGGCAAGCGCCCCCTTCAAGCTCGTCAAGTTCTGCATCAACGGCACCTGCTATACGGCAGACGAGAAGAATCCGGAACGCCGCCGCCGCTTCGAGGAAGCCCAGTCACTGCTCTCCAGGTCGAACTGACTTCCGCAATGCTATCGGTGTTCGGCCGTCATTTCAGGGGGCCGGACATTGCCTTGCCGCGAACCTGCTTCGAGGGGGAACGGCCTACCCTCGCCAGGCATCCATTTCGACGGATGAAAACGCCTTCTTTCGCCCGCGATTCCAGGTCACGCCCCGTCGGACGATCCTGGCAGGGACGCCGGCAATGACGACGCCCTCCTCGTCGAAAGCGCTGTTGACGAAGGCCATGGCTCCCACAACGCTGTCCGTGGCGATGCGCGACCCCTTGTTGATGATCGCCCCCACGCCCACCCAGACGTGATCGCCGATCGTGATCGACGCCGCCGTGTTGAGGCGCTTGCCCGTCTGGCGATCGATGAGAGAATGCGCATCGGTGGTGCGGATCTCGATGTCGCGCGACAGCATGCACCATCGCCCGATCCGCACGCTGCAGCCCTCCTGGCAGAGAATGTAGACGCTCTTGCAGGTGGAATGGTCGCCGAACGTCACGGTCTGGCCGTGATCCTTGACGACGATGTCACCCTTGAAGTGACAGTTGTCGCCGATCACCACCGTGTTCTTGGTGCCGAGGATTTCGATCGATCCATCGAAACGGGTGCCGCTTCCGATGGTGATCGTATTGCCGGTTCCCCGCTTGACGACCACGCGGCCCTTCAGCCCGGCAGCCCCCTTGTTCTCGAACCGGTTTCCGTCCGGCATCTCCAGCAGGAAGAACCAGCGCGCCTTGGCGGCACGGATGAGCCCGGACAGGAACGACAGCTTCATCTCATCTCCTCCTGACGTCCGTTTTCCGCCGCGTCATTCCTCGCGCATGGCGCGGGCCGCGTGGTCGGTGATGGGCTTCATCAGCCAGGACAGGACGTTGCGGTCGCCGGTCAGCACATAGGCTTCCGCCGGCATGCCGGGAACCAGTTCCAGGCCGGCATGCTGCGCCACATCCGCCTTGTCCACGCCGATATCGGCCCGGTAGAAGGCAACGCCGGTGCGCTCGTCGACCTCGAGGTCGGCGGAAACACGGACGAGCTTGCCGTCGAACTCGGGCGTGGTGTTGCGATTGAACGCGGTGAACCGCACCCTGGCCGGCTGGCCGACGGCCAGTTGGTCCACGTCGTCGGGCCGCACCTGGGCCCGCACCACCAGTTCCGCCTCGCGCGGCACGATCTCCATCAGGGCCTCCGCTGGCGAGACCACGCCGCCTGCGGTATGAACCGCGAGCTTGTGCACGACGCCCGCCACCGGCGCACGGATGTCGACCCGTTGCAGGTCTTCGATCAGGGCGATCTCTTCGCTGCGCAATTCGCCCTCGCGGGTTTCGAGGTCGCGCAATTCCGTCGAAACCTCGGCGCGCATGGCCTGGTCGATCTGAATCTTCTGCAGGCCGATCTCCTCGATGCGGGCCTTGGTCGCGGCGATCTGCGCCCTTAACTGGCCGAATTCGCCGTTCAGCCGCACGGCCTCGCGCTTCAGCGCCAGTACCTGGCTGAGCGAGGTCAGGTTTTTCGCATAGAGCGTATCCTGGGCCTCCGCCTCCCTGCCGATCAGCGCGATTTCGTCCTCCTTCGCCGTCATCTGCACGGTGAGGCCGGACACCTGTTCCTCGAGCTGAACCGCTTGGCCGTCCAGTCGCTCCTTCTGGCCCTCACGCTCGGCCCGACGATCGGCAAACAGCCGTCGCTCGGCCTGCATGATCGCGTCGCGGTCCGCTGGCGCCAAGCGCTCGACCAGCGCCGCCGGTATGTCGACCGCGCCGGCATCGACAAGCTCGGCAAGCAGGCGCGCCTTGCGGGCGTAGAGCTGGTCGAGCGTCGCCTTGGTCGCATCGAGCTTGGCGCGGATCACCGTGTCGTCGAGCTTGATCAGGATCTCGCCAGCATCCACCGCCCGCCCCTCGCCGACCAGCAGCTCTCCCACCACGCCGCCCTTGGGGTGCTGGACCTTCTTGACATTGCCCTCGACCACCAGGAAGCCGGTGGCGATGACCGCACCGGAAAGGCTGGTGGTCATGGCCCAGGCGCCGATCGCCGTCAGAAAGAGGATGGCCGAGAGCAGCCCGGCGGCCAGATGCCGGTCGAGCGAGCGGCCAAGGCCCTTGTTGCGCTGGACGGGCATCATGACTGGCCCTCGCTGTCGACAACGGTCAGCGCCGGCGCAGACGGCGGGCGTTGGGGCGCCGGTCGCGGCTGGGTCAGCAGCTTGAGGATCTCGTCGCGCGGGCCAAAGGCCTTGACCGCCCCCTGATCCATGATCAGCAGCCGGTCGAGCACGGCCAGCACGCTGTCGCGATGGGCCACGACGATGGCGATGCCGCCGCGCGCCTTGACACCGCGCAGCGCGGCCGCGAGCGCCTGTTCGCCCTCGGCATCGAGATTGGAATTGGGCTCGTCCAGCACGACCAGGAACGGATCACCATAGAGCGCCCGGGCGAGCGCGACGCGCTGACGCTGGCCGGCCGACAGGCTCTCGCCGCCGGCGCCGAGCCGTGTCTCGTAGCCGTCTGCCAGTGCGACGATCATGTCATGGGCGCCCGCCGCCTTTGCCGCTGCGACGATAGCCGCAGGGTCGGCGTTGCGTTCCAGCCGCGCAATGTTCTCGGCGATCGTTCCGGCGAAGAAATCCGACAGCTGCGGCATGTAGCCGACATGACGACTGCGCGCTTCAGCCGACCATTGGTCGAGGCTCGCCCCGTCGAGGCAGACCTTGCCCCGTATCACCGGCCAGGCGCCGGTGATGGCACGCACCAGCGAGGACTTGCCGGATGCGCTCGGTCCGATGATCCCCAGCACCGTGCCCGCCTCCAGCCGGAACGAGACATTCTGCACGGTGAGCCGCTGGCCGCCTGCCGGCGGGCCGACATAGAGCCCCTCGACGCTCAGGCTGCGGCTCGGTGGCGGCAGGGCGGTGCGCTCCTCCTGCTGCGGGAATGTCGCAAAGGCCCGCTGCAGGCGCTTCCACGACTGTTGCGCCGACAAGAGCCCGCGCCAGTTGGCCACCAACTGCTCGACCGGCGCCAGCGCGCGGGCGACGATGATCGATCCGGCGATGATCGCGCCGCCGCTCAGGCTTCCTTCGACCACCAGATAGGCGCCGAGCCCGAGCGAGGCCGACTGCACCACCTGGCGGATCGTCTTGGAGAGACCGGAATAGAAACCGGCAATGTCGCCCGTGCGTCGCTGCGCCTCGGCGGCGGCGTCGGACGCTTCGTTCCAGCGTCCGGCGGCCCTTGCATGCATGCCGAGCGCCACGAGGATCTCGGCATTGCGGCTGGCATCCTCGCCGATCGCGTTGCGGGCGGAGAGCTCGGCCGCCTGATCGGCGGTCGGCTTGCGGGTCTGGAAACTGGCGGCAAAATTCAACGCCAGCAGAAGCGCGAGCGTCCCCGTCGCCAGCCAGCCGATCGCCGGATGAAGGAAGAAGCAGGCGGCCAGATAGACGGGCAACCAGGGCAGATCGAAGAAGGTGACAGGCCCCGGCCCGGCGAGGAACAGGCGGATCTGGTCGAGATCCTGCGCCGGCCTCAGGATATCGCCCCCGAGCTTGAGCTTCAGCGGCGCGCCGGCGATCACGCCAAAGACGCGCTCGGTCAGAGAGGCATCGACGATGCCGGCAAACCGGGCGAGAATGCGCACCCGCAGCACGTCGAGCAGGCCGGAAAAGGCAAACAGCAAAAGGGCGAAGATCGAAAGGGCAACCAGCGTCGGCACGCTTTGCGACGGGATGACGCGATCATAGACCTGCAGCATGTAGAACGGCCCGGTCAAACCGAGAAGGTTGAGCACCAGACTGATGATGGCCGTCCCGATAAGCGCCCGGCGCATGAGGTCTCCGTGTTTTCTACGCCCCGCCACATCCGACGAACCGCTGATATTAGTCAATCCCATGTTCGACCGACGGGCGACAATTTGCAACGGGGACGGTCGTTTGGGGGGACGGACGTATGGGAGCCGGGAAGCAAATTTCGTGGGTCAGAGAATTCGGAATTCTTCTGCTTTTTTAGCAATTTCAATTACTTAGTGTTTTTCTGAGTGGCGCAACACCCCCGCTCATACCCCCGGATTTTCTGGACTTACTGGGACGTTTGTGGACGATCTTGAGTCAGATTGACGCGTACTGAGCCCGCCATTGACTTTCCATTTGTTTCGAAGCGCCCTGATCGAGAGCTAACTAGCCCAAGGTTGTCCGATTCCGTGACACCTGCCCCGAATCTATGTATTCGTCGGAAAGCTGTTTAGGGGGCAAGGGAAAAATGGGCGTTAGCGAAGAAGTTATAGGCAACGGGTTATTTGCTTTAGCAGCGGCGCTCGCCGCCATCGCTTATCAATATTGGCAGTATCGGCGGCAACTCTTGAAATCTGAAGTAGCCGAAATCGCTAACGCAAAGAAAGCCATCATTGAGAAGCTTATTTCGTATCGTTTTGTTGCGACGAACAGGGGGAACGACCCTGAACCAACGATGCACTTCAATGCGTCGTTGTCTGCCATCCCGGTTCATTTTTCTCACAACAAAGAGTGCATGGATAGATACCGCACAATTGGTGATAGTTTCACCGCGGAGAAGTTCTACGACCTCGTCATCGCATTGATGAAGGATGTCCCCCTTGGGACCGCCGCAATAGACAAGCATCTCCTTGAGAACGTGCCAAGTGTGAAACCCAAGACTGGCACGTAAGATAGCTTTTCTTTAAACGGTATGGAACTAAGAAGGGCACCTGGGCGGAACTAAACAAGCTCGCGCAGCCAACCCTCCAGGGTGTGATCCCACGTGTCGACTGCGGAATGGTCTTCGGGATTGGAGTGGGTCATGTCGCCGCCACAGCAACTCACCCCCCTAGAAACAAGAGCGTGTTTTAGCCGTTCTGCGAACTGCATAAATTTTGCATTCTGAGCTTCGAGAGAAGCTATCCGCTACTGAAGTTCGTCTATTGATTGGGACGGCGACAGATCAACCTCTTGAGTGACGCAATCGTGCTCCCACCATGCGTCGATAAACGCAACACCGACATCTGAGCTACGACCGTTTTCGTCAAAGCAGTTCATATCCGACCCCTTGCGAACTTCGTAAGCTAACTGCTGATCGGTTGTCGCAAACCCTTCGCTGCGATCATGTTTCATGATAGGTTTTCACTAGTGGGACTCGCACCCGCAACGATTAGGGGTATTTCACGAATCCCGGATTTCATACCCCCGAATCTACCCCCGGATTTGCTCGGTGCATTTGAGGTCGATTCGCAGTGCTTTAGCAGTTGAAAAGATTCAACAAAAACTTGATTCTACACGGCTTTTGGCGATGTGATTGTTGCCCGAAACCAACGATCTGGGCCCCGAATTCGAGCACCAAAATACCCAACCAACCAATTTATTTTATTGAGTAAATTTTGAAATGGTGGGCCCGGAGGGAGGAAGCGGGCACATCAGTGCAAGCCTAGATTAGAAACGAAAACAACGCTTTACAAGGTGTTTGGATACGTTTTCGAGCCTTGTTCTGTGTACGCCAAATGCCGGATATGTCAACAATTATGGTTTCGCTCTGAACTATGGTTGGGTCTCGCACTTGGGGCTTAAACTAAGCAAACAATGGAGAAGGATTGATGGCCGAGTGAGATTACGAAGACCGCAAGTGTCCGCCTCGTTTCGCTTCCTCGGAAATAATGTTTAGAGACTCTTCGTGTTCCAATGCTGCACGCAATGCGGCAACCACCTCTTCCCGAGGCAGCCGCTCCAACCTGGACTTCGCGATACCAAATCGTTCGGTACCAATGGTAACAAGCTCACCCTTTTGCACTGTCGACTGATTCAAATAACGCCTAATATCCTCCAAACTCAGACTGCGAAAGTTGGCAAGCTCTGGAAGGAATCCTTGGTCATTCTTGGCGATGTCATCAATCACCCTTTCAATTGGAGCAGATTTGGTCTCCAAAAGCGCCTTTCCCAGACTCATAAGAGCTTCACTTAGCTCCAGGTTACCCATGCGGGGATCACGTTGAAGAAGCGCCAGACTCTTCAAATAGCGCCCAACTTCAGCCCCTGTCAGGGGCTTTTTCAGTCTGCCGCGAGGTTCGGAAGGCTTTTTAATCACAGTGCATCAATCCTCGTCTTCAACGCAGCAGTAAGGTCCCTGTACATAGTATGAAGTCCTCGACCGCCAATGTTTTGGTTCGAGCCGCGGTCGTAAACGGGAACGCCTTCGGCCAAAGTTTGAGATATTCCTGTACCATCTTCGATATAGGGCGTCACCAAATTCCCGGCCCAATATCGCTGAAGCGACGTCAAGTGCTGAGTATGATCGTCAGTGTAACCAGAGGCGGCGGGCCCGTGTGTTTTGATGCGAGTTATCGCAACCCCAGCAAGCTTTGTGTCGGGAACATGCATTGAACGTGGAGTTCCCATCGACGCGAGCGCTTTCAACCGCTTGTCAATTCCGTTTTGAACCATGCTATATAGATGGGGCGCTCCGCGCTCCATTACGGCTTCAGGTATAACAGGAATGATAAAGCCATGGCTCGCTGCTATGGCATTCTGCGATACAATCTTGGTCGCTGGCGGGCAATCGAAGATAATGTAATCGAACATTGCATCCACACCAGATTCTTCCAGCCAGCGGCACACCAGCGTGCGCTTGTCCCATTCGGAGTGAATAGCATTACCGTGGTGAGATGCTGTTAGCTCGATCTCGATATCGTCTAGCTGCAAACTTGCCGGAACGACCTTGAGATTGGCGTAATGTACAGGGTTTAGCTGCGTACCGCTGACAATACCAGTTCCTGGCATTGAAGGGTTTTGTCCGACGAAAGGTTTGAATATCTCGTTTACTGTTAGGTTTGCACCAACACGTGAGTTCCAGTTTGTTGCGCCTAGACACACAATAGATAGGCTGCTCTGGTGATCCATATCTACAACCAAAACTCGCGCGGGCTTGTGGTATCGAACAAGGCCAGCCGCCAGTTGGAAAGCGAGGGTTGTCTTACCCACCCCGCCCTTAAAATTGATCACGCTTACACGCTTAGCCATTCCCCACCCCCAAAAGTTGTTTCCATGTTGATAAACCGATTCGCGGTCGCTCGACACAGCCTCCGACGAGGCGTGGTTGCAATGCAACCCTGAATCGTTTCAATGAGACAATGAGGGGCTGGACATCAGGCCACGTTTGCTGTTGAGATCAAGATGCAGGGGGGCCAATGTTTTTCTTTTTTTACAATGCGGGAACGCCGTATTCCGATCCGAACGCTCGCTTGCTGAAGCTCATCGAAGCATTTCAAGAACGAGCGCCGTTTTACGTCGCAAAGAGAGTCTTCCAAAGACATCAGGTTCCTATCGGGCATGGGTGGGAGAACACCATCGAAGCGGCCACGGGTTACAAAGGCGTGGCCGACGTTGACGGCCTCGTTACTGCGTACCTTGATCATATTTGCTCTGGAGAGAAGTCTGTAAGGTTCTACGATCTTGGGAACGCGAACGTCGACAACTTAAGGCTTCAATATCAGAACTTCAAAAATGCTCCCTTCCTCCCATTGCCACTCTCCGGTCAGCAGTTGCAGAAAGCACAGTTGTGCGACCCCACATTGGTTTATGTGCACCAGACCCCGACCGGTATCGCGGCGATATATTCCTCGGTGAGAAAGAAGGATGAGCGCCAGCGCTTGAGCGTCCAATCTTTGCCCAAAGCCGCCCAACAAGCTATCGGTGACTTTGAGGAGATCATTGGCATCCATAGTCGAAAAGTTCAGGCGTATGACGTTGTTTGGGTTCCCAATAACGGCAGAATCATTGAGGTCCGAGCTGACTTTTTGGGGAATGAGACTCAGGAGACTGTGACGAATGCACATCAGAAAATTTATGCAGATGTCCATGTAAAATCAGGCTCTAAGGCACTGATTGCACCAGTTGATCTCTTCCCTGCCATTAAGCCAATTTATGATAATTCGAATGAAGGAATTGTAATCGAACTCGCATTCGCGACTTCTACAGGTTCAACGAAGCATGAGAAAATGCGTGACAAAGATGCTTGCCTCAGAAAAGAGGTGTATCATGTTAACGGTAAGGCTGCGTTGGCGGCGGACATAGAACCTTATCGGATCGGAGTTCGGTGGGTCCTCACCGACCAACACGGCGAGTTCAGCTCTCCGGAGCTGTTCCTTGATGGTCGCGCAACAATGGCTGCGTCCACCTCGCCGGGCCTTTTTTCAGCAATAATTCGCAAGTGTAGCGACTCCCTAGAATATTCCGAAATTAAGCAAAAACTTGAGAGCTACCTCTAAAAATGAGCGTTGATGCGTCAGAGCCGATTGCGGAAATTGACCGGATACTCGGGGATGATCCCGCTTGCGACGTTGCCAAGAACATTGCCAAAAATATCGTAGCGCTGCCCCCCAGTCAGGCAAAATACATTTCGTACAGCCAGCTTGCAAAATTTGGCCATGTGGAGCCAGCGGATGGACGGTTGCTTCAGTGCGTCGCCACTTTAACTTCAGGTCGCGTGCATCTTCTCAACGTTTTTTATGTGTACGAAAACGTTAACGGTGAAGAATACAAGATATCGCCCGAACAGTTGCAGGAAGCGCACCGTCATGGATTCCTTGTAGACCCAGACTCTGGAGAGGCGGTCAAGGATTTCAGAAAACATCTCTATCCGTACTTCGAGCGTAGTAATTGAAGATGACCGATTCCGCAGGCCAGCAAAGGCCGTCCTTGGACGAACTTCGTATAGTCTCCTTGTCTACCGGCATGGAATTGCAGTATCGGCTGATGAATTTGCGCGCGGGAGGCATGAAGGACGCGGAGGAATTCTACGCGATTGTCGATGATGCAATTGATTCATGTGTATCTACAATGGCGAGATACCCCAAGGAGCTTCAAAAACAGACAGAGGATCAGCTTTCCATCTTTATGATAGCGAAACTAGAAGGCATTGGGCTAAATGCCTCTCATGACTCTACTGTGGGTGGCCATTGCGACATCGTTATCAAGGAAGGAGTTGATCTGCTTTGGCTTGGCGAAGCGAAGCTAGTCACTGGCAAGCAAAATGCACATATTGAAGAGGGCTATCTCCAGCTGCTCTCACGTTATGCCACTTGTTTGCCTTCTCAGGACAGAGGAGGCCTAGTGATATTCTGCAATTGTGAGAGAATTGATCATGTTTTGGAGGCTTGGATCGAGCATATCACGGGCAAAAGAGCCAACCTTGAAAAATTGAAGCATGATCAAGATAAAATCGAGTTCTTTTCAAAAGAGCCGCACTCGAAGAACGGCCGTCAGTTCTTTGTTCGACACAAGCCGATTTCGATTTTCTGGGCTCCGGAAGAACGAGTGAAGGCCTAAGCCGCCACATCTGACAGACATGCAGATAGGAGAGCATGTATAGATTACGGTTGCATCAGTAGTTCAGCCAATAGGCAACAAACTATCCTATCGCTTTAATGGAACAACATTGCTGCCCGTTATCTCACTCTTACCCGATCGCGACACTGCAGTTGTTTTTAGCGCAACCACACGAGCGGCCTCCATCGTCAACCATCCAGCGGGCAGACCCGCCAAGCTCTCCACATCATGCGGAAACAAGGGAAGGTCCTGACAAAGAGCAGGCTTACTAATCTGCCCGGCATCAACTATGGCTTTAAAAATGTCAGATAAAAGGGTGGGATGCTGCAAGGGCCAAACGTCATCGAATGGCTCTCCCTTTGAAGAGTAGCCCTTGGCGCTATAAATCTTGTACAACTTCGTCGCCGCACCACGATCTAACACGTTAAGGCGTTGCAGTCGCATTATCTGCGCCTTTATAGACACCCGCCATCGAGCTTTCAGCCGCTCCAACTCCCAGATTGCTGCAGTGTCAACTTCGGCACAAAACTGACTAGATGGGAGCAGAAAGGCGGACGCAAATCGGTGCGCCTGATCTTCTATTAGCTTAAAATTATCCTCAAACTCATCCTCAGTTATCTCTCTATGGAGCAGCAAATGGGCTAATTCATGGGCGGCGTCGAACTGCCGCCTTGCGTAAGATTGCTTATCATTGGCCAGCAGCACATAGGGCCGACCATCCGAACCCCACCTGCTTAATCCATCCAATTGATTGGTTTCCATTGCCTCGCTGGCGACAACTACGCCAATGCGTTCCATCAGCGCAATCATATCGAGAATGGGCCGCAGGCCAATGCCCCAATGCTCTCTGGCAATTTGGGCTAGCCCCTCAAAATCGTCCTCTCGCAATGTCTTGAAATGACGTCCCGCCAACAAATCCGGAATATCGACCGCTGGCAGATAAGCGTAGTGCTCCGCAACCGCAGTAACATCCTGCAACCAGGCCAGCCGAACTTGCTGCACAAGCCTCTCGCCTTTCAACGCACCCGCGAATGATCTGAAGAATGAAGGCCCAGGTGAGCCCGGCCGTAAGGTAAGGAAAAAATCCTCCGGAACGTTAAGAGTGGCCGCCAACTCGGAAAGTGCTTGGGGCTCGGGAAAGGTCTCACCATCTTCCCACCTGATAATCGTGCTCGGGGCACGCTGCATCAAGTCGGCCAAGGCTTTCCGAGAGGTGATACCTCTCGCCTGTCTTGCCTCCGCCAATTTGGCACCCACAAATCCTTGTACCCCGCTACGCACTTTCCATCCCAAACTCACCTGTCTTTTTTCGCTGCAGCGTTCGCGCCACCGCGCAAAGCCTTGTAACTGCCCGCGACCGCCTTGAGAACCGGGGCAGCCTTCCCAGATACAGGGGCAGTTCCGTAGCCCGCTAAAAAATCCTCGATATCACACTGATAAAGAAACGCCTCAAGCTTGCTGTCCAATACACTGACAGTCATCGAGGCAATCTTGCCTAAGACCGCAGGATCGCGCCTTACCATGATGAGCACCAATCGTTTCCGATCACTGAACATTTCCGGCGGATGGAAAAAATCCGGAGACAAGCCCCTGTTCTGGTAACACAGTGCACGTCTAGATGCATTCTTGACGGGCGCATCCACAAGCTCTCGATGCGACGCGAAGCCGACCATTGTATGGCCGAAAAGTCCTGTGGTGAGATGAACCTGTGCATCTTTAAGTTCATCAGGCTTAAATTCCACCGGTACGGATTTGACGAATTCACTACCGTTTCGCAACAGAACCTGCTCGAACACTTCGTCGGTGATCTGATGACGAACGAGACCAATCGCTTTGCTCTGCCTTGGTCGAGACAGCGTCACGCCATTGGTTACGGCATCATGCGAGCTTCTTACAGCAACGTCTGCCTGCTCAGCAGCAAGCGGAAACTGCTCTTTCACTTCTACGAATACGTTGCGGGGTACGTCGCGCCGTATCGCCGCCTCGAATTCGAACCTGCGTTCATCGGTGATCATGGAATTTCCTTGTTGCTCCGACTCTGCATTTCGCATTAAGCGGATAATTTGCATAAATTTTTGCACTTTGCAATCGGCGCTTGTTCCTATCCCCAGCAATCTCTCGCGAGCGCGAGTGTCGGGCATCTCACAAAGTGAGGTACATTAACCGTTGATGGTGATCGCCAGGGCATACCCTAACGTACGCACCAGCCATATTCCAATATGGTGTACGTAAGGGTTGACATCGGTCATCGGACATATATTCATACGGACATAACCTCAACGTACATAGGTGGACAATGTCTGTTATCTTATATGCTCGTGTATCAACCACTGAGCAAAACCTAGAACACCAGAGAACCCAAGCTGAAGCAGCTGGGTTCACCATAGATGAGGTGTTTGCCGATCACGGCGCATCCGGCGTTAGCACAACACTCGCTGAGAGGCCGCAAGGCAGGCGGCTGTACGACCGTCTTCGACGTGGCGACACATTGGTAGTCAGGTGGGTGGACCGCCTGGGACGAAACTATCAGGATGTAACCGATGCTATTCGGCACTTCATGAGAGAGGGGGTAGTCATCCGCACCGTAATTAATGGCCTCACGTTTGACGGCTCGACGTCTGATCCGATGCAGCAAGCAGTAAGGGATGCACTGATCGCTTTTATGGCGGCCACCGCGCAAGCGCAGGCTGAGGCCACCAAGGAGGCGCAGCGAGCTGGTATCGAAGCACGCAAAGGTGATGAGGATCGGTACAGGGGGAAGAAACCTAGCTATGATCGCAAGCTGTTCTCGGTTGTCATCGATATGCTTGCAGATGGAAAGGGCGCCTCAGCCATAGCTAGCACGACAGGCCTGACGCGCCAGACGGTTTTGCGCATCCGGGATCGGCGTGCTGACGCAGAAGCGGCACTGGCACGATGGGGGATGTGACCGCTTCAGGGGACAGGCCATTGCGGCCACACAGAAGCTCGCCTGCTGCGTTTCTCACGCTTCGCGACTGGTGGGGCACCCGAACCCCAAAGCGCGCCAGCGGCCCTTAAATCGATTTTTCTTATTCCGTCAAATTGAGAGTAAGTTCTTGTGTTGCTTTGCAAACTCAGCTTCGGATCTATGCTTGTGTCTGATGACTTTAAAGCGACGAGTTTGCGAGAAGGTCACGGATCACCAGCTCTTGCCTCCTGCTGGAACTGACGACATTCTCAATGGCGCGATTGCCTCTTGCAATATCTACTCTGCTTTCGCGCTGTCGAGCGGCACGTGATAAATAGTCTCGATAGCCGGTGTGATCGGCGCATTGGACACGGCCTTCTGATACCAAGAAGGAAGTAGCGGAAACAGGCCCCGGCGATAGGCTTCCGCAATCAGCGGCCCCTGTTTGCCGCCGTGAACAGCACGGATGTCATTGATAACGCGCTGGACGCTTGCAGGCTCGCCACCACTGATGCTGAAATGCGCATAGCGATTTGCATTCAACGGCCCCTCTCCGCTTAGGCACGCCTCAAGGTAGTAGTATGCCCTAACGGCTTCGGTGCCTAAGGCTGTGTTGAAGCGGAAGAATTTGTATGCCACCCAGCCTAGTGCTGCGATTACGATGATTGTGAACACGGCTTCTACACTCCCCGAGGCAATCATCGCGGTACGTCCCCGCGAAAAAGCCCTTCGATCTCTGGTGATCGGGGAGTTAGTAACCGCATGACACGGCCCTACGGCCTTTAGTTCAGAGAACCTGTTGCATACGCCGCAGGCTCCCCGACCATAGGTCGAAGAGTGGTGCTGATTTGGCAGCACGATCCTAGTCATGAGGGGTTACTACGCCCCAAAGCCGCACGTACGGCTCCAGTATCTGTTTGAGTCTTGGGGGACTCTCTGTCAATAGGCTTGGACTGCTGGCGGTAAGCATCCGGCGTAGGCCGCGGATGGGTCTTCAGCATCCGGTCAGTGGGGTTTGGTTCGGCTTTTTGCGAAGCCAGCTTTCCCGAGCGTTCGGCGACGCGCCAGTTTCGCTATCCGCTCATTGAT
>Ga0209643_1000155_pt1 | contig 163443 bp, 152 predicted proteins | sample AutmiccBRH37_all_FD_187383 | JGI IMG/M metagenome (GOLD analysis project Ga0209643, IMG submission 187383) | Deep subsurface microbial communities from Mt. Terri, Switzerland - Autotrophic microbial communities BRH/37_all (SPAdes) (version 2) | ecosystem: Environmental > Aquatic > Deep...
GCCGCCCCCCCCCCCGCTCCCGTCACGCCGTCGGCACCGGCGTGTTCAGCAGCTGCTGCTCCCACAGATAGGCGATGCCGCTGCCGGCGGCGTGCTGCTTGATCACCTCGGTCAGGGCCACCGCCGTGTCCATCCGCGCCCAGTCGCGCTGCCATTCGGCCGCCAGCGCCAGCCACGTCATCATGTTGGCGCCGGCCGCGATCATGCGCTGGATGGCCACCTGATGGGCCTCGACGGACACCGCGCCGGAGGCGTCCGTGATCACCGTGACGTCCCAGCCTTCGCCGAGCGCCTGGATCACCGGCATCGCCACGCAGATCTCGGTCCACAGGCCGGCGACGACCAGCTGCTTGCGGCCCGTCGCGGCGACCGCGTCGACGACGGTCCGGTCCTCCCAGGTGTTGATGAGCGTCCGGTCGATCACCTCCTGGCGCGGGAACACGTCGGTGATCTGCGGAAAGATCAGGCCGCCGCGGTCCGCGACGACGCTGGTCAGGATGGTGGGCACGCCGAAGGCCTTGGCGGCCTTCGCCAGCGCCGTCGCGTTGTTGACCACCATGTGCGGCTCGTGGCTGTTCAGGTTCGCGAGCTGATAGGGCTGGTGGTCGATCAGGACGAGCACCGAATCCTCGGGGCGAAGAAGCGAGGACAGTCCGTTACGAAAGGTCATCGTCACATCCTTTGATGTCGCCGCGCCGTGGCGATGGGCGGCGTCGGTTTCCGCGAGACACGCCCCGGGACAGTGCCGGGAAGGCACGGGGGGCATTGCCCGGCCGGACAGTTGCCGTTCCCATGCGGGTTGCGGTAGTCGCCTCGGGCGGCATGCTGTGTCGCGCAGCGGGGAACGCCGTAAGGGGAGGGGCTCCGCCCCGGGAGTGGCCGATGGATATCGAGGAACTCCGGACCTTCGTCGACGTCGCCGATGCCGGCGGCGTGTCCGCCGCCGCGCTCCGCCTCGGCGTCGCCAAGTCGATCGTCAGCCGCCGGCTCGCCCGGCTCGAGGCGGAACTGGGGGTCCAGCTGCTCGTGCGCACCACCCGCGGCGCCGCCCTGACCGAGGCCGGGGTCGCGTTCCGCGACCATGCCGCCAGGGTCTGCGCCGAGATCGACGCGGCGCGGGAGGCGATCATGCCGGCCGGCGACCTCCGCGGCCGCCTGCGCGTCGCCGTGCCGCTGACCTTCGGGCCGACCTATTTCGTCCCGATCCTGGCGGAGATGGCACGGCGCCACCCGCGACTCCAGATCCACACCTTCTGCAGCGACCGCTTCGTCGATCTCGTCGCCGAGGGGTACGACTGCGCGATCCGGGTGGGATATCTGCCGGATTCCGACCTGATCGCGCGGCGGGTCGGGCCGATTCACGGCAGGCTGGTCGCCAGCCCGGCCTACATCGCGGCGCACGGTGCGCCCGAGACGCCGGACGAACTGCTCGCCCACGAGGCCCTGATGCAGGGCAACGAGAGCTGGCAGTTCCTGGACGGCGACAGGGTCGTCACGGTCCGTCCGCAGGGCCGCTTCAAGGCCGACAGCGGCGCCGCCCTGCTCGCCGCCGCGGCGGCCGGCATCGGCATCGGCTATCTCCCCGACGCGCTCACCCACGACCATCTGGCATCCGGCGCGCTCGTGCCGGTGATGACCCGCTTTCCGCCACCCCCCGCCGGCGCCTACGTCGTGCGCCCGCCGGGCCGGCACCCGGCACGGAAGATCCGGGTCCTCACGGAGCTGCTGATCGAATATTGCGGCCCGGGCGCGCCGCTGCCTGAACCCGCGGCCGTCTGACCGCGATCGAACCCCGCTGCGATCCGCAGCGGATGCCACCGCCCGCGTAGGGGCGGGGCTCGTCCCGCCCTCTCATGGCCCCATGCCGCCGAAAACGACCCTCCGCGGGCCAGGCAAGCCCGGTACTACGTCCGCACGACGCCCTGCACCCGCCACCCCGGACAAGCCGCCAAAGACGCGATCAGGGATCAATCCTGCTCATGCCGCGCCCCTGGGGCAAGCATCATCCACAGACACGGCCCCGTCCGCCGCTGTGCCGCGTCCTTGCGCATATCGACTGCGTTGTAAACCGGAGCCATTAAAGTGCGAATGACCATCCTGACCGTGAGCGTCGGCGAAACACTTGATGACTTCGGTGCTGCTAACGTCAGCAAGGGTGCACCTACAAAAATCAACGAGAAGGTCGCAAACCCGTCAAGCCTGAGTCGAGAGGGAATGGCGATGATCCTTCCCGAGCGCCGCCAATCGAGAGCTTAATTCGCGCCTTTACCAATTCAGCGCTCCTTAAAATCGGCAAATCGTAAATTTGCCCACAGATCAGATTTTTAGCTCTCTGTGACTACGGCTTTCCCATAGCCACCGTCAGCAAGCGATTTAGGGAGCCCTGTGCGCCCCAGGTAGCCTTCGCGTTGCTTCGTTCGACGGAGGGCCAAGATCTGGAGGAAAAATATATCGCCGCCTGAATGTAGTCGGATGTGCGCGGGTACAAATCGATTAATGATCGTCGTCTCGTAATATCACCGTGTCGCCCGATAAATACCGCCGCTATGGCGCGCAGTGTCTCGTGCCTATTTGCATCGTTTAAGATGCTTAAGGCGACCCTAATGGTTTCCCTGGTTGTAGGCGGTTTTTGAAGAAGAGCGGCAAGGGGCCACGTTCGCTGCCAATCCAAAAGATCATGATCTGCGGCGGCCTCGACGAGGAAATCCTCAACGCGTCTCTGCGTCATAAATTTGGCAAGGTAGACGCAATAAATCTGTGTCATAGATGGGCGCGTTCTAAAAGACGCGATGGTATGATCTAATGCGTAATGGGAATCGACTGCAGAAAAAATAGGCAAGCAAAAACGCTCTATGCTTTCTTCATGGCCGGGATATTGATCTATGGAATCAAAAAGTAGCATTGTTGCTTGTAGTTCAATATCTTCGCCTTCCTCTTTTTCTTCTTCTTCGGTGTCAGCGCTCTCATCATCCCATTCGGACTGGAAGCCGTAACCAGCATTAAACTCAGCATCTTCTAGCTGGCTTGAGACCTCTTCCATCGCAGCATTAAAAAGAGACTCCAAATCTGGTTCTTCGGTGATAAGGGCCTGCTTAGGCATCAAGACGCATTTGGCTTCATTTAATACGAGGTCATAACTCCGCAGCCCCGGAATTAGTTTCCGTAGAAAATCTTCGGACTCGTCAATGCTTCTTAGGAACGCGTAGATGTCATCAACATATCGAGCTGTAGGAATGCCCTCATCTTCACATAACTGGTCAATTGGCGTCAGGTAAAAATTGCCAAATAGATCAGACGGAAAAATGCCCTGGATAATACCCCGAGAGCTTCGGTCGGGCGTAAAACTGAGGAGAAGATTTTCAAGCCGACTTAGTAGGCGTTCATCATAACCCGCATCGCGAAGGGTATTAATCAAGGTGTGTTGGTTAATAGATCCGAAGCAATTTGCGACATCCAGTTTCATGATATAATTGATTTTCGGTAGCGCCGAATGCCTCTTTAGCGCACTCTGAAGGTCATTCCAGCATATACGCGTGGAAAGAAACATGCTGGCGGAATCATCTGGAGCCAACTGGTGGCTGAATGAGCGTTTGTGATCGCTTTTTCCGAAAATCACAGTGGTTGATTGATCGGCAAGCGCTTGATATAGAAGTCTATCTTTTGGCAGCAGAATGCTACCGGGTCGGGAAAAGCTCGGCCCCAATCTGTCGGGTGGCGCAACAACTCTAACTCGGAATGATTTTGGCACTTCAACTGTAATCGGTAATTCGGGGCTGAAGCCACCCTTATTTAGTTCATTTTTAACTTCGGCGATCAGTTCATTTCCAGCCTTTCTATATATAAAATTCACATGGGGAGCAAATATAAAGTCCGATTTTATGTCTTCAAGAATTCGACCTAGTGCGACTGCCCAATCAATAGATGATACCAGTTTCGAATCTAGGCCAAACGGCTCTCCAAGTTTTGTCTTCGACACCACTCCGCCCCTTTACTGGTCGATTTAAGTCACTGCTTCGAGCGCGGTGGCGCAGTTTTCCTGATTGCTCTCCTCAAACCTACCGTAGCCATTCGCCGTTTCGACGTCGAGCGAGCAAACTGCTTCTGAGCCTTATGAGATAGCGTTGTTCGGAATCATAGCGGCAACTGATCTGACTTCAATGCGCGGAACTTGATGCCGTCCCCAATTGCCTCCGCCCCCCGCTCCCCCTAGTCTCCCGCCCAATGCGAACCCCCGCAAGCGAGGAAGGTGAGACCATGCCGTTCGATCCCAGGAAGCCCGACCTGAAGGTCGGTGTCGTCGGTTCCGGTGCCATGGGCCGGGGCATCGTGCAGGTGACGGTCGAGGGGGGCATGGTCTGCAAGGTGTTCGACGCGGCCCCCGGGGCGGCGGCGAAGGCGAAGGAATTCATTTCCGGCATGCTGGGCCGCGCCGCCGAGAAGGGGCGCATGACGCAGGAGGCGATGCAGGCCGCCGTCGCCAACGTCCAGGTGGTCGACACGATCGAGGACCTGGCCGACTGCGACGTGGTGGTCGAGGCGATCGTCGAGAAGCTGGACGTCAAGAAGAAGGTCTTCGCCCAGCTCGACGCGCTGTGCGGGCCCGACACCATCCTGGCCAGCAACACCTCGTCGCTCTCGGTCACCGAGATCGCGGCGGCGTGCCAGAACAAGGGCCGCGTCGCCGGCCTGCACTATTTCAACCCCGTGCCGCTGATGAAGCTGGTCGAGGTCATCGACGCGGTCGCGACCGAACAATGGGTCGGCGACGCGCTGATGGTGCTGGGCGAGCGCCAGGGGCGGGTGCCGGTGCGCTGCGGCGACACGCCCGGCTTCATCGTCAACCATTGCGGCCGCGGCTTCGGCGAGGCGATGCGCATCCTCAGCGAGGGCGTCGCCAAGCCCGAGGACATCGACCGCGTCATGCGCGACGTCGGCCAGTTCCGCATGGGGCCGTTCCAGCTCTCCGACCTGACCGGCATGGACGTGAACTTCCCGGCCGGCTTCGCGATCTACGAGCAGTATTTCCAGGAGCCGCGCTTCCGCCCGGCGGTGCCGCACAAGCAGCGCCTGGATGCCGGCCTGCTCGGCCGCAAGACGGGGGCCGGCTGGTACACCTACGCGGAAGGCCAGAAGTGGCACGAGCCGGAGGAGGCGCCGGCGCCCTCGACGCGCCCCGGCCGCGTCTGGGTGAGTGCCGCCGAGCCGCAGGGCCACCGCGCCCTGATCGAGCTGTTCGGCAAGCTGGGCGCCGACATCGACAGCGGCGCGCAGCCCGGCACCGGCTCGCTCTGCTTCGTGACGCCGGTCGGCCAGGATTGCACGACGGCGGCGGTGGAGCAGGGGCTCGACCCGCGCCGCACGGTGGCGGTCGACACCGTCTTCCCGCTCGACGTGCGGCGCACGCTGATGTCGAACCCGCTGACCGACAAGGAAGCGCTGGAGGCGGCGCACGGCCTCCTCGGCAGCGACGGCGTGCCGGTCACGGTGATCAAGGATTCGCCCGGCTTCATCGCCCAGCGCATCATCGGCCACATCGTCAACATCGGCTGCGACGCCGCCCAGCAGCGCGTGGCGGCCCCGGCCGACATCGATACGGCGGTGACCCTCGGCCTCAACTATCCCTACGGCCCGCTCGCCTATGGCGACCGCGTCGGCGGCGCCACGGTGCTCCGCATCCTGCGCACCATGTGCGACTACACGGCCGACATGCGCTACCGCCCCAGCCTCTGGCTCGCCCGCCGCGCTGCGCTCGGCGTGTCGCTGCTGACGGAAGACTGAGGTCGGCCGCTCCGTGATGCCGCTCCGCCTCCTCGGGGGCGGGTGGCGTTTCCAGGACAATTCCAGGCCGCAAAGCCGCCGCTCGTTTCGCTACGGGCGGCGGCTTTCTGCGAGTCCATGCGTTTCGCCGCAATCCGCCCGGCGAAATCCGCCCGGCGGAATCCGCCCGGTGAAATCCGCTTGTCACCGGCGGGCGATAGGGTATCGTTCGTCGAGGTGTGGAACATAAGGAGAACATCATGATCGGTTACGTCACGCTGGGCACGAACGACCTGCCGCGGGCGGCGGCGTTCTACGATGCGTTGTGCGCCGAGTTCGGGGTGGGGCGGTTCATGGAGACCGAGCAGTTCATCGCCTGGGGCAAGGCCGACGGCGGCTGCGGGATCGGCCTGACCAAGCCGTTCGACGGCAAGCCGGCGACCGTCGGCAACGGCGTCATGGCGGCCTTCCAGGCGGACAGCCCGGCGATGGTCGACCGGGTGTACAAGAAGGCTCTCGAACTGGGGGCGACGGACGAGGGCGCTGCCGGGCCGCGCGGCGACAGCGGCTTCTATGCCGGCTATTTCCGCGATCCGGACGGCAACAAGCTCAACGTTTTCTGCATGAGCTGAGGCGGCAGCGCCGAAGCCCGGAAAATGGGCGGCGGCGGCGGGCCGTCAGTTCGGCTTCGATGCGCCGCCGTCCTGGCCGTTCTTGTCGTCGCTGCTGAACATGAACTTGCCGATCAGCTGCTCGAGGCTCACGGCCGACTGGGTGAAGCGGATGCGTCCGCCGGCGTCGAGCATGCGGTCCGAGCCGCCCGGCACCAGGGCGATGTAGCGGCTGCCGAGCAGGCCGGCGCTGGCGATTTCGGCCGAGCTGTCCTCGGGCAGCTTGATGCGCGGGTCGACCTCCATGGTGACCACGGCGAGGTAGGTGGCCGGATCGAGATCCTGGCCGGTGACGGTGCCGATCTTGATGCCCGACATGCGCACGTCGGTCCCCAGCTCGATGCCGTCGATTCGGTCGAACTGCGCCGTTACCGTGTAGCCGCCGATGTCGCGCACGCCGGAGCGCGTATAGGAGAAATAGAGGAACCAGGCGGCGACGACGAGAACGAGCGCGCCGATCACCGTCTCGAAGATGTTGCGGCGCATGTCACTTCCTTGGGGGCACCGGTGTCAGGTCGTCGGGCAGCATGGGCGAAACGGCGGTCAGCCGGGCGTCCAGGGTTCGTAGTCGCCGGTCGCGCGCGCCCGCTTGCCGCCGCTGTATTCGTGGCCGGCGGGGCGATAGGCGAGGGCGGTGCCCGTCATGTTCGCCTGATGCGGCTTCTGCCACGGCCGGCGCGGACGGTCCGCCTTCGGCACCTCGTCGCTGGTGTAGTGCAGCCAGGCGTGCCATTCGGCCGGCACGCGCGACGCCTCGACCTCGCCGTCGTAGACGACCCAGCGGCGCCGGCGCCAGCTGCGATACTGCTTGCCCCGCTCCGTATAGTAGCGGTTGCCGAATTCGTCCGTGCCGACATGCTCACCCTTCCACCAGGTGAGCAGCCGGGTGCCGATCGATGCCATCGACTGGTGCCTTCATGCCTTCGCGAAAAGCGGGCCGGACTATCGCAAACCCCTCCCGCCGCGTCCAGCCTGCTCGCCGTCGCACCCCGCGGGGGCGGCGGCGGTCCCTGCGCCGGGTCCGGCGGGCGAGACGTATGCGGGGGCGACGCACAGGCCTGTCCCCGGCTTATCCACCGCCGCGGGCGGCGGATTCGCTGCATCCGTGCATCCTTATCCACGCTCCGGGCGACGCTAGCCCTGGCGGGACGGTGATCCGGAAAACACAAAATCTGGTAACGCAAGGCTTGATCGACCCGGCGAATGGGAGCACCATTCGCACATCTGGAGACGGCCTGGGGCCGCCCCACCAGATCTAGATTCACCGAGATACAGAGACAGGAGCCACGGCATGCGGATCGACCGCCGCTTCACGCGTGAGGGACAGGACGCCTATGAAGGCATCGCGTTCCGCACCGCAGCCAGCGAGATCCGCAACCCGGACGGTTCGACGGTGTTCAAGGCCGAGGCCATCGAGGTGCCGGCCTCGTGGAGCCAGGTCGCCTGCGACGTGCTGGCCCAGAAGTATTTCCGCAAGGCCGGCCTGCCGGCGAAGCTGAAGCGCGCCGCCGAGAAGGGCGTGCCGAAGTGGCTGCAGCGCCACGTGCCGGACGAGGCGGCGCTGGCCCGTCTGCCCGAATCGGACCGCGAGGTCGGCGAGACGAGCGCCAAGCAGGTGTTCGACCGGCTGGCCGGCACCTGGACCTATTGGGGCTGGAAGGGCGGCTATTTCGACGCCGAGTCGGACGCGCGCGCCTTCTTCGACGAGCACCGCTACATGCTGGCCGCGCAGATGGCGGCACCCAACTCGCCGCAATGGTTCAACACCGGCCTGCACTGGGCCTACGGCATCGACGGCCCGAGCCAGGGCCACTACTACGTCGACTACAGGACCGGCGAGCTGACCAAGTCGGCCAGCGCCTACGAGCACCCGCAGCCGCACGCCTGCTTCATCCAGTCCGTCGCCGACGACCTGGTGAACGACGGCGGCATCATGGACCTGTGGGTCCGCGAGGCGCGGCTGTTCAAGTACGGCTCCGGCACCGGCTCGAACTTCTCCAAGCTGCGCGGCGAGGGCGAGCGCCTGTCGGGCGGCGGCAAGTCGTCCGGCCTGATGAGCTTCCTGAAGATCGGCGACCGCGCGGCGGGCGCCATCAAGTCGGGCGGCACGACCCGGCGCGCCGCCAAGATGGTGACGGTGGACGTCGACCATCCGGACATCGAGGCCTACATCGACTGGAAGGTGAAGGAGGAGCAGAAGGTCGCCGCCCTCGTCACCGGCTCCAAGACGATTCGCAAGCACCTCGCCGCGATCATGGCGGCCTGCAGCGCCGCTGAAGCGCCGGCCGGCGACGACCGGTTCGACCCGAAGGCGAATCCCGTCCTGAAGGAGGCGGTGCGCGCGGCGCAGAAGGCGTCCGTCCCGGCGAATTTCGTCCAGCGCGTCATCCAGTTCGCGCGCCAGGGCTACACCGAGATGACCTTCGACGCCTACGACACCGACTGGGATTCCGAGGCCTATCTGACCGTCTCGGGCCAGAACTCCAACAATTCGGTGCGGCTGACCAACGACTTCCTCGACCGCGTGCTGCGCGACGACGAGTGGCCGCTGACCTGGCGCAAGAACGGCAAGGTGGCGAAGACCCTGCGCGCCAAGGAGCTGATGGACAAGATCAGCTACGCCGCCTGGGCCTGCGCCGACCCCGGCCTGCAGTTCGACACCACCATCAATGAGTGGCACACCTGCCCGGCCTCGGGGCGGATCAACGCGTCGAATCCGTGCTCGGAATACATGTTCCTCGACGATACGGCCTGCAATCTGGCGTCGATGAACCTGCTGACCTTCCGCGGGCCCGACGGTCAGGGCTTCGACACCGAGGCCTACAGCCACGCCGTCCGCCTGTGGACGGTGGTGCTCGAGATCTCCGTGATGATGGCGCAGTTCCCGTCGAAGGAGATCGCGGAACTGTCCTACCGCTTCCGCACGCTCGGCCTGGGCTACGCCAACATCGGCGGCCTGCTGATGGCGGCCGGCCTGCCCTACGACAGCGACGAGGGCAGGGGCGCCTGTGCCGCCATTACCGCGCTGATGACCGGCGTCGCCTATGCGACCTCGGCCGAGATGGCGAAGGAACTGGGGCCGTTCCCCGGCTATGCCGAGAACCGCGAGCACATGCTGCGCGTCATCCGCAACCATCGCCGCGCCGCGCACGCCAAGCGCAGCGGCTATGAGGGCCTGTCGATCCTGCCGGTGCCGCTCGACCCGGCCGACGTGCCGTTCCCCGGCCTCGCCGACGCGGCGGCCGCGGCGTGGGACGAGGCGTTGGCGCAGGGCCAGAGCCACGGCTATCGCAACGCCCAGGCCAGCGTCATCGCGCCGACCGGCACGATCGGCCTGGTCATGGACTGCGACACCACCGGCATCGAGCCGGACTTCGCCCTGGTGAAGTTCAAGAAGCTCGCCGGCGGCGGCTACTTCAAGATCGTCAACCGCCTGGTGCCGGAGGCGCTCACCGCGCTCGGCTATGCGCCGGACCAGATCGAGGAGATCGTCCGCTACGCCGTCGGCCACGCCACGCTGTTCGAGGCGCCGGGCGTGAACCACAGCCGCCTCGCCGCCGCCGGCTTCGGCAAGGCCGAGATCGAGAAGGTCGAGCAGGCGCTGCTCGCCGCCTTCGACATCAAGTTCGTCTTCAACAAGTGGACGCTGGGCGAGGAGTTCTGCACCAAGGTGCTGAAGCTCTCGAAGGCGCAGCTGGACGACCTCTCGTTCGACCTGCTGGCCGCCATCGGCTTCACCCGCCAGGAGATCGAGGCCGCCAACACCTATTGCTGCGGCGCCATGACCCTGGAGGGCGCGCCGCACCTGAAGGCGGAGCACCTGCCGGTCTTCGACTGCGCCAACCCGTGCGGCCGCATCGGCACGCGCTATCTGTCCGCGGAGAGCCACATCCGCATGATGGCGGCGGCGCAGCCGTTCATCTCCGGCGCCATCTCCAAGACCATCAACATGCCGAATGCGGCGACGGTCGAGGATTGCGCGACGGCCTACATGCAGTCCTGGCGCCTGGGCATCAAGGCGAACGCCCTCTACCGCGACGGCTCGAAGCTGTCGCAGCCGCTGGCCTCCGCCCTGATCGACGATGTCGAGGACGTGGCCGAGGAGATCGCGACGAAGCCCACCGCCGCGGCGACGCCGATGGTGGTGGAGAAGATCGTCGAGCGCTGGATGCACGACCGCCGGCGCCTGCCGCACCGGCGCAAGGGCTATACCCAGAAGGCCGTCGTCGGCGGCCACAAGGTGTACCTGCGCACCGGCGAGTACGAGGACGGCACGATCGGCGAGATCTTCGTCGACATGCACAAGGAGGGTGCGGCCTTCCGCAGCCTCATGAACAACTTCGCCATCGCCGTCTCGATCGGCCTGCAGTACGGCGTGCCGCTGGAGGAGTTCGTCGAGGCCTTCACCTTCACCCGCTTCGAGCCGTCGGGACCGGTGCAGGGCAACGACGCCATCAAGATGGCGACGTCGATCATCGACTACGTCTTCCGCGAACTGGCCGTGTCCTATCTGGGCCGCGCCGACCTCAGCCACGCCGAGCCGGCCGATCTGATGCCCGACACGGTGGGCCGCGGCGAGCAGGAAGGCGACCTGGGTGAATGGGAGGACCGGCCCGATCCCGCCCGCGAGGCCGGCATCCGCCGCGTCGCCTCGGCCGGCTTCCTGCGCGACAATCTCTACGTCGTGAAGGGCGGCAAGAACGGCGGCAGCGGCCACAGCCACGGCCAGGGGCATGGGGGCAAGACCGCGGCGACGGCCCAGTCGGTGCACACGACCGAGACCCTGCTGCGCACCGCCGGCACCACCGCCCTGATGACCGAGACGGTGGCCGTCGGCGCCACGGTGGTCCAGGACGACAAGGCCGACCTCATCCGCAACGCCCGCCTGAAGGGCTACCAGGGCGACGCGTGCGGCGAGTGCGGCAACTTCACCCTGGTGCGCAACGGCACCTGTCTGAAGTGCGACACCTGCGGCAGCACGACGGGGTGCAGCTGAGGGCGGGCGGGCCGCTCGGCGAGAGCGGCCGCCCTGTGGGCCCACGGATCGAGCCCGCGGGCGACCCCGACCTGACCATGTGAGGTGAAGTAGGAGTGTCGTTGCCGGGCTCGACCCGGCAATCCAGGGCGGGGGCCGGGGCCGCTCAGTTGGCGGAGAGGGGTAGACATTAGCCTTCTGCGCGGCCGCTGCCGCGTGGCATCATCTGCGCATGAATAGTTACTTCGTCTACATCATGGCGAGCCGGCGCAACGGCACGCTGTATGTCGGCGTCACGAACAATCTGGTCCGGCGTGCCTGGGAGCACCGCGAGGGCCACGGTGACGGTTTCACCAGTCGATACGGCGTCAAGCTGCTGGTGTGGTACGAGATGCACGGCTGGATCGAGGCGGCGATCCAGCGGGAGAAGACGATCAAGCACTGGCCGCGGCGGTGGAAGACCGACCTCATCGAGAGATCGAATCCGAACTGGGCGGACCTCTTCCCTCGGATCGCCGCCGGCTGAAGGCGGCCCTGGACCCGCGGGTCGAGCCCGCGGGCGACACTAAAGGGTGGGCGCAGCGCCGGGCACCGGAGATGACAAGGCCGGTCCGCTCCCCCACCATGCGTCCCTGATCGGACGGAAGCGTGAATGCCGCCGAAGACCACCCTCAACGCGAAGAACCTGGAAGCCCTCGGCGCGGAGCGGCTGGCGGCGCTGCTGATCGAGGTCAGTGCCGGCGATGCGGCGGCGAAGCGGAAGCTGCGGATGGCGCTGGTCGGGCTGCAGGCGCCGGGGGAGGTGTCGCGCGAGATCCGCAAGCGGCTGACCGCGGTCGCCAATGCGCGCAGCCGGGTGGGATGGCGCAGCCGCAAGGCGCTGGTCGACGACCTGGACGGCCTGCGCCGCGCCATCGCGGAGCAGGTGGCCGGCACCGACCCCGTCGAGGCGCTCGACCTGATGTGGCGCTTCCTGGAATTGGGCGCCCCGGTTTTCGCGCGCTGCGAGGACCGCACGGGGACGGTCATGGCGGTGTTCGAGGCGGCCGTGGCCGACCTTGCGAGCCTCGCCGCGGCGGCGAAGGCCGATCCAGCAGCGTTGGCGGAGCGCGCCTGCCGCGCCCTCTGCGACAACGGCGACGGCCAGTATGACGGGCTGATCGTGGCGCTGGCGCCGGTGCTCGGGGCGGACGGCCTGGAGCATCTGAAGGCGCTGCTCCTGGATCTGGCGAAGACGCCGCCGCCGAAGCCGCCGCAGAAGGAGCGTGTGATCTTCGGCTGGAGCACGGCGGGGCCGATCTATGCGGACGACGTCGAGAGATCCGCCCGGGCGAGCGCCGTGAGGCTCGCCCTGCAAGCCATCGCCGACCTGCAGGGCGACGTCGACGCCTTCATCGCGCAACAGAGCGGGAAGGCGCGGACCGCGCCGGGCGTCGCCGTGGAGATCGCCCGCCGCCTGCTCGCGGCGGGCCGGGCGGCGGAGGCCCTGCAGGCGCTCGATGCCGTCGATACGGAGGCGCGCGGCTGGATACCGCTGGAATGGGAGCAGGCGCGCGCGGACACGCTGGAGGCGCTCGGCCGCCGCGAGGCGGCGCAGGCGTTCCGCTGGTCCTGCTTCGAGCGGAGCCTGGAGCCCGCGCACCTGCGCGCCTTCCTGAAGCGGCTGCCGGATTTCGACGACATGGAGGCCGAGGAGCGGGCGATGGCCTATGCGCTGCGGTTTCCGGCGGTGCATCAGGCGCTGGCCTTCTTCCTGGAGTGGCCGGCGCCGGACAAGGCGGCGCGCCTGGTGACGGCCCGCGCCGGCGAGATCGACGGCGACCACTACCAGATCCTGACGCCGGCCGCCGAGGTCCTGGAAGCGGACCATCCGCTGGCGGCGACGATCCTGCGGCGCGCGATGATAGATTTCACGCTGGGCCACGGCCGGTCGAGCCGCTATCGCCATGCGGCGCGCGACCTCCAGGCCTGCGCCGTCCTGGCGGGGCGAATCGACGATGCCGGCGGGATCGAGGCGCACGACGCGTATGTGGCCGGCCTGCGGATGGCGCACGGCCGGAAGAGCGGCTTCTGGCGGCGCGTCTCCTGACGGTTCGCGCACGAAAACGCCCCGCCGGAGGGCCCGGCGGGGCGTTCGCGCGTCAGTCTATGGCCGTCGCGGACGACGGCGTGGCGTCAGCGCTTCGGCGTGCCTTCGGCGCTGCCGCCGCCGGTGGCACTGCCTTCCGTGGCAGCGGAACCGGTGCGTGCCGGCGAAGCGCCGGTCGTCGGGGTCGTGACGCTACGCGGCATCGGCGAGGTCCCCTCGGGGCTGGGCCGGGCGGCCGCGCTGCCGCCGCCGGTGGCACTGCCTCCGGTCGCGGCCGAGCCGGTCCGTGCCGGCGCGGCGCCGGTGCTCGGGGTCGTCACACCGCGCGGCATCGGCGAGGTGCCCTTCCCATCGGGCTTGGCTTCGGCGCTGCCGCCGCCGGTGGCGCTGCCTTCGGTTGCGGCCGAGCCGGTGCGCATCGCATCCGCACCGGTCGGCGGTGTGCCGGCGGTGGACGGGGTCGCGGTGGGCCCGCTGCCGGTCGTCGTGCCGGAGGCCGCAATGGCCGGGGCGGCCAGGAGAATGGTGGCGAGGGCGGCGGTCGTGGTGAGCAGTCGCATCAGCGTTCCTTCGGGATCCCGAGGATCCTCTTCAGCGGGTCTTGCCTGAATTGGCGTGCGAAGCAGGTGCCCCAGTAAGAAACGCCGAAGCAAAAGGTTCCCGAGAAGGAAGACGTCGGACCGCTGGCGCGACCGGCGCCGCGGTCGCAGCCAATGATCGACCGGTCGATCCGCTGTCACCGCCGCCCGGGTAGGCCGTCGGAAAACAGTCGGCAGCGGATTGCCGGTCGTCGATGCCTCGCGGGGGCCGGCTCAGGCCATCCGGTCGCCGGACAGCACCATGCAGGCGACGCCCTGACGGGAGAGGGTGTCGCAGGCCGCACCGGCATGATCGGCGGAGAGGCCGACGAGCCATGCGCGGTAGAGAACGGAGCCGTCGCCGCGGGTGACCGGGCTGACCACCGGGCGGCCGGCGCTCAGCAACGCACCGGCCTTGCCGCGCGCCGTCTCGGCGGCCGCCTCGGCCAGGGCCGGGCTGGAGAAGGCACCGACCTGGATGCCGGGACCGCCGTTCGACGGTGCGGCGCTGGCCGTCCGCGTCGGTGCCGCCGGCGCGGCGAGTGCGGCGGAGAGCTGCGTCGCCGACATCGCGGTGACGGAGCGGGCCGAGACGGGCGTGGCCGGCGCGCCGGTGGGCAGGAAGCTGGCCGTGACGATCGTGCCCTTCGCCGCCGCGCGCGGGCTCTCGGCCGGCGCAGAGGCGACCAGGGTCGGCGCCGGCGTCGCGGGCGGCGTGCGGACTGGCGCGGGAGCGGGCGCCGGGGCGGCCGTCACGATCGGTGCGGGTGCTGGGGCCGGACGCGGCGCGGGGGCCGGGGTCGACGGGGCCGGGGCCGCGGACGCCAGCACGACCGGCGCGCGCTGCGGCGTATCGCCGGCTGCGGAGCGGCGGTTGAGGTCCGCGGTCGTGGCACTGCCCGAACCGCCTGCCGATCCGCCTGAACGACGCGCCGGTGCGGTATAGGCACGGTCGGCGCTCGCGACCTGGACGGCCGCCGGCGTCGCCCGGGCCGGCGTGGCGCGCGCGACCGTCGTCCGCGGCGCCGCGGCGCCGGGCAGGGCGGCCAGCGCCTTGCGGTTCAGGTCGTCGGCGGAACGCTCGGGCGTCAGGCTGGCATAGTTCGAGAGGGGGCCCCAGGCCTCCGCCGATCCGGCGAGACGCGGTGCCACCGACGCGAGGTAGTTCGTCGTCTCTGCCGGCAGGGGGGTGCCGTCGAACAGATGCCGCTCCAGCCGGCCGGGACCGGCATTGTAGGCGGCGAGGAAGGCCGGATAGCCGTAGAGGTCGTACATCTCGCGGATGTAGGCGGTGCCGGCGAGGATGTTGTTGCGCGGGTCGTAGCGGTCGTCGCCGAGATCGTACTTGTAGCGCAACTCGGCATAGGTCGCCGGCATGACCTGCATCAGGCCAGCGGCCCCCTTGGGCGAGGTGGTCGGCTTGCCGTTGATGAACTGGCGCCCGCCGGACTCCTGGCGCATCACTTCGCGGATCCAGAGTTCGGGAACGTTGAAACGCTCCGACGCTTCCTGGATATATGGTCCCCACGGATCGTCGGAGGATCCCGGAACCCGATAGTCGCGGGCGGCGACGTCGAGCGTCGGCACGTTGCCCACCTGGGCGCTCTGCCGCGGCGACGAGGAACAGGCCGACAGGCCGCAGGCGAGGGCGATGCCCACACAAGCCACGCGCAGTTGGTGCGCTTCGCGTCGCGCCGCTCGTCCGGATGCCATCTAGCCCCCCGACCCCTGTTTGAGTAAGCCGCAGCGTAACAAATTGTAGGAATCACCGCAATCTAGACGCGGCGGATAATGTGGAACTTCAATCCGCTGTAACATGATAGTGCGGACCTCGCCCGCCAGGGAAAAAGATCCCATTGCGGCGCTCGCCCGCCCCATCCACGGCAATCCTCGCCGTCGAAGCGTTTAAAGATCGATAACGAATCGTGCCGTGGCGCGGGTGCGGCGGGCGTCGCCTGTCATCTGCACGGCCGTGCCGGGCGTAGCAGAGGCCATGCAACGTCATGCCGGATGCCGCCGATGATCGCCTACGCCGCCGCCTACCTCGCCAGCGCCGTCACCTTCTTCGGGCTCGACATGCTGTGGCTCGGCCTCGTCGCCCGCGATTTCTATCGCCGCGGCTATGGCGACCTGCTGCTCGAGCAGCCGCTCTACGCGCCCGCCGCCGGATTCTACGTCTTCTATATCGTCGGCATCGTCTTCTTCGCCGTCATGCCGGCGCTGCAGGCCGGCAGCTGGCTGACGGCGCTCGGCTACGGCGCGCTCCTCGGGCTGCTCTGCTACGGCACCTATGACATGACCAACCTGGCGACGCTGAAGGGCTGGCCGGTGTCGGTCGCGATGGCCGACATGGCCTGGGGGACGGCGCTGACCGGCACGGCGGCGCTCGTCGGCTTCCTGGTCGCCCGGCATCTGGCGTGACGGCCGGCACGGTACCCGGCTCTTCGGTTTGACACGGGCGCGCCGCGGGCACATCGTTCCCCATACCCTTTGGGCAACGCGGCGGACGACATGCAAACGGCGGACATCGTCGTCATCGGTGGCGGCATGGTCGGTGCGGCGATCGGCTACGGGCTCGCCATGCGTGGCGCCTCGGTCATTATCCTGGACGAGGGCGATTCCGCCTTCCGCGCGGCGCGGGGCAATTTCGGCTTGGTCTGGGTCCAGACCAAGGGCCTCGGCATGCAGCGCTATGCCGACTGGACCCGTCAGTCGGCCGACCTCTATCCGGAGTTCGCGGCGGAACTCCAGGAGACCGGCGGCATCGACATCGCCTACGAGAAGCCCGGCGGCCTGACGCTGTGCCTCGGCGACGCCGAGTTCGAGCGGCAGAGCCGCACCATCGGCAGCCTGCACCAGCAGGCCGGGCCCGGCCGCTACGACGCCGAGATGGTCAGCCGGCGCGACCTCGAATCGGCGCTGCCGCACGTGACCCTGGGGCGGGAGGTGACCGGCGGCTCCTGGTCGCCGCACGACGGCCACACGACGCCGTTGCGGCTGCTGCGCGCCATGCATGCCGGCTTCGCGCGCTTCGGCGGGCGCTATCTCGCCGAGCATCGCGTCGAGTCGATCGAGCCGGGGCAGGGCGGCTTCACGCTGCGCACCGCCGGCGGCGACGTCGCGGCCGGCAAGGTGGTGCTCGCGGCGGGGCACGGGATCCCGCGGCTCGCCGGGATGGTCGGCCTCTCGGTGCCGACGCGGCCCGAGCGGGGACAGGTCCTGGTGACCGAGCGCGTCCAGCGGTTCCTGCCGATGCCGATCTCCAGCGTGCGCCAGACGGTCGAGGGCTCGGTGATGATCGGCAACTCCAACGAGGATGCCGGTTTCGACGACGGCACGACGCTCGACGTCGGCCGCGACATGGCGGCGCGCGCCGTGCGGATCTTCCCGGCACTGGCGCGGCTGCGCATCGTGCGCACCTGGGGCGCGTTGCGCGTGCTGCCCCCGGACAAGTTCCCGATCTACGAGGAGTCCGCCACCTGTCCCGGCGCCTTCGTCGCGACGATGCACAGCGGTGTCACCCTGGCCGCGGTGCATGCCCGGCGCCTGCCGGAGTGGATCCTCGACGGCAGGGTGGAGGACGGGTTCGAGCAGTTCCGGGCGGCGAGGTTCGATGTTCAGGCGGCGGCATAGGGCGGCGCGCGATTCGGTCACGATCGTGATCGAGGGCGAGCCGGTGATGGTGGCGGACGGCGATACCGTCGCGGCGGCCCTGTTCGCCGCCGGCCTGCCCTGGTTCCGGACGACGCCGATCGGCGGGCGGCCGCGCGCGCCCTGGTGCATGATGGGCGTGTGCTTCGACTGCCTGGTCGAGATCGACGGCGAGCCGAACCGCCAAGCCTGCCTCGTCCAGGTGCGCGAGGGAATGACGGTGCGGCGCCAGCGGGGTGCGCGTGCCTTCGAGCCGGAGCTCGGGCGTGAGTACACGCCGTGAGGCGGGCGCAGCGAGGGCGCAGCCAATGAACCGTCTTCTCGACCTGATCGTGATCGGCGCCGGACCGGCCGGGATGGCGGCCGCCGCGACGGGCGCCGAATGCGGCCTGTCGACCCTGCTGATCGACGAGCAGGCCGAGCCGGGCGGCCAGATCTATCGCAGCATCGAGAGCATCGGCGAGCGCCGGCCGGACGACGTGGCGCTGTTCGGCGACGACTATGCGCACGGTGCCCATCTGGCGCGCGAGCTGCGCCGCTCGGCCGCACTCTATCTGCCCTCGGCGTCCGTGTTCGAGGTGACGCCGGAGGCCGACGAGGTGGCAGTCGCGGTGACCGTGGACGGCGCGGCCGAGCGGCTCGCCGCCCGGCGGGTGATCGTCGCGACCGGTGCGATGGAGCGCCCGGTGCCGGTCCCCGGCTGGACCATGCCGGGCGTGATGGGAGCAGGTGCCGCGCAGCTGCTGCTGAAGTCGGCCGGCCTGGTGCCGGAGGGGCGGGTGGTGCTGGCCGGTGCCGGGCCGCTCCTGCTGCTGGCGGCGGTGCAGCTGGTCGATGCGGGTGCCGAGGTGGTGGCGGTGCTCGAGCGCACGCGGTTCGCGGATTATCTGGGGGCCGCGCGCCACCTGTTCCGGGCGCGCCGGGCGCCCGGCTACATCGCCAAGGGCCGGGCGCTGCGCCGGCGGCTGAAGGCTGCGGGCGTGCCGATCCGCTCGGGCGTGACCGGGCTGCGCATCGAAGGTCTCGACCGGCCGGAGCGGGTGCTCTGGGACGGCGGCGCCGTCGATGCGGACGTGGTGCTGCTGCACGAGGGCGTCGTGCCGCACGTGCAGATCACGCGGCAGATCGGTGCCGACCACATCTGGGACCCGGCGCAGCGCTGCTGGCGGCCGGTGCTCGACGAATGGGGCGGCAGCTCGGTTGCCAACGTCATTGTCGCGGGGGATTCCGGCGGAATCGGCGGTGCGCGCGTCGCCGAGGCGACGGGCCGGCTGGCCGCGCTGCAGGCGGCGCATCTGCTCGGCCGCCTGTCGCAGCGCGAGCGCAACCGGCGTGCCGCCGCGCCGCGCGGCCTGCGCCGCCGGCACCTCGCGATCCGGCCCCTGCTGGATGCCCTGTTTCCGCCGTCCGCCGAGATCCTGGCGCCGCCCGACGATGCGACCATCGTCTGCCGCTGCGAGGAAGTGACGGCCGGCGAGATCCGCGCCGCGGTCGCCCTCGGCGCCGCGGGCCCGAACCAGCTGAAGGCCTTCACCCGCTGCGGCATGGGCCCCTGCCAGGGCCGCCTCTGCGGCCTGACCGTCGCCGAGACCATCGCGGCGGCCCGCAGCCTGCCCGTCGCGCAGATCGGCTACTACCGCATCCGCCCGCCGATCAAGCCGGTCACTCTCGGCGAACTGGCCGCCCTCGACGGCTGAGCCGCGCCTCCCGCGGCAGGGCTCCGACCCGTCGCGTCGTTTCGCAAATCGGTCGCCTCGCAGGAACCGCTCGGCGCGTGCGGTGTTGGGGTATGCGAAACCGATGAACGAGAAGGAGGCCGACGTGTCGGACAATGTGTATGGAATTACCCATGTCGTGGGTAGTTCGGCCGACGGTATGTCCCAGGCGATCGAGAATGCCGTCTCGACGGCGGCGAAGACGGTGAAGAACCTGGAGTGGTTCGAGGTCTCCGAGACCCGCGGTCACATCGAAGGCGGCAAGGTGGCGCACTATCAGGTCGTGCTGAAGCTCGGCTTCCGCTATGAGGCGAAGCACTGAGGAGCGGCGCATGGCCGATCAGAACGACCCCTATCCGAAGGACCACGGTCCCGTCCGCTCCACCGAAGAGGCGCGTGGCGGCCGGACCAAGGGCATGGTCCGCTACGTGCTCGGCGTGGGCATCGCGCTCGTCGTCGTGGCCTTTCTGGCGTCCTACATCTTCGCGGTGTAGCGCAGATACGGACGTGTCGCGAACCGGAGCCCGGTGCAGAGCCCTGCGCCGGGCTTTTTCGCGTGGTGGTGCCTCCGGTCGCGCGCTACCGACCGCCCCAAGCCGGGGCTCGGGAAGCTTTGGCCGACACTTCTGGGCCGGCGATCTGTCGATGGAGGGAGGATGGTGGGCGGTACTGGGATTGAACCAGTGACCCCTGCGATGTCAACACAGTGCTCTACCGCTGAGCTAACCGCCCACTGTGGCCGCCGCGACGCGAGGCGTCGTCGAACTGCGGGCCGGGATGTAGCAGTTGGATGACGAGGCATCAAGAGGCGGTGTTGCGAAAACGCCGCCTCAGGCGAGAACCTCTTCCACCCTGTCCACAAGCTCGCGCAGGTGCATGGGCTTCGCCATCACCTTGGCGCGGCCGATGCCGGCGCTCTGCGCCCGCACGACCATGGCCGCGAACCCGGTTATGAGCATGATCCGCAGGTCCGGTGAGCCGGCGCCGGCGCGGCGGGCGACCTCGATTCCGTCGGTGCCGGGCATCACGATGTCGGCGACCAGCAGGTCGTACTCGTTCTCGTCGAGCGCGGCGAGGGCGGCGTCGCCGTCGCCCACGGCGCAGACCTGGTGCCCGGCGCGGCCGAGCGCGCGCGCCAGGAAGCCGCGGAGCGAGTCGTCGTCTTCTGCGAGAAGGATGCGAGCCATGGCCCCGATGCTGTTCCGAACGCCGTGCCGCGTCCACTGCCCTTAAGACTGAAGCCTACATCTTTCGCAAAAGTGAACCGGGACGGCCGTAAGCGCACGGCCGCCCCGGTTGCGGTCAGGGCGCGGGCGGTCAGAGACCCAGAACCGCCTTGGAGATGATGTTGCGCTGCACCTCGTTGGTGCCGCCGTAGATGGTGGCGGCGCGACGCAGCAGGTGTTCGGTCATCAGGCCGACGCCGTAGTCCGGCACCGCCGATTCGGCGTTCGAATCGGCGCGCAGCGTGTCGAGCTCGTAGGGCATGCCGTACCAGCCCATGGCGTCGACCATCATCTCGTTCAGCGCCTGCTCGATCTCGGTGCCGCGGATCTTCAGGAAGGACGCCTTGGCGCCGGTCGACTGGCCGGCCTCCTCCTCGGACAGCAGGCGGAGCTGCGAATATTCCAGTGCCGTCAGGCGGATTTCCAGCTCGGTCATTTTCGCGCTGAAGTCGGGATCCTGGATCAGCGCCGTCTCGCCGGAGCGCTCCTGGCGGGCGATGTTCTTCAGCCGCTGCAGCTTGGACTTGGACTTGGCGACGCCGGCGATGCCGGTCCGCTCCTTGCCGAGCAGGAACTTGGCATAGGTCCAGCCCTTGCCTTCCTCGCCGATGCGGTTGGAGACCGGCACGCGCACGTCGGTGAAGAACACCTCGTTCAGATAGTGGTGGCCGTCGATCGAGATGATCGGCCGCACCTCGAGGCCCGGCGTCTTCATGTCGATGAGCAGGAAGGTGATGCCCTCCTGCTTCTTCGCCTCCTGGCTGGTGCGGACCAGCGCGAAGATCCAGTCGGCGTGGTGGGCGTGGCTGGTCCAGATCTTCTGGCCGTTGACGACATACTCGTCGCCCTGGCGCTCGGCGCGCGTGCGCAGGGAGGCGAGGTCGGAGCCGGAGCCGGGCTCGGAATAGCCCTGGCACCACAGGATGTCGCCGCTCAGGATCGACGGCAGGTGCTGCTTCTTCTGCTCCGGCGTGCCGAAGGTGTAGATCACCGGGCCGACCATGGTCAGGCCGAAGGAGGAGAGGCGGGGGCAGTGCGCCGCCTGATACTCCTCGTCGTAGATGTATTTCTGCGTCGGCGTCCAGCCGGTGCCGCCATACTCCTTCGGCCAGTTCGGCGCGATCCAGCCCTTCTCCCCCAGCATCTTGTTCCAGAGCTTCGTGTCGGACTTCGACACGTAGGAGGGGGCGCGCTCCACCTGCTCGCGGATGTGCGTCGGCAGGTTCTCGCGCAGCCAGCTTCGCACTTCCTGGCGGAACGCCTGTTCCTCGGGCGTGAACTGGAGCTGCATTCTCGCTTCCTCTCGATCTGATGGGCCTTCGGCCCGCTTGGCGCGCATCATCGCCCCTCCCGGTAGGCGCCCGCAAGCGGTGGGCGGACGCGGACCGGCAGGTGGGCGGGCGGGAACGTTGTCTTGCCAGCGGTCGATTGTTATATGATGCCCCTCCGGTGGCATCCGCCTCCGGAAGCCACCGCCAATGTCACGCGGGGAGCCAGAATGTCCCGGCGACGACGGATCTACGAAGGCAAGGCGAAGGTTCTCTTCGAGGGACCGGAGCCGGGCACGCTGATCCAGTATTTCAAAGACGACGCCAGCGCCTTCAACAATCAGAAGAAGGGCACGATCACCGGCAAGGGCGTGCTCAACAACCGCATCTCGGAATATCTGATGATGCGGCTGGAAGGCATGGGCATTCCGACGCATTTCGTGCGCCGCCTGAACATGCGCGAGCAGCTGGTCCGCGAGGTCGAGATCATCCCGGTGGAGGTGGTCATCCGCAACGTCGCCGCGGGCAGCTTCGCCAAGCGCTTCGGCATGGCCGAGGGCGCGGCGCTGCCGCGCTCGATCTGCGAGTACTATTACAAGTCGGACGAGCTCGGCGATCCTCTGGTTACCGAGGAGCACATCACCGCGTTCGGCTGGGCCTCGCCGCAGGACCTGGACGACATGTTCAACCTGGCGCTGCGCATCAACGACTATCTCAGCGGCCTCTTCCTCGGCGCCGGCATCCGGCTCGTCGACTTCAAGGTCGAGTTCGGCCGTCTCTACACCCAGGACGACATGCGCATCGTCCTGGCCGACGAGATCAGCCCCGACAACTGCCGGCTCTGGGATACGAAGACCAACGAGATCATGGACAAGGACCGGTTCCGCCGCGATCTGGGCGGCGTGGCCGAGGCCTACCAGGAAGTGGCGCGCCGCCTCGGCATCCTGCCCGAAAGCGGCCCGCAGGAAGTCCCCAGCGCGAAGATGACGGCTTGATGGAACTCTCGATATGAAGGCCCGTCTGTTATGAAGGCTCGCGTCCACGTCACCCTGAAGCGTGCCGTGCTCGATCCCCAGGGGCAGGCGATCGGCCGTGCTCTCTCCGGGCTCGGCTTCGACGGCGTCGAGAACGTCCGGCAGGGCAAGGTCATCGAGATCGACCTGGCTGAGACCGACAGGGGCAAGGCGCAGGAGCGGGTGCGCGCGATGTGCGACCGCCTGCTCGCCAACCCCGTGATCGAGGACTACACGGTCGAGCTGATCGGATGAAGACGGCGGTCGTTCTCTTCCCCGGATCCAACCGGGAAGGCGATGTCGAGGACGCGCTGGAACTGGTCACCGGCCGGCGGCCGCAGACGGTCTGGCACCGCGACAGCGACCTGCCCGAGGCCGACCTGATCGTCGTACCGGGCGGCTTCTCCTACGGCGACTATCTGCGCGCCGGCGCCATGGCGGCCCAGTCGCCGATCATGCGCGAGGTGAAGGCGGCGGCCGATCGCGGCGTGCCGGTGCTCGGCATCTGCAACGGCTTCCAGATCCTCACGGAATGCGGGCTGCTGCCGGGTGCGCTGCTGCGCAACGCTCACCTGAAGTTCGTCTGCCGCTTCGTGCATCTGCGCGTCGAGACGAGCGACAGCGTGTTCACCCGCGGCTACAACGCCGGCGACGTGATCCGCGTGCCGGTGGCGCATCACGACGGCAACTACGTCGCCGACGTCGAGACTCTCGCGCGCCTGCGCGGCGAGGGGCTGATCGCCTTCCGCTACTGCGCGCCGGACGGCGACGAGGTCGGCGACTTCAACCCGAACGGTTCGGCCGGCAGCATCGCCGGCATCCTGAACGAGCGCCGCAACGTGCTCGGGCTCATGCCGCATCCCGAGGACGCCGTCGATCCGCGCCTGGGCAACACCGACGGCCGCAGGATGTTCGAAGGGCTGGCGGCCGCGCTCGGGTGAGGGCGCGACCGTCCATTCAATCATGCGGCCCGTTCAATCACGCGGCGCTGACCATGCGCGCCGTCCACCCCTGGCTCACGGCTTGACCGACCTGCAATGATCACGCCCGAAATCGTCGCCGAGCACGGCCTGAAGCCCGACGAGTACGAGCGGCTGCTCGGCATCCTCGGCCGCGAACCGAACCTCGTCGAGCTCGGCATCTTCTCGGTGATGTGGAGCGAGCACTGCTCCTACAAATCGTCGAAGCGCTGGCTGAAGACCCTGCCGACGACGGCGCCGTGGGTCATCTGCGGCCCCGGCGAGAATGCCGGCGTGGTCGACATCGGCGACGGCCTCGCCGCCGTGTTCAAGATGGAGAGCCACAATCACCCGTCCTTCATCGAGCCCTACCAGGGCGCGGCGACGGGCGTCGGCGGCATCCTGCGCGACGTCTTCACTATGGGCGCGCGGCCGGTGGCCAACCTGAACGCGCTGCGCTTCGGCGATCCGTCCCACCCGAAGACGCGCCACCTGATCGCCGGCGTCGTGGCCGGCATCGGCGGCTACGGCAACTGCGTCGGCGTGCCGACGGTTGGCGGCGAGTGCGAGTTCCACCCGGCCTACAACGGCAACATCCTGGTCAACGCCATGACCGTCGGCATCGCGCCGGCGGACCGCATCTTCTATTCGGCCGCCGCCGGGCCCGGCAATCCGGTGGTCTATGTCGGCGCCAAGACCGGGCGCGACGGCATCCACGGCGCCACCATGGCGTCCGCCGAGTTCGGCGAGGGCTCCGAGGAGAAGCGCCCGACGGTGCAGGTGGGCGACCCGTTCACCGAGAAGCTGCTGATCGAGGCCTGCATGGAGCTGATGGCGACCGACGCCATCGTCGCCATCCAGGACATGGGCGCGGCCGGCCTGACCTCGTCCTCCTTCGAGATGGCGCACAAGGGCGGCGTCGGCGTCGAACTCGACCTGGACAGCGTGCCGGTGCGCGAGACGGGCATGATCCCCTACGAGATCATGCTGTCGGAGAGCCAGGAGCGCATGCTCATGGTGCTGAAGCCGGGCCGCGAGGACGTGGCGCGGGCGATCTTCGACAAGTGGGAACTGGACTTCGCGATCATCGGCCGGCTGACCGAGACGGGGCACATGGTCCTGCGCTTCGGCGGCGAGGTGGTGGCGGACCTGCCGATAGCGGCGGTCGCCGACGGCGCGCCGGAATACGACCGGCCGCACGTGAAGACGCCGCCGCGCACCGCGATCGATCACGACGACATTCCGGCGCGGATGGATCCGGGCGAGACGCTGAAGCGGCTCATGGGTGGTCCTAATTTCGCCAGCCGACGCTGGATCTGGGAACAGTATGACAGCCTCGTGCGCGGCCACACGCTGCGCGGCTCCGGCGGCGACGCTGCGGTCGTGCGGCTGCCGGGCACGACGCGCGGGCTGGCCCTCTCCAGCGACTGCACGCCGCGCTACTGCTTCGCCGATCCGGTGCAGGGCGGCGCACAGGCCGTCGCCGAATCCTGGCGCAACCTGACCGCCGTCGGTGCGCGCCCGCTCGCCTTCACCGACAACCTGAACTTCGGCAACCCCGAGCGGCCCGAGATCATGGGCCAGATCGTCGGCTGCATCGAAGGCATGCGCGCCGCCGGCCTCGCCCTCGACTATCCCGTCGTCTCCGGCAACGTGTCGCTCTACAACGAGACGAGCGGTACCGGCATCCTGCCGACCCCGACCATCGGCGGCCTCGGCGTCGTCGACGACCTGTCGACGGTGCCGTCGACGGGCTTCACCGCCGACGGCGAGGTGATCGTCCTGATCGGCGACACCGGCGGGCACCTGGGCGCCTCCGCCTATCTGCGCGACATCGAGGGCAGGGAGGACGGCCCGCCGCCCGCCGTCGACCTCGCGGTCGAACGGCGCAACGGCGACCTCGTCCGCCGGCTCATCGCCGACCGGCTGGTCACCGCCTGCCACGACGTCTCCGACGGCGGCCTATTCGTCACGGTGGCGGAGATGGCGCTGGCCGGAAATGTCGGCGCGGCGATCGAGGCAGAGCATCTCGGCATTCCGATCTATGCTTGGCTCTTCGGCGAGGATCAGGCGCGCTACGTCCTGGCGACGACGACGCCCGAGCGGGTGCTGGCCGCGGCTGCGGCCGCCGGCGTTCCCGCCCGCCGCATCGGCTTCGCCGGGGGCGACGCGTTGACTGTAAACGGCGACTATCCCATATCCTTGGCCGAGTTGCGCAGGCTGCACGAGTCGTGGATGCCGTCCTACATGGACGGACCCGAAGCGACCGCCGCGGTGGCTGCCCATTGACACCCGCCCGCCGCCGATAGAGGCGGACGCCCGCACCGGATTTGGAGAGATCGCATGGCGATGGACCCGCACGAGATCGAGACCCTGATCAGGGCGGCGCTGCCCGACGCCAAGGTCGCGATCGAGGATCTGGCGGGCGACGGCGATCACTATGCGGCGCACGTCACCTCGTCGGCCTTCAAGGGCAAGACCCGCGTCCAGCAGCACCAGATCGTCTATCAGGCGCTGCAGGGCCGCATGGGCAACGAACTGCACGCCCTCGCTTTGCAAACCTCCGTCCCGGACGCCTGAACCCTCCTGGAGACATCGCCATGAACGCCACCGCCACCGAGAGCCCGGTCTTCGACCGTATCCGCCAGGACATCGCCGCCAACGACGTGGTGCTCTACATGAAGGGCAGCCCGGTCTTCCCGCAGTGCGGCTTCTCGTCGGCCGTGGTGCAGGTGCTCAGCCATCTCGGCGTCCGCTTCAAGGGCATCGACATCCTGCAGGACCAGGCGCTGCGCCAGGGCATCAAGGAGTTCAGCTCCTGGCCGACGATCCCGCAGCTCTACGTGAAGGGCGAGTTCATCGGCGGCTGCGACATCGTCCGCGAGATGTACGAGAGCGGCGAACTGACCGAGGTGCTGAAGAGCAAGGGCGTCGAGGTCCGCGACGACGCTTGAGGACCTGTCCGGAGCGCGGGCGTCCCGCCCGCCTTCGGCTCGGCGCTGTCGTGCAACACGCTGCGAATTGCGTTCCACGACGTTTCACGAACCGCCGCCGACACCCATGGAACGGTAAACAACACCATCCCCACTGGGTTGCCGGGCGGAGACCCGGCAACCCAGAGGAGCGCTCCGGCCGCAGGTGCCGGAAACTACGCCATGTGCGGCACGACGATCTGGCGCACGGTAGCGACCGAGGCCAGCTTGTCGAAGCCGGCGTTGATCTGGTCCAGCGGGATGGTGCGGTCGATCAGCCTGTCGACCGGCAGCCGGCCCTGGCGGTAGAGGTCGATGAAGCGCGGGATGTCCCGCACCGGCACGCAGCTGCCCATGTAGCTGCCCTTGATCGACTTCTCCTGGCTGACGAGGTCGCTCTGGTTCAGCGCGAACTCGGCGCCGGCCGGCGACAGGCCGGCGGTCACGACCGTGCCGCCGTAGCGGATCATCGCGTAGGCCGTCTTCATCGCGGGAACGGTGCCGGCCAGTTCCATCGCATAGTCGACGCCGCCGTTGGTGATGTCGCGCAGTTCCTGGATGGCGTTCGGGTCGGTCGGGTTGATCGTGTGCGTGGCACCCAGCTGGCGCGCGAGGCCGAGCTTCGCGTCGTTGATGTCGACCGCGATGATCTGCGCCGCACCGGCGAGCTTGGCGCCGAGCAGTCCGTTCAGGCCGACGCCGCCCAGGCCGATCACCGCGACGCTGTCGCCCGGCAGGATGCGCGCCGTGTTGATGACGGCGCCGACGCCGGTCATCACCGCGCAGCCGAACAGCGCGGCCTCGTGCAGCGGCAGGTCCTTGTCGATCACGACGACCGAGCCGCGGTCGACGACGGCATATTCGGCGAAGCAGGAGACGCCGGTGTGGTGTGCCACGCTCTGGCCGTTCCAGTGGATGCGCCGGCCGCCGCCCATCAGGTCGCCGCCGGCCTTGGCCACCGCGCCGACTTCGCAGACCTGCGGACGGCCCTCAAGGCAGCGCCGGCAGCGGCCGCAGCTCGGGCTGAACTGGAAGACGACATGGTCGCCGACCTTCACGTCGCGGACGCCCGGCCCGACCTCGACCACCTCGCCGGCGCCCTCGTGGCCCATCGCCAGCGGCACGGGGCGCGGCCGGTCGCCGTTGATGACCGACAGGTCCGAATGGCAGATGCCGCCGCCGCCGATCTTGACCAGCATCTCGTTCTCGCGCGGCGGATCGAGTTCGACCTCCTCGATCTTCAGCGGCTTGGTCTCGGCATAGGGGCCCTTCATGCCGCATTCGAGCAGCAGTGCCGCCTTCATCTTCATTGTCGTCCTCCGCCTCGGGCGTTTCGTCGCTGCATGTCAGCACTTCGCGCCGCGTGGGACAAGGCGGAGCGGGCCGCCGCCGTGCTACGCTTGAACGCGCCGGTGCTGCACCGCAAACTCGCGGTCATGGCCCGCGGGAGTCCATCAGGAGTGTCGGCATGCGCATCGCCATCGGCGGCTTCCACCACGAGACGAACACCTTCGCACCGACCAAGGCGGGGTACGAGGACTTCGCCAGGGCGGCGGGCTGGCCGGGGCTGTCGCGGGGCGCGGAACTGATCCCGGCGATCACCGGCATCAACATCCCGAGCGACGGCTTCGTGAAGGTGGCGCGCGCCGCGGGGCACGACCTGGTGCCGCTGGTCTGGTGCAACGCCAGCCCGTCGGCGCACGTCACCGAGGACGCTTACGAGCGCATCGCCGGCATGATGCTCCAGGATCTGGCCGCGGCGGGCCGGGTCGACGCCGTCTATCTCGACCTGCACGGCGCGATGGTGCCGGAGCATCTGGAGGACGGCGAGGGTGAACTGATCCGGCGGGTGCGGGGGCTGGTCGGGCCCGACGTGATCATCGTCGGCTCGCTCGATCTGCACGCCAACGTGACGCCGCAGATGATCGACGGTGCGGACCTGCTGGACGCCTATCGCACCTACCCCCACATCGACATGTCCGAGACGGGCGCCCGTGTCGCGCACATCCTGGAGCGCATCTTCGCCGAGGGCCGGCCGGCGAAGTCCTTCCGCCAGCTCGATTTCCTCATTCCGATCAACTGGCAGTGCACGATGATCGAGCCGGCGGCGTCGCTGTACCGGCGGCTGGCGTCGCTGGCCACGGGCAAGGTGTTCGGCGTGTCCTTCACGCCCGGCTTTCCGCCCGCCGACATCCATCACTGCGGGCCCGCGGTCTTCGCCTACGGTGCCGACCAGGCAGCTGCCGACTCCGCCGCGAACACGCTGGCGAGCGCGGTCGAGGGCCACGAGGGCGACTTCGCCGGCCGGTGCTGGCAGCCGGACGAAGCGGTCGCCGAAGCCCGTAGCCGTGCCGCGACGGCGACGCGGCCGGTGATTCTCGCGGACACCCAGGACAATCCCGGCGGCGGCGGCGACGGCGACACCACCGGTGTCCTGGCGGCGCTCGTCCGTGCCGGGGCGGAGGGCGCCGTGCTGGGCCTGCTGGTCGACCCGGCCGTCGCCGAGCAGGCCCACGCGGCGGGCGAGGGCGCCACCATCGAGGCGAGCCTCGGCGGCAAGTCGGGCGTCGCCGGCGACGCGCCGCTGGTCGGCCGCTACCGCGTCGAGAAGCTCGGCAGCGGGCAGTTCACCGGCACCGGGCCGTTCTACGGCGGCAGCCGCATGAATCTCGGGCCGATGGCGCTGCTCCGCTGCGAGGCCGCACCCGGCGTCCGCGTCGTCCTGTGCTGTCGGAAGGTGCAGGCGGCGGACCAGGCGATGTTCCGCCACCTGGGCGTCGAACCGGCGGCGACGAAGATCCTGGCGCTGAAGAGTTCGGTCCATTTCCGGGCCGACTTCGAGCCGATCGCCGAGGACATTCTCGTGGTTCTGGCGCCGGGGCCAGTCGTCGCATTGCCTGCCGATCTGCCCTACGTCAACCTGCGTCCGGGCGTCCGCCTGGGTCCGCTGGGGGTGCCGTTCGCGCCACGGCAAGGGGCTTAGGTCTTTAGGGTTTCGCAACCTGTTCCTACGATTCTGGGGTGAGGAACCATATGCTGGAACGTCTAAGTGCCGGGAGCCGGGCCACACGAACACCGATCGGATGAGGCTGCAGCCCCGGCGCGCGCACCGGTGTCGTGGGGCGGGGTCGTGGGATTGCCGTGACACCTGATGCTTCGCTCTCCGAGTGGGGGATGACAGACCGACCGCCTCCCGGCGACGCTGCCGACGGGCAGCCGCTTCTATGCGTCCTCGATGAAGATCTGAGATTCGGCGCCGATGCGGGCCGGGTTGCCGCCTTGTTCGGCAGGGTGCCGGCAGCGGGATCGTCCGTGGCCGATATCGCCGGCCGCCTCTACCGCGGCACGCTTCCCGGGACCGAAGCCCCTGACGGCCGGCCCTGGGTAACACTGGACCGCGTCGAGGCCCGCACCCGGTCCGGCCGCATCCGCCGAGTCGCGATGACCTTCACGCGGCTGGCGGGCGGATGGTTGCTGGAATGCCGGGATGTCACCGTCGAAGAGGCGCTCATCCGCGTCGACACCTACATGGGCGTGGCGTCGACCGGGGCCGAAGCGGAGGCCATCGCGGCGGCGCTTCGCGACGCGCTGCGGCTCCAGTCTGCGGAACTCAAGCATGTCGCACGCGGTGCAGACGGGGCGGAGGTCCCGCCTGTTCCAGCGGCGACCGCGGGCGATCGCCGGGACATCGTCCTGCGGGATTCACTCGGCTCGAGCTGGCTGCTGTCGGTCGAGGCGCGGTCTGACCGAGCCGCCGCCGACCTGGACGTCTGGCTCAATGCCCTCGGTCCCCGTCTCGCCGGCAGCCTGCGCCAGGCCCGTCTCAGCCTCGACCTCCAGGCCGAGCGCGCATGGACCCGTGGGGTCCTCGAGACGGCGAGCGAGGCCGTCGTGTCGCTCGATGCGGCGGGGTGCATCGAGGGGTTCAGCCCGGCAGCCGAGCGGATGTTCGGCGGGCTCTCCGCCGGTCGCGCCTTCGAGACGCTGCTGGCGGACGAGCCGTCTTCGGACCGGCAGGCTGCCTTAGCCGACCTCATCGCCGCGGCGACGGCCTCGGGCGATGCCGGCGCCGTCTTCGGCGACGCTGCCATCGGCCCGGTCGAAGCCCGCGCGAAGGGGGGCGACGGCCATCCCTTCGAGGTTCGGCTGCGGGTCGCGGGCGCCGGAGCGGCGCGCACGGTCATCTTCGAGGATGTCAGCGCGCGGCACCGCGCGGAAGCGGCGCTGGAGCGGAACCGCAGCCAGATCGTGGCGATCCTGGACAGCCTGCGCGACGCGGTGCTCGCCGTCGACCAGGAACTGACGCTGGTCTATGCGAACGATGCGGCGGCAGCGCTGCTCGGATGCGACCCGTCGGAGATCGTCGGCGTGCCGATCTGGGACGGCGCCGATGCGCTGTGGGATCTGCTCGGCCCCGAGCTGTTCCGCTGCATCCGGCAGCGCGAGAAGCAGGAACTGGAGATCGCCTGGACGTCCGGCCAACGCTGGTTCGACGCACGAATCCTGCCCACCGAAGGGGGCGCGTCGGTCTTCCTGCTGGACGTGACGGCCCGCCGCCGGGCTTCCGACCTGCAGCGCGAGAGCGCCGAACGCTACCGTGCCGTATCCGATCTCACCACGGATCTCGTGTTCTGCTATCGGGTCGATTCGGCGGGCATGCTGGTGCGCGAGTGGAAGGTGGGCCGGGCCGGCGACATCCTGGGGCGCGAACTGCCCGAGCAGGTGAGGGCGGCAGGCCTGCTGGCACTCGTCCATCCGCACGACAGGACTGCCGGCGCGACCTTCACGCAGCGCCTCCTGGCCGGTGCCGACATGTCCGTGGAACTGCGGATGATCGGTCCCGCCGGCGGCGTCCGATGGGTCGAGGTGCACGGCAAGCCGCAGCGCGACGCTGCGGATGCACCGGTCGCCAGGATCCTGTGCGCCATCCGCGACATCAGTGCGCGGAAGCGCACGGAGACGGCGCTGCGCGAGAGCGAGGAGCGCTTCGGGCTCGCCGTGGAGGGGGCGGCGGAAGGCCTCTGGGACTGGGACATCCGGCGCGGGACCGTCTTCCGTTCGGAGCGCCTGCGCGGCATGCTCGGCGTGCCTGCCGGCGAGGACATCCAGCGGTGGAACTGGTGGGCGGAACAGATCCATCCCGACGATTTCGACGGATATCGCGCCGCCCTGAAGCGCTACCGTGCCAGCCGCGAGAAGCTGTTCGCAGCGGAGTATCGCGTCCGGCATCGCGACGGGGGGTGGCGCTGGCTGCTCGACCGGGCCGTCAGCCGGCGCGGCGCCGACGGCAGGGTGGCCCGGATCGTCGGCGCGGTCAGCGACATCTCCGACCGCAAGAACATGGAACTGCAGCTCAAGGCGGCCAATGCGGCGATCGAGGAGAAGAACCGGCAGATCAGGGTAGCCCTCGACAATATCAGCCAGGGCCTGGCGCTGTTCGATGCCGAGGACCGTCTGACGCTCTTCAACAGGCGGTATGTCGAGCTCTACCGTTTGGGTGACCGGGCTCGCGTCGGCGTGACCCGCAAGGCGCTGCTCGAGGGGTGTATCGATGCCGGGATCTACGCTTCCGACGAGGTCGCGGCCGTTCTGAGGAAGACGCTGGGGACCGTTGGGGGGATCGGCTCGCGCCACATGGTCCAACGTCTGGCGGACGGCAACGTCATCGAGGTCACCACGACGCCGCTGCCCGACGGCGGTACCGTCGCGACCTATACCAACGTCACGCCCCGGGAGAAGCGCGAGCAGGAGATGCGCGCCGCCCGCGACGCCGCGGAGGCGGCGAACCGCGCCAAGTCGGCGTTTCTGGCCAACATGAGCCACGAGCTGCGCACGCCGCTGAACGCCGTGATCGGCTTCTCGGACGTGATGAAGGCGGAGATGTTCGGGCCGCTCGGAAACGCGGTCTATCTGAGCTACGCCTCCGACATCCATGCGAGCGGGCAGTTGCTGCTCGACCTCATCAACGACATCCTCGACATCTCGAAAATCGAAGCCGGGAAAGCCGAAGTCGCCGAGGAGGTCTTCGACCTGCACGAGGTCGTCGAGGCGTCGATCCTGCTGTGCCGCGAGCAGGCCGCGGCATCGTCGCTCGCCCTGCGCGCGCGCGTCGCCGCCGACCTGCCCCGGGTGCGCGGCGATGCCCGCTATATCCGGCAGATCCTGCTCAATCTCGTGTCCAACGCGGTCAAGTTCACGCCGCCGGGCGGCCGTGTCACCGTGTGCGTCTGGCGTCAGGCCGGCGGGGGCATCGTCCTCACCGTGGCGGACACGGGCATCGGCATTCCCGAGCAGATGCAGGCGCGCGTCTTCGAGCCCTTCTTTCAGGTGCAGAGCGACCTCGCCCGCCAATACCAGGGGACGGGCCTGGGCCTGTCCCTGGTGAAGGGGCTGACGGAGCTGCACGGCGGCCGGGTGGAGATCGAGGCGCGCCGTCGTCAGGGAACGATCTTTCGGGTTCGCTTGCCGGCATACCGAAACGTCAGCCCCTAGGGCTCGCCGTGGCATGCCGATTGCTGCGCTCGCATGTCGGCGGATGAGGCGGTGCAAAAGTGAACGGCAAGAAGATCGGCTTCGGATTTCTCGACCGGCCCGGCGTCCGCGAGCAGCTGCGCCTGGCGCAGAAGGCCGAGGCACTGGGCTATGATTCCCTCTGGGTCACGGAGACGCGGCTCGCCCGGGACGCGCCCTCGGTCCTCGGCGCGATGGCGGCGACGACCGAGCGGATCCGGCTGGGAAGCGGCATCGTCAACAGCTGGACCCGAGGGCCCGCGCTCATGGCGATGACCTTCGCCACGCTCGACAATCTGGCGCCGGGGCGGATGTCGGTCGGGCTCGGCGCCTACTGGGATCCGCTCGCCTGGAAGCAGGGCATCGACCGGCGCAAGCCGCTGACGCAGATGCGCGAATATGTGGGCGTGCTGCGCCGGCTGCTCGCCCTGGAGGCAGGCGTCACCTTCGAGGGCGAGTTCGTGAAGGTGCGCGACCTCACCCTCGACCTCGGCTACGGCGATGCGCGCGTGCCCCCGGACGTGAAGATCTATCTGGGGCCGACGGGGCCGAAGATGATGCAGCTGTCCGGCGAGGTCGCGGACGGCGTGCTGATGAACGGCATCCTGCCGCCGGACTACACCGTCGAGGCGCTCGGCCTGCTGGCCGAGGGCGCGGCACGGTCCGGCCGGACGCTCGCCGACCTCGACAAGGTTCAGCTGGTCAACGTCTCGATGAACGCCGAACCGGAGAAGGCGAGGTTCGACGCCAAGCGGCTGGTGACCCAGTATCTCGGGCAGCAGCCGCATTTCGCGGAGGCGCTGAAATTCCCCGAGGAGCGGCTGGCCGAGATCAAGCGCGTCATGGGCGGCTGGCCGCCGCGGCCGGGCGGCATCGAGGATGCGATGTCGCTGGTCGACGACGCCCTGGTCGATGACTTGATCGCGCACGGTACGCCCGAGCAGTGCGTGGCGAGCGCACGGCGCTGGCTCGACGCCGGCCTGGACGAGATCGTCCTGATCCCGCTCAGCCGCAATTATGACGAGATCCTGGAAGCCTTCGCGCCCTGATACTCTCGACGCCCCAGGCTGCCTGAACGACGAACCGAGGAACCACGCCGTGAGAAACAGTCCCGATCCCGCCGCGATCGCCGAGGCGGCGCTCGCTAGGCTGCCGATGGCCGATGCCCTGTTCGAGCAGATCCGCGCGGCCACCGCCGACACCGCCGGGGTGACGCGCCCGGCCTGGAGCCCGCAGGACAGGATGGCGGCCGACATGGCCACTGCCGTCGCCCGCGATCTCGGGTTGGAGATCCGCACCGACGCCGCCGGGAATTACTTCTACACGTTGCCCGGCCGCGACCGCAGCGCCCCCGCGATCATGACCGGCTCCCACTTCGACTCGGTGCCGAAGGGCGGCAATTATGACGGCCTTGCGGGCATCGTCGCGGGGCTCGTCGGCCTCGCCGCGCTGAAGGACACGGGCTTCGAGCCGGCCTGCGACGTCACGGTCATCGGCATGACCGGCGAGGAGAGCGTCTGGTACGGCATCGCCTATGTCGGCAGCAGGCTCGCGACGGGGGTGCTGCCGCCGGCGCAGCTCGATACGCTGCTGCGCGACGACAGCGGGCGTTCGCTGGCATCCCACATGGCGGACGTCGGCATCGACCTTGCCGCACTGCGTGCGTCGGGGCCCAGCGTCACGCCGGCCAACACCCGCGCCTTCCTGGAGCTGCACATCGAGCAGGGGCCGGTCCTGATCGGCGAGGACGTCGCGGTCGCGATCCCGACCACGATCCGGGGCAACGTGCGCTTCCCCTACGCCTGTTGCATGGGCAGCTACGACCATTCCGGCGCCACGCCGCGCGCCTATCGCTCGGACGCCGCCCTCGCGGTTGTGGAACTGCTGGCACGGCTGGAGGCCTGGTGGGTGGAGCAGGAGGCCTCGGGCGTACCCGATACGGTGTTCACTGTCGGCAAGCTGTTCACTGATCGCGCCGAGCACACCATGACCAAGGTGCCGGGGCGGATCGACTTCACGCTGAACATCGGCGGCACGACCCAGCCGTTCCTCGACCAGGGGCGCGACCTGACCTACGCCCTGGCGAAGGAGATCGCAGCGGCGCGGCGGGTGACCTTCGAACTGGGCGAATGTGTCGGCTCCAGCCCGACGCCGCTCGACCCGGAATTGCGCCGACTCCTGGCGGAGACGGCGGGCGGCCTGAGCCTTCCGGTCCGCGAATTCGCCACCGTCGGTCACGATGCGTCGATCTTCGCGCGCGCCGGCATTCCGGCGGCGATGCTGCTCGTCCGCAACGAGAACGGCAGCCACAATCCGCACGAGGCCATGACGATCGCGGATTTCGGCGAGGGAGCGAAGCTGCTCGCCGCGACCATCGCCACGCTCGCCGGCTGACCGGCGGCGCACATCGGCAACCCCCACGCTTTTCATGGGGCGGGGGTCAATTTTTCCTTTGCGTCACAGGGGGGGGGCCTATATACGCCCCCACTCGCACCACGCACACCCACGTGCCCGCTGGTACTCGCTCCCCCGCAAGGGGAACGGGAATTGGTAACGAGGTAACGGTGCGGTCACCGGCGGTCAGGCTCTCGGGCAGGACCGCCACCCATGGGCTAATTCTGGCTTTGGGGAGGGATGTGCGATGACTGCACGCATCCGCCGATATATAGCGGAGAAGGCACCCGCGACTCCGTGCCTGATCATGGACCTCGACGTCGTCGAGCAGAAATACGAAGAACTGCGCCGCGCCCTGCCGTTCGCCACCATCTACTATGCGATGAAGGCGAATCCAGCTCCGGAGATCCTGCAGCTTCTGTCCGGTCTCGGCTCCAGCTTCGACGCTGCGAGCATATACGAGATTCGTGACGTTCTTATGAATGGTGCTTCGCCCGAGCGCGTGTCGTTCGGCAACACCATCAAGAAGAAGGCCGACATCGCCGCCGCCTACGAACTCGGCGTGCGTCTGTTCGCCTTCGACAGCGAGTGCGAACTCGACAAGCTGGCCGAGGCGGCTCCCGGTGCGCGCGTCTTCTGCCGCATCGTGATGACCGGCGAAGGCTCGGACTGGCCGCTCGGACGCAAGTTCGGCTGCGAGGCCGAGATGGCACGCGACCTGCTGATCGCGGCCCGTGACAAGGGTCTGGAGCCTTACGGGGTTTCCTTCCATGTCGGGTCGCAGCAGCGGGACGTCGGCCAGTGGGACCTGGCGGTCGGCCGCACGGCGATGCTGTTCACCGAGCTGAGCGAGCGCGGCATCAACCTGCGCATGGTCAATGTCGGCGGGGGCTTCCCGGCGCGCTACACGACCGATGCGCCGGAGACCGAAGACCACGCCGAGGCGATCATGGCGGCGTTGACGAAGCACTTCGGCAACCACCTTCCCGAGGTGGTGGTCGAGCCCGGCCGCTCGATGGTCGGCGATGCCGGCATGATCCACAGCGAGGTCGTGCTGGTCTCGCACAAGAGCTACGACGACGACGAGCGCTGGGTCTATCTGGACATCGGCAAGTTCGGCGGTCTCGCCGAGACGATGGACGAGGCGATCAAGTACCGGATCTCGACCTCGCGTGACGGGGGCCCGACCTCGCGCGTGATCCTGGCCGGACCGACCTGCGACGAAGTGGACGTCATGTACCGCAAGACGCCCTACGAGTTGCCGGTCGACCTGCGGCCCGGCGACAAGGTCGATTTCATGTCGGCCGGTGCCTACACCTCGACCTACTGCTCGGTCGGCTTCAACGGCCTGCCGCCGCTGCGGACCGTCTTCGCCTGATCGGGCGGGTCGGCGGATGAGACTGAGGGGCCGCTCCGGCGACGGGGCGGCCCCTTCTTCTTTGGTGCAGTACCGTCAGTCGGCGACGGCACCGGCGGCGATCAGCCCCTCGATCTCCGCCTCGCTCCAGCCGGCCGCGGCGAGAACGCTGCGGCTGTGCTGCCCGAGGCCAGGGGCGAGGCCGATCGTGTCGTCGCTGGCCCGCTCAGCACCGGGCGTGCGCGGCACGTGCACGGTCCCGACGCCGGGATGCTCGGTCGACACGGCCGCACCGACGGCCTGGACATGGCCGTCCTTCAGCCAGTCGCCGAAATCATTGATGCGGTCGCAGATCAGGTCGGCGGCGCGCAGCTTCGCCAGCCATGCATCGGTTGTATCCGCCAGGAGCAGGTCGCGGATGATCGGCACCAGGCGGTCGATATGGTCCGCGCGCTGGGCGAAGGTGGCGAACAGCGGGTCTTCGGCGAGGGCAGGCTGGCCCAGGATCGCGCACAGCTTGCGGAACTGATCCTCGCGCACGAGGGTGATCATGATCCAGCCGTCCGCGGTCTTGTAGACCCCCGCGGGGGCGTTGAGCAGGCGCGGCGCCCCGCCTTCCAGCATCGCCTCCGCCAGCTTGTGGCCGAGCAGGGCCGCCGAGCCGGTCATCAGGCTGACGTCGATCCAGCGCCCCTCCGCGGCGTCGCGCCGGGCATAGAGAGCGGTCGCGACTGCCTGGTAGGCGTAGAGACCGGTCGAGACGTCCGAGAGGATGGCGGTGCTCTTGTGCGGCGTCCCGTCCGGTCCGCGGGCGGCGTGGATCAGGCCGGAGAAGGCCTGGGCGGCTGAATCCGAGCAGGGGCGGGTGGCGTACGGACCGCTCTGCCCGAAGCCGCTCACCGAGACGTAGAGCAGGCGGGGGTTCTCCGTCTTCAGGCTCTCGTAGCCGAGGCCCAGCCGCGCTGCGACCCCCGGCCGGAAGCCCTCGATCAGCACGTCCGCTTGGACCGCGAGTCGGCGCGCCACGGCGCGGGCCTCCTCCTTGCGCAGGTCGAGGACGAGGCTCTTCTTGCCGCGGTTGAAGACCGCCGAAACGGCGGACTGGCGGCCGGCATAGGTGGTGCCTAGGCTGCGGCCCCAGTCGCCTTCCGGCGGCTCCACCTTGATCACCTCGGCGCCGTAGATGGCGAGGAGCTGCGCGCAGTAGGGGGCGGCCACGCCCTGGCCGAGGTCGAGCACCCGCAGGCCGCGATAGGGATGGGCATAGCTCATGGCTGGGCCTCCGACGCATAGGGAACGAGGACGATCTTGCCCATGACGCTGCGGTTCTCGACGAGGCGCAGCGCTTCCGCGAACCGGCCGAGCGGCAGGCTCCGGTAGGTGAGGGGGGCGAGCTTGCCCTGTTCGAACAGGGCGAACATTTCCGCATAGAGCTCGCGGACGCGGGCGCGCTTCGCGGCACTCGCCCGCGTCTTGCCCCAGGCCATGTAGTAGCCCCAATAGACGCCGATCACGTCGATGTTCTTGACCAGCAGCAGGTTGGCTGGCACCTGCGGGATGCGCCCGCCCGCGAAGCCCATGGGAATGATGCGCCCTTCGGGGGCGATGCAGCGCAGCGACTTGTCGAAGACGTCGCCGCCGACAGGATCGAAGATCACGTCGGCACCGAGGCCGCCCGTCAGCTCCAGAACGGCATCGCGGAAGTCGGTCTTGCCGTAGTCGATGCAGTGGCCGGCACCGTGCGCGCGGGCAACCGCCAGCTTCTCGTCGCTGCCGGCGGTGGCGATGACGGTCGCGCCGAGCGCCTTGCCGACCTCGACCGCGGCGAGGCCGCTGGCGCCGGCCGCCCCGTGCACCAGCAGCACCTCGCCCGGCTGCAGGCGGGCCCGCCAGGTGAGCGCGCCGTAGGCGGTGGCGTAGATTGTCGGAAACTGGGTTGCGGCGTCGTAGCCGAGACCCGCCGGAATGCGGAAGACGTTGTCGCCGTCGACCACCGCCTCCTCGGCGAAGCCGCCCCAGGGAAGGCCGGCGCAGACGCGGTCGCCCGGCTGTACGTGGCCGACGCCTTCGGCCACCTCGATCACGATGCCGGCGATCTCCGTGCCCGGCACGAAGGGATTGGGCGGCTTGTTCTGGTGGCGCCCGGCGATGACCAGCAGGTTGGCGAAGCTCACCCCGGCCGCCTCGACGGCGATGCGGACGCCGCCGGCGATCATGTCGGGGGCGGCGACTTCCTCGACCTTCAGGCTGTCGATGCCGCCGGCGTCCCGGCAGAGAACGGCGCGCATGTCAGTTCCCCCCGACCTTGCCGTGGCGGCCCGCACCTTCGGCGAAGCGTGCCGCACCGGCCTGCGCCTCGATCCGTCTGGCCTCGGCGGCCAGTTCCATCTCCTGGCGGATCGCATCGGCGCGCGGCAGGTCGAACTGTCGGATCGTCGACATCCGGTCCGACCGCATCGCGATCTGGGGGAAGGCGGCGATCTGGTGCGCCAGTTCTCTTGCCACTTCCAACGCCTTGCCGGCGGGGGCGAGTCGGTCGGCGAGGCCCATCGCCACCGCTTCGGCGGCGCCGACGTGACGTGCCGTCAGCAGCATGTCGAGCGCCCGGCCGAGCCCGACGATCCGCGGCAGCTGCACGGTCGTCCCGTCGCTCATCGGCACGCCCCAGCGACGCGAAAGCACGGCGAAGGTGGCACCCTCCTCGGCGACGCGCAGGTCGCAGCGCAGCGCCATGCCGAGTCCGCCGGCGCAGGCATAGCCAGCGACCGCCGCGATCATCGGCTTCGACAGCAGGTCGTGGCAGGGGCCGTCGGGGTGGCCCGCCCAGGGCTCGTAATCGTCCCCGCCGGCGAGCGCCTTGAGGTCGGCGCCGGAACAGAAGGTGCCGCCGGCGCCGGTCAGGATGGCGACGCGTGCCGTGTCGTCGGCATCGAACGCGCGGAACGCGGCGGTCAGCGCGGCTGCCGTCTCGTTGTCGATCGCGTTGCGGACGTGCGGGCGATTGATGGTGATGATCGTGACATGCCCGTCCTTCTCGACGAGCACCTTGTCGGTCTGCGGCGCGTTCATCCCGGACCTCTTTCGTCTCCGGCGGTGCGCCGGCATTGCTGGTTTGATAATTAAGCTACTGATCAGTATTTTTATCGTCAAGCGAGCGCCGGAGAGGGGGCATCGGATGGGAAGAGCCGTCGGTCGGCCGAGACAGGACGAAGCGGATCTCGCCGTCAGGCAGGCGGAGATCCTGGATGCCGCCGCGCACGCCTTCATGGACCAGGGCTTTGCGGCGACCACGCTCGACCGGGTCGCCGATCGCCTCGGCGCGACCAAGGGCGCGGTCTACTACTATTATCGCAGCAAGTCGGACCTGTTCTTCGCCGTCCACCGCCGCGCCATGGAACTGACGCGCGACGCGCTGGAGCCGGCCGCGACGGGCGCGGGCGGGCCGCTGGAGCGGCTGCGCCGGATGGCGCACGCGCACGCGCTGCTGATGATGGAACAGCTTCCCTATCTGCGCGTCGCCGCCCAGGGGCTGGAGCTGCACCTGCTCGGCCGGACGACGGAGGGCGAGCGGGCCGGCCTGCGGGAGATCGCGGCCCTGCGCGACGCCAACGAGCGGTTCTATGTGGGGGTGATCGAGGAGGGGGCGGCCGCGGGCCTGTTTCGGACGGTCGATGCGCGCCTGCTCGCGAAGCCGGTGCTCGGAGCGCTGAACTGGACGTCGCGCTGGTATCAGCCGCGGCCCGGGGAGACGCCGGGGGATCGCAACCGCATTGCCGTGGAACTCGCGGAGTTCGTGGTACGGGCGCTCGTGCGATAGCTCATGGAGGCGCGGTTCCCGGACCGGCGCGTTCGCCGGATCCGGGGACTGCGGGTGACGTCAGGCGTTGCCCTTGTGGATCGGGTCGACCCACGCGACGTTCTCCGGCTTCTCGACCGGCTCGATGTCCAGATTGACGACGACAGCTTCATTGTCGCTGCGCACCAGGACGCATTCCAGCGTCTCGTCGGAGGAGGCGTTGATCTCCTGGTGCGGAACGTAGGGCGGCACGTAGATGAAGTCGCCGGGACCCGCTTCGGCCACATATTCCAGCTTCTCGCCCCAGCGCATCCGCGCCTTGCCGCGGATCACGTAGATCACGCTCTCCAGCGGGCCGTGATGGTGCGCGCCGGTCTTGGCGTTGGCGTGGATGTGGACGGTGCCGGCCCAGATCTTCTGGGCGCCGACGCGGGCCAGATTGATCGCGGCGGCCCGGTTCATGCCCGGCGTGCTGGCCGTGTTCGTGTCCAGGCTGTCGGCGGGAATGACTCGTACGCCGCTGTGCTTCCAGCCGTCCTCGGGTGCGTGACTATGCTCGTGCCCATCGTGGGGCATCGCAGGCTCCTGTCGATCCGTAACGTGAGGGCCGAGAGGTCGCCGCGAAAGCCCGTGCTGTCAAGGCCGATTGCTGCGGCTGCGAAGACGTGCCGCGTCGGCGTGGCCTATCTAAGCGTGGCCGGTCTCAGCGTGGCGTGCCTCAGCGTGGCGTGCCTCAGCGTGGCGCGTCACCCGCGACTTGGACGCGGCGCATGACGCGGCGGTACTGACCGGCGTCGTTGATCGCGAGGTGCTTGCACGCGCGGTTGTCCCAGAAGGCGACCGAGCCCTGGCGCCAGCGGAAGCGGCAGGTCATCTCCGGTTGGTTGCCGTGCTCCATCAGGAAGTCGAGCAGCGGCCGGCTCTCTGCTTCGGTCATGTCCTCGAAGCCGACCGTGTAGGAGCGGTTGACGAAGAGCAGCTTGCGGCCGGTCTCCGGGTGCGTCCGCACGACGGGATGTGCGGTGATCGTCTCGCGCCACTCGCTGTCGTCGCGGGTCTTGGTCGAGCGACCGGCGTTGATCTTCGCTGCCGCGGCGGGGCCGGTCACCAGCCGGTCGCTGTGCAGCGCCCGCATGCCTTCCAGCATGCGCTTCATGCCGTCCGACAACGTCTCGTAAGCGAGATACTGGTTGGCAAAGAGCGTGTCGCCGCCATAGGGCGGAACCTCGACGCCATAGAGGATGGCGCCCATCGGCGGCTCCGGCATCATCGTGGTGTCGGCGTGCCAGTCCTCGCCGACGATGCGCGTGTCGCCCGGCTCGCGCGTGATCTCGACGATTTCCGGGTCGGTGCTTTTCGACCGCAGGAAAGGGTGGACGAAGATCGGGCCGAAGCGCCTGGCGAACGCCTTGTGCCGCTCCGGCTCCAGATTCTGGTCGCGGAAGAAGACGACGCAGTGATCGAGCAGTGCCTGGCGGATCGCGGCAATCGTGCCGTCGTCCAGATCATCGGCGATGTCGATGCCGTGGATCTCGGCGCCGATCGACCCCGTCAGCGGCCGCACCTCGAGGCTGTTGCGCATCCTTCCCTCCTTGCCGGGTGCGGACGGGCCGCACCTGTTGTCCGGTCATTTGGTGGAGTATCGCGCCGGCGGCCAGGAGCGGCAAGAAGGGCCCTACCGCTCCAGCCGCACCTCGACCTCGCCGATGCCGCGCAGCGCGACGCGGATGTGGCTGCCGGCGTCGGCGAAGCTCATGCCGGTGCAGGACCCCGTCGTCACCACGTCCCCGACCTTCAGGCCGGCGCCCCGCTTCGAGGCGTGATTGGCGAGCCAGACCATCAGGCGTACCGGATCGCCCGCCGCGTTGCCGCCGATGGCGTCCGCCGCCGGCTGGCCCTCGATCTCCAGTCTGATCGGCTGGATCGACAGGTCGATCTCGTGCCATGCGCTGAGGCCGGTCCCGTGGATCAGCGCGCCGTTCGCCGACAGGTCGGCGACCGCCCAGCCCGGCGCCACCTGCGGCCAGGCGCGCCAGCGGCTGTCGACCACCTCGATCGCGGCGCAGACCGCGCCGACCGCCGCCATGACCTCGCTGCGGCTGTAGGGCTTCTCGCGCGGCGGCAGGTCGGTGGTCACGCGGAAGGCGACCTCCGCCTCTATGCCCAGGCGTCCGTACTCCGACGCGGGCAGTCGTGCCGGGCCGCGGAAGATCAGGCCTGCCGGCAGCGGTGCGCAGCGGGGCTCGGCGGTGGGCGACGCGGCGCCGACCTTCCAGCCGCCGTTGCCGCCCAGCGCCGCCACGACCTTGTCCTGGACGGCGTAGGCTTCTTCCAGGCCGGGTTCGGCCATGCCCGCGGGGATGTCGAGCGGCTGCCGCTCGCGCCGCGCCCTCAGCAGCAGTTCCGCCAGCGTCTCCACAAGATCCGCACGCATTCCAGACGACTCCCAACGCAGACGTGTCATTACGCTTCGATCTTACACCGCCGCGCCTCATCCTCCAGCGATGCCGGGCGTGTGACACGTCTCCCGCCGGCTTTCGTTGACATGTCAGTGGGCGGGTTGGATGCTGCCGGGTAAGAAATGATAAAGCCGCAGGAGGGCCCCATGGGACACCCCCGCATCGTCGTGCTCGAAGGCGGATCCCTGCCGGCGCCGATCTCCCTCCGTCGTCCCGAACCGCCGCACGACTGGGTCGAGTACGAGAGTTCGCACGAGTGCGACTTGGCCGAGCGCCTCGCGGGCGCGCAGGTCGCCGTGGTGAACAAGGTTCCGATGCGCCGGGCGACGCTCGATCGGCTGCCGGACCTGCGCATGATCGCCGTCTCCGCCACGGGCACCGACTGCGTCGACCTCGAGACCTGCCGCGCCCGCGGCATCACCGTCTCTAATGTCCGCGGCTATGCGGCACACACGGTACCGGAACACACGATGGCGCTGATCCTGGCGCTGCGGCGCAGCCTGATCGGCTTCGTCGACGACGTGCGCGCCGGCCAGTGGCAGAAGGCGTCGCAGTTCTGCCTCTTCACGCATCCCGTCCGCGACCTGCACGGCAGCAATATCGGCATCGTCGGCGCCGGGACGATCGGCCGGTCCGTGGCGCGCATGGCCGAGGCGTTCGGCATGCGCGTCATGTTCGCGGGGCGGAAGGGCGATCCGTCGCCCGGCGCGGACCGCACGCCGTTCGAGGAGATGCTGGCGACCGCCGACGTGATCACCCTGCATTGCCCGTTGACTGCGGCGACACGCGACCTGATCGCGATGCCCGAGTTCCGCGCTATGCGGCGCCGGCCGGTCCTGGTCAACACCGCGCGCGGCGGGCTGGTGAACGAGGCGGACCTGATCCGCGCCCTCGACGAGGGCCTGATCGCCGGTGCCGGCTTCGATGTTGCGTCGCCCGAGCCGCCGCCGCCCGACTACCCGCTACTCGGTCTCGTCGACCGGCCGAACTTCATCCTGACGCCGCACGTCGCCTGGGCCAGCCAGGAGGCGGCGCAGATCGTCGCCGACCAGACCACGGCCAATATCGAAGCCTTCCTGCGCGGCCGTCCGGTCAACGACGTGGCGGGCGTCGCCGCCGGTGGGTGACGTGACGTCGCTCGCCCGATCGGCGCAGGAGGCGCCGGAGGATCTGCGCCGTGCCCTGATCCGCCTCGGCCTGCTGCAGCCCGATGCCCGGGTCCCCTTCGTCCCGCTGACCGGCGGCGTGTCGTCGGATATCTGGCGTGTCGACCTTCCCACCGGTCCGGTCTGCATCAAGCGCGCGCTGTCGCGCCTGAAGGTCGCCGCCGAATGGAACGCGCCGGTCGAGCGCAACGCCTTCGAGGCGGACTATTTTCGCGTCGCGGGGGCGGCCGCTCCGGGATCGGTGCCGACACTGTTCGGCCAGGACGAGGAAAGCGGTTCGCTCGTCATGGCGTTTCTCGATCCGGCCGGTCACCCGGTCTGGAAGGCGGAACTGCACGCCGGCCGTGCCGATCCGGTCTTCGCGGCGATGGTGGCGGACCGCCTGGTGCGGATCCACGCCGCCACCGCCGACGATCCGATGATCGCGGCGCGCTTCCCGACCGATGCCATCTTCCATGCCATCCGGCTCGAGCCCTATCTGCTCGCCACCGCGCGTGCCCATCCCGACAGGGCCGACGTGCTGCAGGCGGTGGCGGCGGAGACTGCGGCGACCCGTCGCGTCCTGGTGCATGGCGACGTCAGCCCGAAGAACATCCTGGTCGGCCCGGACGGACCGGTGATCCTCGACGCCGAATGCGCCTGGTACGGTGACCCCGCCTTCGACCTCGCTTTCTGCCTCAACCACCTGCTGCTGAAATGCCTGTGGACGCCGGCCGCCGCTTCCGGCTTCCTCGCCTGCTTCGACACCCTCGCCACGCTCTATCTCGGCGGCGTCGCCTGGGAAGCACCGGCCGAACTCGAGCGTCGCGCCGCCCGCCTGCTGCCGGGTCTGCTCCTGGCACGCGTGGACGGGAAGTCGCCGGTCGAGTATCTCACCGCCGAGGCCGACAGGGACCGCGTGCGCGGCGTAGCCCGCGTGCTCCTCGGCGCCCCTGTGGGCCGGCTGGGCGCGGTGCGTGCCGCCTGGTCCGACATGCTGACGCGGGAAGGATGGACGCTTTGAGTGCAGACACGATCGTTTCCGTCGTCGGAAGGCGGGTCTGGGATTCGCGCGGACGACCCACGGTCGAGGCGGAGGTCGTGCTGGAGGGCGGGGCGGTGGGCCGCGCCATCGCGCCGGCCGGTGCCTCGACCGGGTCCGGCGAGGCGCTCGACCTGCGCGACGGCGGCGAGGCGTTCGGCGGCTACGACGTGCGGCGCGCCGTCGCCAGCGTGAACGGCGAGATCGCGGCAGCCCTGCGCGGCCGCGACGTGCGCGACCAGGCCGGTGCCGACGCGGCGCTCGTCGCGCTCGACGGCACGCCCGCCAAGTCGCGCCTCGGCGGCAACGCGATCATCGCCGCGTCGATGGCGATCCTGCAGGCCGCCGCGGCGGCGGCGCGGGTGCCGCTCTGGCGCTACATCGGCGGCGACGCGGCGTGCCTCATGCCACTGCCGGAGATCCAGATCTTCGGCGGCGGCGCCCATGCCGGCCGCCGCGTCGACGTGCAGGACTTCCTGCTCGTCTGCCCCGGTGCGGAGAGCTTCGCGCAGGCGCTCGACTGGACGGCCGAGGTCTACCGGCACGCCGGGCGCCTGATGGCGGAGAGCGGGCGGCTGCAGGGGGTCGCCGACGAAGGCGGCTGGTGGCCCGCCTTCCAGTCGAACGAGGAGGCGATCGAGACCCTGCTGCGCGCGATCGAACGCGCCGGCTATCGGCCGATGGAGCAGGTGGCGATCGCGCTCGACGTGGCCGCGTCGGAGTTCGGAAAGGACGGCCGCTACACGCTGGGGCTGGAGAGCCGCGTTTTGGACAGCGGCGGGATGATTGACCTCCTCGGCGGCTGGCTCGACCGCTATCCGATCGTCTCGGTCGAGGATCCGCTGGCCGAGGACGATGCCGAAGGCTTCGCGGCCTTCACGGCACGGTTCGGCGACCGGATCCAGGTCGTCGGCGACGATTTCCTGGTTACCGACGCGGCGCGCGTGCAGCGTGCTGCGGCGGACGGTGCCGCGAACGCCGTCCTGCTGAAGCCGAACCAGCGCGGGACCATCACCGAGACCCTTGCCGCCTGGGACGCCGCCAAGGCGGCCGGCTACGGCGGCATCGTTTCCGCACGCTCCGGCGAGACCGAGGACACGACGATCATCCACCTCGCCGTCGGCTGGGACGTGCCGCAGTTCAAGGTCGGCTCGTTCACCCGGTCCGAACGGATGGCGAAGTGGAACGAGGCGCTGCGCATCGAGGAGGCGCTGGGCGACCGGGCCCGGTTCGCCGGCTGGTCGCCTTACCCGCGCCGCTGACCCGGTTCGCCGGGAGCAGCGGGCGCGGGCGGTTTCTGTGTCGGATCCGTGCTGGCAATAATGGCACAGGTGCCGCCGCCTCGGGTTCGAGGGCAGTGTCTTTGTCGATTCGCGACCGGCCCGCTGTGATATTCTCGCATAGGTTCTCGGCGATGATCATTGGGACCGCCCGCGCGGCGGCGCCAGCGAAGCAGGTCGGTGCCGCGCCGGCGGCGGCCGTGATGACCGCCTCGAACTAGCGGTCGATCGGTCTCGGGGAAGGGGTCTCGGGGAAAGGCATGGACGACGCACTGCCCGGGGCGACCGCATTCGCCATGCCCGACGTGCCCTTCATCGATGCTGGGGCCGGCGGTGCGCCCGCAGTTTTCGATGCCGCGCCGGACCGGGCCATCCGCCTTCTCGAATGGGGGGAGCGGAAATATGGCCTCGCCGCCATGCGGATGGCCGACAGGCGCTCGCGCGGCTGGCTGATCCGGGCCGGCAACCCATACGTGGCCGAGATCGATGCGATCGCGGCGCGCATCGGACGCCCCGGCGCGTTCATGCTCAACCTCAGCTTCGAATGGAACTGCACTGCCGCCGTCGGTCCGGACCCGGAGCGGGGCGGCGCGCGGCTTCTGCGCACGCTCGACTGGCCTCTGCCGGGCCTCGGCGAGAATCTTGTGGTCGTGCGCCACGAGGGGCCGCACGGATCGTGGCTCAGCGCGACCTGGCCCGGCTTCGTCGGGTCTCTCACGATCATGGCCCCCGGACGCTTCGCCGTGTCGATCAACCAGCCGCCGGCGCGCCTGACCAAGATCGGACCATTCGGCGTGCCGCGTGTCGTCGACTGGTTCATCAGCCGCCGGAAGGTCGCACGCAGCAACGGGCTTCCCCCGGCGCATCTCCTGCGCAAGGTGTGCGAGGAGGCAGCCGACTATGCCGAAGCGAAGCGCATGCTGAGCGACGCGGCGGTCTGCATACCGGTCTTCTTCACCGTCGCCGGCCTCGCGCCGACCGAGGGATGCCTGATCGAGCGCATGGAGACACGCGCCTTCACCTTCGAGGCGCCGGTCTGCGCGGCGAACCATTGGCTGACGCCCGGCCAGCACGGGCGCATGCGCACCGCCACCAGTCCGCAGCGGCTGGACAGCCTGCGCGCCCGCATGGAAACTGCGGTCGAAATGGAATGGCTGGTGGAGCCCGTGCTCAATCACGCGACCCGACTGGCGGCCGTGGCCAATCCGGGCGCGGGCCATCTCGTCGTCCAGGGCTTCGAGGCGGGTGGCGCCGTCACGGTGCCCACGCAATTCGTCGCCTGAGCGCCCGCCCCGTGACGCAGCTGCTGGAAGCCATCGTAAGCGACCGCCTTCGCCTCCGGCCGATCGAGCGCCGCGACGCGCGGGTCTTCGCGGCCCTCGGCAGCGACCCGCTGGTCTTCCGCTACATTCCGGAGATCGACCATCCGTTCGACGCCGACGCATGGATCCGCGAGATCACGGGCAATCCGGAATGCTATATCCGGCATGCGGTGGAACTGATCGACCGGGGCGAGATCATCGGCGCGATCCAGCTGAACCGCCGATCGAACATGCTGCTCCAGGTCGGCTACTGGTTCGGCCGGCCCTATTGGGGCCACGGCTACGCGACCGAGACGCTGGAGGCGCTGCTCGCCTTTCTCGACGAGCGCACGCGCGAGCCGATCCACGCGGCCGTGCATCCCGAGAACGCCGCTTCCCGTTCGGTGCTGGAGAACAACGGCTTCATCTGCCTGAACCGCTGGCTCTCCGACATGATGGAGTATCGCCGCCAGCGTTAGGCCGCCTGCGTCGCTCCGGCGTCGGTGGTTGCGACCGGCGGCCATGGGCCTCACAATCCGCCCCGCAACCAGGGAGGCAGCGATGGCGGAAGACGGGAAGACCGGAATGAGGGCAGGCCTCGCCAACTATGGCGACGCCGGGTTCTCGCTCTTCCTGCGCAAGGCGATGATCAAGGGGATGGGTTACTCCGACGACGCCCTGGAGCGGCCGATCGTCGGCATCACCGACACGTTCAGCGGCTACAACGCCTGCCATCGCACCGTGCCCGACCTGATCCACGCCATCGAGCGTGGCGTCCTGCTGGCCGGCGGGCTGCCGGTCCGCTTCCCGACGGTCTCGGTGCACGAGGCGTTCAGCCATCCGACCTCGATGTTCCTGCGCAACCTGATGGCGATGGACACCGAGGAGATGGTCCGCGCCCAGCCGATGGACGCGGTCGTCCTGATCGGCGGCTGCGACAAGACCGTGCCGGCGCAGCTCATGGGTGCGGCGAGCGCCGGCAAGCCGGCGATCATGGTCGTCACCGGGCCGATGATGACCGGCGACTACAAGGGCGAGCGGCTGGGGGCCTGTACCGACTGCCGCCGCCTCTGGGGCATGCACCGTAGCGGCGAGATCGGCGCCGACGAGATCGACGTGATCGGCGGCCGGCTGATGCCGACGGCGGGCACCTGCATGGTCATGGGCACCGCCAGCACCATGGCGCTGATGACCGAGGCGCTCGGCATGATGCTGCCGGGTGGCGCCTCGATCCCGGCCGTCCACGCCGACCGACTGCGCCATGCCGAGGCGAGCGGCGCGCGGGCCGTGGCATTGGCGAAAGACAATGTGACGCCCGACAAGATCATGACGCCGGCGGCGTTCGAAAATGCGCTGCGCATGCTGCTCGCCATCGGCGGTTCGACCAACGGCATCGTCCACATCGCCGCCGTCGCCGGCCGCCTCGGCATCAAGATCGACCTGGATGCCTTCGACCGGCTGGGCGAGGAGACGCCAGTGGTCGTCGACCTGAAGCCGACCGGTCAGCACTATATGGAAGACCTGTTCAAGGCCGGCGGTGCCGCGCCGATCCTGCGCGCGCTGAAGCCGCTGCTGAACCTCGGCGAACTGACCGTCAGCGGAAAGACCCTCGGCGAGGACATCGACGCCGCGCCCGCCGACTGGGGCCAGACGGTCGTGCGCCCGCTGCACGACCCGATCTATCCGAAGGGCGGCATCGCGGTGCTGCGCGGCAACCTGGCGCCGGAGGGTGCCATCGTGAAGCAGTCGGCGGCGAAGCAGGAACTGCTGGTGCACGAGGGCAGGGCGGTCGTGTTCGATTCGCTGGAGGACATGGCGAACCGGCTGGACGATCCGGATCTCGACGTGCGCGCCGATGACATTCTCGTCCTGCGCAACTCGGGGCCGAAGGGCGCGCCCGGCATGCCGGAGTCCGGCTACATCCCGATCCCGAAGAAGCTGGCGGCGCAAGGCGTGAAGGACATGGTGCGCATGTCCGATGCGCGGATGAGCGGTACTGCCTTCGGCACCATCGTGCTGCACATCTCGCCGGAGGCGGCGGCCGGCGGGCCGCTCGCCTTCGTGCGCAGCGGCGACCGCATCCGGCTCGACGTGCCGAACCGCAGCCTGGAGCTGCTCGTCGCCGACAGCGAACTGGCGGAGCGGCGCAAGGGCTGGGCGCCGCCGCATCACGAGGGATCGGAGCGCGGCTACCTGAAGCTCTACCTCGACCAGGTCAACCAGGCCGAGGACGGCTGCGATTTCGACTTCCTTACCAAGCGCCCGGTGGTCGCCTCCGTCCCGGCAGGATCACGGACGCGTTAACGGGTCGTAAACCTCCGCGGGTGCACGATCGGATCGTCTGGCGTAGCCAGGTCCGGGCGGTTGCCCGGCGGGCGCATGCGGCGTGTGCCCATCCGACGGGAGCAGCGAGATGTCGATCACGGCAGCGACACCGGCCGGCTTGGTCTCACTGGAGAGCCAGCAGCAGGCGGCGCCAGCGTGGCCGGCGCGCAGTATCGACCAGAGCCAAGCGAATCGTATCGGGTTCGGCGACCCCGTGGCGCTGCGCCTCTCCGCCGAAGCCCGCGTGAACAGCATGAGCAATGCCGAGGACACGTCCGCAGACCGGACGGCCTCGCTCGGCGCTCTCGAGGATCGCCTGCGGGACTTTCGCGAGGAGGTCGAGAAGATGCTCGTCCAGCGCGGCATGCCGATGGGCGAGGCTGCGGACGCTGCGGGCATTCTCGCCGCGGCCGTGGGCGAAGCCGCCGCGAAGCCCGATATCCGGGACCAACTCGCCAGCCTGTCCGAGCGTCTGCCGGATCTGGCCGCTCGCGCGTCCCTGGTCGTCGAGGAGGCGGTGGTCCGCTGGGACCCGGTTTCTCAGACCTTCGTTTCGAGCGTGCAACGAGTCGCCGTGTCCGTCGATCTGCAGAACGGCTACGTGGTGCCGCGCGGAGGCGAGGCCGATGCGAGCGATCCCTCGCGCAGGATCGCAGTCTTCAAGGTCGATGCGGTATTGCCGCTGAACGCCGCTCTCGGCTGATCCCGGCGCCGGACGCGCGAAAGGCGCGAAGCACCAAGGTGCTCCGCGCCATCCACAACTCTTCTACTTGTCGAGCCACACGTTCTCGTAGCGATAGCCATTGTACGAGCTGTTCGCCATCGTGGTCAGATTCTTGACGTAGGGCTGCCAGCAGGTGGCCGCCTTGGCGTGGAAGATGACCGGTCGTGCCGCATCTTCCTGCAGCTTCTTGTCGATCTCCCAGACGAGCTGCTTGCGCTTCTCGACGTCGGATTCCATCGACTGCTCGTCGAATTTCTTCTCGAGCTCCGGGTTGCAGTATTTCGTGTAGTTCCGCTCGGACTCGCAGGCGAAGTTTTCGTAGAAGGTGACGTCGGGGTCGTCGACGCCGATGCCGGTCAGGTTCATGCCGACGGCATAGTCCTTCCGCGCGACCTTGGCATGCCAGAGGCTGGTTTCGACCACCTCCAGTTCGCCGTCGATGAAGATGTCACTGAGCTGGTCGATCAGGATGACGGCCGGATCGCGATAGATCGCGATATTGCGCGTCGAGACCTTCACCGGCAGCCGCTTGTCGGGACCGTACCCGGCCTCCTTCATCAGCTTGCGCGCTTCCTCCCGGTTCTTCTCGATCTCCGGACCATAGCCGACCACCGTCTTGAGGACGTTCTCGGGCATGCCCCAGACCCCGTCGGGCGGCGGCAGCATGATTCCGCCGATGTCGTCCTGGCCTTCGCTCAGGATGTCGACGAACGCCTGGCGGTCGAGCGCCAGCATCATCGCGCGCCGGACCCGCTCGTCGTCGAACGGCGCCTGCTCGCGGTTCACGATCAGGTTGCGATTGACGTTGGTCGACCGCAGCTCGCAGATCGCGTTCGGCGCCTGCGCCTTGACGTCTTTCAGCATCGGAATGGAGATGTCGACCGGATATGTCATGTCGAAGTCGCCGGCGATGAAGGCCAGCATCCGCGTCGATCGGTTCCGGATGATGTTGAACTCGATCCCGTCGAGGTAGGGCTTTCCCTTTTCCCAATAGTCCTCGTTCTTCGTCAGCTTGATGTATTCGTTCTGCCTGAACTGGGAGAACTTGAACGGGCCGGTGCCGATCGGCTTCGTCCGCATCTCCGCCGGGGTGACGTGGCACGGGTAGACCGGCGAATATCCCGAAGCCAAGAGCGCGAGGAATGCGGGCTGCCGCCGGCCGAGGTTGAAGGTCACCTCGTAGTCGCCGTTCGTCGTGACCTCGTTCAGGTTGTGGTACCAGACGCGGCGCGGATTCTTGCGGAACTTCTGCTCGCTCTTCCCCTGCAGCATGTCCCAGGTGCATTTCACGTCGGCGGACGTGAAGGGCTTGCCGTCGTGCCACTTCACCCCTTCGCGCAGCTTGAACGTCAGCTTCGTTCCGTCATCGCTCCACGACCAGCTCTTGCCCAGGTCGGGCACGATCGTGTCGAGGCTGTTCACCGGCTTCGACTGGTCGAAGATGACCAGGTTGTTCATGACGCTCATGATCGGGATGACGGTGGAGTTCGTTGCCTCCTCGTGGATCGACATCGAGGGCGGCGAGTCACGGTGGTAGATCTTGAAGATCCCCCCGGCCTTCTGTGCCATCGCGGGCTGCGCGAGGCAGGCTATGGCCAATGTCGATCCGACAAAGGCCAAGTATCTGGTACCTCTTGTCATGAAGCTTATCCTCCCACGGATTCTTGCTTTCGAGGTGATTCACCCGCACAGGCGCAACGCGCGGCGGTGATCAAACCCTCGATATTGGCGGACCTTCTCGCTTAAGGACGAGTATTGCCGCTCGCCGATCATGTTGACGGTCACGACTGCGACGGTCAACGCCAAATTCTCGCCGCAATCCAGCCGCGAGCCGCGGTCGTCACGGCGCGACTGCTCATGCCGAACGCATGACTTCGATACGTCTGGACAAATGGCGCGTTGCCGCGCGGGGCCGAGCAGGTGGGCGGGGACGCGGATCCGCCGCCGATCAGCCCTTCAGCGAAAGCTCGTGCCGCGGCCGGCCCCAGTTGCGCGCCGCCGCCTCGACCCGCGGCAGATCCTCCTCGAGCATCAACCCGTCGGCCACCAGCCGCCGGGCAGCTTTGACGATGGCCGCGATGTAGCCGGCGGCATCGCCGTATCGGCTGATCACCGACGCACGGGGGTCGCCCGTCACCGCCTGTTCGCCGTCGGTGTCGGGGAAGGGGATGTAGCTGCCCGTGAACTCGTGCATCGCGCCGTGCCCGAGGCCGCGGGCGCGCAGGTTCCAGCCGGTGTAGGTGCCGAGCGGTGCCTGCACCATCGGCGCACGCACGCCGGGGATGTCGTTCCCGTCCGCGTCGACCGCCGGCACCATCACGGGATAGCCGTCGCGCGACACCATCTGCGGCGGCTCGCGCAGGATGCCCTGCTCGAAATCCGGGCCGAAATCCATCAGCGGCAGGCGGGCCGGTTCGGTCGGCTTCGCCACGCCCGGGATGTCGGGAAACCGGCTGCGCCAGGTCTCGGCATCCACCAGCGTGCCGTCGGCGCGCAGCGGCACCCGGCTGGCCGGCGGGGCCGTCCCGTCGGTCGCCCACCGGTCCATCGCGTCCAGCATCGCGCGGAAGAACATCGACGTGGAGACGGTGTTGTTGAGGTTCTGGCAGACGCCGCGGGCCGGCGGCTTCGAATTCGGGTCGGCGAAGTGTTGCGAGCTCGCCCACAGGAAGACGCGCACCCCCTCGGGCTGGGGCAGATCATTGCCGCGCGTGTCGGTGTGCACCAGCGAACCGCGCCGCTGCCAGTATTCGGTCGCCGTCTGGGTGTGGATGACGAGCGGGTCGGTCGCCGGCCGCTTCAGGATCGCGTCCGTTCTGCCGGTCAGGTGGTCCGTCGTCTTCGCGTAGGAGAAGGGGAAGCGGTCGGCGCAGTTGAAATGGTCCTCGTACTGCTGGCCGGCCGGGTTCACGCCGTTGGCGAAACGATGGTTGAGCCACATCCGCCCGGCGCCCGAAACGTGCGGCAGCACGCCGTCCAGCACGCGCCGTCCCTGGGCGTCGGCGTTGAAGCCCAGATAGGTAAAGTCGCGGATGGCGCGTCCGGTCTGGGAGCGGCCCCAGCCATAGGCCTTCTCGATCGTGCCGACGGGGTTGGCCTGTCCCGCGTCGTCCTCGCCGCGATACTTCAGGAAGCTGACCAGATCTCGCACCACGACGTGGCCCAGCCCCATGACCAGCGGTTCGCGGCCGATATAGACGATCTCGTAGATCCAGCCCGGCTCGAACCCGTCCTTGATGTAGAGGTGGGTGTCCGACGGGATCAGCGCCTGTTCGGCGCCCTGCATGTCGAGGCCCACGCCGCTCTCGACGCGCGCGAAGGCCCAAGCGTCGGACGGCAGGCGCTCGGGCTTGTCGTAAGGGTAGCGCCGGCGCGTCAGCAGCGCCTCGCGCGTGTCCAGCGACACGGTCGGGTGGCTGCGTGTCGAAACGCGCCCGCTCAGCGGCATGCTCTTCACGCCGGGGCCGTTGGCGATGAACTCCGTGCGGACCTGCCCCGTGACCGGTCCGTCGGCTTCCCGCGCCACAGGCAGGTCGAGGATCATCCGGCCGCTGCCGGGCAGCAGGTCGCCCTGCCATGCGGCGTGGACGACGGTATAGCCGCGGCGGAAGAAGAAGCCGTTGCCGGCATGCGCGGCCGTGCGGATCTCGTTCGACGCCGGCGCGTCGCAGAAGAACTGGACCGCCCGATTGTTGCCGCGGTTGCCCCAGTCGAAGAAGACCCGCCGGTTGCCGCGCGCCGGGTCGGCGGGCTTCAGGATCAGCAGGTCCGAGGCGAACTCGACCAGCCCGTCGGCATTGCGTGGCGCCTTGCCGATGTCGACGATGCCGGCCTGCGCCGGCGCCTCCGGATCGACCGCGAAATGCGCGCGGCCCCACAGCCGTTCGTAGGGTCCGACGTCGCCGAACGCCATACCGTCGGCGAAGGGGGCGCGTTCGGCGATGCGCAGTTCGATCCGGTTGGTCATCGTCCGCCTCTGTCTCCTAGAACTGCACCCGGCGCGTCATCGCGCCGTCGACGACCAGGTTGGCGCCGCTGACGAAGCCGGCGCGCGGGCTGCACAGGAAGACGACGGCGTTCGCGACCTCCTGCGGCGACCCCATCCGGCCCATCGGGTTGGCGGCCAGCATCTTCTCGTAGAGGGCGGTGTCCTCGCGCTTGCGCCGGCCCCAGACGCCGTCGTCGAAATAGATCGTGCCGGGCGACACGGTGTTCGCGCGGATACCCTTCGGCGCCACCTCGTTGGCGAGGCCGCTGACGAAGTTGATGATCGCCGCCTTCACCGCGCCGTAGGGGCGGGGACCCTGCGCGGTCTCGACGCCGGCGGTGGACGCGATGAAGACGATCGACCCCTGGCCCGAGGCCTCCAGCAGCGGAACGGCCGTCTCGATGCCCATCGCGGTGCTGAGGATGTCGAGGTCGAACCCGGCCTTCCAGCCCTCGACGGTGCGCGCGCTGTTCATCGCGCTGACGTTGGAGACGAAGGCGTCGAGCCCGCCGAGCTGACCGGCCGCCGCCTTGATCCAGTCCATGTAGGCCTGCACGTCGGCGACGTCGATCGCCGTGCCGTAGGCCTTCACGCCCTTCGCCTCCAGAGCCTTCGCGGTCGCCGCTACCTGCTCGGGGTTGCGCGCGCAGAAGGCGACGTCGGCGCCTTCGTCGGCGAACTGCTCGGCGATGGCGCGGCCGATGCCGCGCGTGCCGCCGGTGACGATCGCCTTCTTGCCCTTCAGTCCCAGATCCATCGTCCGTTCTCCCGTCCTTGGTTCGGCAGTCACTGATGCTTTCAGGCGCCGCTGATCTTCGCCGTGGCGCCGCCGTCGACCGGGAAGACGACGCCGGTCACGAACGACGCCTCGTCCGAGGCGAGGTAGAGCGAGGCGTAGCCGATGTCCCAGCCGGTGCCCATGTGCCCCATGGGCACGCGTGCGCTGCGCTCGGCGGAGATCTGTTCGCGCGTCTTGCCCGTCGCGCGGACGCGCGTATCGACGGCCATCGGCGTGTCGATCAGACCCGGCAGGATGACATTGGCGCGAACGCCGTAGGGTGCGTTGTCGATCGCCAGCTGGCGGGTGAAGGCGATCATCGCCGACTTCGTCGCCTTGTAGGCCACCAGCGGGTAGTTGCCCACGGCGGCGACCGACGAGATGTTGACGACAGATCCCGACCTCTGCTCGCGCATGATCGGCACCGCATGCTTGCAGGCCAGCATGGTGCCGAGCAGGTTGATCTGGGTGATGCGCAGGAACACGTCCGGGGTCAGGCTCTCCAGCGGCTGGTCGCCGCCCGCAATGCTGACGCCGACATTGTTGTGGAGCACGTGCAGGGCGCCCCAGCGCTTCACCGCGTCCTGGACCATGGCCATCAGGTCGGATTCGATCGTCACGTCCGCCTGGAAGGGCTCCGCCGTGCCGCCCTCGTTGCGGATCGCCTGCACCGTCTCGTCGGCCGAAGCCATCGCGCGGTCGACGACCAGCACCTTGGCGCCCTCGCGCGCGTAGAGCATCGCCGCCGCCCGGCCGTTGCCAACGCCCTGGCCGGGGCTCTGCCCGCCGCCGACGACCACCGCCACCTTGTTCTCGAGCCGCATCCGTCCCTCGTCCGTCTTTTCTTCGCCGGCGGGCATGGTCGTCCGCGGGCGAGACGGGTGCAAGGGGCGGCTCAGTCCGCGGGCGATCCCTCTGGCGCCGCGGCACCGGCGGCGGCCAGGACGGCGGACAGCAGGCCGGGGAACCGTGCGTCCAACTCTTCGCGCCGCAGTGCGTTCATGTGGGCGGTGCCGTCGTTGCGCGTGCGGATGACGCCGCTGTCGCGCAGGACCCGGAAGTGATGCGACATGCTCGACTTGGCGCGGCCGCAGTCGATCGCGTTGCAGCTGCATTCGCCTTCGCGCGCGATCTGCCGGACGATTTCCAGCCGGACGGGGTCGCTGAGGGCGTGCAGCACATGCTCGACGCTGACGTCGCGGAGGTGGGGATGCTTGAGGGCGCGCATGTCCGCACTTTACCACGCGGAGATTCGGCTTGCTATTGTTCGTTAAATACCGAACTATCGAATAAGAGGCCGGCCGCGGAGATGGTGCGGCCGGGAGGAGTCTCGCCGGGTGTCCGGGCGCAACCGCCCGCAGCGACCTTCTGCAGAGGAATGTCACGATGGAATACCGCACACTCGGCGGCACGGGTCTGAAGATCCCTGCGCTGATCCTCGGCACCGCCACTTTCGGCGGCGGGAACGAGTTCTTCAAGAAATGGGGCGACACCGACGTCAAGGAGGCCACGGCGCTCGTCGACGTGGCGCTCGAAGCCGGCTCGAACATGTTCGACACGGCCGACGTCTATTCGCACGGCCTGTCGGAGGAGATCCTCGGCAAGGCGATCGCGGGGCGCCGCGACGACGTGCTGATCGCGACCAAGGTCGGCATCCCGATGGGCGAGGGGCCGAACGATGCCGGCACCTCGCGCGACCGGATCGTCCGCGGCGCCGAAGCGAGTCTGAAGCGGCTCGGCACCGACCGCATCGACCTCTACCAGCTGCACGCCTTCGACGCGCTGACGCCGGTCGAGGAGATGCTGCAGGCGATGGACGTGCTGATCCGCTCCGGCAAGGTCCGCTATTTCGGCGTCTCGAACTATTCGGGCTGGCACCTGATGAAGATGCTGGCGGCGGCCGATCGCTACGGCCTGCCGAAGCCGGCGATCCATCAGGCCTACTATTCGCTCGCCGTGCGCGATTTCGAGTGGGAGCTGATGCCGCTCGGCCTCGACCAGAACGTCGGGACGCTGGTCTGGAGCCCGCTGTCCGGCGCCAAGCTGAGCGGCAAGATCGGCCGCAACAAGCGCCCGCCCGAGGGCAGCCGTGCCGCCACCGACGCCAGCTGGGACGTCCCGGAGGACCGTCTGTTCGCGATCACCGACGTGCTCGAAGCCGTCTCGGCCGAGAGCGGTCGCTCGATCCCGCAGGTGTCGCTCGCCTGGCTCCTGGCACGGCCGACGGTGTCCGGCCTGATCATCGGTGCCCGCAACGCCGACCAGCTCCGCGACAATCTCGCGGCGGCCGACCTGAAGCTGACGCCGGAGCAGATCGCCCGCCTCGACGCGGCGAGCGCGGTGACGCCGGCCTATCCCTACTGGCACCAGCAGCAGTCGGTGCCGATGCGGATCCCGCTGCCGGTCTGAACGGCAGCGGTCGGCGCGCCGGCGCTACTTCGGGAACGGGAAGGCGTCGAGATACGGCTGATAGTCGGGCTCGACGTCGATCCCCAGCGTGTTCAGCACACGCACCACGGCGCAGTAGAAGCCGATCACCAGGGTGAGTTCGACCATCAGCTCCTCGCCGAGCTCTGCCTTCAGTTCGGCGAAGGTCGCCTCCTTCATGCCGGGGCCCTCGGCCATCTCGCGCGCGGCGCGCAGCACCGCCCTGTCGAGCGCGGGAAGGCCGCTGTCCTTGCCGTCCGTCTCGGCGATGATGGCGCACACGTCGTCGTCGGAGACGCCGAAATCCTTGCCGATCTTGACGTGGTGGCTCCACTCGTAGTCGCTGCGCGCCAGCCAGCCGACCTGCAGGATCGCCATCTCGCGCAGCCGCGGGTCGAGCTTCGCCTTGAAGCGGATCCACTGGCCGAGGCCGGAGAAGGCGCGGGTCCCGCCGACGCTGTTGGACAGGGCGCGGTGCAGGTTGATCCGCCGCTTCAGGATCTCGCGGTCGGCTTCGGGCAGGTCTTCAGGGTCGTTGTAGCGGACGCGGGCCATGCGGCTCTCCTGCGGGGGCATTTCCGGAGAGGATCGTGCGCCGGCCGCCACTCCCTGTCCATGGCGGCTCGGTTGCCATGGGGGGCCGCCGGCGCTAAGTCCTGCGACAGTTCCTGCACATGCTTCGGAGTGAAACCCGTGACAGATTCCGCGTCGCCGGCCGGCCCGGTCACCATGCAACTCGGCGAGACCTATCCGGAGATCCGCGAGTCGGTCCGCAAGCTCTGCGCCCAGTATCCGGGCGAATACTGGCGCGAGAAGGATCGGGAGCGCGCCTATCCGACGGAATTCGTCAACGCGCTGACCGAGTCCGGCTTCCTCGCTGTGCTGATCCCGGAAGAGTATGGCGGCGCCGGGCTGCCGATCTCGGCGGGCTGCGCCATCCTGGAGGAGATCCACGCCGCCGGCTGCAACGGTGCGGCATGCCACGCCCAGATGTACACGATGGGCACCGTGCTGCGACACGGCTCCGAGGAGCAGAAGCGGGAATACCTGCCGAAGATCGCCACCGGCGAACTGCGCCTGCAGGCGTTCGGCGTGACCGAGCCGACCAGCGGCACCGACACGCTGTCGCTGCGCACGACGGCGGTGCGCGAGGGCGACGAATACGTCGTCAACGGACAGAAGGTGTGGACCTCGCGCGCGCTGCAGTCGGACCTGATGCTGCTACTCGCCCGCACGACGCCGAAGGACAAGGTGGCGAAGCGCACCGACGGCCTGTCGGTCTTCCTGGTCGACATGCGCAAGGTGCTGGGCAACGGCCTGGAGATCCGGCCGATCCGCGCGATGATCAACCACAACACCACCGAGGTGTTCTTCGACAACATGCGCATCCCGGCCTCCAGCCTGATCGGCGAGGAGGGGAAGGGCTTCCGCTACATTCTCGACGGCATGAACGCCGAGCGCATCCTGATCGCGCATGAGAGCCTGGGCGACTGCCGCTGGTTCATCGAGAAGTCCAGCAAGTACGCCTGCGAGCGCAACGTCTTCGGCCGCCCCATCGGACAGAACCAGGCGATCCAGTTCCCGATCGCGGAATCCTACGCCGCCAGCCAGGCTGCCGCGTTGATGGCGCGCAAGGCGGCGACGCTATCGGAGGAAAACCTGCCCTGCGGCGCCGAAGCCAACATGGCGAAGTACCTGGCGGCTGAGGCGGCCTGGAAAGCGGCCGACGTCTGCATGCAGACGTTCGGCGGCTTCGCCTATGCCGAGGAGTACGACGTCGAGCGCAAGTTCCGGGAGGCGCGGCTCTACCGGACGGCACCGATCTCGTCGAACCTGATCCTGGGCTTCATCGGCGAGCACGTGCTCGGCATGCCGCGCTCCTACTGAGCGACTGCGGCTTACGGCGGGTGGCAACCCGATAGTCTACCCCAAACAAATATCATTTTGAAGGTTAAAAATAGAGCGTAAATCGCGTTTCCTCTGAGTCTGAAATCAAGCCGTATTGGCGGGTCGGGCGGCAGTCGCCTCCCCGGCCGCGCCGAGCGTGTGCGGCGTGCGCGATCGCTCCGGTCAAACTCCCGATGTCAACGGGATCATTGCGACCTCTCCGGGCCTCCATCTCGTCTTGAGACGGCCGCGCGACGCATGCGTATTACCTGCGAGGGGACCTTCATGACTGACGCAAGCGTCAACGATCGATACCGCAACGAATACAGCCGCGAATTCGTGAAGCGGTGGGACGATCTGATCGGCTGGGACGGCCGTGCCGCCGGCGAAGCCGACTTCTTTCCGCGTCTGCTGGCTGCGCATGGCGCGCGCCAAGTCGTGGACATCGCCGCCGGCACCGGTTTCCATTCCGTGATGCTGGCCAACGCCGGGTTCGAGGTCACCGCGAGCGACGGCTCGCAGAACATGATCGAGCAGACCAAGGAGAACGCCAAGCGGCATGGCGTCAAGCTGGCCGACACGCGTTCCTGCGACTGGCGAAACCTCCACGAGGCGTTCGGCGAGGACAAGTTCGACGCGCTGGTGTGTCTCGGCAATTCTTTTACGCACCTTCAGGATCATGAGGCGCGACGCGACGCCCTGGAATCGATGTTCAGGGTCCTGAAGCCCGGCGGGATGCTGGTGATCGATCACCGCAACTACGACCGGATGCTCGACCAGGGCTTCAGTTCGAAGCATTCGTTCTACTACACCGGCGCCGGCGTCGACGCGCGCCCCGTCGAGCTCACGCGGACGAGGGCGAAGTTCCAGTATTCCTTCGCCGACGGTCAGAACTACCACCTGACCATGTACCCGCTGAAGGAGGGCTACATCGCGCATCTGCTCGAGGATTGCGGCTTCGTCGGCAACATGCGCTACGGCGATTTCGAGCGTCCGTTCGACCAGGGCGATGTGGACTTCATCCAGCAGATCGCGTTCAAGCCGCGCAAGGCGACCAACGGCGGCGGCGGCGGCAAGCCCACGTCGCGCTCGGACATCGTCCGCGACACCCAGGCCTACTATGACGGTGCGGCGGACGAGATCTACCGCGAGATCTGGGGGGAGAACATCCACCTCGGCGTCTTCGACCGCGCGGACGAGGGGCTGCCCGAGGCGATGGTCCGCTCCAACGAGAAGCTCTCGGCGGAGCTCGGTCTGAAGAAGAGCGACTACGTGCTCGACGTCGGCTGCGGCTACGGCGCCGCCGCCCGCTTCCTCGCCGAGCGGTTCGGCTGCCGGGTGCTGGCGACGAACATCTCCGACCGCGAGCTGGCGCATGCCCGCGACCTGACCAAGGCACGCGGCCTCGACGACCGCGTGGATTACCAGTGGGCGGACTTCCACGACCTGCCGTTCCTGGCGGACAGCTTCGACTGCTACCTGTCGCAGGAGGCATTCCTCCACGCCGTCGACAAGGACGCGGTGCTGCGCGAGGCCCAGCGCGTGCTGAAGCCGGGTGGACGCCTGGTCTTCACCGACATCCTCGTTCGCCGCGGCACCTCGGACGAGGATCGCGCGAAGATCTCCGAGCGCGTCGGCTCGCCGGTCATGTGGGATGCGCCGGACTATGCCGAGGCCCTGCAGAAACTGGGCCTCACGATCGAGCGGCAGGAGGACATGTCCCAGCACGTCGCCCCGACCTACGGGTGGGTGCGCCGCGAGCTGGAGCGCCGCCGGCCCGAATTCGAGAAGCGGATCGGCAAGGAGCTGGTCGACAAGACGTCCGCCGCCCTGCAGTTCTGGGTGGATTCCGCCGAGGCCGGCCGGATCGGCTGGGGCTGGTTCGTCGCCCGCAAGTAGGTCCAGCCGGGCCCATTGCCCGTCCAGGTGCGTTTCGCGCGTTCCGCCGCTCGGCGGGGCGCGCGAACTTGCTCAGTACCGGTGGCGGCTGTAAGGTCCGCGACACATATAACGCCCGAAGCCGTCACTATTGCCGGGGAGAAGATTCATGATGCTCAAGGGCTCGCTCGTTGCGCTCATCACCCCCTTCAAGGACGGCAGGGTCGACGAGAAAGCGTTCCAGGACTTCGTCGAGTGGCAGATCGCGGAAGGCACCCACGGTCTGGTGCCGTGCGGTACGACCGGCGAATCGCCGACGCTGACCCACGACGAGCACAATCGCGTGGTCGAGCTCTGCGTCGAGGTGGCGCGCGGACGCGTGCCGGTGGTCGCGGGGGCCGGGTCCAACTCGACCCAGGAGGCGATCTCCCTGGCGAAGCACGCCAAGGCCGCCGGTGCCGATGCGACGCTGGTCGTCACCCCCTACTACAACAAGCCGAGCCAGGAAGGGATGTACCGCCACTACAAGGCGATCCACGACGCCGTGGACATTCCGATGATCATCTACAACATCCCCGGCCGGTCGATCGTCGACATGACCGTGGAGACGATGGCGCGGCTCGCGGAACTTCCGAACGTCGTCGGCGTCAAGGACGCGACCAACGATCTGGCGCGTCCGACCCGGACGAAGATCGCCTGCGGCCCCGATTTCGTTCAGCTGTCCGGCGAGGATGGGACGTCGCTGGGCTATCTGGCCCAGGGGGGCATCGGCTGCATTTCGGTCACGGCGAACGTGGCGCCGAAGCTCTGCTCGATGATGCACGAGGCCTGGATGCAGAACGCCGTCCAGACAGCGCAGTCGATCAACGAGAAGCTGATGCCGCTGCACGAGGCGATGTTCTGCGAACCCTCTCCGGCGCCCGCCAAGTACGGCGCCAGTCTGCTCGGCAAGGCGAGCCCGGAGGTGCGGCTGCCGCTCGTATCGGCCACGCCGGCGGCGCAGGACCGCATTCGAAACGCGATGGCTCACGCGGGGCTCGTGTGAGCGCCATTCACCCTATGGGAGACTGAGACACCGCCATGGCACAGCAGCAGCCATCCGGTGCGCACCGGGTGGTCGCTCAGAACCGCCGGGCGCGCTTCGAATATACGATCGAGGAGACCTTCGAGGCCGGCATCATGCTGACCGGCAGCGAGGTCAAGTCGCTGCGCGGCGGACGCGCCAGCATCGCCGAATCCCACGCCGGAGATCGCGACGGGGAGATCTGGCTGCTCAACGCCCACATTCCGGAGTATCGCGGCGCCGGCGTCTTCGGCCACGAGACGCGGCGGCCGCGCAAGCTTCTGCTCCACAAGCGCGAGATCGCCAAGCTTCTCGGGGCCGTCCGGCGCGAGGGCGCGACGCTCGTACCGCTGTCGGTCTATTTCAACGACCGGGGGATGGCGAAGGTGCAGCTGGCGCTCGTCACCGGCCGCAAGAAAGCCGACAAGCGAGCGGCGGTGAAGGAGCGGGATTGGCAGCGCGACAAGGCCCGGCTGCTCCGCGACCGGGGCTGACGCGCGGAGGCCGCCCGCTTTGGCCACCTACCTCTTGCGGTTGGCCGGGATGCGCCCATCTTAATCTCGTCATTCTGCTTGGGACTGCCGGCCTGCTAAGCCCATCGGGCCTCGATTGCTGCCGTTTCCACCTACAGTTTGATGCGTCGGACATCTGTACGGCGCCACTCGAATATCGGAGGACAGCAATGCCTGTCGGAACCGTGAAGTGGTTCAACAGCACCAAGGGTTACGGCTTCATTCAGCCGGACAACGGCGGCCCGGATGTGTTCGTGCACATCTCGGCGGTGGAGCGGGCCGGCCTGCGTGGCCTCAACGAGGGTCAGAAGGTCAACTTCGAGGAGCAGCGTGATCCCAAGCGCGGCAAGACCTCGGCGGAGAACCTGAAGGCGATCTGATTCGCCTCTGGTAAAGTCGCGGAAGGGGGTGCCGGGCAGCTGGTGCCCCCTTTCGCTTGATGTATGAAGCGTCCGCCTCACCCCGTGGGCAGGCCCGTGCGGGTGAGTGTTGAGGAGGCGGTGCCATGGCCTTCAAGCCGAACTACAAGCAGCAACGCAACGAGCGCGCCCGCAGCAAGGAAGAGAAGAAGAAGGAGAAGGCGGCGCGGAAGGCCGCGCGGACGACGGCCGACAATCCGGAAGGGCTCGAACTCCCGGAGGACGGTGAGACGGAGGACGACGGTGAGTCCGCGAACGGCGCGACGTCGGAAGAGCGCTGAGCCTTTCCAGGAGTAGCAACGATGGCACGCAAGAAGCAGCCGGTGGACAAGGGCTTCGTGCTCTTCGACGTCGTCTATCAGGACGGTACCCGGACCTCGAACAGGAAGGTGCCCAGTTCCGAGGTGGGGGGCCTCGACGGTGACGTGCCCGCCAAGGCTTTCATCGAGGCGCAGGACCGCAAGATCGCCGAGATGTCTAACAATCCGCGCGGTCCGATCAAGACGATGACGCGGTCGCCCGGCTGATCCGGACGGACGAGCCGGCTCAGCTCGCCTTCCGTCCGGGCGCCCACCCGGGCGGAGCCATTTCGAAGCCGGCGAACTCGAACGCCGGCGCCACGACACACCCGACCAGCGTCCACCGGCCGAGCGGCCGCGCCGACTGCCAGGCGCCCTGCGGCACGACGACCTGCGGCTGGTCGCCGCGTCCGACATCCGCGCCGATGATGCGGCGGTCGAGCGTCTCGGCGTCCGTGGAGATGGCCAGTTCCAGCGGGTCGCCGCCGTGAAAGCACCAGATTTCATCGGCGTCGACGCGATGCCAGTGCGAGCGCTCTCCCGCCGCGAGCAGGTAATAGATCGATGTCGCCGCGGCGCGCACGCCGGGCGGCGATGCCGCGCGGAAGATTTCCCGGAAGTGGCCCCCTTCGGGGTGCGGCATCAGCCCGAGGGCGGCGATCATCTCATCGGCAGTCATCGACACTCACCTTCGGGCGACCGGGGGCCATACTAAGGTACTGCGATCGTATGTCCAACCGACCTCCCTGCAGCGAAGCGGGGGGTGGTCGACGCCATGCGCGAAGTTGGGCATTCTGCGGGCAAGCGGCGCTCCGCCGCGCGGACGAGGCACACTCTGCCGGTCCGATTCCTCTAAACGGTCGTTGCGGTTCATGCAGGAACCGCTTGGGAGACAGGAATGCTCGATGTGAGAAAGCTCGCGCTCGCGGCGGTCGCGGGCGCAGCGCTCGTTGCCGGTGGCGCTTCGGCTCAGACGGTCGACGGGCCGAAGGTTAACTGGAAGTTCTCGACGTGGGGACCGCCGCGCGCCCAGACGGCGGGGATCGAGAAGGTCGCCGAGATCGTGAAGGAGCGGACCAACGGCAACTTCACCATCGACATCGGATTCGCCGAGCAGTACGCGCCGGCACGCGAGGGCCTGGACAGCATCAAGATCGGCGTTATCGACGGCGCGCAGATCTCGGGCTCCTACCACCCTGGCAAGAACCCGGCCCTGAACGGACTCGAGATGCCGTTCCTGCCGCTGGGCGACCACGACGTCCGCATCGCGGTCCAGGAAGCCTACATGCAGCACCCCGTGCTGGTGAAGGAGATGGCCCGCTGGAACGCTGTCTTCTACGCGTCGGCGATTCTGCCCGCCTATGAGTTCTTCGGCGTCGGCGAGCCGCCGAAGGCACTGGAGGACTGGAAGGGACGCCGCGTGCGTGCGTTGGGCGGCATGGGCGATGCGATGCGCACGCTCGGTGCGGTGCCGACCACGGTGCCGGCCCCGGAAGTCTACAATGGTCTGGAGCGCGGGATCTTTGACGCAGCCTCGTTCCCGTACACCTACGCGCACATCTCCTATCGCCTGCACGAAGTGTCCAAGTGGTACACGTCGAATATGGCGCTGGGTGCCGCCAACGTGGTCGAGGTGCTGTCGAAATCCTCGTGGGACGCGCTGCCGAAGCAGTATCAGGATCTCCTGATCGAGGTGAAGGGGTCCCACTACGACACCCTGAAGGCGGCCTTCAAGAAGGCGGACGAAGCCAACCTGCCGATGCTCAAGGAGCGCGGCCTGATCGAGGTCCGCTACACCGACGAGCAGCGGGCGAAGCTGATCGAGATGGGCGCACAGCCGGTCTGGGATAAGTGGGTCGCCGAGGCGACGCCGAAGGGCGTGCCGGCTCAGGAACTGCTGGATCTCATCTTCGAGACGGCGAAGAAGGCCTCCAAGTCCTGACGCGCGACCGGGGAGGGCGGGCGACCGCTCTCCCCGAAACGTCACTGCATCTCTGACCTGACCTGCTGCCGCAGGGTTTCGATCGGCTCCAGCCTCCCGTCCTGGTGCTCGACGCACCAGAAGGACCAGCCGTTGCAGGCGGGCGCGCCCTGGACCAGGGCACCGACCTGATGGATGGAGCCGCGGTGTTCGGCCGCGATCAGAGAACCGTCCGCGCGCACCTTCGCCGTCCAGCGCCGCGCCGGATCGGTCAGCACGGTGCCGGCGCGGATCAGCCCGCGCTCCAGCAGCGAACCGAACGGCACGCGGGGGGCATCCCGTTTGGACGGGCTCGACAGCAGGCTCAACTCGGCATCGGGCTCGATGTCGCGGATCCGCTCTTCGGCGATCGCCGCGTAGGTGGCGTCGCGCTCGATGCCGATGCAGCGCCGACCCAGTCGCCTGGCGACCGCCCCGGTCGTTCCGGAGCCGAAGAACGGATCGAGGATGACGTCGCCGGGCTGCGTCGCCGCGAGAATGGTTCGATAGAGGAGCGATTCGGGCTTCTGCGTCGGGTGGGCCTTGCGCCCGTCGACCTTCAGGCGTTCGCCGCCGGAGCAGATCGGCAGCAGCCAGTCGCTGCGCATCTGCAGCTCCTCGTTCAGCGCTTTCATTGCCGCATAGTTGAACGTATGGCGGCTGCCCGCGTCGCGCGCCGACCAGATCAGCGTCTCATGGGCATTGGTGAAGCGCCGGCCGCGGAAGTTCGGCATCGGGTTGGTCTTGCGCCACACGATCTCGTTCAGGATCCAGTAGCCGAGATCCTGAAGCGTGGCACCAACGCGGTAAATGTTGTGGTACGTCCCGATCACCCAGATGGTGCCGTTCGGCTTGAGCACCCGCCGCGCCGCCGTCAGCCAGGCCCGGCTGAACCGGTCGTAGGTCTCGAAGTCCGGAAACCGGTCCCAGGCGTCGTCGACGCCGTCGACGACCGTATGATTCGGCCGGCGCAGTTCGCCCCGCAGCTGAAGGTTGTACGGCGGATCGGCGAAGATCATGTCGACCGATCCGGGCGGCAGGCCGTCCATCGCCGCGACGCAGTCGCCTACGATGATCCGGCAGTCGTGAGTGTCTCGAGTTCCCCCCATGGGAAGGCATCCTGAGTCACCCGAGTCGCCACGTCAATCTCGTTCGGATTCAGCGCGTTACGAACGGGGGCGAACGAGCGCCGGTGATGCGCCGTGACACCCAGGCGGACGAGGGCCGCGCAATGCTCGGCCGTGCCGTACCCGACGTTGGTTTCCCAGCCGTATCCGGGGTGCTCCATCGCCAGTGCGGTCATCAGGCGGTCGCGCGTGACCTTCGCGACGATCGACGCGGCGGCGATCGAGATGCACAGGCGGTCGCCGCCGATCACCGTCTCCGCGGCACAGGGCAGCGGCGGCGCCATGTTGCCGTCGACGAGCACGAGCACCGGGCAAGGTGCGAGCGCCAGCACCGCCCGGTGCATCGCCATGAAGGTCGCGCGCAGGATGTTGTGCCGGTCTATCTCCGCGACGTCGGCGATGCCGACGCCCACGTCGGCGGTGCCGCAGCCGCGCATGTCCTGAATGGCGTCGAACATCGCCTCGCGCCGCTCGCGCGTCAGCCGCTTCGAATCGTCAATCCCGTCGCGCACCGCCTTCGGCAGGCGCACGCTGCGGAAGGCGACCGCCGCGGCGACGACGGGGCCGGCCAGCGGGCCGCGGCCGGCTTCGTCGATTCCCGCGACGGGGCCGCCGGCAAAGCGGCGAGACAGGCGGCGTTGCAGGGCGAAGTCGGGCATTCGGCCGTGGTTGCGCGTCAGAAGGGCAGGGCGATCTGATCCCCGGGAGCGGGGGGACGTCGGAAGCGCGAAGTGTCGAGAACATAGTCGCGCTTGTCCAGCCCGAGCCTGGCGCAGGCGATCCGGAAGCGTCGTTCGATCAGGTCGGCGATCGGCCCTTCGCCGCGCATCCGCTCGCCGAACCTGTCCTTGTAGAGTGCGCCGCCGCGCGTCTGGCGGACAAGGCTGAGCACGCGCGCCGCCCGGTCCGGGACATGCGTCTCCAGCCATTCACGGAAGAGGTCGCGAATCTCCAGCGGCAGCCGCAGCAGGATGTAGCCGGCCTTGCTCGCACCGGCGCCGGCCGCCGCTGCCAGGACGGATTCGAGCTCGTGGTCGTTCAGGCCCGGGATCATCGGTGCCACGTTGACGCTGGTCGGGATGCCGGCCGCCGCCAGGGCGCGCACCGCGTCGATCCGCCGCGCGGGCGTCGCCGCGCGCGGCTCGAGCCGGCGCGCCAGGTGCCGGTCGAGGGTCGTCACCGAAAGTGTGACGTGCACCAGGCGGCGTGCCGCCATGTCCGCCAGGATGTCGATGTCGCGGGTCACGAGCGTCGACTTGGTGATCAGCGCAACCGGATGCTCGAAGCGCGACAGCACTTCCAGGATGCCGCGCGTGATCTTCAGGTCCCGTTCGATCGGCTGGTAGGCGTCGGTGTTCACGCCGAGCGCGATGACCTTGCAGCGATGGGACGGTGCGCGCAATTCCGCCTCGAGCAGCGCCGCGGCATCGTGCTTGGCGAACAGCTTCGTCTCGAAGTCGAGGCCGGCGGAGAGCCCGAGCCAGGCATGGGTCGGGCGGGCGAAGCAGTAGGCGCAGCCGTGCTCGCAGCCGCGATAGGGGTTGATCGACTGGTCGAAGCCGACGTCGGGCGAATCGTTGCTGGTGATCGCCTTCCGTGCCCGGTCGCGGCCGACCGTCGTGCGCAGTGGCGGCAGTTCCTCCTCGACCGTGCCCCAGCCGTCGTCGACCTGCTCGCGTGCCGCGGGCTCGTAGCGGCCGCTCCGGTTCGTGACGCTGCCGCGTCCCTTCACCGGCCGCGACGGTACCCGGTCGTCGGTATCGGTTCCTGCCATGTCGCACCCCGTTTCCGCGCGAGCATACGAGCAGAACGAGAACAAAGAAAGAACATCGTGACGATCAAACGTAGGCGATCAGTCTCCCGCAGCTCAGCACGCCGAGCCAGATGGCGATCGAGAAGACCGACTGCGCGCGCGCGACGGGCGGGGCGCCGGCGTCCCAGCGGGCGAGCCGGCGGTGCCAGAGCAGATGGAAGGCGACGGCGTTCGCGAGGCCGAGCACCAGGAGCCCAGCCTTCACCTGCATCAGCAGGTGTCCCGTCAGCGGCACCGCATCCGGCAGGTAGAGCAGGATGCCGCTCGGTACCGCCAGGATCGCCCCGACGACGGCGACCGGCACCAGCAGATCAACGGCACCCGCCGCCGGCAGGGAGCGACGGAAGGCCCCCAGCAGCCGCAGGTCCAGCGCCATGATCGCGCCGACCAGAAGCGACACGCCGAGCACATGCACGAGATTGGCCGCCGGATAGATCCATGGCTGCATCCGCACGGCCGCCGCCAGAGCGGACGCCTCGGCAGCACTCGCCCAGGCGAGGACGGTCTCCGCGATCACCCGGCCGCCTTCCTCGCCGCCGTCCTCAGCGAAGCTCTACCGTCTTCCCGCCCGCGGTGATTCGTTCGGCGCGCATCTCCTTGTCGCCGTTGCGCGCCGGATAGCCCTCGACCGTTACCGTCTCGCCGGGCGCGATGGCGTCGGGCGTCAGACCGCGGTTCGTCATGCGCGACGGCGGCGCCAGGATAACCAGCCAGCGCGCTCCGTCGGATTCGATCGTGAGCGAGCCGTGCGGATGGCCGTAGTCGGATTCGACCACCGGCGCCGTCACCGTCATCGCCTTGTCCGAATCGTAGTTGCTCCAGCCGTGATGGGCGGCTGCCGGCGTCGGTGCGGCGAACACGGTGCCGAGAGCCGCGGTGGCGGCGAGGGTCGTTGAGAAGGCGAGACGCATGGTCCGGTCCTTTTCGCGAAGAGAATGAAGGCGGCCCCGAAAGCGATGTGGGGCGGCAGGCGCGGGCGACCAGCCCCATTGCGGCACGCCGCGGATTAAGCGGCGCCACCGCTTGGACCCGGCACCGTGCACTCCGATATGCTGTTCCAGACCATGCGCATACGAAGGTTGAATGATGAGGTCAGAATCCGCGACCGTCCTGCACGCCGACAATCCCGAAGCGGGGGAGGGGCCGCGCATCACCGTGCTGCCGAATGGCCTGCGCGTCGTCAGCGATCCGATGGGCGCGGTGGAGTCCGTCGCGCTCGGCATCTGGGTCGGCGTCGGCACGCGGCACGAGGCGGAGCCCGTGAACGGTGTCTCGCACCTGCTGGAGCACATGGCGTTCAAGGGCACGGCTCGCCGCTCCGCCGCCGACATCGCGTCGGAGATCGAGGCGGTCGGCGGGCATCTCAACGCCTACACGTCCCGTGAGAACACCGCCTATTACGCCAAGGTCCTGAAGGAGGACGTGGCGCTCGGCGTCGACATCGTCGCGGACATCCTGCAGAACTCGACCTTCGATCCCGAGGAACTGGAGCGCGAGCGTTCGGTCATCCTCCAGGAGATCGGCCAGGCGCAGGACAGCCCCGAGGACGTCGTCTTCGACGCCTTCCAGGCCATCGCCTATCCGCGCCAGCCGATGGGCCGGCCGGTGCTGGGCACGCCGGAGGTGATCCGTACCCTGCCGCGCGCCGATCTCGTGCGCTACATGACCGACTGGTACAAGGCGCCGCGCATGGTGTTGGCGGCGGCGGGCCGGATCGAGCACGACCAACTCGTCGATCTCGCTGCCGAGAAGTTCGGCGGGCTGCCGTCGGAGATGTTCGGCGAGGCTGATCCGGCGCGCTACGAGGGCGGCGACGTGCGCGAGGAGGACGACCTCGAACAGGTCCATCTCGTGATGGGTTTCGAAGGCGTCGCCTACGACGACCCCGACTTCTACCCGCTACAGGTGCTGTCGACGCTCTACGGCGGCGGCATGTCCTCGCGCCTGTTCCAGGAGGTGCGCGAGAAACGTGGCCTCGTCTACTCGATCTATTCTTTCGCGTCCGCCCTGCACGACGGTGGCATCCTCGGCGTCTATGCCGGTACCGGCGAGGCGGAGGCGGGCGAGGTGGTCCGCATCGTCTGCGACGAGCTGTCCGCCTTGTCGGTCCGCGTCGGTTCCGACGAAGTGCATCGGGCGCGCGCGCAGCTGAAGGCGAGCACCCTGATGGCGCGCGAGAGCACGGCGGCCCGCTGCGAGCAGGTCGCGCAGCAGATGCTGATCTTCGGACGGCCGCATTCGGTGGCGGAAATCGTCGAGCGGATCGAGGCCGTGGACGAGCTGGCGGTGATGCGTGCGGCAGCGCGCGTCGCGGAAACGCCGCTCACGTTCGCCGCCCTCGGTCCCGTGAAGAAGATCGAGCCCTACGACGCGATCCGCGCCCGCCTGCGGTGAGGCGCCGGGCTGGTAGATGCAGGGCGGGTGCGCCTCAGGCGTGCCCGCCGGAGGTGGACAGCATGCGCGCGTCGACGCCGATCTTGGCCATGGCGCGTTCCCACTTCTCGTCGAGCGCGGGGTCGAACACCAGATCGGCGTCCGCGGCGACGTTGAGCCAGCCGTTGGCGCGGATCTCGGCCTCGAGCTGTCCCGGCGACCAGCCGGCATAGCCGAGCGCCAGAATGCGGCGGCGCGGCCCTTCGCCCTGGGCGATGGCGCGCAGGATATCGACCGTCGCCGTGAGCGCCACGTCCTCGCCGACGACGAGCGTGCCCTCGTGGCGATAGTCGACGGAGTGCAGGACGAAGCCGCGCCCCGTCTCGACCGGTCCGCCCGCCTGCACCGGCAGGTCGACCCTGGTGCCGCCCGGCTTCAGGTCGAGTTGCTCGATCAACTCCTCGAAGGTGAGAGACTCGAGCTCGCGATTGATGACGATTCCCATGGCGCCCTCCTCGCTGTGCGCGCAGAGGAAGACCACGGAACGGGCGAAGCGCTCGTCCGACATGCCGGGCATCGCCACCAGGAGATGCCCAGTCAGATATCCGTCGCGTCGAATGGAAAGATCCATGGCGACTAAGTTAGGCAAGCCATGGGGGGTGCGCAAGTTGACGCGCGGTGGGCGTGTCCCTGCCGGCCTTCCCTTTTGCCTGAAGCCGGGCATACTCCAGCGCGACGGGCTACCGCATCCGGTGGCCCAGGGCTCAGAATCCCAAGGGAGACGCGCATGACGATCAAGGCTGGCGACCGCATCCCGTCCATGAACCTGCGCCAGATGACCGCCGACGGTCCGAAGGAAGTCAGCACGGACGAGTATTTCGGCGGAAAGAAGGTGGTGCTGTTCGCGGTGCCGGGTGCTTTCACGCCCACCTGCTCCGTCCGTCATCTGCCCGGCTTCGTCGAGAAGTCGGACGCGCTGAAGGCGAAGGGCGTCGACAAGATCGCCTGCGTCGCCGTCAACGACGTCTTCGTCATGGACGCCTGGGGCAAGTCGCAGAACTGCGACGGCAAGGTCGAGATGCTCTCCGACGGCAATGCCGACTTCGCCAAGGCGCTCGGCCTCGAACTCGACGCCACCAAGGGCGGCCTCGGCATCCGCTCGAAGCGTTATGCGATGGTCGTCGAGGACGGGGTCGTGAAGAAGGTCGATGTCGAAGCTCCCGGCGCCTTCGAGGTCTCCAGCGCCGAAGCGGTCCTCGGCGCGCTCTGACCTACGTCCGGGCCGGGCACGGTACCTCCGGCCCGGGATCGCCGGAATGGACGTTTGAAGTCCGGCGCGGCGGCTGCCGCGCCGGACCGACTGCGTCGTCCTGTTCGGACTTCCCGATGGTCTCGGGCGAGGGTGGGGAAGCGTGGTCGGACGGGCGGCAGCGTTCTTCGGAGGGGCCAGTGGCACCCTCCGCGGCATGATGTGGATGTCCGTCTCGGGCATCCTCTTCTCGCTGATGAACGTCTGGATGAAGTGGATGTCGCAGGACCTGGACCCTTGGGTCGTCGGGTGCCTGCGCTACAGTTTCGGCTTCGCCGTGCTTCTGCCCGTCGTCTGGCGCATCGGGCTGCGCGCCTGCATGACGCGTGCGCCAGTTCTCCAGCTCTGGCGCGGCGGGCTGCACGCCGGCGGGATGCTGCTCTGGTTCGCGGCGCTGCCCGCGGTCAGCATGGCGGAACTCACCGCCATCGGCTTCACCGGCCCGATCTTCATCTGCCTGGGCGCGGTCCTCTTCCTGCGTGAGCGCATGACGCTGGCGCGGATCGCCGCGGTCGCCACCGGCTTCGCCGGGGTCCTGCTCGTCGTCCAGCCATGGTCGCAGACCGGGTTCGACGGGGTGACGGTCGGCAACCTGCTGCTGCTGGCCGCGGCGCCGATGTTCGCCGGCTCGTTCCTGGTCGCCAAGGTACTGACGCGCCACGACAATCCCGAAGTCGTGGTGCTGTGGCAGCACCTGACCGTGGGGCTGATGCTGCTGCCGTTCGCGGTGGCGTGGTGGACGCCGCCGACACCCGCCCTTTGGGTGGCGCTGGCCTTCTGCGGCGGTCTCGGCACCCTCGGCCACTACTGCATGACCCGCGCCTTCCGCGCCGCCGACATTTCCAGCATCCAGACGGTCAGTTTCCTGAACCTCGTCTGGGCGTCGATCCTGGGCTATCTGGTCTTTTCGTCGATCCCCGGCGTCTGGACGGTGGTCGGCGCCGCCGTAATCTTCGCCGCGACCCTTCTCCTCGCCCGGCACGAGGCCCGGGCCGCGCGGGCGGCCCGGGGTGCGTCGGTCACGCCCCAGGCTCCTGCATAGAAGCGGGGGCGTTCCCGCCCTTCAGCCTCAGGCGACGATCTGCCAGTCCAGGTCCTGAACCCAGGCGACGCTGCCGCCGCCGGTGATCGACGTGCCGTCCATCTCCCAGATCTCGACATGGCCGTCGGCATTGCGCCAGACGATGTCGGCGTTGCCGTCGCCGTTGTAGTCGCCGGTGGTGATCGGCTCCCACACCGTGGGGTCGACCTTGCCGATGCTGCCGCCGCCGGTGATCGCCGCACCGTCCATCAGCCACAGTTCCAGGTCGCCGTCCTCGCTGAACCACAGGACGTCGGTGTTGCCGTCGCCGTCGAAGTCGCCGGTCGTGGCGCTGGTCCAGATGTCGCTGGAGAGGGTACCGACGACGCTGTCGGCGACGATCGTGCCGCCGTCCATCTGCCAGAGCTGCAGGCTGCCGTCGTCATTGAACCAGAGGATGTCGTCGTTGCCGTCGCCGTCGAAATCGCCGGTGCCGAGAACGTCCCAGCCGCTGCCGATCGCGGCGACCGCCGTGGTTCCGGTGACCGTCGCCCCGTCCATCTGCAGGATCGAGACCTGGCCGTTCGGCGCGCCCCAGAGGAGTTCGTCGCGGCCGTCGCCGTTGAAGTCGCCGCCGCCGAGCAGGGTGCCCTCGGAAGGAGCCGCGATGGACCCGCCGCCGGTGATGGTCGTGCCGTCCATCTGCCAGAGTTCGAGCGCGCCGGCGGCCGACTGCCAGAGAATGTCGGCGTTGCCGTCGCCGTTGAAGTCGCCGGTGCCCTGGACGGTCCAGACACCCGCCGTGGCACTGCCGACCACGCCGCCGCCGGCGATGGCGGTGCCGTCCATCTCCCAGGTATCGACCTCGCCGGTCAGCGCGTGATGCCACAGCAGGTCCGACTTGCCGTCACCGTCGAAATCGTTCGCGACTCGGTCGGTCGTGCCGCCACCGCCGCCGTCCGGGATGTTCGCCGTGGCGTAGGTGCCGTCGGTGAAGTCGAGCGCCTCGATCCCGGTGAGGGTGTCGGTGCCCTGGTTGATCGCGGCATCGGCGCGCAGGTCGGTCACCGTGACGATGTTGCCGGAGCGCGTGATCTCGTAGTCGGCGTAGGCGCCGCTGTAGCCCGCGGCGTCGCTGCCGTCGCCGCCGGTCAGGCTGTCGTTGCCGAGGCCGCCGATCAGCACGTCGTTGCCGCCGTTGCCCTGCAGGACGTCGTCGCCGCTGCTGCCGTCGAGGACGTTCGCCGAGTCGTTTCCGATCAGCGTGTCGGCGGCGAAGCTGCCACGCAGGTTCTGAATGTTCTGGAGCCAGTCGTTGCCGGCGCCCGTCTGCTGGTAGGTGCCGATACGCAGGTCGACGGTGACCGCGATGTCGCCGGCGAAGTTGGCGGTGTCGTTGCCGGCGCCGCCGTCGATGATGTCGTCGCCCAGCCCGCCGTTGATCAGGTCGTCGCCGATCTCGCCGCGGATGACGTCGTTGCCGGAGTCGCCGTTGATCGCATCGTTGCCGTCGCCGCCGTAGATCTCGTCGTCGTCGGCGCCGCCGTAGATCTCGTCGTCGCCCTGGTCGCCGTTGATGAAGTCGAAGCCGGCGCCGCCGAACACGCGATCGTTGTCGGCACCCGCGAACAGGCGGTCGTTGTCGTCCTCGCCGAAGAGAGAGTCGGCGCCGTCGTTGCCATTGATCTGGTCTTCGCCGAGGCCGCCGGTGATGTAGTCGTTGCCCGCGTCGCCGTTCAGCTGGTCGTTGCCGTCGTTCCCCTCGATCGAATCGGCGCCGGTGCCGCCGTTGATGACGTCGTTAGCCGCCAGGCCGATGAGTTCGTCGTCGCCGTCCACACCATTGATGCTGTCGGCTTCGGACGTCCCGACGATCCGGTCGTTGCCGTTCGTACCCGTAAAATCGGCCATGTTGCTGCGCCTCGGCGATATGAGGATGATTGGCAGCCGAGAACCTATAGCAACGGTCGCATTCGCGAAATCGCCCTGGGTGGCGCAAGTTCACGAATAGGTGACGCCAGTGTCCGGGGAGCCACCCAATGCATACCGCCGACCAGCGCAGCGTCCTTTGGTCGCATACGGCCGTAGCGCCGCCGCAGTCGCATCGGCTTCAGGGCGAGACACGGGCGGATCTGGTGGTGGTCGGTGGCGGCTTCACCGGCCTGTCCGCGGCGCTGCATGCCGCAGAGGCTGGTGCGGACGTCGTGCTGCTCGAGGCGCAGGATGCCGGGTTCGGCGCGTCCGGCCGCAACAACGGGCAGGTCATCCCGACCTACGCCCGGCACGGCCCCGACGACATCGTCCGGCTCTACGGCGAAGAGCGCGGCGAGCGGATGAACGCTTGGGTCGCCGGCAGCGCCGACCTGGTCTTCGACCTGATCCGGCGTCACGGCATCGAGTGCGAGGCGGAACAGCACGGCTGGCTGCAGCCCGCGCATGCGGCGAGTCGCATGGCCGGCGTGCGCGCCAAGCACGACCAGTGGGCGCGGCGCGGGGCGCCGGTGGAGATGCTGGACGGCAGCCAGACGGCCTCCATGACCGGCAGCGACTACTACCGGCACGGCGGCTGGATGCACCGTTCGGGCGGCCACATCCAGCCGCTGGGCTATGCTCGCGGCCTCGCGCATGCGGCGATCCGGGCCGGTGTGCGTCTCCACCACCACTCGCCGGCGGAGGCCCTGGAGCGGGCAGGGACGGCGTGGCGCGTCCGCACGCCCGGTGGCACGGTCACGGCGGACAAGGCGATCCTGGCCACCAACGCCTATACCGGCGACCTGTGGCCGGGGCTGCGGCAGACGATCGTTCCGCTCCGCACCTTCCACGCGGCGACCCGGCCGCTCGGCGCCAACGTGCGCGCCACGATCCTGCCGGGCGGGCACGGCCTGTCGGACACGCGCCAGGCCTTGTGGGCCTTCCGCCTCGACCGCTCCGGGCGCCTGATCACCACGGCCGCCCCCCTGTTCACCATCGGCGCGCGCACCGTCCTGAACCGTTCGACGGCGGCCCGTATCGCCCAGGTCTTTCCGCAGGTCGACGACGCGGCGCCCGAGCATATCTGGGAGGGCAACATCGCCATGACCGTCGACCGCCTGCCGCGCTACCATGAACTCGCCGACGGCCTGTTCGCCGGCCTCGGCTACAGCGGTCGCGGCATCGCGATCGGTACGGCGATGGGCAAGCTGATGGCGGGCCGCGCGACCGGGCTGCCGCGCGAGGAACTGCCGGTGCCCGAGGCACCGCTGCGGCGGCTGCCGGCGCATGGCCTGATCGTACCGCTCAGCCGCGCCATGCTGCTGCTGTACCGCTGGCGCGACGGCCGCGCCTGAGCCGAGGGACGAGTGGGCGATGCGCGTCGCGACCTTCAACCTGGAGAATCTGGACGACCCGGTCGACGATCCGGCGCTGCTCGAACGTCGCGTCGCGGTGCTGCGCCCGCAGCTGCTGCGCCTAGCTGCCGACGTGCTCTGCCTCCAGGAGGTGAACGCTCAGCCGTCCGGCCATCACGGGCCGCGTCGTCTGGCGGCGCTCGACAGGCTGCTCGAAGACACGCCCTATGCCGGCTTCCACCGTGCGACCTCGGAGCGCGAACCGGGAGGCGGTCCGGCCGACGTGCACAACCTGGTCACGCTCAGCCGCTATCCGATCGTCGCCCGCAGGCAGGTCCGGCACGACCTGGTGTCGGCGCCGTCCTACCGGCTGGCGACGGCCGAACCCCGTGCCGAGCAGCCGCAGGCGGTGGAGTGGGACAGGCCGCTCCTGCTGGCGGAACTGGATGTCGAGGGCACGCGCGTCCATGTCCTCAACCTCCATCTGCGCGCGCCCCTCGCCGGCTTCGTGCCGGGTCAGAAGCTGGCGCCGTTCCGGTGGCGGACCATCGGCGGCTGGGCCGAAGGCTTCTTTCTGGCGACGGTGAAGCGTGTCGGCCAGGCGTTCGAGGCGCGGCTCCTGGTCGAGCAGCTTTTCGAGGACGATCCGGACGCGATGATCGTGGTCGCCGGCGACTGCAACGCCGGCGAGACCGAGATGCCGTTGCGCATCCTGCTGGGGGAGGCGGCGGATACCGGCAACGACGCGCTGGCCGCGCGCAGCCTCGTATCGGTCGAAAGGGGCACTCCTTCCGAACGCCGCTTCTCGGTCCGCCATGCCGGCCGCGCCGTAATGCTCGACCATCTTCTGGTGTCGCGCCGCCTCTTCACCAGCCTTCGATCCGTGGCCATCCACAACGAGGAACTCGCCGACGAGGTGTTCGCAGCGGCAGAGGGGACGGCGCGCGAAGGCTCGTTCCACGCCCCGTTGGTCGCGGCGTTCGCGATCGACGTGCGCCGAGACGGCCCGCCGTTCACCGCAGATTAATCCGGCCAGCCGCATAAAGCAGCATTGCCGCCTACAGGATGTGCGCGGCGGAGCCTTAGACGGGACAAGATGCTCGGTCCGATCGGCAAGACGCATGGAATAGACCCCAAGCGCCGGCAAGACATCAAGATCATCTACGGCGAGCCGCAACCCGGCCTCGCGAACCTTCTGCGCGCCTGCCTGAAGCGCGAGGGATTCACCGACATCGTCGGCTTCACGACGTTCTCGCCGCTCCTGAAGGCGCTGCGCGAGTTCAACCCGGACATCCTGATCGTCGATTCAGCCATGCCCGGAGGCGACACGCTCGAACTGATCCGCGACATCCGCGAAGGCCGCCTCGGGCACAACCCGTTCCTGCCGACGATCATGACCGCCTGGAACCCGTCCCTCGCATTCACGGCGGCCGTGTCGGACAGCGGCTGCGACGACCTGCTCGTAAAGCCGATCTCGCCGGACCAGATCCTCGAGCGGATCAGCGTCCTCGTCTATCAGCGCAAGCCGTTCATCGTGACGGGAGACTATATCGGGCCGGAACGCCATCCCGACGACGAGCCCGGCGCACGGCGCGTCGCCGTTCCCAACACGCTGAAGGCGAAGGTCGAAGGCCGGCCGGCGCGGTCGGCGGCGATGGACGACGCCTTCGACGGGGCATTGCGCACGGTCAACGAGCAGCGGCTGCGCAGCCAGGGAGACTCCATCATGCGGCTCGTCCGCGAGATTCTCCCCTCCTATACGAGCGGCCGGGCGACGCCGGCGACGGAACGGGCGATGGAACGCCTGCTGGCACGCGCCGACGACGCGCACGACCGCCTGGCCGGCACTGCCTATGCGCCGATCGGCGATCTGTGCGTCACGCTGCGTGAAGTGGCGCGCGCCATCCTGCGCGCCCACCCCGATCCAGCGCGCAAGGACCTCGACATCCTGCCGCGCCTGGCAGAGGCGATCGTGGTCGGCTTCAGCGATGCCCGCGAGGCAGAGGCGATCGGCGGTCAGATCGCCACGTCTGTCGGCAGCTACCTCGGCGGCCGAAGCGCTCAGGCGCGCTGAGCCGTCGCCATCCGCATGCCGCGGTCGCGTGCATGGGGCGCCGCGAAGTCGATCTCCGGCCCCTTCGGCACGATTCCCGTCGGATTTATCGTCTTATGGCTGGCGTAATAGTGCGTCTTGATGTGGTGCATGTTCACCGTGGCGGCGACGCCGGGGACGGCATACAGATCCCGCAGGTAGCCCCATAGGTTCGGGTAATCGGCGATCCGCCGCCTGTTGCACTTGAAGTGGCCGTAGTAGACGGCGTCGAAGCGCACCAGTGTCGTGAACAGCCGCCAGTCCGCTTCGGTGATGGCGTCACCCGTCAGGTAGCGCCGGGTCGACAGGCGCTTCTCCAGTCCGTCCAGCGTATCGAACAGCGCATCGAACGCCGCCTCGTAGGGTGCCTGTTCCGTGGCGAAGCCCGCCTTGTACACGCCGTTGTTCACGGTGTCGTAGATCTCGGCGTTGAGCGCGTCGATCTCGCCGCGCAGCGCTGCGGGGTAGAAGTCCAGCGAGGCGTCACCCCAGGCGTCGAACGCACTGTTGAACATGCGGATGATCTCGGCGGATTCGTTGTTCACGATCGTGCCGGTCCGCTTGTCCCAGAGCACGGGAACGGTCACCCGCCCCGTATAGTCAGGCTTGGCCGCCGTATAGACCTCGTGCAGCCGTTTCGCGCCGTGCATCTCGTCCGCGATCGCGCCGGGCGCCGGGCCGAAGGTCCAGCCGTCGGCGCCCATGAACGGCTCGACAACCGAGAGCGAGATCACGTCGTCGAGCTTCTTCAGGGCTCGGAAGATCAGCGTCCGGTGCGCCCATGGGCAGGCCAGCGAGACGTAGAGGTGGTAGCGGCCCGGCTCGGCCGCGAAGCCGGACGAGCCGTCGGCCGTGACGGTGTCGCGGAAGCTGCTGTCCTGCCGCTTGAACGCACCGCCGGTCTTTGACGTATCGTACCACTGGTCGTGCCAGGTCCCGTCGATCAGCAGACCCATCGTTCGCTCTCCTCGCTCGTCTCGGGTGACAATGCGGTGGAGCCGGCCGACCTTCCCCGCAGGCGTGTGCCCAACGCCGGGCAAGGACGGTCGGCGGACGCCTGCTCGGGGCTCAGGCCGCCAGCTTCGCGGCGATCTGCGCCACGTGCTTGCCCTGGGCGCGTGCCAGGGTGAGCTCGTTCTCGGTCGGCTGGCGGCTGCCGTCGGCGCCCGCCAGAGTCGTGGCGCCGTAGGGGGTGCCGCCGCTGATCTCGTCCATCTTGGTCAGGCCCGGCTCACTGTAGGGCAGGCCGACGATGACCATGCCGTGGTGCAGCAGCGTCGTGTGAAAGGACGTGATCGTCGTCTCCTGGCCGCCGTGCTGGCTGGCGGTGGAGGCGAACACGCTGCCGACCTTGCCGATCAGCGCGCCCTTGGCCCATAGGCCGCCGGTCTGGTCGAGGAAATTGCGCATCTGCGAGGCCATGTTGCCGAAGCGCGTCGGCGTGCCGAAGATGATCGCGTCGTACTGCGGCAGCTCGTCGACGGTCGCGATCGGCGCCGTCTGGTCGAGCTTGACGCCCGCCTTCTCGGCGACCTCGCGCGGCATGAGCTCGGGCACGCGCTTCACGGTCACCTCGATGCCCGCCACGCTTTCGGCGCCCTCGGCGACCGCGCTCGCCATCGTCTCCACATGGCCGTAGCTGCTGTAGTACAGGACCAGGACCTTCGCCATCGTAGCCTCCTATCGTCGAACACGTTGCGGCGTCGTCGCCGCTCGCTGCAGAAGGTGGATCCGCGTCGGACCGTATGAAACCGATGACGATCGCATGATATTCTTTCCATAACGGAAGTAATGGATGGCGGAGCCATGGATCGTCTGGCGGCGATGGCGGTGTTTCGGCGGGTGGTCGAGCAGGACGGGTTCGCTGCCGCGGCGCGCGACCTGCGCCTATCGGGCGCGGCTGTGAGCAAGCATGTCGGCCGCCTGGAGGAGGCTCTGGGCGTCAGGCTGCTCAACCGCACAACACGGCGGCTCAGCCTGACCGAGGCCGGCCGCACCTATTTCGAGCGCTGCGTGCGGATCCTCGACGACATCGCGGAGGCCGAGCAGCTCGTCACCAGCGATGCCGCCTCGCCGCGCGGGCAGCTGCGGGTGAATGCGCCGATGTCCTTCGGCTTGCGTCATCTCGGGCCGGTGCTGCCGGCGTTTCTCGCGCGCTATCCCGACATCACCGTCGACCTCGCGCTCAACGACCGCATGGTCGACCTGTTCGACGAGGGCTGGGACGTCGCCGTTCGCATCGCCGACCTTCCGGATTCCAGCCTGATCGCGCGACGGGTCGGCACGATGCGCGCCGTCCTCGCCGCCTCGCCGGACTATCTGGCGCGTCGCGGCGAGCCCGCCACGCCGGCCGACCTCGCCGCGCACGACTGCCTGATCTACGCCCTGACCACGCGCGGCCAGGGATGGAATTTCACCGGCCCGGGCGGGCAGCAGGCGAGTGTCCAGGTGAAGGGGCCGCTCCGCGCGAACAATGGCGACGTGCTCGCCGCCGCCGCGGAGGCCGGCCTCGGCATCGTCCTCATGCCGACCTTCATCGTCTGCGACCAGCTCCGCGCGGGCAGCCTGCGCGCCCTGATGCCGGATTGGACACCGCCCACCACCGGCATCCACTGCGTCTATCCGCACGGTCGCCACCTTTCCGGCAAGGTGCGCGCCTTCTTCGAGTTCCTGACGGCCCGTTTCGGCACGGGCACGCCACCCTGGGAGGAGGGGCTGTGAAGCTGCAGCTCCCTGCGCGCGTGCCCGCGTCCGGGATGCGGCTCAGGCGCCGCCCTTCGCCGTGTCGAAGATCAGCTTCAGGAGTTCTTCCCCTGGGACCCCCTTCGCCTTCATGTCCGCGACCCACTTATCCCAGATGGGCTGGGCAGCGTTCTGGCGGAAAGCTGTCACCTGCTCGTCGGAATAGCGGATCGATTCGAGCCCCATCTTCTCCAGCAGGGCGAGGTTCGTCACGTCCACTTCCTTGTAGGCGTTCTTCAGCAAGGCGTAGCCGGCGGGATAGGCGGCTTCCAGGATCTGGCGGTATTCGGCGGGCAGCGCGTTCAGGGCGCTGATGCTCACCACGGTGGGACAGTTGCTGCTGCCCGGCGCCATGTTCACCGTGTACCACTTCGAGATCTCATGCAGCCGCATGGCGATGTGGTTGTAGGTGAAGGGTAGCGAGGCGGCGTTCACCATGCCGCGCTCCAGCGAGGTGTAGACCTCCGGCGCCGGCACCGAGGTGGGTACAGCGCCAAGGACGCGCATGGCCTCGCCGATGCCGCCGATCGCCCGCACCCGCTTGCCCTTCCAGTCCTCCAGGGTCTTCGGCGGCGTGCCGACGCCGATGAATTCAGACTGGGGGAGGAGGTTCGAGAAGACGGCGACCGCATTCCACCGCTTCATCTCGTCGACCACGGCGGGGTGCTTGTAGTAGGTCTCGTGGACCCTCTGCTGCACGTCCAGGTCGGCGAAGGGCAGGAACGGCAGGTCGAGGCCCGTCATCGCGGGGTTCTTGCCCGGATGATAGGCCGTGCAGATCATCGCGATCTCGACGGAGCCGATCTTAATGCTGTCGAGGTTCTCCTTCGAGGGCGACACCGCCTCCCCATAGTGCAGCTTCATCGTGAAGTTGCCGCCGGTCTTCTCCTCGACCGTCTTCGCGAAGTAGTCCGCCGCCGCCGTCGCCGCCCGCGGCGGTCCCCACAGCGAGAAGTTCCACACGACCTTCTCGGCCGCCTGCGCCGGCGCGCCGAGGCCGGCCAAAGCCATCGCCGCCCCCACCAGGGCGGCGTGCCAGTTCGTTCCACTCATTGTAGCGATCTCCCGGTGTTTTCTCGTTATCGACCTTGCGATGCTAGCAGAGCCTCCGCGCTCACGCTCGCGGTCTCAACCGTCGCGGCGGTCACCGGCAGGATCAAAGGCGAGTTCGGGATTATCCACTACCAGGCGTCGGAGATCGTCCGGCGTTCCGTCCCACCAGCGGGTGGCCTCGATGCGGGCGATCGTGTCGGGATCGAACCGCAGGCGGGCCACCTTGGCGGGAACGCCGGTGACGATGGCATAGTCGGGAACGTCGCGGGTCACGACTGCACCGGCTCCGATCACCGCACCCCGGCCGATGCTGCGGACCGACGCCAGGATGACGGCGTTGTGGCCGATCCAGACGTCGTCGGACACCGTGCAGCGGGTGCGTGGGACCGTTTCGCGGTCCACCACGCCGAGATGCGGCATGTAGAAATACGGAGTCAGGCCGAGAAAGCCGACACCGTGATTGGCGTTCAGGATGACCGCATTCGGGGCGATGGAGCAGTAGCGTCCGATGACGGTGCCTGCGGGAATCCGCATCGGGTCGAAGCAGCCGTAGGAGTACAGCCCGACCTCGATCCCGTAGCGCGCGGCGAAGTGTCGGCGCAGCGCGAGGCTGTCCATTTCGCGGCGGCGCAGCAGGCGGAGCCGCACCTTTTCGACGAGACGCGACAGCATGGGCCGTCAGCCGCCCGACGCGAACGCGCTCAGCCCGTGGCGCCGCTGTTGGCCTGACTGGTTCGGGTGTGGCTGCGGCGGGCGACGAAGGCCTGTGCCGCCGCCTGGGGTTCGCCGGTGCCGAAGGCTTCGCGCTGGATGACGACGGCGGCCTCGATCGCCGCGTCGTAGGCCGGCTGGGTGAGTTCGCGCAGCCAGGCGCGGCTCAGCCGCATGGCGGTCGGCGGCTTGGCGCCCAGTTCGCGCGCCCGCTCGATCGCGCGCGGCAGGACCTGTTCCGGCGGTACGATCTCGTTGATCAGTCCGTAGCTCAGCGCTTCGTCGGCGCCGACGAAGCGGCAGGACAGCGCCATCTCGGCCGTGCGTGCCAGCCCGATCACCTCGCGCATGATCATCGAGCCGACGATGCTCGGAATGCCGGCGTTCACCTCGGGCTGCGACATGCGCACGCCGGGATGGGCGATCCGCAGATCGCTGTGCAGCGAGATCTGGAAGCCAGCGCCCGCCGCGACGCCGTTCAGCGCCACGACGACCGGCTTCGTCATGTCGCGCACCGCGCCATAGAAGAGCTTCAGCTTCCTGAACCAGTCCCCGACATTGTCGGCGGTCAGGGTCAGCGCCATGTCGAGATCCTGGCCGGCCGAGAAGGCGCGGTTTCCGGCGGCCGTGATGACGACGGCGCGGACGCCGGCATCGGCGTCGAGCGCCTGCATGGTGTCGATGAAGCGGGCCCGGAGTTCCTCGTCGACCGCGTTCAGCACCTCCGGGCGGTTGAACATGACGATCGCCACTTCGGCGTCGCGGCTGATCTCGATGACGGCCATGGTCTCTTCCGGCGGAGGTTGGAGGGCAGGGGGCTCGGCGCCTACCAGGGGATGGGCGACCCGTCGAAGTTGCGGAAGGCGCCGCTGTCGGCGACGTCGAACCCGGCGACGACCTTGCGCATGCCCGCCGCGCTCTCCTCCGGCGTCACGGGTGCGGAGGGACCGCCCATGTCGGTGCGCACATGGCCCGGGTGCAGCAGGATAATGGAAATCCCGCGGTCCTTCAGGTCGACCGACAGGCTCTTCGCCGCCATGTTCAACGCGGCCTTGCTGGAGTTGTAGCCGTAGCGGCCGCCCATCGTGTTGAGTTCGATGCTGCCGAGCCGGCTGGTGACGAAGGCCATCTTCTTCTGTTCGCTGGCGGCGACGTGATCGGCGAAGGCCTCGGCCAGCTTGATGGGCGCCACGGTGTTGATCCGCAGCGTCTGCATCCAGACCTCGCTGTCGATGCTGCCGAGCGTACCCGCTTCGCGGCCGGCGACGCCGGCATTGTTGAAGAGGACGTCGATCGCCTCGTGGCGCATTTCGCGGGCCAGCGACGCCACGGCTGCGTCGTCGGTGACTTCCAGTCCCAGGGTATGCACGTCGCCGTCGATCGCATTGAGCGCCGAGGCGCCCGCCGGGTCGCGGCAGGTGGCGATGACCTTCCAACCGTCCGCCGCATACTGTTTTGCCAGGTGCAGGCCGATTCCGCGGTTGGCGCCGGTAAGGAGGACTGTGGGCAAGGCGGGCTCCTGGGCTGGGCGTTTCCAGTTGCCACTATAAGCGTTTCGTCCGGCGCGGTCTTCCCCGGGTGAGACCCGGGTTGTGGCAGGACGGTCGGTACGTGGTCGTTGCAGCCGCGGACCTTGTTCGAGAAGCCAGCGTGAATTAGAACATAAAGGGAACATTGAACCGTCTGATCCGGCCATGCCACTCAAGAAACGCCCCTCCCGCCGCATCCTGTCCGTCTGGCTGCCTCTGCTGGAGATCGACCGGCTGCGGCAGGGCGCCGGAAAGGACGACGGCCGTCCGATCGTGCTGACGATGCCGGTCAACGGCCGTCCCGTGATCTCCGCGGCGGACACGGTGGCAGCGGCCGGCGGCGTGGTGCCCGGCATGCCGCTCGGCGATGCGCGCGCCCTGCTGCCCGAACTGCGGGCGGTCGATGCCGATCCGGCGGGGACCGCACGCGACCTGGAGCGTCTCGCCGACTGGTGCGGGCGCTACAGTCCCATCGTCGCGCTCGATGGTGCCGACGGCCTGCTGATCGACACCAGCGGCTGCGATCATCTGTTCGGCGGAGAGGCCGGGCTTTGTCGCGATCTTACCGGTCGTATCGCGGAATTCGGCCTTACCGTGCGCGCCGCTCTCGCCGACACGCCGGGCGCGGCCTGGGCGGTGGCGCGCTACGGCGCGGGAATGGCGCACGGGGAGGCGACGGTGGTGGCACCGGGAACGGCGCGGACGGCGCTGGAGCCGCTGCCGGTTTCCGCTCTGCGTCTCATGCAGCCTGTGGTCGAAGCGTTGACGCAGATCGGGCTGCGGCGGATCGGCGACCTTCTGCCGCTGCCGCGCGCGCCGCTGGCCCGGCGGTTCGGCGCGGACGTCGGACGGCGGCTCGACCTCGCCCTGGGCATTGCCTTCGAGCCGGTATCGCCCCGCTTGCCGGTGCCGCCCTGGCGCCTGCGCATGGCTTTTCCGGAACCCCTGGTCCGACCCGAGGACGCGGCGGCAGTGGCCCGGCGCCTCGTTCGGGCGCTGTGCGAGCGGCTTGAGCGCGAGCGACTCGGTGTGCGCGACCTGACGCTCGCCTTCTACCGGGCGGACGGCGGCGTCGTGCGCGCCACGCTCGGCACCGGACGGCCGTCGCGCGATCCCGGCCACCTGCTCGGCCTGCTGCGCGAGCCGCTGGCAGGGCTGGATCTCGGCTCGGTGCCCGGCCACGGCGCCGAGGCGGCTGTCCTGTCCGCCTCCAGGGTCGAGCCACTCTCGGCGCGTCAACTCGGCCTCACTGCGGAAACCACGGATTCCGGCGCGGAAGCCATGGCGGAACTGGTCGACCGGCTGACGCACCGGCTCGGACCGCAGTCCGTGGTGCGTCCCGTCCTGCGCGAGAGCCACGTGCCGGAGCGGGCCGTCGCCAACCTTCCGCCGCTGGCACGCGTGGCCGCGCCTCCGGTGGAGCGGCCAGCGGCGCGCTTGGCTGAATGGCCGCGTTTCCGGGGGCTGCCCGCACGGCCGCTGCGTCTGCTGCCGCGGCCCGAGCCGATCGAGGCGATGTCCCTGCTGCCCGATTCGCCGCCGGCGATGTTCTATTGGCGCCGCCTCCCGCACCGGGTGCGCCATGCCGACGGGCCGGAGCGGATCGCGGCCGAATGGTGGTGCGACGATTCCGTCACGGAGGCAGAAGCGGTGCGCGACTATTATCGCCTTGAGGTGGAGGGGGGACGCCGCTTCTGGGTCTTCCGCCGGGGCCTGTACCGACCAGAGGCCGCTGCGATACCCGTCTGGTACCTGCATGGCCTGTTCGCCTGAGGGCGATCTCCCGGCCCTATCGTGCTAAATCCTTCCGCTGACACGACATCCCAGCCGAGAATGCGAGGCCCGTCCATGATCTCAATCGCCACCGCGCTGCACGCTCTCGCCGCCGTTGTCTGGGTCGGCGGGATGTTCTTCGCCTACATGGCGATGCGTCCGGCGGTCGGGCCGTTGGCGCCGGCCGAGCGGCTGGCGCTGTGGCGCCGCACCTTCGACCGCTTCTTCCTCTGGGTCTGGGCGTCGATCGCCGTGCTGCTCGTCACGGGCTACTGGATCGTCTTCGGCGAACTCGGCGGTTTCGGCGGGGCCGGCGCGCACATCCACATCATGCAGGCGGTCGGCCTGCTGATGATCGCGCTGTTCCTGCACCTCTGGTTCGCGCCCTTCGGCCGCCTGCGCAAGGCGCTCGCCGCATCCGATCTCAAGACCGCCGCCGCGCAGATCGATCAGATCCGCATGATCGTCGGCATCAACCTCGTCCTCGGCCTCGTCACCGTCGCCATCGGCGCGTCCGGCCGTTACTGGGGCTGAGCGATCACTCCAGGGACCGATCGGCGCGCCCCGCATGCACGCGACGGGCACGGTCAGTCCTCGGTCGGTTCCCCGGGGGCATCCAGGATGAGCGGTTCCTGCCCGGTCAGCAGCGGCGTATGGCTTGCGCCGAGCGTGGTGTGGTGGATCGTGCCCGCGCGGACGCGCCGGTCAGCGATATCGACCACCGCAAGAAGACCGGCCCGCGACATCCCCGCACGGATCGCGCGCGCCCGCGGTCCGGCGTCTTCGAGCAGTTGCTGGGCCAGGAAGGTCCCCATGCTGTAGAAGATCGGCGCGCCACGGTGGATCTCAAAACCGTATACGCCATGCGGGTGATGGCCGTGGATCATACCGGCGCCGCTCTCGATCAAGGCGTGGGCCAATGGACGCTGGTAATCGGCCAGCACGCCGCCCGAGCCGTAGCCCCAATGCACGCTGGCGATGAGAAAATCGCATGCGCTCGCGATCCGACGCACGCGGGCGCACAGTGCGGCCATTTCGGCCTGGCCGATCGTCGTCGCGATGTGCAGGGCTGCCGGATCACCAGGCTCCTCCATGGCGTGTAGCTGGTCGATCGCGTAATGCACGGCGACAGGCAGATGTGCGGTGCCCGGCCGGAATGCCCGCGCCGCGCTGCCCGGCGGGTTCAGGCATGAGAAGGCGAGGAGGCCGATCCGCTGCCCTCCCACGTTGCGCACCAACCCGCGCCAAGCCATTTCCTCATCGTCGCCGGCGCCCACCGGGTCCATCCCGGCGGCGCACACTGCGTGCATCGTCTCGTCGAGACCCGACCAACCAAAGTCGACCGCGTGGTTATTGGCGACCGACAGAACGTGAAAACCCATCTGCGCGACGTCCGCCGCGACCGCGGGATCGGCGCGCCGCACGACATGCTTGTCGAGCGGAGCGGTATGCTTGGTCAGGGCCATGTCGAGACTGCCGATCGCCAGATCGGCGGATTTCAGGATGCCGATGGCGGCGGTTGCGTCGGGGTCGGTCGCAGCGCCCGTCCGCATCGGAACGACGTCACCTGCGAGGGCGATCCGAATCATGGCTTGGCTCCGGCTGGGTACGCCGTCTTGTCATTCACGGAAGACCGCACGCCTCAATTTCGCGGCATCGAGCACGGTGATGATGCCGGCGGCATGGACGAGCACGCCGGCCGCCTTGAGCCGGTTGAGCGTCGTCGTCACCCATTGGCGGGTCGCCCCTACCATCTGCGCCAGCTCCGAGTGCGATAGCGGATAGTCGATGCGGATGCCCTCCGCGGTTCCGACGCCGTAGAGCTCCGTGAGCTGCAACACGAGTTGCAGCATGCGCTCGCTGATGGACCGGGTGCCGGGAATCTGGGCAAGGGTCGAATAGCAACGTCCCTTGAAGGACAGCGCCTCGATGATGCTCAGCGCGAGGGCGGGTATGTCGACGGCGAACTGCTTCAGCGTCGGGCCGTGCAGCACGAGGACGCCGGTCGGCATCACCGCCGTTCCCGACCACATATGCGCGCCACCGCCGAAAATGTCGGGTCCACCGACGAAATTGCCCGCGTTCCAATAGGCAAGGGTGATCTCCCGGCCTGACGGCGAGGTGTAATAGACTTGGACGCGGCCGCTCTCGATGAGGAATATGCCATCGTGATTTTCGCCCTGGGCGAAGATCGGGGTGCCGACAGGATAGTGGCGGCGGCGCGAACGGCTGATGATCGCCTCGCGCTGCGACGGGGAGAGCACCGACAGCAGGTCAGGCTGGCGCAGGGCCAAGCTCCGGCTCTCCGTCAGGAGCAGCCCCGAGGCCCGCTCGGCGCGAACATCCGGCTCCGGCGTGAAGGCGATCGCGCTGTCCAACGGTTCCGTCCGCCCTCGATGAACTCGACATCAGATCAGCAAGAAGCATGCCGTCCGCGCGAGGCCCAGGTTGCGCCTGGACGCGGCAATTAATTGACATCCGGGGTCTTCGGGAAACCGCGAAAATGCGCGCAGCCCCCGTTCGCAGACCGGCGTCTACTCCGCACTGTCATGGCTGGTGCAGCGGCCCGTGAAGCGGCAAGCCCTGAAGGGAAAAAGATGATCGACATCTCCGCCCGCGAGTATGTCCTCGCGCCCCGGCTCGTGCTCACACCGGAGGGGCCGCAGAACGACGCGGTGATCGTCGTACGCGAGGGGAAGGTGTCCGCGGTAGTGCCGCGCGCGGAACTGGACGGGGCGGAACCGTCGGTTCGGGCCATGCCGGTGATCGACCTGCCCGACATGGCCGTCATCCCCGGTTTCGTCGACGCGCATGCCCATGCGGGGCAGACCTTCGGAAAGGCCCTGATCTGCGGCGAGCCGATGCAGATCTGGCGGCGACTGTGGATCCCGCTGGAGAACGCCCTTACCCCCGAGCGCAGCTATGTCTCCGCCAAATGGATATTCCTGGAGGCGCTGCGCGGCGGCTTCACCACGCTGGTGAACTTCAATCGCAACGATCCGGCCTGCAACGAGGCGGTGCATCACGCGGCGCGTGACACCGGCATACGCCTCGTATCCGGTGTCGCCGCATCCACGACCTCGCCCGGTGCCGATGCCGTGATCGGCTGGATCGAAGAACACCGGCGCCAGTGCGAGGCGGTGGCAATGATCTACCCCTCACTGTGCTTCGGCTTCTACGGCGACGATCTTTCAGGGCTGTCGCTGGAGGACCTTAGCCGGGTCGGTCGATACTGCCGTGACGAGGGCATTCTGCTGCAGATGCATTCGAACGAGCACTTCCCGGATGTGCACGACTGCATTACCCGATTCGGGAAGAGACCGATCGAACTGTGGAACGAACTCGGCATCCTCAACGAATGTACATTGCTTCATCATGCGGCGCTGGTCTCCGCCCGCGAGGTGGCGCTCGTCGCCGAAAATGGAGCCGCCATCAGCTACAATCCGGTGGCCAGTCAGTGGAAAGGGAACGCAGTGGCGCCCGCATTGCAGTATCTGCAGCAGGGCGCCCGTGTCGGCCTCGGCACCGACAACACCCGCATGGACGCCTTCCGCAATCTTGACGCCGCCGAGAACTGCCAGCGTCTCGCCTTCGGCATGCCGGTGCTCGATTTCTCGTGCGGCGAGGGCTGGTCCTGGGTCGATGCCGGCACCCGTGGCAGCGCGGATGCTGCCGGCCTGGGCAAGGTGACCGGCGAAATCCGGCCCGGCCTCGCCGCGGACCTGCTCGTGCTGCGCATGAACGTTCCGGAAGTGGTGCCGTCCTGGGATTTCGAGTGGGAGCTCGTGCGTTTCTACAACCGCGATCAGATCGAAGCCGTCGTCGTCGAAGGCCGATTGGTCATGGAGCGGGGGCGTTCGTCGCTCTTCGATTCAAGCGCATTCGTAGGTACGTACGAAAAGCTCGCCCGTGACATGATGCGCGAAGCCGATCCGACCCGGGCGCACGCGACATCATCCACGCTGAGACCGCCTCGGTGATCGCAGAAGATCACGACGGGTCCAGTCGCGCGGTTCCGTCGAGCCTCCAGTACGAGAAGCACATGCGCTGCTCCGGCATGACCGCGGGCGGAGCGACGTCGGTCCAACGGTATGCGGTCGCTCCGATCACGGCATCGGCAGTCTTTCCGTCCGTCGACAGCGGCAGGCCGATCCGCTCCCCCATGCCCCGTCGCCCCGCGAAGCCGTAGACCTCGCCGCTCGCGTGGAGGATGGCGGGCCCCCTCATGACGCGACGCGTGCGGAGGATGTGCCGTTCGCGTTCGGCACCTTCGAAGAGTTCGTCTTGATAGCGGCCCGTAATCTCGCGGGCATAGGCGCCGCGAATTTCTTCGCCGGCGAGACGATAGCGGAGCCTCTCGGTGTCCGCGTCGTAGTCGCAGAGGAAGATGATCGACAGGACTGTCGGTATCCGCACGGGATCGATCGCTTGCCGCGCCGGCATGTCGCGCGCACCGCGTATGTCGTTCCAATGAAGATAGAGGGAACGGAGCCGTAGATCGGTGATCTGTGCGGCTAGGAGCGGCTCGTTCAGGCAGAGCATAGGGCGCTGTGGCCATTGATGAACGGAGTGTCGACCATGGGTGCGGACCATTGAATGGTTGCTTAACGGAACGCAATGACAAGCGCGACGTTCTGCCGCAAGGTGCCGCGCGTCGCGGTACCTCTCTGCGTGGAGGAACCGGCATGAAGAGCAAGGCATCGGCTGTCTGGCGCGGCGGCCTGAAAGACGGGGGCGGGCGGTTTTCCAGTGGCAGCGGTGCGCTGGCGGATCTCGCCTACTCGTTCAAGACGCGGTTCGAAGGCGAAGCCGGCACGAATCCCGAGGAACTCATCGCCGCGGCGCATGCCGGCTGCTTTTCGATGGCGCTGTCCAAGATCCTGGCGGATTCCGGGATGGTTCCCGAGCAGATCGAAACCCAGGCGACGGTTACGCTGGAGCAGAAGGACGGCGGCTTCGCCATCACGCGCTCGCACCTCGACGTGCGCGTCAGGTCTCCCGGCGCGACGGATGCGGCCTTCCAGGATGCGGCAGGCAAAGCCAAGGCAGGGTGCCCCGTCTCCAAAGTCCTGAACGCCGAGATCACGATGAACGCGACGCTCATCGACTGACCAACCGCTGAAGCCGTCCCTTCAGGACCGGCTGCGTGTCGACGGCAGGTAACCAGTCCAACGAGACCAGTCCCGGTTCTTTCGGCTTAAGGGTGCACAGGCGCTTTCCCTTGTCGGGGTGACCTGCAAGACTGGCTGCGCGCGCGACCGGGTTGCCGCAACCATCACCGGTAGCGCGAGTGCTCCGCCGCCTGCCTCGTGCAGGCGGCGGGCACGCGCCCAACCCTCACCGTGCGCGTTCCGCCTTGTCGACACCTGCCGCGCCGCCGACGTAGAAGCCATCGCCGGAACCCTGGCAGGCGCAGAGGGTAAGCAGGCAGATCAGCGCAAGTCCTGCTCGCGTCATGTCGATTCCCTCGCGGGTCGTGAGTGGGATCGTTCAAGTGTACGCGGCCGCAACGGATCCGTTCCCCGGCCGCTACCCACCGGGTCGGCGAGGCGGGGCCCCGTCGCCAGCATCCGGTAGGCCGGCGAACCGGTTGCTAAGCACGATTTTCGGCCATAAGAAGCGTTTGATTGCCCGCCGGCCCATCCAAGGAGACGACCTCATGTCCGACAGCAAGCCGCGTGGCGTCTACGTCGCCGCGCTGACGCCGGTCAAGCCGGACCTCGCACCCGATACAGCCGCCTTCGTCGCCCACTGCCGTTGGCTGCTCGACCAGGGCGCCGACGGGCTCGCGGTCCTCGGCACGACCGGTGAGGCGAACTCGTTCAGCGTCTCCGAACGTCTGGCGCTGCTGGATGCGCTGGCTGATGGTGGGATTCCGGGCAACACGCTGTTGCCGGGCACCGGCAACTGCGCCATCCCCGACACCGTCGCCCTCACGCGCAAGGCGCTGGAGGTCGGTTCCGCCGGCGTGGTGATGCTGCCGCCCTTCTATTACAAGAACGTCAGCGACGACGGCCTCTACGCGGCCTACGACCAGGTCATCCAGCGCGTCGGCGACAGCCGCCTGAAGGTCTATTTCTATCACTTTCCCCAGATGTCGAACGTGCCGATCAGCCACGACCTGATCGAGCGCCTGCTGAAGGCCTATCCGGACACCATCGCCGGCATCAAGGACAGTTCCGGCAATCTCGACAACATGCTGGAGATGTGCCGCCGCTTCCCTGGCTTCGGCGTCTTCGCCGGCTCGGAGCAGTTCCTGCTTCCGGTGCTGCGAGCAGGCGGTGCCGGATGCATCTCCGCGACGGCAAACGTGACGATCGCGGGTTGTGTCGACGTCTATCGCAACGCGCAGGCCGCGGACGTCGATGCACGGCAGGAGGCGCTGACGGGCCAGCGGCTGGCGATCCAGTCCAAGACGCTCATCCCGGCGCTCAAGCGCATCATGGCGCGTGCCACGGGCGATGCCGCCTGGAATGGCGTGCGGCCGCCGAACGTGCCCTTGTCGGAAGCCGACACAGCCGCCCTGTTCGCCGCACTGGACGGTACCGGCTTCAAGATGGCGGCATAACGCGGTGAGCGAATTCGCCGCGATGTTTCGACGTCGGTCGAAGCATTGCGGCGAAGCCTCGCGGTATGTCTGGCGGCGCCCCATGACGGAGTTGCAGCCATGAACACGCGCCTGTCGTATTCCGCCCGCAGGCTGCCTTCGGAGGCTGCCGGACGATGATCGCAGTCATCTTCGAAGTCTGGCCGGCAGAGGGGCGGAGGGAAGCCTATCTCTCTCTCGCGGCAGCGTTGCGGGCCGACCTGGAGCGGATGGACGGCTTCATTTCGGTGGAGCGATTCGAAAGCCTGACCGAGCCCGGAAAACTGCTCTCGCTATCGTTCTGGCGCGACGAGGAAGCGGTGCGAGCCTGGCGCAATCGGTCCGACCACCGAGCGACGCAGGCGAAGGGGCGCGCAGGCGTCTTCCGCGATTACCGGCTGCGTGTCGCCGCCGTCATCCGAGACTACGGCATGAGCGAGCGGGAGCAGGCACCGAACGATAGCGCAGCGTTCCATTCCTAGGCGCGTGCGTCACGTCCGTATTCGGTCGATCTTGTCGAGCAGCTGGTACCACCGCCCGACATAGGGCAGGAACCAGGGCCGGCCAGTGTAGAGCGGACGGGTAGGGAAGGGTTGTCCGTCGAATGCGCTCGGCCGGTTGCCACCGACGATTTTCAGCGCGGTCTGGTGGCCGAGCCACGTCATGGTGGCGACGCCGCTGCCGTTGCAGCCCATCGCGTAATGCACGCCCTCGTGCGTGCCGAAGTGCGGCATGCCGTCGAAAGTGAAGGCGATGTTCCCGGTCCAGCCGTGGGTGATCCTGACCCCGTCCAGGTGCGGAAAGACGTCCAGCATCATGCCGTAGAGCATTTGCGCCACCTCTTCCGCGGGGGCGCCCGAGAAGCTTCCGCGGCCGCCGAACAGCAATCGTCGCCGGTCGGGCGTGAGGCGGAAATAGTTGAGCAGACGCTTGCTGTCGGACAGCGTACGGCCCTGCGGGCTCAGTGCGTGCGCCACGTCTTCCGGCAGTTCCTCCGTGACGATGATGTAGCTGTTGATCGGCACCACCCGACGCTGCAGCCACGGCGTCGCCTTGCCGGTGTAGCCGTTCGTCGTCGCCACCACGTGTCGCGCCCGGAGCGGGCCGGCCGAGGTGTTCACGAGGAAGGAGTCGCCCCGGCGCTCGATCGCCTCGACATTGGTGTTGGCGCACAGACGCGCCCCGTGGCGTCGCGCCGTGTCGAGCAGGCCGCGATGGTAGAGTGCAGGATGCAGTTGTGCCGCCCGGTCGATCGCGATTCCGCCGAAGAAGCGGTCCGAGCCGATCACCTCGCGCTGCCGGTCGCGCGGGATCAGGGCCGCCTGCAGGCCGTGCCGGTTGTACAGGTCCGCCTTGGCGCGGAACGTGTCGTAGTGCCGCCGCGTTGCCGCGCCGACGAAGCGTCCCGTCTCGCGCCAATGGCAGTCGATGTTCTCGCGCTCGATGATCCCGGCGATATGCGCCAGGGAATCGACCGACTCGGCGAAGATGTCGTCCGCTGTCACGCCGCCCTGTGCGTTGCCGGCACCTTTCCCGAGATTGACGCCGCCGCTGACATGGCCGCCGTTGCGGGTGCTGGCACCCTGACCGAAGAGTCCGGCTTCCAGCACCGTGACGTCGACACCGTGCCGTGCCAGTTCGAGCGCCGACGACAGGCCGCCATAGCCGCTGCCGATGACGGCCACCTCGGTCTCGGCGGGCAGGGGGGCCGATCCCTCGTCGGTCGGCGCGGCGGCCTCCCACCAGTAGGGGGCGGCCTTGAACTCCGTCGCGAAGATCCGCTCGCCGCTCGCCATAGTCCCCTCCCGTGGCCTGACAGGGTCCGATAGTAGCGGCCGACCGCCGCGTCGCAATGCAGTCCCACGCTACGGGTTCTGGCCGCCAGCCTCTAATGCCTTGCGCAGCGCCGCCGCAAATCCTGCGAGCCAGTTCGGGTCCCACAAATCCGCGCGGGTGGCCATTTGCCGGTCGTATCCGGGGAAGGTCCATGGCGGACGCGGGGCTCGGAGTTCTGCCAGTCCGGCGTCCTGGGCCTCGTCAATCGGCGACGATTCGGACGATGACGCCACCGGCGGCTCCACCCGCAGTTCGGCGGCGACGGCGATGCTTCCCGGAACGGCGTCCGCCAACCACGTCGGGACATTCCCGTATCTGCCCCATCCCAGCAGCGCGAGATCGGGCTCGCCACGCGGCAGCTGCCGCAGGATGTGCGCCGCAAAGCCCCTTCGAGCCGCGGTAGGCGGCGCGCACCACACGCCGGGCTCGAGAACCAGTGCCCGAACATCCGCGATGTCGCGGAGCGCGCGCACGATGCCTGCCGCATCGGAGAGCGGACGTTCCGGCTCGATCAGCATGAACAGCTTCCATCGACGCGACGCGGTTGCGCCGGGCGGTGATCGCGGCAATGCGGCCACACGGGCGGCGAGGGCGGCCGGGCCCTTCGCCAGCTCGACCACGCCGAGTGGCAGCCGACATTGGAGATCCTGCTCCAGGCGCAGCTGCAGCGTGAGCCTCTGCCGTGATCCTTGCTCGGGCCGAGGTCGGACGATGTCCGACCAGGCCCCGGTGATGATCCCGTCGAGCGTCCTGCGGCGCGGTGGCCCGGCCAGCGCGTAGGTGCGTGGGCAGGCTGCGGCGGTGAGTTCGATCCGGTCGCCCAGAACGGCCAGCCACTTGTCGACGACCGTCTGCGGCAGGCCGAGGGGCAGCGTGCAGCCCGGCGTCAGCATGAGGGGGCGGCCATCCGACCGGGCGAGCAGACCGTCGACGAATTCCCGGATGCGGTTGGTGTCGGCCAGCCGCACCAGTGCGCCGCCGGATAGGCCCACGGCCAGCGGCGCCGCGAGAGCGGCGCATACGTCTTCCAGATCTGGATTGTGTGCCGCGAGCTCCCAATGCAGCCAGCAGTTCTGCGGCAGTGGATGGGGCGGCAGGTGAATGCCGGTCCCGTGGAGATGCACCAGATTGAGCGGCATTCGGGCCGCTGCCTCGATGCAGGGGCCGTCATAGACGGCATATAGGTCGCCATACTCGGCTGCCGTGAATGCGCCCCAGCGCATCTGCTGGATCGCGTAGAACACGCCCGATGCACCGGCGGCCTCTGCGGCGGAGATGGTTTGCCTGACGAGGTCCGTCAGTCGCCGAAGGAGCGCGTGCGCGACATCTGGATCATCGGTCAGCCGTCTGCGCAGCTCCGGCCATCCGGCGAGCTGCGCCGCCATCGAAACCGGCGAGATGATCGTCTGCAGTACCGGGCGCGGGGGCTCCAGGCCAGCGAGCACCCGCGGGATTGCCGCAAGGCCCTCGTCGACCAGCGGGCCGGAAGCGGCGGTCGCCGCCAGCCTTTCCCAATCGGCCGTCGTCTGCAGGGGATGATGGATGATCTGGCCGTAGCCGCGCGCTGCACCCGCCCACGCCTCGACGACACCGAGATCCATCGTCTGCCAGGTTCCGGCCGGTGACAGCTTCACCAGGTCGAACGCGTAGCGTCGTTGAACGCTCAGCGCCGCACCGGCGAGATCGGCAGCTGACCTGTCCGCCGTCGGATGGTGCCACCAGAGTGCGAATGGGGGTGAAGGCTGGCGGTGAGTCACTGGGCTGTCTGTCTAGGAGATCGCGTCCGACCGGAGTGGACCGCCGCGGGCCGGGCATAGCCGGCCCGGCCTGGGCGGATCTGGCGCCGGCGCGGTTCCGGTATGGCGAGATCGCCGTAACGTTATCAACTCCGGTCCCCTCTTCCGGCGGCACGATGAGACGCTGTATTGACATGAGCGGCAGCCATCGTCGACTAAGGCTGTTCGCAATTGAGAGCGATTGTCATTCTTGAAGCGCGCCCCTCGGGGGCCGCGCACGAGCCAGGGGGTTTGGGCGATGCGTTGGGCAGCATTGGTGACCGCGATGGCCGTCACGCTCGTATCGATGCCGATGACCGGGCAGGCTCAGGCACCGGCGCAGAACAGGGAGCCGGGGCTTTCCGTCGAACTGAACAAGCTGGAGCCGGTGAAGAACGCGTGCAGGGCGTGGCTGGTCGTTCGCAATCAAACGAAGGCTGCGCTCGCGTCTCTTCGGCTCGATCTAGTGATGTTCGGTGTGGACGGTGTGATCGCACGTCGACTGGCCGTCGAAACGGCGCCATTGGCGGCAGGAAAGACGGCGGTGCGGCTCTTCGATGTCGAGGGTACGGCGTGCGACGGAATCGCACGGATCCTCCTCAACGACGTTCTCTCCTGTCGCGACGAGGCGGGCGATCGTGACGGATGTCTCGCCGACATGGCCATTTCGTCCCGCGCACAGGCGGAATTCGTCCGCTGATGGCGTGGGAGTTGCGATTCGTTCGCGCTCGCAATATGGTGCGCCGCGACGCTGCGGTGCACCGGCACATCTAGAGATCGGCTTTTCATGGACCAGCAGGCACAGACCCTTGGGGTGCAAGGCGGGCAGGCGCCCCTTGCAGCCGGAGTCCCACCCGTGGACGCTCCGCTCGGAGCCGCTCAGTCGCCCCCGCTCACGGATGCCGCTGCGGCTCTGGCAAGCGCGCCGCCGGCGCCGGAGAGCGCCTGGGCCATGCTTCTCGACATGGCCCAGGTCAGCGGCCCTGCCGGCATGGTCCTGGGGCTGTTCTCGGTCGCGGGGCTCGCAATCGTCCTCCTGAAGCTCTGGCAGTTCGCCTCGGTGCGCATCGGTCAGCGCAGCTTCGTCGACCCTGCACTGCGGCATTTCCGCATGGGCCGGCGCGACGCGGCGCTCGCCGAGTTGGCGAAGTCGCGCAACCCGATCGCGCGGGTGCTGGAGGTCGCGATCGGCAGCAGCGGTCGTGCCGATCCGGAACTCCTGCGCGAGGAGGCGTGGCGCGTGGGCAACGAACATCTCGAGGGGCTGCGGTCGCATCTGCGCGGCCTCGAAGTGATCGCAAGCCTCAGCCCGCTGCTCGGCCTGTTCGGCACGGTGCTCGGCATGATCTCGGCGTTCCAGCAGCTGGAAACCGCCGGCAGCAGGGTGGATCCCTCGATCCTGTCGGGTGGTATCTGGGAGGCATTGCTGACCACGGCCATCGGTCTGGCCGTCGCGATCCCGGCCGTGGTCGCGCTTCACTGGCTCGAGCGCATGATCGAGCGTCTCGGCAGCGACATGGAGAACGCCGTCACGCGGGTGTTCACCGCCCCGATCGTCGTAGGAGAAGCGGAGCATGGCCGGCAGTACGGCGTCCTCCAGGCCCAGCCTGCGGAGTAGGCGGAGCGGAGGCCGGCGGATGATCAGCCTTACGCCGCTGATCGATGTCGTCTTCATCCTGCTGGTTTTCTTCATGCTGGCGTCCAGCTTCACCGACTGGCGGGCGATTACGCTCGATACGCCGCCGGCGGCGACGCGGTCGGGATCGTCGGAAGGGGCGCTCCTCGTCCGCGTCGGTCAGGACCGGCTCGATCTGGCGGGCGCGCCGATCGACATCGAGGGATTGGATACGCTGCTGCGCGAGCGCGTCGCCGCGCGTCCCGACCTGCGTGTGCTGGTGCAGCCGATGGCCGGCGTGCCGTTGCAGCGCGTCGTGACGGTGCTCGACACCGCGGCTGCCGCGGGCGTCACCGGCCTCGGCCTGATGCGGCGCTGAGGGAATGGCGATGCGGAGCGGCCTCAAGGTCAAGCGGCAGCGTCAGGAGGGCGAGGAGAACATCGTCCCGCTGATCAACATCGTCTTCCTGCTTCTGATCTTCTTCATGCTGACCGGTCATCTGGCTGCCCCGGAGCCCTTCGACATCGATCCGCCGGAGAGCGCGGCCGAAAGCGATTCCGGCGACCGGACGGCGATGGTGCTGGTGTCGGAGAATGGGCGGGTGGCGCTCGACGGCGAGGAGATCGATGTGGCGGGCCTGTCGGCCGCGATTGTCGAGAAACTGAAAGCGACGCCCGGTCTGCGACTGCATCTGAAGGCTGACGGCGGTGCCGACGCGGGCGAGGTTGTGTCGGTGATGGAGACGCTGCGGTCGGCCGGAATCGCGAAACTGACCCTGCTGACCGCGGCACGGCTGCAATGAGAATATCGCGCGGTCTCGGGGTCGGTGCGGTCTTGGTGTCCGGCATCATCCACGCCGGTGCGATGTGGCTTTTGCTGCCCGATCCCAAGCCACCGGAGGAGGCGCGCGGCATGCTGGCGGTCGGCGTCAGCCTCGTGGCCGGTTCCGGACCCGACGGCGGCGCCGAGCAGGTGGCCGCCGAGACGGCCGTGCAGATCGAGCCGGCGACGGCCGAGCGGATGGCACCGGAGCAGGCGGAGCCGCCGCCGCCCGACCAGGCGGAGGTGACGCCTCCGGACGCGACGGAGCCCCCGCCCGACATCCAGGTGGCCGAAGTGCCGCCGCCGGACGACGCGCCGCCGCCGGACATCGCGCCCGTGGTCGAGGCCGCACCCGAGATCGTGCCGCCCGAAGCGCCCCAGGATGCACCCGAGCCGGAAACGGTCGAAATCGCCAGCACCGTGGAGCCGGACGTCGTGGTGGCCGAACCGCCGCCCACACCGCCGATCCCGACGGCGCGGCCAACGCCGCCGCCCCGGCCGCAGGTCAAGCGTCCGCCGCGGCGCGAAGTGGTGAAGCGCGAGCCGCCACCGCGGCCGAAGCCCGAACCGCGACGCGAACCGGTCCCGCAGCCCCCCGCATGGGCCTCCGTGCCGCCCGCGGCGGCCGAGGGCCCCCCGTCGGAGAATCTCGCTTCGGCTGCCGCTCCATCGGTGGCTGCACCGGCGCTGTCGCCCGGTGCCGCCGGCTCGCAGCACGGTCAGGCCGGGACGCCGGCCCCGGTAGGCCTCGGCGGCACCGCGACCGACTACACGTCACGTCTGCGCGCCTGGTTGGAACGCCATAAGGAGTATCCGCGGCGGGCACGGCTTCGCCGGCAGGAGGGCACCGCCACCCTTCGCTTCGTCGTCGATGGCAGGGGGCGCGTCCTGTCGCACAGCATCGACCGGGGTTCCGGCTATGACCTTCTCGACGAAGCCGTCGAGGAGATGATCGTCCGCGCCCAGCCGCTGCCGGCGCCGCCACTGGCCGGCGGGCGCGACCGGATGGAGATCACGGTGCCGGTGCAGTTCGTTCTGCGCTGATCGTCGCCTTCATCGGAGCGGGTCGGGCCACCATCTTTCTGCGGGATGGGCTGTCGGCGCGCCACGTTTCGACCGCGAATCGAGTGGCACCATCGCCTCCGGCGGCGATACGCTGCGTCGGCCGCTCGCGGGATGCGGTGCGAGTGGCGGTGCGGTCGTCGGAAAAGGAACAAAAATGGATGGATCGGTAGCCCGCGACGGCTTCGCGACTTACCTGGAGCGGATCGGCCGCTTCACCCGAGAGAGCCTGATCCCGAACGAGCCGTTGCTGGAGGATCTCGGCGGCATCCCCGAGGATGTGCTGCAGGAGATTCGCGAGATCGGCCTTTTCGGGATCTCCATTCCCGAGAGCTATGGCGGCCTCGGCTTCGGCATGGAGCAGCAGGTCCTGCTGACGATCGCGTTTACTCAGGCGTCGGCCGTCTACCGCTCCCGCTTCTCCACCACGATCGGCCTGTGCAGCCAAGCGATCCTGGACTTCGGCACGGAGGAGCAGCGCCGACGCTGGCTGCCCGGCATGGCGGCCGGAACGATCACCGGCGCTTTCGCGCTGACAGAGCCCGAGGCGGGGTCGGACGCAGGCAACCTGCAGACGGCCGCGATACGCGACGGCGACACCTACGTCGTCAACGGATCGAAGCGCTACATCACCAACGCGCCTGAAGCCGACGTCTTCGTGCTGATGGCGCGTACTGACCTCTCGATAGCGGGGGCCGCGGGCGTTTCCGCTTTCGCCGTTCCGGCCGATACGCCCGGCATCCGCGTCGGACCTGTACCCCGCATGATGGGGCAGACGGGCAGCCACGCGACGGAGGTCTTCTTCGAAGACTGCCGGGTTCCGGCCGATGCCCTGCTCGGCGGCAAGGAAGGGAGCGGCCTGAAGGCGGCCTTGCGTGGCATCAATCACGCTCGCACCCACGTCGCCGCCACCTGCGTCGGCCAAGCGATCCGCCTGATTGACGAGGCGCTCGCCTATGCTGCGGAACGGCGGCAGTTCGGCCAGCCGATCGCGGAGTTCCAGTCGATCCAGAACATGCTGGCCGACAGCCGGGCGGAGACTGCGGCGGCGAAGGCGCTCGTCCTCGACTGCGCCCGCGCCTTCGATCGCGGCCCACCGATCCCGTACGCCGACATCGCCTGCGCGAAGTATTTCGCCTCGGAGATGGTCTGCCGCGTCGCGGACCGCGCGGTGCAGATCTTCGGCGGCGCCGGCTACATGGAAGAGAACGCCGTGGCCCGCCTCTATCGCGATGTCAGGCTGTTCCGCATCTTCGAAGGCGCGTCGCAGATCCAGCAGCAGCAGATCGCTCGCGACATGCTGCGCAATGGAGCGAACCTCGCCTGACGGCGGATGATGATGTCCGCCGACCGCGAAGGTCGCTGAACCCCGCTACTCGAGGAAGGTGAACGTCGCCTGCAATGCAGGATGATCGCAACGCCGTCCCCGCTGATACTGCCATTTCCGACAGTCCCGCCGTCGATGATGTAGACGCCCGGATTCAGTGTCCGGTCTCCGTTGATGCCGTTGCAGTATCGGCCGGGGACCAGGATGGGGCCGCTATCGTCGGCGCACAGGGGCCGGAATCTCCGGAAGCTGCAGATGCCCGCCGAAGGAATCCGGGGCCGGCGTACAGTTCAGGTCGAGCACGGGGATGATCGTGAGCAAGGGCCCGGTCACGCCGCCGGCGACACAGACACGCGTCGCGCGCCTGCGTCTCACCGAAAGGGACGGGCGATCAGCAGGAGCCACGCGCGAGCAGCAGGCGCTTCATGTTGTTCGAGGTCGGATCGTCCCCGATCAGCGCGCCGAGGAGGTCGGCTACCAGGCGGCCGCTCTGGTCCGCCTTCGCCACGCTGCCGTTGACCATCACCGTCGTTCCGTCGCCCGGCCGGTGGGCCAGGAGGACGACGTCGCCGGTACTCAACCCGCTGTAGATGTTCTGGAGTTCGCGCTCGGTCTCTGCCCGGACTCGTTGTTGCCATGCCTCGGGAATGTCCTCGGGCACCTCGCCGTCATATGTCACGTGCAGTCTGACGATCTTCGGCGTCTCCGGCCGGAGAATAGCGGACGGGTCGAGAGGCGTTCCGTCGGGCAGGTACAAGGCCACCTGGTAGAGGTCGAGCCAAAGCGTCTCGCGCGTTGCACAACTGGCGAGGGGCAGGGTGACCTCTTCGACCGTCATCGAGCGTGGCTGTGCCTGAAGATGGCCCGCCGGAGCTATTGCAGAGACCGCGAGCGCCGCTGCTGCGACCGCGCATTCGAGCTTCTTCATCGTCGTGCCCCGCTGGTTTCGGTTGCCGGTACCTGACGCCGTGGCTGCTCAGCAGACGGCCACGTGGCGCCGGTGGCGCCACTGCGGCCGGCGACGGGCCCCTGATTGCGCAACGCCGGCGGTGCCGTCCTGTTCCGAGGGCGCACAACCAATGTGATCAGCGGGTTTCCGCAGCGACCGATGGAACCCGCTCGGCTTCGCCTTGTTGGCCGAGTCGATCGTGACGCCCGACGGGTGCAGCGCACCGCGCGTCACGACGGTCGCCGCCCCAGGATCTCGTCGGATCGACAGATACGGTGCAGGGGTGGCATCGAAGCCATACAAGTCTGGCAACAAGGAGGCTGACATGAATGCAGCAACCCCGACGATGCTGAGCATTGTCCCGAAGACCATCCGTGCGGCGGCGCTGGCGGCCGGCACCGGGCTGGCGGTCGCGGCTGCGGCGGCACCGGCGGTGCAGGCGCGGGACGCGGCGGCGACCGCTGGCGAGACCCTTACCGGTCGCTCGGTGATGATGAACGGCGACCGGATCGGTGAGGTCGTCGACACGGTGAAGCGCGACAACACCAAGAACGACGTGCTGATCGAGCTGGACGAGCAGCACTACCAGATGGGAGTCGTGCTCGGCTCCCGTGGCGCCGGCAAGATGACCGGCAATGAGTCCCCGGTGATCGTTGGCGGTACCGTCATCGCGGTCCCGATGGAGGCGTTCAGCCAGGGCCTGGAAGGCGGCAACCTGCGTCTTTCAGATAGCGCCGTCACGACCCTCAACGAGTTTGCGCCGCGGCAGTGATCGCCGGGCGGCGGCCCGTGTGCGGCCGGCTCGGCCGCATGCGGGCTGGGGCTCCCGCGCCACAAACGGAGATCGCACAGACGGAGACCATCATGAACGAGATTCTCGCAAAGCCATTGCACTTGAAGTCATCGGAATCGCTGTTTGGCGGGCTATGCCTGCCGGCCGTGGCGGTCGCGGCGGTCGTGGTCGCAGCCGCACCCTGGAGCGGGGCCGAGGCGAGTGCGCGCCTAGCTGCAGCCGCCGATACCGCGAAGCGCCCCGCCCAGCAGGCAGCGGCAGATCCCGCGGCGCTGGTCGGACGATCGGTGACGATGCACGGTAAGCGGATCGGCGAGATCGTCGATACGATCACCGACGCTGGAACGCCGAACGACGTGCTCGTCAGGCTCGATCGGCAGCACCGTCAGATGGGCCTGGTCCTGGGGCCGTTCGTCGACCGGCGTGTCCCCGGCAACGAAGCTCCCGTCATCATCGGCGGATCCGTGATCGCGCTTCCGATGGAAGCCCTGGTCGCGGACCCCGGCAGCGGTTCGGTTCGCCTTTCGGAGCGAGCCGTCACGACTCTCGGGGAACTCTCGGCCCGTTGATGCGGCAGCCCGGGCTGCTCCCGGCGACGCGCGCCGCTCTCGTGGCGGCGCGGGTCGCCGGAACCGGCCGGTGCACGCTTGGGTTCTTCCAATGTCGCTACCGGCCGAACCTCTCAATGCCAGGAAGGGTCATGTCGTGTTCAAGCCGTCCGTGATCGCACTCGCAGTCGCAGTCTGTTCCGCGGCTGCGGTCGCCCAGCAGGTGCCTCAGACCGCTCCCGGGTACGACCCCGAGGCGGCGACGATGCAGCCGGGCAATCCCGGCAACACGCGTCCGCTCGCCGCGACGCCCGATCAGCGCGAGGCGACCCTGCCGCGCGAAAGGTTCAACCAGCAATCGGAGCAGCGGCTCCGGGCATGGGAAAGTCGCATCGCGGAATATCGGCAGACGGCCAATCTTCGCGGCGACAACGACGCGATGGAGCAGGGTGCCGCGCTGAACGAGAAGTGGATCGTCGCCAAGGAGAGCTGGCAGCGGATGAACCAGACGGCAGGTGGCGACTGGGAGACTTCGAAGACCCATTTCGACTACGCCATGGAGGACCTGCGAGAGGCGTGGAGCCGGGCGCCGGGGACGAACTGACGGGGAGTTATCCCAGAGCGCCGATGCGGTGGGTGATGGCACCGCTGACTCGCCGGATCAGTTCGAGATGTGCGGCGATCGGCTCGAACACCGTCAGGTGCTCCTGCTCGTAGGTCTGGCCGGCGTCTGCGACGTAGTTCGCGGGCTCTGCGAAATCGATGTCCCTCACGGCCGCCGCGTCCCGTCGCGGGAACACCTGCTTCAGCACTTCGATCGCATTGTCGACGTCGAGGTGTACGAGGAGTTGCACGATGTCCGCCCGGGTCATGTTCTCGAACGGCGAGAACTCGGGAATGTGGCTGCCGAGCAGGTAGATCCGGTGTACGAGCGCGACCCGGATCGCGTGCAGGAGGGCCAGGTCGGCGCGGGCTTCGGGGGCCAGGGCGGTGTCCGGCAGTTCGCCGTCCGCCTCGACATCCGCCATCAGGTCGCGCAGCAGGAGCTGGTCTGCCTGCAGCCTTCGAAAGATTTTCAGTAGCCGCGCCAGAACGTTACCGCGTTCCAGGTGCCCGGCGATGAAGCGCAGTTCCTCGCGGCGGGCGGGGTTGCGCGTCCGTGCCGAGCGGCTCAGCCAGACGCCGGGATCGAGGGTGTCGACATAGGCACGCAGGACGTCGAGGTCGCTCGCCGACATGCCGTAGGCGACGATCGCCATGGCGCGCCGGAAGCGTGGCGACTGGCTCAACATCACCCGGAAACGTTCCAGGTCCTTCGAGGCGGCCCGTCCCAACCCGCTCACCGTGTTCGCGAGCAGGCCGAGTTGCTGAAGCACGGCGTTGTTCGGGATGGCGCGCATCTGCGAGGGATGCTGGAACTCCTTCGGCCCGGCCATCGTCTCGTGCTGGCGCCGCACCGGGCGCGACCCGCTGCGATCCAGCATGTTCGTGCCGAACACGCCGAGCAGCGCGGCATAATCCGGATCGTCGACGATGTGCGCGAACTCCTGGTGCACGACGGCGAAGAACTCCGCCGCGAAGTCCGGATCCTCGTAGATCGGATCGCCGGCTTCCTCCTCGTCGGGAGTCAGCGCGAACTCGGCGATGCGGCAGAGGGTGGCGAAGGCGGTCTCGGGCGACAGGAACCAGAGGTAGCCGTCGCCGCCCTGGAAGCTCGTCTCCTCCTTCACCGCCACACCCGCGGCGCGGAAGGCGGCCCGGCTGACGGGCGGCGCCACGTAGCGCAGCCGGTCCGCCATGCTGCCCGGATGTCCGCCGCGGCCGATCGATTCGCCGTGCGTGCTGAACAGCACCACCTGGACGCCGGTCAGACCGTGCTTCGCGAGCGCCGCGGCGATCTTCAGCCGGAGCCGCTCGATCCAGAAGGTGGCCGCCATCTGGCCGACATAGCGACCGGAATCGGAAAAGCCGAACTGCAGGCAGAGGCGTCCGGTCCGTTCGACATAGCTGCGGAAGTGCGGCGAGCGCAGCGCGTCTTCGATGATCCGGTCGCCATGCTCCATGGCCTCTTCGGTCTCGAACAGCGGCGAGATCTCGACCAGATGCTCCACGCCGAAGACGCGTGCGAAATAGAGGGCGACCAGGAGGGTGAACGCCGTTTCCGTCTCGGCGATGAGGAAGCGGACCGGCGTGGCCGAATCGATGTGCTTGGCCAGTTCGGCGATCATCATGAACATCCGCTTCGCCGAAGCGCGCTCCGCCAGCAGCGAGCCGATGTTCACGCTCGCCGGCTCGGCCTTGTTCAGCAGGTCGTTGATGGCGTTGACGTAGCTGCGCCGCTGGCTCGGGTCGTCGGGCGCGCCCTCGAGGCCGATCTGCCGACGGATCGCGTTGTGCAGCTGGGTGGCGTTCAGGCGAAAATGCGTGTGCGCGACGCCCAGTCCGTTCGTCGCAAGCGCGCTGCGGATCCCGCAGAGGCGTGCGGCACGATCGTCGTCCTCGGCTGCGGCGATGGCGCGGTCGAGCAGTTCCGTCAGGCGCGCACCGTCGGTCAGGGCATGCTCGCGCCCCTCGACGAGACGGCGCGCGAACGCCGCCGCATGGCGCGCCCCCTTACCCTCGTCGGAGGCGTTCTCTCCCGCGGGTATGGAAGCCTCGATCTGGTACTCGACCTGGTTCGCGGCCAGGGCGAGCAGCGATTCGATCAGCTCGATCGTCGGTGCCGTCGGCGATCCGGGCCGCTCCGAGCGCAGCGTCGCGCAGGAGTCACGCAACTGCGACAGTTGGGCATGCTTGACCTTGAGGCGCATCCCGAGCGTGTCGGTCCAACCGATGTCGGAGCGGCCGTCGTGATCGTAGCCCACCCAGGAGGCGACGGAGACGAGCCTCGGGACCAGGCTGCGCCACTGGTCGGGATAATGCGTGCGCGCCACGTCGAGTGCCACGGCATGCACGCGCGCCAGCGCCGACTGGGCATGACCGATCGCCTCCATCGCCCAGGCGAACTCGTCGTCGAGCGTGAGACGCGTTGGCGGCCGGTGATGCCGCTTGCGCGCGGCGTCGGCGACCGCCTCGCGTTCGTCGGGGGAAAGGGGGGCGCCGCCCGCATGGCCGGCCGCCAGCCGCGCGAGGGCGCGGGATAGGTCCAGCGGTAGCGCGAAGGTCGGGTGCGCGGTGAACACCACGCCGAAATGCAGGCTCTCGATCGTGTCGCGGAAGGCGGCGAAGTCGACCGGTGCCGCGTCGGCCTTCGGCTTAGCGAGCCGGTCGATGACGGTGCGCAGGCGGGCCTCGTTCTCTGTCGGATCGGTCGTGCCGAGATAGGCGGCCATCCGCGTCGCACGTCCAGAGAAAGCCGCCGCACTCATGTGCTGCACCAGCCCGTCCAGGTCGCTGACCCGGATCTCCTCGCGGTCGACCATCCGGGTCAGTTCCAGGGCCATCCGTGAGATCGGATTGCCGAACGGATCGACGTGACCGCTCTCGCGGAACTCGGCCATCATGGCGAGCAGGCGTTCATGCAGGACAGCGGGGGCGGCCGGCGCTCCGGCGCGATCTGCGTCGGGCGCGGCCGGCGGCGATGCTTTCGGTCCCGGGGAGGGGGCGACGGCTCCGGCCATGGCTGCCTCTCATGTTGCGGTGCGAGGGAGGTTGCGCCGCACGTGCGAAGATCGCAAGGGGAGTTTCCTCGCCGTGTCCCATCGCCGGCACCCGGCGGTCCGCTCGCGGCCTATCGCACCGATCGGTCGGCGCGGGCGTCGTTTGGAACCATGGGCGCCGCCGAAGGTTTGGCCGGAACACAGAGATGGACCGGCCGATGTGGCAGTGGCTGAGCGACAATTCCGATACGCTCAACGTGCTGGCGAACGCCGGCATGCTGATCGTCTGGGTGACATATCTGCAGGTGTTCCTCGCGGGCTACCGGCGCGAGCGCCGAGCCAAGATCCTCGTGAACCGGGGAGGCGGGACAGACCTGCGGGCGCGCTGCCTGCTGAGCAACATGAGCGCGGAGCCCATCTACATCCAGAGCATCGTCGCTCGGCTGGAAACCGCCGATGCGTCGGCGCTCTGCCAACTGACGGACCTGGAGAATCTGGACGAGGACGCGGGACCCGGCGATCCGATGCGTACCCTGAAGCAGGGGCCTCTGGGTGCCGGATGCTTCATCGACATCGGGACCTTCGATGACGTGGTGCGCGAGACGATCGGGCGCGTCGCTTCCGATGATCCGCAGGCCTGGCGGCGCAGGTTGCAGGCTATCGAGATTACCGTGGTCGCCGTCTACGGCCCCGATGAGCTTCTGGCAGGCGCGGAGCGCCGTTTCGAGTGCCGTGCGGACGGCGAGGTCATCCAGCTCAGGCCGACATCCATCGGCACGCGCCAGATCCGCTCTCGGCGAGACCGGCGCAGCCTGGAGAACATGCTGCTGGGAGACCTGTGCCGCGTGGAGTAGCGACAGCATCGGCACATGTGCGGGCCCGCGACGGCGATCGGGCCGACCGCAGTGTTGCGGCCGGCCCGAGAACACGATGCGCTGCGCGCTCAGAACGGGAAGACGATGTCGTAGATCTGCTGGCCGTATCGCGGCTGCTGAACGTCGGAGAGCTGGCCGCGTCCGCCGTAGGCGATGCGCGCTTCGGCGATCTTCTCATAGCTGATCGTGTTCTCCGAGGTGATGTCCTCGGGCCGGACGACGCCGGCGATCAGCAGTTCGCGGACCTCGAAGTTCACCCGGACCTCCTGGCGGCCCTGGAGCGCCATGTTGCCGTTCGGCAGGACCTGGGTGACGAGGGCGGCGACCTTCAGGTTGATCGCCTCGCCGCGGGTAACGGCGCCGCTGCCGGAGTTCGACGTGTCACTCGACATGTCGATCAGGCTGCTCGGATCGACCGCCTTCGGCAGGATCTTGCCGAGCTTCGACTCCAGGCCGAGGAAGGAGGGGATGCCGGCGGACTCGGTGTTGTTGCGGGTGCGGGTGGTCTTGTTCTGGAGCTGCGCCTTGTCGTCGATGCGGATCAGGACGGTCAGGATGTCGCCGACGCGGCCGGCGCGCTGGTCCTTCAGGAAGGCGCGCGAGCCGCTGCGCCACAGCGAGTTCGCCGAGCGTTCCATCGGCTGCGGGGCCGGCATCGGCATGACGACCGGCTGGTAGCCGGGGACCGCGGTGGGGTCGACGACCCGCGTCAGTTTCGGCTCCTGGCCGACCTCGGCGAGGCGGCGCTGCGTGTTACCGCAGGCGGCGAGCGCCAGCACGAGGCAGAAGGCGGCCCCCAGGCGGACCGGGATGCGAAGCGATAAGCGGTTGGTGGCGTTCATCGATAGCTCCCGGCCTTGAGGGCGACGTTGCTGGCTGCCTGCACCTGGGCGGCGCCGATCATTTGAAGGGACTGGATCTCGACGGTGTCCGGCGAGATCACGGTGGCCTCGACCACCCGATCGCTGCGCGGATTCAGCACCCGGATCGCAGCGCCGAGAGCGCCGTCCTCGAGCGCCTTGCCGCGGGCCGTGAGGGTGAGGGATCCGGAGCGCAGCACGATGGTCACCATGCTGTTCTTCTGGACGACGATGCGCTCCTGGAGGTCGCGCACGGCCACGGGCAGGCCCGGCGTGATCGCCCGGCGCGGCGTCATGCCGATCATCCAGCGCGCATCGGTGATGATGTCGCGCCGCAGGCGGTCGGCGCGGACCGAAGCCCAATCCAGGTCGTTCTCGCCGATCGCCTGGCCCGGCATGACCGGGCCGCGCAGAACCGGCACATCGACCACCGGGAACAGACGGGCGGTGACCGGAACGCGGTTCATGCCGCCGTCGCCGTTCGGCGCCAGCAGCGTCGCCGTCGCGCGACGGCCGCGCGCGTCGACGCGCAGGTTCTCGATCTCGATCCGCACCTCGCCGCCGACCGGCAGATGGACGATCTGCTGACGGTTCTCGACGTCGACCTCGAACTCGACACGGCCGCTCGCCGCGGCGATCGCGTCGGCCAGCTGCCGTTCGATCTCCCGGGCGTCGACGACCCGGCTTTCCCGTTCGATCGTGATCCGGTCGAAGCGGCTGCGGGGCTGCCAGGAGATGCCGTTCGCCGCGGCGATCGCCATCAGCTGCTCGGCATCGAGGATCATGCGCGCGCCCGGCGCGGGAGCGGCCGCGATGACGCGCGACGCCTGCTGATCGACGTTGGCGAAGACGTCGCCGAGATGCACGTTGCCCTCGGCGACGATCGCTTGGTCGCGCAGCAGCGGAATGGTCTCTGCTGCGGCCGGGAGCGCTGCGGTGCAGAGCATCGCGACGAGCGCGGCGCCCAGGGTGAGAGTGCGGCGGTTCATGAAATGGATCCTCAGCGCAGCTGCGTCAGGGTCTGCAACATCTGGTCGGAGGTCTGGATGACCTTGGAGTTCATCTCGTAGGCGCGCTGCGCCGTGATGAGGTTGGTCAGCTCGGCGACCACGTTGACGTTGGAGGTTTCCAGGAAGCCCTGGCGGAGCGTGCCGTAGCCGGCGTTGCCGGGTGTCGCCGTGGTGGCCGCGCCGGAGGCCGTCGTCTCCTTGTAGATGTTGTCGCCCGTCGCCTCGAGGCCGGCCTCGTTGGCGAAGGTGGCGAGGTCGATCTGGCCGGCGATGGTGGCGTCGACCTGACCGTCGAGCTTCTGAATCACCTCGCCGCTGGCGTTGACCGTCACCGAGACGGCCTGCGGGTCGATGACGATGCCGGGCAGGAGACGGTAGCCGTCGGCGGTCACGATCTCGCCCGTGGCGCTGAGCTGGAACGAGCCCGACCGGGTGTAGCCGGTCTGGCCGTCGGGCAGTTCCACGCGGAAATAGCCCTTGCCCTGGATCGAGATGTCGAGCGCGTTCTCGGTCACCGTCAGGTCGCCCTGTTCGGTGATGCGATAGACCGAGGCGGTCTTCACGCCGACGCCGATCTGGATGCCGGACGGCACCACGGTGCCGGCGTCCGACGAGTTCGACCCGACCCGGCGCAGGTTCTGGTAGAGAAGATCCTGGAACTCCGCCCGCTGCCGCTTGAAGCCGGTCGTGTTGACGTTGGCGATGTTGTTGGAAATCACCTCGACGTTCAGCTGCTGCGCCAGCATGCCGGTAGAAGCGATGCTCAATGATCTCATCGTAGCCTGATCCTGGTAATCTGCGGGTCGCGGGGACGGCGTGGCGTCAGCTCTGCTGGGTGTCGGGCAGGCGGCGGATCATGTCGCGCAGCCGCTCGTGTTCCTGCTGGACCATGTTGTCGGTCCCCTGGAACGACCGGAGGATTTCCATCATCCGGGTCATCTCGACGATCGCCTGCACGTTCGACTGCTCGAGCATGCCCTGGGTGATCCGGCTGTCCTGCGACGGCTGCGGCGCCGCGTCGGTGGTGTAGAGTCCGCTGCGCGACTTGCGCAGTTCGTAGCCGTTCTCGAACTCCACCAGCTGGATCCGCGCGATACGGTTGCCGTCCGCCGAGACGACGCCGTCCGGCGTCACGACGACGTTGGTGGTGCCGGGCGGTACCACGACCTCGCGGCCCCGATCGTCCAGCAGCGGATACTGGTCGCCCGTCACGACGGCACCTTCCGGACTGAGCTGGAAGTTGCCGGCCCGCGTGTAGCGGTCGCCCGTCGGCGTGCCGACGACGAAATAGCCTTCGCCGTTGATGGCGAGGTCCAGGCTTCCGCCGGTGTGGGAGAGCGGACCCTGCTGCTGGTCGCGGACGACCGCGACGTCCTCGACGTAGGAGACCTTGGTGTTCGCGGCGGGGTGCGTCACATACTCCGAGAACAGGACGTGCTCGCCCTTGAACGCGGTGCTGTTGGCGTTGGCGATATTGTTCGCCACCACCTCCATCTGCCGCATCAGCGTCATTTGCCGCGACAGGGCTATGTAGCCGACATTGTCCATGGTGCCTTCCGGGTCTCTCTCGCCGACATGGTCGTGCCATTCCGATAGCACTGGCCGTGCCACCCGGCGGATCGGCGGAAACCCGCCATTTCTCGCGACGCCGAGGGTGCAGGCGGGCAAATTCTGCCGGGCAGAGCGTGCCGGGGCGGCACCCTTAAACCCCGCGTTAACCAGCCCGCCCTAGGTTCCTCCCGACGACAAATCGTGAGTACAAGGACGCGCCCCCATGGCCGCCAACGCCACTACCGTCGATGCAGCACTGGACGGCGCCGATGGGCTGCCGCCCAAGCGGAAGTCAGGGAAGAAGCTGGTTCTCTTCATCCTGCTGCCCCTGCTGCTGCTGGGCGGCGGCGCGGGCGGCCTCATCGCCACCGGCATCATCGACCTCGGCGGCGGCGGCGAGGCGGGGGCAGAGCATGCCGAGGCGCCGCACGGCGAGACGAAGCACGAGCCGGAGGCACCGAAGGAACTCGTCTTCTACGACGTGCCGGATATGCTCGTGAACCTCACCTCGACCGGCCGGCGCACGAACTACCTGAAGATCCGCGTCAGCCTCGAGGCCGGCAGCCAGGAGGACGTGGCGAAGCTCCAGGCGCTGTCGCCGCGCATCATCGACAATTTCCAGGTCTATCTGCGCGAGCTGCGGGTCACCGATCTGCAGGGGTCGGCGGGCATGGCGCGGCTGCGCGAGGAACTGTTGCGCCGGGTCAGCGTCGCCGTGGAACCGATCAAGATCCACGACGTGCTCTTTCGCGAGATGCTGGTCCAGTAGGAGTCCATCATGGCCGAAGAAGGTACGATGACGGACGAGGACAAGCTCGCTGCCGAGTGGGAGGCGATGGCCACCGCCGACAGCGAAGAGAACAGCGAGGAGCCGGCCTTCGCGGCCGGAACGGACCGCGCCCTCAACCAGGACGAGATCGACTCTCTCCTCGGCTTCTCCAACGAGGGCGAGGGCGAGAAGGAACTCTCCGGCGTCCACGCCATCGTCAACAGCGCGCTCGTCTCGTACGAGCGCCTGCCGATGCTCGAGGTGGTGTTCGACCGCCTCGTCCGGATGATGTCGACCAGCCTGCGCAACCTGACGTCCGACAATGTCGAAGTCTCGCTCGACAACATGCGTTCGGTGCGATTCGGCGACTACCTCAACTCGATCCCGCTGCCGGCCATGCTCACCGTCTTCAAGGCGGAGGAGTGGGACAATTACGGGATCATGACGATCGACAGTTCGCTGATCTACTCGGTCGTCGACGTCCTGTTGGGCGGTCGCCGCGGCACGACCGCGATGCGTATCGAGGGGCGGCCCTACACCACGATCGAGCGCAACCTGATCACGCGCATGGCGCATGTGGTCCTGGCGGACATCTCCGCCGCCTTCGATCCCCTGTCGCCGGTCATCTTCCGTTTCGAGCGGCTGGAGACCAATCCGCGCTTCGCCACGATCGCGCGGCCGGCGAACGCCGCGATCCTGGTCGAACTGCGGATCGACATGGAAGACCGCGGCGGCAAGCTCGAACTCCTGCTGCCCTACGCGACCCTGGAGCCGGTGCGCGAACTGCTCCTGCAGATGTTCATGGGCGAGAAGTTCGGCCGCGACTCGATCTGGGAAAACCACCTCGCCAGCGAGCTGTGGCAGACGGAGGTCGCGGTCGAGGCGGTGCTCGACGAGGTGACGATGCCGCTGCGCAGCATCCTGGAGCTGAAGGTGGGCACCCAGATCCTGCTGAATGCGACGCCCGAGTCCCAGGTGAAGGTCCGCTGCGGCGGCGTACCGATGTTCGACGGCCGCATGGGCCGCAAGGGGCGCAACATCGCCGTCCAGATCGACCAGCGCGCCAACGGCCACAAGTTCATGCGATGAATATTCCCTTCCTCATGGACCTGGTGCTCGCCGGCCTGCTGGTGGCGATGATCGTTCACGGTGTGCTGCTCAACCGGCGGCTGTCGCAGCTGCGCAACGACCGCGACGAGCTCGCTGCCGTCGTTCGCGATTTTCAGGTTGCGACCGGTCAGGCGGTGGCCGGGCTCGACGGCATTCGGGTCGCTGCGGACAGTACGGGCCGGACGCTCCAGGAACGGATCGATTCCGGCAGGGCCGCCATTCGCGATCTGGAGTTCCTGGTCGAGCGCGGCGAGCGCGCCGCCGAGCGGCTCGAGGCGGGCTCGCGGCCGGTCGCGCGTCCGGTCGCGCGTCCGGCGTCCCCGCTGGCGGCCAGCGCCGCCGCGCCTGCGGCGGCCCCGGCTCCGGCCGCCGCGACGGATGCACGTTCCCTTCTGAAGGCGATCGAGGGCATGCAATGAACGCGAAGAGCTTTCTGCCGCGCGTGGGACTGCTTCCCGTGACCCTGCTGGCCGCGGCCTCGGTGTTCAGCCTGAAGGTGTCGGACGTCTGGCAGGGAATGTCGGACCTGCGCGCACCGGTCCAGGTGGCTGCGGCCGTCGCCGCGGAGCCGCAGGCGGAGAAGCCGCAGGCGCCTGCCGCACCGAAGGCGGATGCCGAGCCGGCGCCTCCCAAGGACCCGGGCTTGCTGACGCAGACTGAAATCGACCTGCTGCAGAAGCTGTCGGCGCGGCGCGAGGCCATCGAGAAGCGCGAGCGCGAACTCGACATGCGCGAGACGCTGGCCAAGGCCGCCGAAGCGCGCCTCGTGGCGAAGGCCGCCGAACTCGACCAGGTTCAGAAGCGCATCGAAGACCTGATGAAGCAGCACGACGAGAAGCAGGCGGAGAAGCTCGACAGCCTCGTTTCCATCTACGAGAAGATGAAGCCGGCGGATGCGGCCCGCATCCTCGAAGGTCTGGAAATGGACATCCTGATCGACGTGCTCAGCCGAATGAAGGTGCTGCGCAGCTCACCGATTCTGGCGTCCATGGATCCCGCCAAGGCGCGCGAAGTCACCGCCAAGCTCGCCGAGCGCGAACAGCCATTGCAGGCCGGCGGCTGACATTCTGTCCTCATCGGATCCCGTCGATTTTACCGCAACTTAACGCACGGCCGCTAGTCTCGCTTCAGTAACGTGTGGCGGTGGCCGCGAGCAGAGGACGAAGAAGCGATGTCGGTCGATTACAGCATGAACATCCTGATCGTGGACGACTACAAGACGATGCTGCGGATCGTCCGCAATCTGCTGAAGCAGCTGGGCTTCGAGAACGTCGACGAAGCGACGGACGGCGGCACGGCACTTCAGAAGCTGCGCGATCGTCCCTACGACATGGTCATCTCGGACTGGAACATGGAGCCGATGACCGGCCTGCAGCTCCTCAAGGAGGTGCGCGCCGATGCGAAGCTCAAGTCGCTCCCGTTCCTGATGATTACGGCCGAAAGCAAGCCCGAGAACGTGATCGAGGCGAAGAAGGCCGGGGTCAACAATTACATTGTCAAGCCGTTCAACGCCGACACGCTGAAGACCAAGCTGTCTTCGGTGCTCGGCACGGCGCTCTGAGGAGCCCGCGATGACTACGGGCACGATCGAACATGGAGAGGTCTCGATGATCGTTCGCGAGATCATGACGAGCCTCGACGGCGACCTGATCGCCGCGGACATGAAGCTGCATGAGGAGATCACGCAGCTCGCGGAGTATATCCGCGATGCCCGTCGCGAAATCGCGGAACTGGATACCGACGAGATCCGTCGCCAGCACATTCCGGCAGCGACCGACGAACTCGATGCGATCGTGGCCGCCACCGAGGAGGCCACGGGCGCGATCCTCGACTCCGCGGAACTGATCGAGGGGGTCGCGGACGGCCTGCAGGGCGAGGACCAGGCCAAGCTCAGGGACGCCACCACGAAGATCTTCGAGGCGTGCAACTTCCAGGACATTACCGGCCAGCGTATCGGTAAGATCGTCCGCGCGCTCAAGCATATCGAAAGCAAGATCGAGTCCCTCGTCCAGACCTTCGGCAGCGGGTCCGCGGTGCCGAAGCCGAAGGCCGACACGGGTCCCAACCTGCTGGAGGGGCCGGCACTTCCGGGCGGCGGTACCAGCCAGGAAGATATCGACAAGCTCCTGGCGAGCTTCGACTGACGCCGGGCGGCCGGCGAGGAGGGATGAATGGAACCCGCCGGCGCGCGCGCCGCGACGACGGCCGACGCTACGGCGATGTTCCTCGTCAGCCTCTATCTTGTCCTGCTGGCTTTCTTCATTCTCCTCGCCGTCATCTCGACGTTCGACGGGCAGAAGAGCGAACGTGTCCTGCAGAGCGTGACGTCCCGGTTGGGGCCAGGCCCCGGCTGGATGCCCGCAGTGCCGGACACCGGGGCCGGGAATGCGGCTGCACTGCGGTCGGCCGGGGATTTGCGCCGCGAACTGCGTGAGGCCTTCGATGCCGAGGTGCCCGGCGTTCGCTTCGGCGTCAGGCAGTCGGGCCGGATCCTCGAAGCGACCATGCCCACGCAAATGATCTTCGACGAAGGCACCGCCGTCGCGAGGGGGCTGGCGAAAGGCGGGATCGGCTTGCTGATGGGCCGTGTCGCACGCGCGGTGAATGCCGCGGTGCCCGCGGTCCGCTGCAAGGTCGAGATCGTGGTGCGCGACGGCATCCAGCCGCCACTGACACCGCAGTCGCTGAGCGTGCGTCGGGCGGATCTCCTGGCTCGGAGCCTTCGAGCCGCGGGGTTGGCAGAGTCGGAGATCCTGGCCGGAGCGGAGGCGGGCGAGCGTCCTGAGATCCGGTTCGTGTTCCGGATACTGGCCGAGCCTGCCGCCGAAGGCGGCTGACATGCGCGTCTATCTGCTGCCGAAGCCGACAGGCGCCGCCGCAGGCGGCTGGCTGATCACGCTCGCCGACCTGATCGCGCTCATGCTCTGCTTCTTCGTGATGATGTTCGCGATGTCCTCCCTCGATACGGGACGATGGAATGCGGTCGCGGAGGGAATGCGGCACGCGCTCCCGGCGCGCGACGAGACGAAGGCGCCGAGGCCGGAGGCCGACACTGCGGCCAAGCCGCTGCCGACCGACGAAGGACTGGATCTCGGCTATCTCGGCGCCCTGCTGTCGGAGCGCATCGCGCAGGACGGGTCGCTCTCCAGGGCCGTCGTCTCCGGCCGCGACGGCTCCCTGGTCGTCACGCTGCCGGGGGACTTGCTGTTCTCGGGTGCTGACGCCATGCTCGGCCCTGAAGGTGCCCGCGCCGTCCGTCGACTGGCGGGGCTTCTGGCGAACGTTCGCAACGAGATCGCGGTGGTCGGACATGCAACCCGCTCGGCCGATCAGGATGGCTGGGCACACGGCATCGTGGCGGGATCAGCCGTGGCGGGGCTGCTCGGCGAAGGCGGGGTCCGCGCGGGGATGAGAGTTCTCGGGATGGCGGCGGCCCCCGGCCGCGCCGACGGTGTCGGCCTTGCCGCCACGCGGGTCGACATTCTGGTCCGGGAAGACGGGGTACGCTGACGCATGCGAGTGATCGGCCTGGCGTTCGCGGCGGCACTGCTGGCAGGTCCGGCTTCCGCCCAGACGCCCTCCGACGCACGGGGACCGGAGTTGCCGGTCAGGGTCTGGACGGCAGACGGGGGCGGCAACATCCGCCTCGAACTGCCCGAAGCCATCATGCACGAGACCCGGATGGCGGGCGACCGGATCACGCTCCGTTTCGCGCAGCCGGTGCGGACGGACCTCGTCGCCGTGATGAAGGGGCTCCCCGACTATGTCCGCTGGGCGGAGGCGGGCGCAGACGGCCGCACCTTCACGTTCAGGCTGAAGCAGCCGGTCAGGTTGCGGGAGAGTACGAACGGCGGCGTGGTGCTCCTTCAGCTGGCACCCGAGGCCGACGGCCCCGCGGTTGCGGAGCAGACCGTGCGGGTGCGGACGGGCGTTCATCCGGGATATTCGCGGATCGTGTTCGACTGGCCGGACCTCGTCGCGTACGAGGCCAGCCAGACGCCCGACGGCCTTCGGCTCTCGTTCGACGCTGCCGCCCGCTTCGATCTCGGTCAGGCCGGTGGACCTGCGCAGGCCTTGCGCGTCCTGCCGCCGGCCGACGGCAAGTCGGCCGTCGTCGTGACGGTGCCCGGCGGTTCCGAGGCGACCCACTTCCGGTTGGGCAACCGGGTCGTCGTCGACATCGCGCGGCGCGGCGACGGTCCGGCCGCCGTCGCTCGTGCCGAGCCGTCCGCCGCGCCTGCGCCGCCGCCGCGGACGCCGGCGCCCGCCAGGTCCTCGGCAAACGAACCGACACCGCCGCTGCCGCGTGCGCGACCCGATGGGAGGGACGTCCCGGCAGTGCCTCCCGCTGCAGCGGCTCCCGTGGCGGCGCCTCCGGCGGCAGCGCCGGCGCCGCCGGTCGCCATTGTTCGAGCACCGTCCACTCCACCTCGGCCCGCCCCAACCACGCCTGCGCCTATCCCGACACCCGCTCCCGCACCGAAGGCAGAGCCGGCTCCCGAGCCGCCGAAACCGGCGCGTCCGGCGCCGCCGCCCGCCGTTGCGGCGGCACCGGCGACGCCGGTTGCCCCGGAACCCGTCCCCCCCTCGCCGGCCCGTCCCCCCGCCCAGGCGACGCCCGCCCCAGCGACGCCCGTTCCGGCGGAAGGCGGAGCACCGATCCAGGTCAGCCGCGGCGAGAGCAGGCTGCGCATGGCCTTTCCCGGAACGGCAGGTGCCCGCGCCGCCGTGTTCCGCCGTGCCGGGCAGGTATGGGTGGTGTTCGACCGGGCCCTGCGTCTCGACCTCGCACCGGTGAGGGCGGGTGCCGTGGATCTCGTGCCGACGATCGAGCAGCAGCCCAGGCGCGACGCGACCGTCATCCGCATCGTCCCGTCGCCCGGGCTGGAGCCTGCCGTCGATCGCGATGCCGCCGGCTGGGCGGTGACGCTGTCGCCGCAGCAGACGGGGCCGGAACGCACCTTCGACGTACGGGTCGAGGCGGCGCCGCAAGGCGGCAGTCGCGTCGTCATTCCCGTCGATTCCGCCGGGCCGGTCGTCGAAGTCACGGACCCCGATGCCGGTGATCGCCTGCTGATCGTGCCCGTCGGGCCCGTCCACCTCGGCGTCGCGGGGGCGAGGAACTATCCGGAGTTCTCCTTGCTGCCATCGCCGCAGGGGATCGCCATCGGCGCCCGCACCGAGCGGCTGCGGGTCAACGCCGCTCCGAGTGCGGTGGAGATCACGACCGGTCGCGGGCTGCTGCTCGAGAACGCCGTCGTTTCGCCGCTGGGAACGCCGGCGGCGCCGGCCCCCCCGGAACGGCGAACGGAGGTCGACACCGGTCCGCCGCTGTTCGAGTTCGCGCGCTGGTCCCGCGCCGGGCGGCCCTTCAACGATGTCCGGGCTGAACTGCAGCGCGCCATTACGACCGCGCCACCCCTCGATCGCAATCCGGTGCGGCTGGAACTGGCCCGATTCCTTCTGGCACGGGGCTTCGCGGCGGAAGCGCTCGGCCTGCTTCGTCTGGTTAGCGACGACGCGCCGGCCATCGCGACGCGGCCGCAGTTCCTCGGCATGCGCGCGGCGGCACAGACCTTGAGCGGTCGGGACGAGGAGGCGCGGGCCGACTTCGGCGATCCCGTGCTGGCGGGCGAGGCGGAAGCCGCCCTGTGGCGCGGGTTGCTTCTGGCGCACGACCAGCGCTGGAGCGAAGCCGCGCAGCGCTTCCGTGCCGGCAGGCGGTTCGTCGACACGTATCCGGATTGGCTGCGCGGCAAATTCGCGCTCGCTGGCACGGAAGCGGCAGTCGAGACGGGCGACGCTCGGATGGCCGACGACTGGTTGAACCTGCTCGTCGACGCCCGGTTGGAGGAACCGACCCGGTCGCGCGCCGACTATCTCCGCGCGCGAATGCTGCTGGCGGACGGCTCCCTGGACGCCGGGCGCGAAGCCATGACGCGTGCGGCTGCCGGGGGGGACCGTCTCACGCGGGCGCGCGCCGGTCTGGCGCTGGTCGAACTCGGTCTGGCCGACGGCACGATGACGCACGATCAGGCGATCGCGGAGCTGGAGCGGCTGCGTTTCGCCTGGCGGGGCGACACGCTGGAATATGAAGTGCTGGCAAGGCTTGGGCAGGCATACCTGGACGCCGGCAAGCACTGGGAGGGGCTGACGGTCTTGCGCAACGCATTGTCGGTCTTCCCGGAGGGCGACAAGACGGCGGCCCTCACCGAGCGGATGACGAACGCGTTCCGGGCGATCTTCAGCGAGGGCACCGCGACCGACCTGTCGCCGCTGAAGGCCATGGCCCTCTACGAGGAGTTCCGGGAGCTGACGCCGTCCGGCGCCGACGGCGAGAAGATCCTGCGCAGCCTCGCGGGACGCCTGGTCGCGCTGGACCTGTTCGAGCCGGCCGCGACGATTCTCGACGACCTCGTGCGCAATCGCCTCACGGGCGCGGCACGTGGTCGCGCCGCGGCCGACCTCGCACTCGTCCATCTGCTCGACAACAAGCCGCAGACGGCGATCGCGGCGCTGGATCTGGTCCGGGCCGACGATTCCGGCGCGACGATCCGGCGGCGCCACCTGCGAGCCAGAGCCCTGGCCGATCTCGGCAGGCCGGCGGAGGCGATCCGTCTGCTGTCAGGCGATTCGAGTCGGGAGGCCTATACCCTGGCGGCCGATATGCATTGGCGGGCGACCGATTGGCCGCGCGCCGCGGCGGCCTATCGGCAACTTCTGTCCGGCGTCGAGGCTTCGGCGGCGCTGGAGGACGACGACGCACGGCTCGTTCTGCGGCTGGCGGTGTCCGAAACGCTCGCGGGGAACAAGGCCGGCGCGCGGGAACTGGCCGCCAAGTACGGCCGGGCGATCGCCGCCACGCAGCACGGTCCGGCGTTCGCGCTGGTGGTGTCCGGCACCGAGGCGCAGCCGGGCATAGACAAGATCGCAGCCGCGCTGGCCGGCGCGGATGATTTCAAGTCGCAACTGAAGGCTTACCGCGAGGCCTTGGAAAAGCCTGCCGAGGGAAAAGGGGCTTCTTGAGACATTCTGTCTGCTCGCCGCACGTTGACGGCCGAGGAATTCGATTCACGCTTAACGTGCAATTTACGGTACGGCCCGATCCTCCGCGAAATTGACCCCTATGCGGATGCCCAATGATGGCCGAGAACAGTAAAATCGGAAAAGATCTGGACTTCGTCGGTATCGACGAGAACACGCGCAAGGCTCTGCGCGACTTCTGGCCGGCCGTCGAAAAGAATCTTCCGGAACTACTGTCGGCGTTCTATGCCAAGATCGTGACGATCCCCAGTCTCGCCGCCATACTGGGCGAACAGAGCGAGCGGCTGAAGGGTGCGCAGTCTGCGCATTGGAAGCGTCTGTTCGAGGCCAAGTTCGACGAAAGCTATGTCGAGCAGGTGAAGCGCATCGGAAATGCCCATCAGCGGATCGGTCTGGCGCCCGCGCCGTATGTCAGCGCCTACGGTCTCGTCCTGCAGCAACTGCACCGGATTGCCGCCGAAACGTATCGCTGGAACGGCCGTCGGCGTGCAGCCGTCGTCGACGCGGTGGACAAGGCGCTCTTCATGGACATGAATCTCGCCCTCGCGGTCTACGAGGAGGAGGACGTGAACGCCCGCCGGGGGGCCCGCCAGCGGGCGCTCGACGTCGCGGTGTCGCGCTTCGAGACCGGTGCGGCAGCCATGCTGGCGGCCGTCGGCGAGGCGACCACGACCGTCGACCGTTCGAGCGGGGCGGTGGCGCGCAACGCCACGGAGAGCCGCGAGCAGGCCATGAACGTGGCCGCCGCGGCCGAACAGGTGGCCGGCAACGTCCAGACGGTGGCCGCCGCCGTCGAGGAACTCTCGTCTTCCGTACAGGAGATCGGTCGTCAGGCCGCGCAGTCCTCCGAGGTCGGCAACAGGGCGGCCGAGCGTGCCGACAAGAGCGGCGACACCATGCGGGCGCTGGTCGCCGCCGCGGCGGGCATCGGCGAGATCGTCGAACTGATCAACGGCATCGCGGCCCAGACCAACCTGCTCGCCCTCAACGCCACCATCGAGGCGGCGCGTGCGGGCGAGGCGGGTAAGGGCTTCGCCGTCGTCGCATCCGAGGTGAAGAGCCTGGCGGGACAGACCGCGCGCGCCACCGAGCAGATCGGCGGGCACATCGCGGCGATCCAGGCGCAGGCGGGCGATGCGAGCGCCGCCTTCGGCGGCATCATTGAGGCGGTTACCGACATGCGCACCTTTGCGGCCGGCATAGCCGCAGCGGTGGAGCAGCAGGTGGCTGCGGTCCAGGAGATCGCGCGGAACGTACAGCAGGCGGCAAGCGGCACCGCCAGCGTCACGCGGAGCATGGACATGGTGAGCCGCTCTGCAAACGAGACGGGAGAGGCCGCGGCCGGAGCCCATGCGGCCGTCGGCGGCCTGGCGGAGAAGTCCGATGGCCTGCGTCGGACCATCGACACCTTCCTCGAAGAGGTCCGCGCGGCATAGTGCCTGCCCGGCATGCTTCCTGCTAAGGCCTCGCAGCATCGATGGCACTCCCGGGCGGCTTTACCCTGAGCCGCCCGGCTGCTTCTATCGGCGCCGCCATCTGCGGCCCGTCCGAGCCGCATGCCAGACCGGAGGCCGCATGTCAGATCCGAACTTCGACCCCGAGACGATTCTCGCCGGCATGCGGCAATGGGTCGAGATCGAGAGCCCGACCTACACCCCCGCGGCGGTCAATCGCTGCATGGACGCGGCCCAGGCGGCCCTGGAAGGCATCGGCGGCTCGACCGAGCGCATTCCGGGCCGCGACGGCATCGGCGACATCGTCAAGGTCCGCCTGCCGGGCGAGAAGAACGGCCCGGGCATCCTCGTCCTCGGCCATCTCGACACGGTCCACGAGATCGGCGCGCTGGCCGGGCCGCTGCGCTTCCGGCGCGAGGGCGACAGGGTCTACGGCCCCGGCATCCTCGACATGAAGGGCGGCAACTACGCCGCCTATTGGGCGCTCCGCCAGCTCTACGCGACGGGCTCGCGCCCGAAGCTGCCCGTCACCTTCATGCTGATCCCGGACGAGGAGGTCGGCAGCCCGACGTCGCGTGACGAGATCGAGGCCGAGGCGAAGAGGCACAAGCTCACCCTGGTGGTCGAGCCGGCGCGCGACGACGGCGCGCTGAAGACCGGCCGCTACGGCATCGCCCGCTATCGCATCCGCACGGAAGGGGTGCCGGCGCATGCCGGCGCGCGACATGCCGACGGCCGCAGTGCCATTCGCGAGATGGCCCACCAGATCCTCGCCATCGAGGGCATGACCGACTATGAGCGCAACATCACCCTGAACGTCGGCAACATCGCCGGCGGCAAGCACGTCAACGTCGTGCCCGTACACTGCGAGGCGCAGATCCTGGCGCTGGTTCCCGGTCCCGCCGACGAGCAGGAGGTGCTGGAGCGCCTGCTCGGCCTGAAGCCGGTCAATCCCGACGTGAAGGTCGAGGTGGAGCGCTTCCTCTTCCGGCCGTCCTTCGAGATGTCCGCCGAGGGCCGCAAGCTCTACGACCATGCGGTGATGCTGGCGCGGGAGATCGGCTTCGATCCCGACCATTTCACCGCCGGCGGCGGCAGCGACGGCAACTTCACCGGTGCGCTGGGCGTGCCGACGCTCGACGGACTCGGCATGGTCGGCAGCGGCCCGCACACGGAGCATGAGCACATCCTGTTCTCGTCGATCGAGCCGCGCACCCGATTGCTCTATCGCCTCTTCGAGACGCTGGAGTAGGGCGATGACGATTGCGCGAGACGACCGGGGCGGGACGGCGCGCGATTTCCGAGGCTATGGCGGCGACCTGCCGGAGGCGCGCTGGCCGGGCGGTGCGCGCGTCTGCGTCTCGCTCGTCGTCAACGTGGAGGAGGGGGCCGAACTCAACCTGCGCGCCGGCGACGAGGCCAACGAGCCGGTGCACGAGATCGTCTCGACCGTGCGCGACGTGCCCGACACCTGCATGGAGTCGCATTTCGAATACGGCACGCGCGCCGGCTGGTGGCGTGTCGCGAACCTGATCGAATCCTACGGGATCCCCTGCACGCTCAACGTGTCGGCACGCAGCTTCGCCGAGTCGCCCTGGCTCGCCCGGGACGCCGCCCGCCGCGGCTGGGAGCCGATGTGCCACGGCTGGCGTTGGGAGCCGCAGTCCCACATGGAAGAGGCCCGGGAACGCGCGGTGATCCGCCGCGCCGTCGACACCATCGCCGCGACCATGGGCCGCCGGCCGGTCGGCTGGCATACCAAGTCGGCGACGTCGCTGGCGACGCGCCGCCTGCTCGTCGAGGAGGGCGGCTTTCTCTACGATTCGAACGCCTACAACGACGACCTGCCCTATGTCGTGCCGGTGCTCGGCCGGCCGCACGTGGTGCTGCCCTACAGCTTCGACACCAACGACATGCGCTTCACCGCCCAGGGCGGCTTCGTCCATGCCCGCGACTTCGCCGACTACTGCATCGACGCCTACGACTGGCTGTGGCGCGAGGGTGCCGACCGGCCGCGGATGATGACCGTCGGGCTGCATCTGCGCATCATCGGCCGGCCAGGCCGGATCTCCGGCCTGGAGACCTTCCTGAACCATGTGCGCGGCAAGGGCGGCGCCTGGTTCGCCTGCCGCGAGGACATCGCCAGGCACTGGCGCGACGTCGCCGGCCTGCCCGCCTGGACGCCGTCTCCTCCGGCGGCGGGATAGCGGCCGGCGTGCGTTTCCCCGTGAGCCTGAAGTCGCCGCTCGCCGTCCTCGCCGTCGCGCTCGGCCTGGCCGCCTGCGCGCCGGTGGTGCAGCCGCCGGGGCCCGGTCTCGGCGCCGCCGCGGCACCGGCGATCGTCGCCGGAACCGCCCCGACCGAGGTCTTCGTCACCGGCGACGGCATCCACCTGCCGCTGCGCCGCTGGCTGCCGGACGGGCCGCCGCGCGCGGTCGTCCTCGCCCTGCACGGCTTCGGCGACACGAGCAACGCCTTCGCCATGCCTGCGCCACGCTTCACCGCCGACGGCGTGGCACTCTACGCCTACGACCAGCGCGGGTTCGGCGGCGCGCCGCACCACGGCCGCTGGCCCGGCGTGGACCGGCTGATCGGCGATGCACGCGACGCCGTCCGCCTGCTCCGGGCGCGCCATCCCGGCACGCCGCTCTACGTGATGGGCGAGAGCATGGGCGCGACGATCCTGCTCGCCGCGCTGACCGGCGAGGGGGCACCGGAGGTGGACGGCGCCATCCTGCTCGCCGCGGCGGTGTGGAGCGCCGACCGGATGCCCTGGCTCTACCGTGCGACGCTGTGGTTCGCGGCGCACACGATCCCCTGGTATCCGTTGAGCGGACAGGGGCTGAAGATCATCCCGACCGACAATCCCGAGGCCCTGCGCCGGCTGCGCGACGATCCGCAGGTGATCAAGCAGCCGCGCGTCGACCTCATCGGCGGCCTCGTCGGCGCCATGGGCGTCGGCGTGCGCGACGCGCCGGCCTTCGACGTGCCGGCCCTCATCGCCTATGGCCTGCGCGACGAGATCATCCGGCCCGACCCGATGCGCGCCACGCTCGACAGCCTGCCGAAGCCGCCGGAGGGCAAGTGGCGGCTCGCGATCTATCCCGAGGGCTATCATCTGCTGCTGCGCGATCTCCAGGCGAACCGCGTCATCGACGACATCCTCGCCTGGACCAGGGATCGCGATGCGCCGCTTCCGTCCGGTGCCGACTGGCAGTCGATGCGGCGTCTTCACGGAGAACCGGTGGAACCCTTTGCACCGTCCGCCGCCTTGCGCTAAGTTCCGCCTCCCACGCGCTGCGCCCGTAGCTCAGTGGATAGAGCGTCGGCCTCCGGAGCCGAAGGTCATAGGTTCGAATCCTATCGGGCGCGCCATCTCTACTTTTCCACCCGAAAAAGCACCTAAGATATTGAAAGGTAAGGCCAGATTTGCGGTTCTAAACCCTTCGCCGCGCCGGTAATTCAGGCGACGCGCAAAGGCGAGTTTCAGCACCGTGCGCCGGTCTTCCAGTCCGCCCTTAACCCATAGATTCCAAGGGTTTGCGAGGAAGTCGAGGGCGGTTCTAAGACTCTCCCCGAAGGTACGCGCCGGACGCCCCGCACTGGCCATGCGTTCGACGATCAGAAGCTTCTCCTCTTCGAGCTTGCGCACCTTGTCCTCATAGGCGGCGATCACGCTTGGAACGCGCGCATCGATGATGCGGTCCAGCAGCTGGGCCACTTGGCCCTCGATCCTGCGCACCTCATCCGCGAGCGCCTTCCTGTGCGTCTGGGCTTGCGCGAGTCGATGATTCCACAAGTCCTCGAACATCGCACGCGCGACCTTGAACAGCCTCTCGGAGGGCTGGAGCGTCTGCAACATCGCCTCGAACTCGCCCTCGATCACGTCGCGGCGGATCGACTTGCCGTAGCTGGCGCAATCGCGGTTATGGCAGAGGTAGTAGGGATGAAGGCTCGTGCGACCCTTCGACCAGCAGGACGTAAGGGGGGAATCGCACTCGTCGCAGGCGACGAAGCCGCGAAGCGGAAACTCTTCGTTGAGGTTGCGGCGCTTGGGCGCGCGGTTCACGCCGTTAAGTCGGTCCTGGACGCGCTGGAACGTCTCATAGCTGATAAGCGGCTCATGCTGGCCGAGGCGACGCGGGACACCCCAACTCGGCGCTTCGACATATCCGGCGTAACACGCCTGTTTGAGCAGGATCGCCACGCGCTGGTTGCGAACCAGGCCGCTCTTGTCCTTCGGAAAGAGCGGATTGGCCTGGAGGAAGCGCATCACGTCGGCTTGCGTCTCGAAGCGGCCCGAGGCGTAGCCTTCGAGCGCTTCTTGGACGGCAGACGCCGCAGGCTCATCGCGCACGAGCATCTGGCCGCGCCCCGGCACGCGCTGATAGCGGTAGCCGACAGGGGCCTGGAACACCCAATAGCCGTTCTGAACGCGGGCGCGCATGCGGTGCTTGGTTTGCTCGCCGTTCTTCTGGCGCTGGTACTGCGAAACCGTCGCCATCATCATCTCGACGAGCTGCGAGTCCGAATCGTCGCCGAACTCGATGGACGGCGATTCCAGCTTGCCGCCCGCCATCGCGATGGTGCGCCGAAGCTGGATATGCGCTTCGATGCCGCGCGCAAGGCGCGAGACGTCATCGATGATGACGACCACGCCCTTGGAACGGCGCGCGCGCAGGTAGGCGAGCATATCCTTCATGCCGGGCCGGTCCGCCCGGCCTCCGGATACATCGTCGGTGAAGATCGCCGACACGTCGTAATTTTTCATGCGCGCGAAGTCGCGGCAGCGCGTTTCCTGCGATTTGAGGCCGTCGCCGACGCGGGTCTGTTTGATGCTCGATACGCGGCAGTAAATGACCGCTTCGGCTTCTGTGCCAATCATGGTGTGGGGTTCCTTTCTGCGCGGTCGGATCGCGCCTCCTATCTGGTTTGCTATGATTCTACATCGTCCCGATTCGAAGCCGAGCCTTTCGCGAGGTCTTCGAGCAGTTGCCCACAGCTATCGACATCGAAGCCCAACTCTACGAACGAGCGCATGATATCGTACAGGACGCCGAGCAGCTCGTTCGCCTGTTCCTCGGTAAGATCGCAGTCGCCGAGAAGGGCGCGGTAGCGGGCTGCATTGGGCATTTCCGCCTTGAGGGCGGCGAGCCCATTGAAGCCCGTCAGATCGTTTGCACTCATGACTGCCTCCTTTCGTTGCTCGCCGACATGAGACGACGAGCATATAGAACATTACAAGAACATTCAAGGAAAACATTCCTATTCATGAAGCCGAGCCGCCTCATGCTGATGCTGTTTCCCGCCTTTCGCGGGTGCCGGGCCGGAAGCCCGCCACGGCGCGCGGCGTCTGCAAAGGAAGGTAGCCGCCGGGCGGTGGCCCGGCTAGATTCCCCGCCGTCCGACTACCCAAGGAAAACCGCGCTTAGATCACCAACCCGCGATCTAAGCCATTCAGATTGTTGCCGTATCCGCCCATGCCTTCCGGCGCAAATGCGAAAAGGCGGCCCCGCACCAAGCCGCTCTACTTCTCGGCGAAGATCAGCGATTACCACTTCAAGCGGGTGCTGTGGTCGTTCACCCTTGATCGTTCAGCCGCCGAGGCTGCACGCGAAATGCGCCTGAGCGCGAACAGCATCACCGCCATATACGGGAAGCTGCGAAAGTTCTTCTTCGATCATGGGCTATTCCGCGACCCTTACAACGGCGGCGATCCACGCGACGGCCTCGCCGTCGAGGGATACGCTGACATCGAGCACCTGATGCTGGCCTTTCACCTCAAGCGCGTGAAGGAGAAGCACGGAAGCCTCGATGCGCCGCTCAAGGGTCCCGATCACCACTTCGCCGAAAGCGTGTGGCGCTTCGACTACCACAACATCAAGGCGGAGCGCGGTCCCGACCTCGTGCACCGCATGATGTATGAGCACCTGATGCAGTTCGTTCGCCGCTTCGGCCCGGTGGGGGCGCGTGGACCCATACCGGCGCGCGTCTACAACCAGGGCCTGGACCTCGCATTCGCGCAGCTTGACCAGGTGCTCCTATGGCTCGAACGCAACTCCGTCCGGTTCCGTGTGCCTGAGGAGAGAGCGGCATTGAGGCAGCTGCGGGAGCTGTAGGCAGGACCCACGGGCCGCGAAGTGAAACCGATATCGCTGACTGCAAGGTGTGCGCGGTAGTACCGCGCTCCTTGGCAAGGGGGCCCGCTGCGCGCCCCCGTTGCATCCCCCCGGCACGAACTGCGGAGAGGACAAGAACCGGTTTGGAGTAAGGGACGCATGATCACCAGATCAATAGATGCTTCCCTTACCGAAACATGGCGGACCATATCTGCGAAACCGCGACAGACCACACTCGCAATACTGGCGGGCACATGAGGTGCCCCGATTGCGCGCAGGAAGCCGCCTCGACTTTTGGGGAATGCTAGCTTAATATGCGCCCAAAAGCCGAGGCAACAATGCACATACATTCCTACCGGATCGAAAATTTTCGCCGCCTCCGTAACGTCCGGGTCGCTCTCGCCTCCGACATATCTATATTCGTGGGGGCGAATAATAGCGGTAAGACATCAGCAACCCAGGCTATAATGATGTTTCTTTCAGCAGAGAAAGAACGATTTAGCCTTTATGATTTTAGCGCGGCTACATGGAAACAAATTGATGAAATTGGTGATCAGGAAGCGGCGCCGGACGCCGACGTACAGATCCCATCAATAAAATTGGACCTTTGGTTCGAAGTAAAAGCGACCGATCTCTATCTTGTTATGCCCATCTTACCTAGCAGCAACTGGGCCGGGAGCCGAGTGGGCATAAGGGTAGAGTTTTGTGCACGAGATGATCGTGGACTGGTACAGCGTTACAGAGATCTCAAGCAATCAGCGGCAGAGCGCGTGGCTTCGATCGAAGGCGGTCCCGGCAATTATCTCCCGTGGCCGCAAAGTTTAACGAAGTACCTCGAAAAGGAATTGCTAAGCGAATTCGAATTCCAATATTTTGTTTTAGATCAGTCGAAATTCGACGACGAACTTGTCGCAGAAGAAGGGTACGAACCAGATAAACTATTGGGAGATCCGAAAGGCGCAGCTATTCTTAATTCGCTCGTGCGTGTGGACTGCCTAAATGCCCAACGCTACTTAGCAGATCCATCCCGTTCCAACGGAGGGGGCGGTCGATCAGAAGACCTTTCGCGCCGACTAAGCCGATTCTACCAACGTAATTTGCAGCAACGCGAGGAAGATCATATTGCACTAAAGGCGCTATTTGAATCCGAAAAGGGCCTTAACGACCACCTGATGGACGTGTTCCGCCCCACACTACAACGACTATCAACATTAGGGTATCCCGGACTCCATAATCCTAAGCTGGAAATCAAATCGGCACTAAATCCAGCTAACATCATGCGTCAAGACGCCCGCGTCCACTATGTTTTGGGTGATGAGGAGACTTCCGTTCGTTTGCCAGATACATACAACGGACTTGGATTTAAGCATCTAATTTACATGGTGGTTGAGATTCTTGACATGCACGCAAGCTGGTCAGAACAAGAAATACGCCCCCCGCTCCATCTAATATTTATCGAAGAACCTGAGGCGCACCTACACGCCCAGTTGCAACAGGTTTTTATCCGCAACGTTTTGACTTTACTCGGACCTGTCTCACAGGAGGACGATATTTTCGCGAGCCAGGTTGTTATCACCACTCACTCGCCGCATATTCTTTATGAGCGGGGATTCGATCCTATACGTTATTTCCGGCGTCACGTTGTCAACGGCGAGCAAACGACGGACGTGTTGAACTTGTCGAGTTTCCAGCCGGGTCCGGGAGCGAAAGACCGGCACTTTCTCCAGAAATATATGAAATTGACACATTGCGACCTTTTCTTCGCAGATGCCGCAATTCTCGTAGAGGGGAACGTAGAGCGCCTGTTATTACCTCTTATGATCGAAAAGGAGGCCGTAACGCTGCGCTCCGCCTCACTGTGTATACTGGAAGTAGGCGGCGCTTTCGGTCATAGATTTAAGAGCCTGATAGAGTTCTTGGGCATCACCACTTTAATTGTGACTGATATTGATAGCGTGACGGCGACCGACGCCCCAACCCAACAGGTCGAGACGGCAACGGACGTGGCATCGCAGCAAGTCGATGCGGATGCAAACGAGGATGACGACGAGGACGAAGACATAGAGTTCGAGTTACCAGCGGAGGATCCGAATGGCTCACCGAAACGCAAGCGTGGAAAGACGTGCATACCAAGTATGGAAGGTGCGGTCACATCTAATCAGACTCTGATAAAGTGGCTACCAGCAAAATTTCTGATATCGGACCTTTGGAATGTGCAAGAGCCAGGCAAGATCGCGGATCTCCCTGGGTCCGAGCCATCTAAAGTACGGATAGCTTATCAAACGCCTACCGAAGTGCAGTGGGCTGACCTGCCACCAGTCCGAATATGTGGTCGTACCCTAGAAGAGTGCTTTGGATTGGAGAACGCGAAGCTCTGCCAACGCGCAGATCGAAAATCCATAGGTCTTAAGCTGAAATCCCCGCCGTCTTCCGTGGAGCTCCTAGCGACCGGTCTACACAAGCGCGTCACCGGAAAGACATTCGACAAAACGAAATTTGCTCTTCAAATTCTCGCCCTTGAAGTTGAAGAGTGGGCAGTGCCGACGTATATCAAAGAAGGCCTTCAGTGGCTTGAAACACTAATCGACCTGGAGGTTAAGAAGGAAGTTGAGGCGAATGCCTCGGCCGTTGCCGCTGCGCGGTCCGAAGTGCCTGCGGTGTCAGAGGCTGCGGAATGATGTCCCGGCGCGCGGATAAGCCAGACACACAGGCCGATATTGAATTGCGGGAAAACCTCTGCAATGTGGGTCGCCGCAATTTTACAATGATAGCGGGCGCTGGCTCCGGCAAGACCACATCTCTGATCAAGGCATTGGCGGCAGTAATTAGCGCGCACGGCCCGCAACTAAAGAAACGCCGTCAACGTGTTGCCTGCATAACATATACGGAGATAGCCGCTGGCGAAATATGGGCCGATGTTGGCAACGATCCGCGTGTACATGTTTCAACAATTCATAGTTTTTTATGGGCAATATCCAAGACTTTTCAATCTGACATAAGGGAATGGGTACTGCGGAGAATTGACGAACGAATATTGGAACTGCATAGCGATGCAGCGAAATATGGGTCGAGAGTTCAGCAGCGGACACGTGACAAGAATAGGCGTGATATTGAAAAATACGAGAGAGCCAAAGATAGGGTCGTTGCTGTGCCCGTTTTTACCTACGGTACCGGCGCCAACTATGCGAAGGGAATCCTCGGGCATGACGATATAATACGGTTGGCTACGGATATGTTAAAGGAGCGTCCGCTCTTTCGTGCGTTGCTAACACAGCAATACCCGTTTATTTTTGTTGATGAAAGTCAGGATACGCAAGCCTCAGTGGTTGAAGCACTGCGTGCTGCCGCGCAGCAGGCCGGAAGTACCTTTTGCCTTGGTTTGTTTGGGGATCCGATGCAGCGGATTTACCCATCCGGGGTCGGCAGGATATCGACCGACGATACCTGGTTAAAGATTAACAAGGAGGAAAATTTCCGCTGTCCTACCTCCGTCCTCGCCGTTGCGAACGCCATTCGCGCCGGTGCGGGCGCAGATGCTCTCGTCCAAACTGGCGGTCGAACGGTTGAGCGAGACGGCGTTAGCGTACCTGTAAGGGGATCTGCACGCATTTTCATTTTGCCGGCTGATGAGCGACGGAATCAGTTGTTGGCGTCCGTTAGATCATTTGTCGCGGCGCAGAATGATGATCCCGGCTGGAGTGAAGGCCCTGAATTCGATGTCAAGATTTTGGTGATAGTACACCGCATGGCGGCAAATCGCCTTGGCTTTGGAGCTTTATACGAAGCAATGAACGACAAGGCACCAAATGCGTTTAGGGACGGGTTCTTAGATGCCTCGGCTTGGCCATTAAGGCCTTTTGAACGCTTTATTATGCCGCTTGCTGAGGCAACAAAGGATGGTCGCGAATTCGACGCGATGACTATATTACGTGAGAACTCTCTACTCTTGGAGAGGGAGCGTCTTCGCGCGTCGGATGTCGCCGCTACCCTCAAACAGCTTCGCCAAGCGGCGAGCGATTTGGCCTCTATGGTCAGCGTGGATTCTCAGGCGACGGTACGCGATGTGCTGGAGCTGCTTCGCGCTCGCGACGTTGTGGAGCTAGATCCGCGACTGCTTGCTTATCTTGATAACGTTGCCCCGGCTCCGCCGAATGAAGGGGACGAGGATGATGACGCCGAAGAGCAAGACCAGCTGTCGCGCGAGATAATGGCAATGGACGCATACCTATCGTGTCGTGCCGCTGAGTTCGTTGGATACCGCCAATATCTGAAACAGGAGTCCCCGTTTTCTACGCACCAGGGAATTAAGGGAGCGGAATTCGAACGCGTTCTCGTTGTCTTAGACGATGACGAAGGGACGCACGTTCAGTTTTCCTATGACAAATTATTTGGGGTTAAAGAACTAAGTGATCGTGATCGAAAGCTGATCGATCAAGGCGAGGAGACGTCAGTTGATCGCACTCGCAGATTGTTCTATGTGTGCTGCACGCGAGCCCTCAGTGATTTGGTTGTTGTCTACTTTACACGAAATGTTGACCTCGCAGAAAATCGTGTCCGCGAATTAGGCCTTTTTGAAGAGGAGTCGATTTTAAACGAAGCGGCCTTGATCGGTATTCCTTAGGGCTTCGCCCCCGGCGCGCTACGGAGAGCCTTCCGCCCAGCTTCGGGCGCTTCGCGCCCTGCCAGCCGGGTCCCCGCGAAGGCTCCCCTCCGCTTGCACCCCCATTCTCGCCGAAGGGCAACCGGTTCAGCATGGCTGAACCGGGACATTGAAGGCAAGGCGCTACTCCGCATTGGTCCGCAGCTCCCGCAGGAGTGAGAGGATCGCGGCGTCAGGCTCTTCCGCCGCTTGCGGCATCGGCATCGGCACCGGTAGGGCCGCGCCGCTGCGGTTCAGCCATTCATAGCGGTCCGGCTTGAGCCGCACATCGCGCAGGAGGCCGCTCATCTCCGGGCGTTCCCAGAAGTTGGGCATATCGACGGTGAAGAAGCCGGAATCGCGCGATTCCAAAAGGCCGGTTTCGCCGCCCGTCGCCTCGCGAATGTCCTCCACCTGGAGCAGGGGCCGGGCTTGCTCGCCGAGGTTATCGCCGGATCCGTTCACCTGGTTGTTGGAGACGTTGAAGCCGCGCACCATCACGCTCGTTTTCCCTGAGCGGTGTTCGATCTCGCGCAGCGTCTCGTTATCGGGCAGGCCGCGATAGAGCGTGTGCGCAACGGCCTTCTTCCAGATGCGCGCGGTTTCCTTGCCGTACCGGCTCTCGATCTGCGCGGGAGCGTTCTGGAACACGCCCAGGAAGTTGACCCCGCCTTGCCGGTAGAGCGTCAGGATTTCCGGGAAGTTCGAGACGTAAAGCTGGCCCCATTCCTCACCGACGACGAGCGCGCGCAAGGGGCCGTGCGCATCGGCGAAGCGCTCGATGATCGCCGCCGCCATCGCGCCGACGACGTGGCGGCTGGTATCACTCCGGGCGGAACCGATGATGAAGAGCGCGGTGCGCTCGCTCTTCATCTCCGCCGGATCGAAGGAGTTGGTTTCCGTGGCGGTGCGCGCGGCGTATCCCGGCTGGAAGGCTTGCAGCCGTTCCACGATGACCGAGAAGTACGCATTCCACTGATCTAGCGAGTCCGTCAGGCTCGCAATCAGGCGCGACATTCCGGCCTCTTCCTGCATGCGGGAATCCGCCGCCCACACGAGCAGATCGTTTTGGATTTCGGCGCGGCCACGCCCGAAGAAGTCCCATAGGCCCCCAGGCGAGCAGGTCCAGCGCTCGGAAGGGTAAAGCGCCGTGATGCGGTTATAGTGCGCGAACATCGTGCGCACGCCCTGGCCGATCCACCGGCTTTTGCTATCGGGATCGAGCGGCACCAGGAAGCTTGCGGCGTCATAGGCCGCTTGCCCGATGATGCCGCGCAGGAAGGGCTGCGCCGCGACTTCTAATACCCGCGTATTGATGTTGTAGCTATCGCCGGGATAGCCGTAGAGCATATCCGGGTTGATGAAGCGGACCTTGTAGCCTTGCCGGGCGAGCGTCTTCCACGACACCCAGGCAAGTTCCGCATCCTTGGGATCGGTGATGATCTTGGTCAGGTGCGCCGTGCGCGGCGAGACCAGATTGATGCCGAGGAAGCGGGCAAGCTTTCCCTTGCCCGCCTGCGCATCAATGGCAACGGGTTCCGTGCCGTCATAGACGAGCGCGGAGCCGTTGAAGAAGCCCAGTTCTATCCCGCGCCGCAGCTTGCGGGGCGGGATCGTCGCGAGGCCGCTCACAGGAGTCCTGCGCGCCGGAGCGCGTCCTCATCGTTCAGACGCGCGTGACCGAGCTGCCCGCTCGGATTGGCGCGGAGCATCGCGCGCAGCTGCGCCGCCGCTTGCGCTTCGGCCCGCGCCCGCGCGATGCGGGCTTCTTCGGCATCCCGCCACGCGAGCCGCTGATGATGATGGGATTCGAACATCCAGAAGAATTGAACGACCTGTGCGATGCGCCCGAAGCTCATGGCTTATCGTCCTCCTCTTCATCCCAGCTGGCGAAGCGGAAGGGCTGCGCTTGCGGCTGGGCGGGCTCGGACGAGGGCGCGGAAGGCGAAGGCGGCGGCAGCGCCGTATCGTTGATGACGCGCGCGCTGGCCCCGCCGTCGTCGCCCTGCTCCGCGAGCAGATACTCCATGCCGATGGAGCCGCCGGTATAGCCCGCGATGCACAGATGCAGCCAAAGCCAATCTTCGACCGGCACCTCGATCAGGATAGCGCCGAAGAGGACGAAGACCGGCAGGCCGACCGAGCCGATTAGGCCGTTGCGGATGAAGCGCCGCGCTTCTTGTGGCGTCAGCGTCTGGCCAAAGAGCGTGCGCGGCTCATCCCAGGCCCACAGGCATAAAATCGTCAGCACCAGGGCAAGGAAGGCCGCAATAACGTAGATGAACACGAACACCATAGCGACAATGGCGCCAATGAAGGCAACTACCATCGCAACCGCCGTCATCTCGTTATTGTTGTTGTTCGAGGACATGACCACACCTACACGTTTGAGGGATCAGCGTTCGAGCCGCAGGCTTAAGGAGCTTTTGCGCCCCCGGTCCGGGGCCTGATCGAGGCCGCGCGCAAAGCGGAAGTAGCGGCCAACGTCTTGGCGCAGTGCGAGCAGCTGTTCGGCCTGCCGCTTGCGCAGCTCTTTGAACTGCACTTGCAGGACGGCCCGCTGTTCGCGCTGTTTGTCGATCAGGGCTTGTCGTTCTTGCACCTGCCGCTCTTTGGAGCGCACGGCTTCGGCTTCATGTGCGGCGCGCATTTCCTGATAGCGCCCGGTGACGCGGTGCCAGAGCCCGGCGAGGCCTTTTGGCAGGCGCGCGGCCCGTTCCTTGGTTTCGGCCAACGTTTCGCCTGCGTGGCGCTCTTCGAGCTTCACCCGCGCCGCGCGATGGAGCTTGGTCATCTCCATCTTGTACGAGCCGAGCGTCGCCGAGCGCTCCCGGAAGCGCTCCCGCGATTCCTCGATATGACGGCGGATCGCGGGCGTCATGCGCTCCGCAATGGTCTTCTTCGTCGCCGTCACGTCCGGCAGATCGTCGCCATCGCCGAGGCGGGTGCGAACCTCTTTGGTTTTAAGGCCGAGCGCGCGGGAGAGCGCATAAACCTCGCCGGTATGATCGAGGATGACATGTCCGCGCCGGTCGCCCTTGGCGAGGAAGAAGCCGCGCTCTTCCACCGCACGAGAGAACGCGCCCGCGCTATCCGAGCGTTGCCAGCACTCTTGCAGCGTGGCTTTGAGCCAGCGCGGATCGATGTCTTGCCGCTTGGCCTGCTGCCATTCGGCCAGGGTGAAGTTTGTCGGATTGCGCTCCGCATGGTTCGCCATGCCGCGCGGCATCTTCCAGCCGTGATCGAGGTAGAGATCGCGCGCCACGTCCATCAGCTTGCCCTTGAAGAAGGGCAGCGGGCGCGCCGTCATCGTTTGCGCATCGATCCTCGACCACACGCAATGCGCATGGCGGCGACCTTCCTTTTCGTGGAAGACAATCGCGCGCGGCTGGCCTTGCAGGCCGAGCCGTTCCTCTATGCGCTCGATGGTGGACTCGAACACGTCTTCGGAGACGTGGGCGCTTTCGGGCGGGCTGAGGCTGAGCGAGAACAGATATTGGCGGCAGTTCGTGCCCCGGCTGATCGCTTCGGCTTCCTTGAACGCGCCTTTCAGATCGTCGGATGCGAAGCCGCGCAGCTCATGCAGCCGCACATGCTCGTTATCGTCCATGTTCATGAGGTGCGCGGCGAGATTTGCGCCGCCGCTGCGCTGCGAGCCTTTGAAGATCATGGCCGTTCTCCCGCGTCGTCGGACTTCAGGCCGAGCGCCGAGAGCAGGAGGGCACGAACGCTGCGCACATCGCGCAGCGCCGCCAGGAGTTCGGCCTCGGTATCGGGGGAGAGCGGCAGCGCGCCGACATGGGCGAGCCGCGCCAGCTGGTTCAGGTTGCTCGACAGCTTCGCATTGCCGAGCAGGGCCAGGGCTTGCGCGAGCGCTTTCCGGTCTTCGACCGGCAGGCCCGAGCGCCGTGTTCGCACGGGCGAGGCATCGCCCAGCACCTTCGCCTTGATATACGCGCCGAGCGGCGCGCCCCCGGCTTCGCGGATAAGGCGTTCCCGCTCTTCCGCGTTCAGCCTAAGGCTGAACGGTGCGGGCCGAGGACCACGCGGCGGCGGTGCAGGACGGTTAGAAGGAGCCGGGTTGAAGGTGCCGCTTAGGGACATGGCGGCACCTGGGAGTCATACGACTTCCGGTGCTCTAAGAGGGTGTTCCAGTCAGAGAGAACGTCGAGCGCCTGGTTCGACGTGGCGCTATCGAGGCGCGCCAAACTCCTGCCACTCCCGAATGAAGCTGGGCACCGATCGGCGGTCCGACCCGGGTGTGTTTCATGCCGCTCTGGAAACTGAAACCGTGGCCGCGTAGCTAACGAAGATCAGCCTCCGGCAAATCCGGCGCGGTTCACGGGTAAAGACGCCAGTACCCGGACCGAGTTCGATGACGGAGCCGAAGTTCCCGTTAAGGTTCTTGCCTGATCAATCGTCCAAGAGAATGCCCGGACGGTACAATCAAGCGACGCGAAGCGGCTTCCGGCCCCATGCGCGAAAGCAGACCAATGCGTCCGTGGATGCGCATCTGGAATTCATGGTCAGTGAGCTCCCGCGCGCATTTCCTCGACGCCTTGCTCCCAGGTGACGACTGGAGCATATCCCAGTTCATCGCGGGCACGGCGATCGGACATGGTGAAGTCGTAGCCGACCAGTCGCAGCATCTGGCGCGTCAGCGGCGGCTCCCCCTTTAGGCGGAAGCTGCGCCATGCCGCTTCCATGACGGTCGCCAGGAACCAGGCGACGCCGAGGGGGGCAGACCTGTTGCCCGGATCAACGCCCTGTGTGGCAAGCAAGGTCCCCATGACCTCCCGCAGGCTTCGGTCCCTGCCGTCGGTCACGAAATAGGCGCGACCGCCGGCCGAGCTTTCGGCCGCGAGCACGGCGGCATGGCACACGTTCTCGACATGCGCGGTGGACATCAGGCTCTTGCCGCCGCCCGGCCACCTGAACCTCCCAGCATTCACATTCTGGATTGTCTCCCGGATCATGGGCATACCTGCGCCCCAGATCATCGGAGGAAGGATGATCGCCGTGCGCATGCCTCCAGGATCGTCAGCCGCGAGTACCAGTTGCTGCGCGCGTCCCTTGGAGGCGGTGTAGGGTGCCCATTTCGGGAATGTCTGCGGGGCGTCTTCAGTAACACCGAGCATTGGTTTGCCTTCGCCCATGACGACGGCACCCGCGCCGATCTGAACGAAACGCTTGACCCCCTGCGCCTTTGCCGACGCCAGCACATTGCGGGTTCCGTCGACATTCGCCCCCTCGAACGCTTCTGCCGATCCCCAAAGCTTGAACATGGCTGCGGCGTGGAACACCACCTCGGCGTCACCGATCCCGCGTGACAGCGCCTCGACGCTGTCGAGGTCGCCCGGCACCGGCACGGCACCCAGTGCTATCAGCTTTGCCGCATCACCGGGCGACCGATATAGGGCGCGGACCTGCCAGCCTCTGTTCACGAGCATCTTAATCAGTCGGCCACCGAGAAAGCCGGTGCCACCTGTCACGAAGGCCTTGGTCATTTCGCCACCTCTGTGCATGCGCCATCCTTACAAGTTACACATTAGGTAATTTGTAATTTGTCGACAAGGGATCGGCGTGCGCTTATTTTTTCGCCATGTCAGAAAAGCAGAACGTCATCTCGCCTACGGCAATCCTCGATGCTGCGACGGCGCTCGTCCGTCGGCTGGGCGAAGGCAAGACGAATATGGTGGATATCGGCAGAGCGCTCGGGGTCAGCCACGCTGCGCTCTATCGGTTCTTTCCCTCCAAGGCCGCGGTTATGGACGCCATCGTTCAAGAGGCCATGGACGAAGAGGAGGAACTTGCCGGGAAGTGGTTGGACGCGGAGGGTACGGCTGCCGAACGCCTGCTGCTTATGGTTCTCGACATCCACCATCGCAAACGTGCGCGATTCACAGGCGACAGGGAGATCCATGATCTGTATCGGCGTATCCTGGTCGAGCGGCAGGACATGATCGTCGCTTACTCGCAGCGCATGACACGGTTGATCCAGACGCTGATCGCTCAGGCTGTTGACCGGGGAGAGTGGCACGTCAGCGACGTAGCCCAGGCGGCAAGCGTAGTGCGCGACGCGGTCACGGCCTTCATTCATCCCCAACTGCTTGCGCAGGCCATCGAAGCAAACGCACCTGTCGAGGATCAACTCTGCGCCACGGTGGCAACCCTCACCCGAGCCTTTGAGGCTGGTGTTGACTACAGCCGCACCCGTTCGTTGGTGAGTCGTTCGAGACCTTGATCTGGGATCGGAGCCGGAGTGCTCCGAATGCGATAGGTCCTTCAGCCGAAGTTACATAGATAAAACAATAACATACGAGTTCCCAGTTTCATCCTCTCCGGCGCGCCACCAATCCCAATCACCTTGCCGCCGAGCTTCACTCCTGGGACTCAGATGATCCCCGCATCCAGGCTGGCGGCGATCGTGGCGCCGAACTCTTCGCACTGTTCGACGAAGGCCTCCTGGAAATCGCCGCGGCAGACGAGCGGATCGCGGACGGCGCGCCAGCGCAGGCCGGTGACGATCGTCTCCACGGCGCGGCGGGTGCCCGTGCCGTCGTGGCCGGCGCGGATGAGCAGGGCGTAGGGCAGTCCCTGGGTGTGTTCCAGGCAGGGATAATAGGTGCGGTCGAAGAAGTCCTTCATCCCGCCGCTCATGTAGCCGAGATTCTCGGTGGTGAAGAGGATCACCGCCCGGGCCGCCATCACGTCGTCCGGGCCGGCGTCGAGGGCGGCGCGGGCGACGATCTCGACCTCGTCGAGCTCCAGCTGTTCGGCCCCGCGAATCACGGCGTCGCGCAGCAGCCGCGTGTTGGGCGAGGGCGCGTGGGCGACGATGAGCAGACGTTTCTTCGTCATGGTCCCGATGACATTGGGTCGACCGCCGCGAGGGTCAAACGCGCGCGGCTCCGGTCCGGTGCCGGCGGGCGATCAGCATTGCGGTGATCGCGGCTGCGAGCAGCGAGGCGGCGAGCAGCGTGCCGCGGAACGCACCCAGGAAGCTCGCGGCCGCATCCCGCCCCTCGGCGAGCGACGAAGCCTGGAGTTCGCCGAACAGCAGCGACAGCAGCGCGGCACCGCCGACGACGCCGACCGTGCGGGTCAGCATCGCGAGGCTGCCGGCGACGCCGCGGTCGGCGGCCGGCATGGCCCCGGTCACCATGTCGAGATTGGCGACCTGGAACAGGCCGGCACCGAAGCCCTGGACGAACAGCGCGGGCGCCAGCAACGCCACGACCGGCGCGCCGTCCCAACGCGAGACGGCGAACAGGCCGGCCGCGACGAGTGCGGCCCCGCCGATCGCGACGACCTGCGGCGAGAACCGCGCGACGGCGCGCCCGGCGATCGGCGAGGCCACGACCATGCCGATTGGCCCGGAGGCGAGGACGATGCCGCCGAGGATGGTGGAGAGCCCGGCGACCGCCGTCAGATAGAACGGCACCAGCAGCATGACCGAGAAGATGGCGATGTTGATCAACGCGTTCGCGGCGTTGACCAGCAGGAAGTCGCCGCGCCGGAACAGCGACAGGTCGATCAGCGGCGACGCGCAGCGGCGCTCCCAGGCGAGGAACCCGGCGAGGCCCGCAGCGGCCGCGAGCGCCAGGGCCACAGCCGAGGATGCACCTCCGGCGCCGATCCGCGTCAGCGCCAGGACGAGCGTCGCCAGCGTGAAGGCGAGCAGGCCGGCGCCCAACGCGTCGAACCCGTGCGTGCCCGCCCGCGGCGCACGCACCGGCAGGCCGTGCAGGCACAGGAGGGCCAGGGCGGCGAGCGGGGCTCGGAACCAGTAAACGGCGCGCCAGCCCCATTCGTCGACCAGCGCGCCGCCGAGCAGCGGTCCCAGCGCCGAGCCGAGCGCGAAGATCATCGCATAGAGGCCGAGGACGGCGCTGCGCCGGCTCTCCGGATAGAGGCTGGTCATCAGCGCCGGCCCGCAGCTCAGGATCAGCGCCGCTCCGATGCCCTGCAGCACGCGCGCGCCGAGCAGCAGGCCGAAGTCCGGCGCCGCGGCGCAGGCCGCAAAGGCGAGGGTGCTGCAGGCCAGCCCGACCCTGAAGACCAGCGCATAGGCGAACAAGTCGCCGATCCGGCCGAAGGCCAGCATCAGCGCCGCATGGGTCAGCACGTAGCAGATGACGATCCACTGGATCGTCGGGATCGGCAGGGCAAAGCTGGCGACGATGTCGGGGAAGGCGATGTTGACGGAGGAATCGAGCGGCACGGTCATCGTGCCGAGGCCGATCAGCGCGACCTGAGCCGTCCGCAATCCCGACACGGCGCCCGCAGCGCGCCCGTCTTCCCCGCCGGCCGTCAGACCTGGCCTTCCACCATCACCTCGATCAGCACGGGCTCGCTGCCCGCCATCGCCTCGGCGAAGCGCGTCTCGAAGTCGGCGCCGTTGTCGACCCGGTGCGCCTTCAGGCCGAAGCCTTCGGCGAGGCGGGTCGCGTCGATCGGGGGGTCCTTGAAGTCCATGCCGATGAAGGTGTCGTTGCCGTGCCACGCCTTCAGGCGCTGCTTGATGATGCGGTAGCCGCCATTGTTGCAGAGCACGAAGACGACCGGCAGCTTCCGGCTGGCCGCACTCCACAGCGCCTGGATGCTGTACATGGCGCTGCCGTCGCCGATCACGGCGACGACCCGCCGCTCCGGCTGGGCGATCTGCGCGCCGACCGCCGCCGCGATGCCCCAGCCGATGCCGCCGCTGACGTTGCCGAGGTAGGAGTAGCGGTCCTTGTACGGCAGGTATGTGTTGAGCGCCGCCGCCGTGGTGATGCCCTCGTCGACGACCACCACGTCGTCCGGCAGCATCGCGCAGAGCGACATCATCAGCCAGTCGGCGCTCATCGGCGTCTGGCCGGCCTTGGCCTTCGCCGCCTCGATGCGCTTCGCCTTCGTCGCGGTCCAGTTGCGGTCGGCGAGTGCGGCCACGGTCGCGGCGTTGCGCTTCGCGCGCGCCTCGCCGCCCATCTCGGCCAGCAGCGGCGTCAGGACCTTCAGTGTCTCCTTCACGTCGGCGCGCACCGCCATGGCGGCGGCGTAGTTCTTCCCCATCTCCCAGTCGCGCTGGCCGATCTGAACGACCTTCATGTGCGGCGGCAGCGGGTCGACCTCGCTGTAGATCGACATGCGCAGCACGTCGGAGCCGACGCAGATCAGGGTGTCGTACGGTTCGAGCAGGGCGCGGACCTGCTTCTGGTCGCGCGACGGCTGGCCGAGGAACAGCGGATGCTCGGACGGGAAATGCGCGCCCGTCACCACGGTCTGCTGATAGACCGGCGCGCCCAGGGCGTCGGCGAAGGCGCCGGCCTCGTCGAAGGCGTCGCTGGTGACGATCTCGTGGCCGGCAATGATCAGCGGCTTCTCCGCCGCCAGCAGCATTTCAGCGAGCGCCCGCAGCGTCTCGTCCGAGGGTCGTGCCTTCGTGTCGACGCGCGTCGCCTCGCCGATCTCGATCGCGCCGAAATCGTTCAGGATGTCGCCGGGCAGCGAGATGAAGACGGGCCCGGTCGGCTCGGTCATCGCCACCTTCGCGGCGCGGTGCATGGTGCGCGGCAGGTCGGCGAGCCGCGTCACCTCGGTCGCCCACTTCACGACGGGGCTCGCGATCGGCACCAGCGGCGCATAGAGCAGCGGTTCGGTGAGGCCGTGGCCCTGTTCCTGCTGACCGGCCGTGACGATCAGCGGCGTGCCGGAGACGTAGGCGGTGTAGAGCGTACCCATGGCGTTGCCCAAGCCAGGCGCCACATGGACGTTGCACGCCGCCAGCTTGCCCGACGCGCGGACATAGCCGTCCGCCATCGCGATCACGACCGATTCCTGCAGGCCGAGCGTGTAGCCCATGTCCGGATAGTCGGTGAGCGCATGCATCACCGGCAGTTCGGTGGTGCCGGGATTGCCGAACATCTCCGTCACGCCCTCGCTGCGCAGGAGTTCGATGAAGGCGTTGCGGCCGCTGATCCGGTTGGTCGGGCTACTGTCGGGCATGTCCTGTCTTTTCTCGCTTCGGCGGGAGGGCGCAGTCTCGCCCCCGGCGGAGATGCGCGCAAGTAGCCGGCGGCGGACGTGGAGCGTCGTCCAGCCAGGCGCAGGATCGCCGGCCCAGCCTATGGCAAGGCGGTATGCCTGCTGACTATGGACGCGCCCGATCCTTTTGCCGAATTCCACCGAACAAGCTGAGGCTGCATCGATAACATACCAGAGGTTGTATTTTGTTCTTCAGCCGAAACCGTCGCTCTTGTCCGACGTCTTTCGCAAGGCTGGCTGTTTACCGCCTCTGTCAGGTGGCGCTGATCGCCACCAACTCCACACCTTCTTCGACCATGTCGCCGACCTGGAACGCGATCCGCTCCACCGTGCCGTCGCCCGGCGCCGCGATCGTGTGTTCCATCTTCATCGCCTCCAGCACGATCAGCGGAGTGCCGCGCCGTACGGTGTCCCCGGCCTTGGCCAGGACGCGCACGATCTTGCCCGGCATCGGCGACGTCAGCTTTCCGCCGCCGGTGTCCTGCGCCGCGGCTGCGGCGGGGTCGTGGCGCAGCAGCCGGTGCGCGCGGCCGCCATCCATGACGATGACCGTGTCGCCGTCGGCGATGACGGCCGCGCGGATGCGCCGTCCGCCGAGGTCGGCGGCAAGCGTGCCGTCCGCCTCCGCCTCCGCCGACGCATCCATCTCGCCGCCCGGCAGCGTCAGTCGCCAGCCGGCGCCGCGATGGCGCACGGCGATTTCGACCGGCGCATCGCCGTCCCGGAAGCGCACGGTCTCGACCGCCTCGCCGTTCAGCCGCCAGCCATTGGTCAGATTCCAGGGCGACCAGGGGTCGGCGCTGCGCGCTGCCGCCGCGGCGACTGCGGCGCGCCGCTCGATCAGGACCTGACAGGCCGCCAGGGCCAGGACGCGGTCGCTCGCGGGCTGGCTCGACGGCAGCAGGTCGCCGGCATGGCGGTCGATGAAGCCCGTGTCGACCTCGCCCGCCGCGAACGCCGGGTGGGCGGCGATCTCCAGCAGATACTGCCGATTCGTGTTGACGCCGCCGATGACGGTCGCCGCCAGCGCCTTCGTCAGGCGGCGCACCGCGGCCGGCCGGTCGTGGTCCCAGACGATCAGCTTGGCGATCATCGGGTCGTAATGGACGCTGATCGCGTCGCCCTCGCGCACCCCGGTGTCGACCCGCACGTGCGGTCCTTCGACCGGCATGCTCAGCCGGTTCAGGTTGCCGGTCTGGGGCAGGAAGCCGCGGCCGGGATCCTCGGCATAGAGCCGGACCTCGATGGCGTGACCGTCCTGGCGCACATCGTCCTGGCGCAGCGGCAGCGGCTCGCCCGAGGCGACCCGCAGCTGCCACTCGACGAGGTCGAGGCCGGTAACCAGCTCCGTCACCGGATGCTCGACCTGCAGGCGGGTGTTCATTTCGATGAAGTAGAAGGATCCGTCCTGGCCGAGCAGGAACTCCACGGTGCCGGCGCCGGAATAGTCGATCGCCTGCGCCGCCGCGACGGCGGCCGCGCCCATCGCCCGGCGCGTCGCCTCCGGCAGGCCGGGTGCGGGCGATTCCTCGAAGACCTTCTGGTGGCGCCGCTGGATTGAGCAATCCCGCTCGAACAGGTGGATGGCGTTGCCGTGGCTGTCGCCGAAGACCTGCACCTCCACATGGCGCGGGCGCTGCAGGTACTTCTCGATCAGCACCGTGTCATCGCCGAAGGCGCCTTTCGCCTCGCGCTTGGCCGCCGCAACCGCCGCCTCGAACTGGTCGGCGCGCTCGACGACGCGCATGCCGCGGCCGCCGCCGCCGGCCGACGCCTTGACCAGTACCGGGTAGCCGATCTCATCCGCCGCCCGTTGCAGCACGCCCGGGCCCTGGTCGGCGCCGTGATATCCCGGCACCAGCGGCACGCCCGCCGTGCGCATGATCTCCTTGCTGGCGCTCTTCGACCCCATCGCGCGGATGGCGCGCGCCGAGGGGCCGACGAAGACCAGGCCGTCGTCGCGGCAGGCTTCCGCGAAATCGGCATTCTCCGACAGGAAGCCGTAGCCGGGATGGACGGCGGCCGCACCCGTCTCGCGCGCCGCCTTCAGGATCGCGCCGATGTTCAGGTAGCTCTCGCGCGCCGACGCCGGGCCGATGACCACCGCCTCGTCGGCGAGCCGCGCGTGCAGGGCGTTGCGGTCGACCTCGGAGCAGACGGCCACGGTGCGCACGCCCATCCGCCGCGCCGTGCGGACGATGCGGCAGGCGATCTCGCCGCGGTTGGCGATCAGGAGCGATTCGATCATCGGGTTCTGTCCGTTTTCGGGCGTTTCCGTGCGGCCTGTTGATCGGGCCGCTTGCTTAGTGCGTCTACTCAGGGGGGCCAGGCGGCGGGATGCGTTCCCAGCGGCACCGACGGCCGTTCCCAATAGGGCGGGGTCTCCGGCAGGCGCGCCGCCGGCGCCACGTGCGAGACGCGCCCGAAGGGCGTGTCTGAGACCTGGATCAGGTCGCCGATGGTCTCCAGCTTCAGGTCCGGCTGCGCCATGCCGTCGATCCGGCCCAGGCTTTCGATCCAGTGGCCGGTCCGCGCGAGCGAGACGCGCACGTGCCAGCTGCCGCCCTCGCGGCTGCGGCGCAGCAGGCCGACCATGGCGCCGAAGGCCGCGAGGTAGCCGGTGGCGTGATCCAGCGCCTGGCAGGGCAGGTGCTTCGGGCCCTCGTGGCCGGCGGCGCGGCCCTCCTCGTGGGCGATGCCGCTGACCGATTGCAGCAGGCTGTCGAAGCCGCGGCGGTCCCGCCACGGGCCGTCGTAGCCATAGGCGCAGATGCTGACATAGACGATGCCGGGACGCAGGGCGGCGACCTCGCCCGGGCCGAAGCCGCGCGCCGCGATCGTGCCGGGGCGGTAGCCCTGGACGAAGACGTCGGCCTTGCGGATGAGGTCGCGCAACGTCTCGCGGCCGCCCTCGGAGCTCAGGTCGACATGGCTCGAGAGCTTGCCGCGGCCGGTATCTATCACGAGGGTGGGCACGAAGGGCAGGTGGGGTGCCGCGACGCGCATGACCTGGGCGCCGTGCTCCGCCAGGGTCCGGCCGCAGACCGGACCGGCGATGACGCGGGTCAGGTCGAGTACGCGCACGCCGCCCAGCGGCCGGCCGACGTTCGCCATCGGCTCCGCCGGCGCGTCGCCGATCCGCGCGATGTCAAACAGCGGCTGGCCGGCCACGGCCTGCCCCTGGGGATGGGCCCGCCACTCGTCCGGCGAGCGCACCATGCCGGCGCACATCCCGGCCTCGGCCAGCGAGTCCTCCAGCCGGGCCGCCTCCCAGCCCTCGATCGCCCGCGCCACCGCCGCCCTGTCGTCGGCGCAGCCCAGCACGCGCAGCACCCCATCGCGGTGATGCGGGAAGTTCGTGTGCAGCTGGATCCAGCGCCCGTCCCCCGCCCGGTAGAAACCCGCGATCGGACTCCATGGATCGGGCGGCACGGCGTCGTCCACCCGCATGTAGCGCTCGCTGCGGAATGCCGCGGCGGCGCCGCGGATGTCGACGGCGACCGCCTGCGGCCGGCCGGAACGTTCGTGCCAGATCTCCGCTGCGGCCAGGGCGGTCGCGCCGATGGAGGCGAGCGCGGCCGCACCCACCCGATAGGTCGAGGGAAGGACAGGATCGTCGCCGTGAAGGTCGATCCTGCTCAGTGCCTCGGCGTCGCAGCCGGCATCGGTCCAGATCCGCTCCAGAGCGTCCTTCGGGGTCTTCGCTCGGTCCATCGCTTGGCGATCCATGATTGGCGGCCGCGGCGGGAATGGCCGGCAGGGGCCAGGATGCCGACGGACCGTATGAGGCCGCCGGGGACGGCGCAGGTCAAGGGCCGTAGCCGACACAATTCGTCACGACCATAAATTTGTAACATATTGACTGAATTTCATGTGATGTGCTGCATTTTCTCCGGGCGGTTTCTTGCTTGGGGGAGGGGAGATGGAGAGGGTGGAGAGGGAGCGCCGTTTGGCGCTCGCCCGGTCGAAGGCCGATGCTGCGGCAGCCGCGCAGGCCGAAGGGCGGTGGCGGTTCGCCTCCGACCTCTATGCTACCGCTGCTGCGATCGTGGAGCCGCTCGACGATGCGCTCTGGCAGGAGTGGACGTTTTATCGCGCGCAGGCGCTTGTAGCCCTGGGCGATGCGCGTGAGGAAGCGGCGCCCTACGAGGAGGCGTTGGTCCTCTTCCGGGACAGGCTGCTCCCCCGCACGCCGAGAGGTGCCGCGCCAGCCGTATGGGCGACGCTGCAGGCCGCACAATCCAACTGCCTGCGCGGCCTCGGGCAATGCTCGGGATCCGGCGAGGCCCTGCGTTCAGCAGTCGAGGCGCAACGGACGGCACTGGAGGAACGATCACCCGACGCTGATGTCGAAGGGTATCGCCGCAGCCAGTACAATCTCGGCAATACGCTTCTCTCACTTTGGGAGGTCCAGACCGATGCCGCCCATCTGGACGGGGCGGTGGCGGCGTTCCGCGCGGTCCTTGCTGCCCGGCGAGATGCAGATGACGATCTCCGCAGGGCCGTTGTCCTCTGCCGCCTCGCGCTGGCCCACCGTCGCGCGGCGGAGAGCGGCGACCCGGAGCGCCTGCGGGACGCGTTCGCGGCATCCTTCGGTGCACTGCTCGACGCGGCCGAATCGAATGATCCTGCGGACCTCCGTGCGGCGGTAGAGAGTTCCATCGAGATTTTCCTGTTCCTCGCGGAACGCGGTCACAGTGACGAGACGCTTGGTTATTACGCCGAGCTGTTCGCGTTTTTGGACACGGTGTTCGCGGCGCGCGCCGGCGCTGTCGTGGCCGAGCAGCGCCCGCTCGTCAAGCTTGTCGAGCGGGGCGCGGGGCTACGGCAGTCGCTGGACCTGGGGCCGCCCGTGCTGCCCTCGTCGCTCGGTGTGGCGAAAGGTGACGGCAGCGACGCCGATGCAGATCCGGGCGATCCCGGCGGTGCGCCACGGCCGCGTCCGGCGGGGATCAGCGACGAGGTTCACGGGGAGCAGGTGGCGATCGCGGCGAAGCTGGCCGGTTGCGCCGCGGCGGCGCGGAGCCGCAACGATTTCGCCGAGGCTGCACTGTTCTTCGGAGCGGCGGCGGCCGCTGCCGCTCCGGTCGATGTCGATCTGCAGCAGGGATACCTCTTCGACAGGGCGCTGAACCTTTACGAATGGGGCTCCGCCGATCGCGACGACAGCCCGCTTCTGGAAGCGCTGCACGTCTACCGGACGCAATTGCTGCCGCTCTGTCCGCGTCGCGTCCGGCCGGCGGCGTGGGCGGCGATCCAGCGCGGCATGGGCAACGCCCTGCGTACACACGGCCGCAACCGGAATGACACGAGCATCCTGCGGGAGGCCATCGACGCCTTCCGATCGGCACTGGAGGTCGTCGATCGCGACGCCCAGGCAGCCGAATGGGCGCAGATCCAACGGGAAGTGGGCGACGCCTATCGCCTGGTCGGCGATATCGACCGGGGTTTCGACGACGAGGCTCTCGAATCCTACAGAGCCGCTGCGGAAGTCCATGAAAGGGACGGCGCGGAACTCGATTTGGCCATGACGCGGATGGGAATGGGGCTGCTGTTCTTCCGGCAGGCGGCCCGCGCGCGCAGCGCATCCCTGGCGGCTCGGGCCGTGGCAATGCTGGTGGACGTGCATAGGAGGGCGTTGCGCGACCAGTCTTCCGACGCCATCGCGACCGTCCGTCATCACCTCGACCGGGCGCGGGATCTTCTGGCCGACCTGGAGGGGTGAACCTGTTCCACGGCATCGCCCGAGGTGGAGAGAGGGATGAAGGAGATCGAACGGCAGCGCCGGTTGGCGCTCGCGCGGGGCAAGGCCGCGTTGGCGGAGGCGGCTTTCGAACGCCATGACTGGGCAGCGGCACGCGACCTTTATGCGACCGCAGGCGCCATCGCGGAAGGGCACGACGACGCGCTGTGGCGCGAATGCGTCTTCTACCGGGCATGCTCATTGGACGAGATCGGGCAGGCGAACGACGATCCGGCGTCGTTGACGGAAGCGATCGTGCTGTTCCGGGATGTTCTCCGGGCGCGCGCGATCGAAGAAGGCGACACGTGGTTTCAGGGGCTGCACAACGCGGCGCTCGCTGGCGCTTTGGTGAATTTGGGCTTGCTCCGCAAGGATGCCGCCCTGCTGACCGAAGCGGTCGCCGCGCACCGGGCGGCGATCTCAAGCCGTCCCGCCGAGGCCGTGCCGGAGCATCACGCGCGCAGTCAGTACAATCTAGGCGTGACGCTCATGGACCTCGCCCAATTGGAGCCGGACCGGCGCTACCTGGAGGAGGCGTTGGCAGCCTACCGCGCGGCACTCGCCGCTACCGAAGACCCGGAAATTCCATATGGCAGGGCCGAAACCCTGAGGCGGGCGGCCGTCGCCTGTGCCGAACTGGCCGAACATGACGAGGCGTACTTTCGCGATTCCCTTGCCTATTTCTTTCAGGGGCTGCGCGAAGCGCACCTCAACGAGGAAGTGCCGCTCGCCCAGCTTATAGCGGGCCAGATGAAAAGCCTGCTGATGCGTATCCTGCGCATCGAACACTACTGCGACAAGCTGGGTTATATCGCCGAATTCTTCGCGTTTCTCGATGCCGATATCCTCAGCGATCTTGGTCATGAGATCTACGGGCAATTCTCGGAGATCCAGGAGATCGCGGACGAACTGCGGGCGGTGCTGGACCTCGGGCCCATGCCGAAGCCGTCTCCGTCGGACCCGGCGCCTCTACCGGCCGCGCACCATCAGCCCGGCGTCCGCGAAACCGGCATTTCCGAAGGCCTCGACCTTAAGCTCGACGTGCCGCCACCGCCGAAGGCACCGGGAGTGCCCCGCGACGAGCAATCCGCGATCGCGAAGAAATTGGGGGGATATGCCGAGGCGGCGGCCGACCGGGGCGACTATCGCGGTGCGGCCGGCTTCTATGGAGCAGCTGCCGCGGCGATGGCGCCGTTCGACGAGGCTGAAGAGTGTGCGTACCTCGAACTCCAGGGGGAGATGCTGCTGCATCACGGGTTCCCGTATCTGGACACGAAGGTGCTCCGGCAGGCTCTCCATCTCTATTCTCGGCGCTTGCTGCCCATGAAGCCGCGGTCGACGCATCCCCAGGGCTGGGCCAAAGCGCAGGCGAATATCGGGATGATCTACCGCTATCTGGGAATCGCGGACGACGATCCGGTGACACTGACCCACGCCGCTGCCCATCTGCGCGCTGCCCTGGAAGTGGTCACGCCGGCGGCATCTCCGGAGCGCTGGTGCAGACTGCAGTTGCGGCTGGGAGGTGTTCTGGGAAAGCTCTTCGAACTCGGTGACGGGGACTGGTATGTACAGGATGCGATCGACGCATTCTTCGCAGCGCTCGAGTTGATCTCCAAAGAAGAGGAGCCGAGGCTCTGGGCGACGACGCTTCGCGACGTGGCGGTTCTCCTTCTCCACCTTGCCGAAAGGTCCGGCGATCCAGACCATGCCAAGCTCGCGCTGAAGGGATTTGAGCCCCTGCGAGACTTGTTGGCGGGCACGGGCACGGGCGCAGGCGACGAGGCGCAGTTGCAGCGCCTCGACGAACAGATCGCTAAGGCGCGGAAACTCGCTGGCCTATGATTTGTCTTCTTGCCTACATCCTGAAAACGCCAAAAGTCGTCCGTTCGACCGGCGCATTCAACGCCGCCGAGAGCGACAGGCCGAGCACCGTCCGGGTATGCGCCGGATCGATGATGCCGTCGTCCCAGAGGCGCGCGCTGGCATAGTAGGGGTGGCCCTGGGTCTCGTACTGTTCGAGGATCGGCGCGCGAAACGCGGCTTCCTCCTCGGCCGGCCAGGTCTCGCCGCGCGCCTCGATGCCGTCGCGGCGCACCTGCGCCAGCACGTGCGCCGCCTGTTCCCCGCCCATGACCGAGATGCGCGCGTTCGGCCACATGTAGAGGAAGCGGGGCCCGTAGGCACGGCCGCACATGGCGTAGTTGCCGGCGCCGAAGCTGCCGCCGACGATCACCGTCAGCTTCGGCACGCGGGCGTTGGCGACCGCCATCACCATCTTGGCGCCGTCCTTGGCGATCCCGCCGGCCTCGTATTTGCGGCCGACCATGAATCCCGTGATGTTCTGAAGGAATATCAAGGGGATGCCGCGCTGTGCGCACAGTTCGATGAAGTGCGCGCCCTTCTGGGCCGACTCCGAGAAGAGGATACCGTTGTTGCCGATGATGCCGACTGGATAGCCCCAGATGCGGGCGAAGCCGCAGACCAGCGTCTGGCCGTAGAGCGCCTTGAACTCGTCGAATTCGCTGCCGTCGACGGTGCGCGCGATGATCTCCCGCACGTCATAGGGTTTCTTTGTGTCCGAGGGCACTACACCGTAGACTTCATCCGTCGGGTAAAGTGGATCCCGCGGCTCGTCGATCGCGATGTCCGGCCGCTTCACGCCGTTCAGATTGGCTACGATCCGCCGCGCGATGGCCACGGCATGGTGGTCGTCCGCCGCATAATGGTCGGTGACGCCGGAGATGCGCGAATGCACGTCGGCGCCGCCCAGGTCCTCGGCGCTGACCACTTCGCCGGTCGCCGCCTTCACCAGGGGCGGGCCGCCGAGGAAGATCGTGCCGTTGCCCTTCACGATGATCGCCTCGTCCGACATCGCCGGGACATAGGCGCCGCCGGCCGTGCACGAGCCCATCACCACGGCGATCTGCGGGATGCCCGCCGCAGACATGTTCGCCTGGTTGAAGAATATCCGACCGAAATGTTCGCGGTCGGGGAAGACGCCGTCCTGTTCCGGCAGGTTGGCACCACCGGAATCGACCAGATAGATGCAGGGCAGGCGGTTCTGCTGGGCGATCTCCTGGGCGCGCAGATGCTTCTTCACCGTGACGCCGTAGTAGGTGCCGCCCTTCACCGTGGCGTCGTTGGCGACGATCACGCACTCCCGGCCCGCGACGCGCCCGATGCCGGTGACGATGCCGGCCCCCGGCACTTCGTCGCCATACATGCCGTGCGCCGCCAACTGGGAGAACTCCAGGAATGGCGATCCCGGGTCGAGCAACGCCTGCACCCGGTCGCGCGGCAGCAGCTTGCCGCGCGAGAGGTGACGCTGGCGCGCCCGCTCGCCGCCGCCCAGTTCGACCCGCGCCACCTGCGCGCGGAGGTCGGCGACCACCGCCCGCATCGCTTCCGCATTCTTCTTGAACTCGGCCGAGCGCGGCATGACCGCGGATTTGATCACTGGCATCGGTCTTCTTCTCGTTCCGGTCGTTCGGTCCGGTCGTGTGGTTCGGCTTCGTGAGTCGGCTTCGCCAGTCGGGCGCTCAGTTCCCGCCGCCGTGGAAGTCGCGCCGGCGGTCGCGGCGCCGCTCGAGGAAGGCCTTCGCCGTGGCCTGCGGCTCTCCCGTGCCGAAGGCCTCGGCCGCCATGCGTGCGCCGGCCTCGACGGTGGCGTCCCACGCCGCCTGGGTGACCTCGCGCGCCCGCTGCTTGGTCAGCCGCACGGCGTTCGGCGGCTTTTCGGCGAGCGACTGAGCGATCCGCTTCGCATCGGTCAGCAGCAGGTCCTCCGGCACCAGGAAGTCGATCAGTCCGAACTTCAGGCAGGTCTCCGCATCGACCAGTTTCCCCGACAGTGCCAATTCCTGCGTGCGGGACAGGCCGATCGACATCAGCATGATCCACGAGCCCAGCACGCTCGGCAGGCCGGCATTGATCTCCGGCTGCGCCATCCGGACACCCGGGTGCGCGACGCGCACGTCCGAATGCAGCGCCATCTGCAGGCCCGCTCCCGTCGCAAGGCCGTTCATCGCCACGACGATCGGCTTGTCCAGGTCGCGGATCGCCTGGTAGAGGCGTCCCAGGTCGCGCACCCAGGCCGCGCCGCCCGCGGCGTCGAGCGGCGCCAGTTCGCCCAGGTCCTGCCCTGCGGTGAAGGCGCGGTTGCCGCTCCCGGTCAGGACGATCGCCCTGACCGACGCATCGGCGTTCAGTTCGCCCATCGCGGCGATGAGTTCATGCCGCATCGTCCGGTCGACGGCGTTCAGCACGTCGGGACGGTTGAGCAGGACGGTCGCAATCGCACCGTCGCGGTCGACGAGGATCGTTTGTCTCACCGGGCGTCTCCTTCTTCCCACCGCATGAATAGCCCGGTCCGCGCCGGCCCGCATCCCCCCGGCGTCGTCGTGGCGCTCTCGATCGTTCCTTGCTCATCGAAGCCGACAGCCGCCACTATGCGCTCCAACCGCCGGCGCGGTTTCGCGGTGCCGGCTTCGAGGGGAGCGAACATGACCGACCAGACCATCCGCATCGGCCTCATCGGCGCCGGGCGCAACACCCGCGACCGCCACGTCCCCGGCCTGCTGGCCCAGAAGGGCGTCGAGATCGTCGCCGTCGCCAACCGTTCGCTGGAGTCGAGCACGAAGGCGGCCCAGGCGCTCGGCCCGCACGTGCGGCCCGCCGGCGACTGGACCGAGATCCTCGACATGGACGACGTCGACGCGGTCTGCATCGGCACCTGGCCCTACATGCACGCGCCGATCACGATCGAGGCGCTCGACGCCGGCAAGCACGTGCTGTGCGAGGCGCGCATGGCGATGGATTCGCTCGAGGCGAAGGACATGCTCGCCGCCTCGCGCCGCAACCCGAGCCTGGTCGCCCAGATCGTGCCGGCGCCGCACACGCTCGCCTTCGACCGGACGATCATGGACATGATCGCCGCGGGCGAGATCGGCGAGGTCATCGCCCTCGACGCGCGGGTCACCGTCGGCAGCGACTTCCCGGATCCGAAGTCCCCGCTGCACTGGCGCCAGGACCGCGACCTGTCCGGCAACAACGTCATGGCGATGGGCATCTGGTACGAGGCGATGATGCGCTGGGTCGGGCCGGCATCGTCGGTCTTCGCCGTCGGCCAGAGCGTCGTGCGCCACCGCGTCGACGAGCACGGCCGCCGCGTGCCGATGACCATCCCCGACCATGTCGACATCGTCGGCCGGCTGGAGACGGGCGGCCAGATGCGCTTCGCCATCTCCACCGTTGTCGGTCATGCGCCGATGGGTGCCGAGGTCTTCATCTTCGGCACCGAAGGCACCCTGCGGCTCAGCATCGACAAGGCGGGCAAGATGGGGCTGGAGGCCGGCAAGCGCGGCGGCAGCGGTCTCTCGGAGGTTCAGGTCGACCCGGCCAAGCGCGGCGGCTGGCGCGTCGAGGAAGAGTTCATCAACGCCGTCCGCGGCACAGAGGCGGTGACGCACACCGACTTCGTGACCGGCGTGAAGTACATGGAATGGACGGACGCCGTGGCGCAGTCGCTGCGCCACGGCGTCGCCGTGAAGCTGCCGCTGGTCGAAGCCCGCGGCGGCTGATCCGGAGAGGTTCGGCCGTCGCTTCCCGGCGGCGGCCGTACCGCTCTCAGCTTTCCAGGCGCAGGATCGACAGCGCCACGGCCTTCGCCCGGGGCACCATCGTGTCGAGGCGCAGCCATTCGGTCGGCGAGTGTGCCTCGCCGCCGATCGGGCCTGTGGCGCAGACCGTCGGTGCGCCGACGGCGGACGTGAAGCCCGAATCGGCCGAACCGCCGGTGAACTCGCCCTCGATCTTCAGGCCGGCCGCCTCTGCGGCGCAGGCGGTGTAGAGGTCGAAGACGTTCCTGCTCTCCGGCGTCTGGTTCAGCGGCAGGAACTGGCGGCCCTCGGTGATCGCCGTCGTCGTGCCGGGCAGGTGCGTCTCGGCCAGGATCGCCTCAATCTTCTCGACGATCTCCAGGCGCCGCTCTTCGGTCACGAACCGCACGTCGACCTGCGCCTTCGCCCAGGGTGCCACCGTGTTGACCGACGAGCCGCCCTCGATCAGGCCGACATTCACCGTCGTACCGGTTTCGAAGTCGGTCAGGGCGTGCAGCTTCTGGATCTTGCGCGCCAGTTCCTCGATGGCGCTGACGCCGTCCTGCGGCCGTCCGCCGGAATGGGCGGCCTTGCCCGTCACCTCGAACTTGAAGAACCAGGCGCCCTTGCGGCCGGTCACGACGTTGCCGCTCGGACGTCCCGGCTCGGCGTTGAACACGGCCCGGGCGTTCTGCGCCTCGCGCTCGATGACCGGGCGCGAGCCGGGGGAGGCGATCTCCTCGTCCGACGTGTAGAGCAGGACGATCGGGTTGCGCGCGCCGCCGAACTTCTTGAAGGCCTCGGCGATGAAGGTGTTCATCACGAGGCCCGCCTTCATGTCGGCGACGCCGGGGCCGTAGGCCATGTCGCCCTCGATGCGGAACGAGCGGTCGGCGACGGTGCCGTCCGGGAAGACCGTGTCGCGGTGGCCCATCAGGACGACGTGCCGGTTGCCCGCACCCGCGCCCGTCGCCGGAATGACGGCACGGATGCAGTCGCCGTAGGTGCCGTGCGGCACGCGTTCGCTCTGGATGCCGCGCTCGGCCAGATGACGCTCGAACACCGCTCCGACCGCATCGACGCCGGCCTTGTTGTAGCTGCCCGAATCGATGTTCACGACCTCGCGCAGAAGGTTCGTCATCGCCTCGCGCTGTCCGTCGAGCCAGGACAGGATCTGCTGCTCGGTACCGTTCGCCGTCATCGCATTCCCTCCGCAGGCCACCCCGGCGGCCTTCGTTTCGGTTCTTACGCCGATGGCAATCCCATGGCGACGGCGCAGAGGCAAGTGTCGCGGCGGTTTCGCGAGGACCGGCAAGGCGGCGGCCTTGTCCGGGCGGTACCCGCCGGACATGATGTCCGGACAGTCCGGAACGGGTCTCAGAGGTATTTGAAATGTCGGTTAGTCGGACGGGCCGCGTCGCTGCGGCCTTCGTCACCGGTTGTGCGGTCGCCTTCGTCGCGTCGGCGCAGGCGCAGGAATTGCCGCCGAACATCGCCTGGACGGCCTACGACGTCGGCTCGTCCGGCTATTCCCAGGCGGTCGGCATCGGTGCGGCGCTGAAGAACGAGCGCGGCGTGACGCTGCGCGTGCTGCCGGGCAAGAACGACGTGTCGCGGCTCGTGCCGCTGCGCGAGAAGAAGGTCCACTTCTCGGCCTTCGGCGTCGGCGCCGTCCAGGCGATGGAGGGCACCGACACCTTCGGCTCGAAGGAGTGGGGGCCGCAGGCCATCGAGATCCTGATGATGTCCAACCCGGATTCCTGCTCGCAGCTTCTGGTCGCCGGCGACATCGGCGTGAAGACGGTGGCCGACCTGCGCGGCAAGCGAGTCGCCTGGGTCAAGGGCGCACCCGGCCTCAACTACAATGCCTACAGCATCCTGCAGTTTGCCGGCCTCGGCTGGGACGACGTGCAGAAGGTCGAGTTCGGCGGCTATGGCGGCTCGTTCGACGGCCTGATCGACGGGCAGGTGGACGCGGTCTTCACCGTCTCGACCTCGGGCGCGGCCCTCAAGGTCTTCAGCAGTCCGCGCGGCGGCACCTGGCTGACCTTCCCGCATGCCGACGAGGCGGGCTGGAAGCGGATGCTCGACGCCTCGCCCTACTATTTCAAGCAGGTCTGCAAGGAGGGGGCGGGCATCGAGAAGCCGTTCGAGGCGGTGGCCTATCCCTATCCCGTGCTGATCGCCTATGCGGACCAGGGTGACGACCTCGTCTATGCCATGACCAAGGCGATGTTCGACACCTACCCGGCCTACAAGGATAGCGCGCCCGGCGTGTCCGGGTGGGCGCTCGACCGGCAGGTGATGCAGTGGTCGATGCCGTTCCATGACGGTGCGGTGCGCTACTACAAGGAGGCGGGCAAGTGGACGCCGGAGGTGCAGGCGCACAACGACGCGCTGCGCGCCCGCAACAAGCTCCTGCAGGACGCCTGGAAGGCCTACACCGCCGCGCCCGCCGACGATTTCGTCGCCGGCTGGCAGAAGGCGCGCGTCGCGGCACTGGAAGGTGCGGGCCTGAAGCCGATCTGGCGGACCTGGTAGCAGGCGTCCCGTAACCCGGGCGGCCCGCGAGCCGCCCGGGCCACGGATGCGTCTCCGACACGTCTTTGCGCGGTTGCTTCGCGCCGAGGCCGTCGCTATTGTCCGCGCCCACGGACGGAGCGTAGCGCAGCTTGGTAGCGCACCAGACTGGGGGTCTGGGGGTCGCGGGTTCAAATCCCGCCGCTCCGACCACTCTTGCGAGAGTGGTGTGATAGAGACGCGGCCTTCGCTTGCCGCCACGGCCGATCCGTCGGACTAGTCGCTTGCGGTTTCCGATGCACCACGCTCCTCGGCCGCCGGCCGTGCGAGGCGCAGGACGAGGTAGCCCGACAGCGCCGCGAGCACGGATCCGCCCAGGACCCCGATCCGGACGGGGGCTTCGAAGCCCGGGGTTTCGAAGGCGAGCCCGCCGATGAACAGGCTCATCGTGAACCCGACGCCGCAGAGCAGCGCCACCCCGTACAGATGCATCCACGTGGTGCCCGCCGGCATCGGCGCCAGTCCGAAGCGCACCGCGAGCCAAATCGGGCCGAAGACGCCGATCTGCTTTCCGACGAACAGCCCGAGCGCGATCCCGAGCGTGATGGGCTGGAAGACATCTCCGAAGCCGATGCCGCTGAAGATGACGCCGGCGTTGGCGAAGGCGAACGTCGGCAGGATCAGGAACGCGACCCAGGGGTGAAGGGCGTGTTCGAGGTGATGCAGCAGCGAGTGTCCGTCCTCGTCCTGCACCGTCAGGGGTATCGCGAGCGCCGTGATGACGCCCGCGAGCGTGGCATGGACGCCCGACTTCAGGATACAGAGCCACAATACGGTGCCCACGAGCACGTAGGCCGCGATCCGCGCGACCCCCAGCAGATTGAGCGCGACGAGCAGGATGACGGCGCCGCCGGCCATGGAGAGCGCGGTGAGGGAGAGCTGGTCGGTATAGAAAGCGGCGATGATGACGATGGCGCCGAGATCGTCGATGATCGCGACCGCGGTCAGCAGCACCTTCAGCGAGAGCGGTGCCCGGCTGCCGAGCAGCGCGAGAATACCTAGCGCGAAAGCGATGTCGGTGGCCGCGGGTATCGCCCATCCGCTGAGCGTTTCGGGCTGGTTCCAGTTCAGCAGGGCGTAGATCCCGGCCGGAACCGCCATGCCCCCGATCGCGGCGAGTGCCGGCAGGAGAATGTCGCTCCGGCTGGATAGTTGCCCCTCGAGGAACTCCCGCTTGATCTCGAGGCCGACCAGGAAAAAGAAGACGGCCATCCACAGGTCGTTCACCCAGAGCAGCAGCGGCTTCGACACGACGAGCGCGTCGATCTGCACCGTCCCGCGGATCTGCTGGAACCAGAGGTAGACGTTCCCGGCCGGCGAATTGGCCAGGACCAGCGCCGCGACGGCGGCGAACATGAGGAGGATGCCTCCGGTCGCTTCGAGCCGGAAGAATTCGCCCAGGCGCGCCAGCGCCCCCTGTTTCGTCTCGTCTTGCACGCCGACCCTCCATGCGATCCCGGGCAGGGATCGGTCGCCTTCCCTCTGAAGACGGCACCGCAGACCCGGAAGAGACCGGGCGTCAGTCTAACCGGGATCGGCCGGGCTGGTGGTTCGTCAGTCGCCGCCGACTTTTACAGCTTCCGGGATGATGGACGTGGTCGGCGTTCAACCGCAGGCAAGCCCACCGCGTCAAGGGCTCTCAACGAAGGCCAGCAACCAATACCAAAAAAGAGGTAAGCGGTGGTGCCAAAGGTCATTGCCGTACCCGCACATGCTAGCATCTCTGTGCGTCAGCCGCGTGTGGGGGGACATGCAGGACACGGAAGCGCGAGACCTTCTTCGCCGTCAAATCGTCATCGACGAGGAGAATGTCGCAAAGGCACGGGAGCTTGTTCGTCTGCTGAGGCGTCAAAGGGAAGACACGCTGCGTGCAAGGGTGGTCTTCGGCGTTCTCGCCGACGTTCTGAGGGAGCATCGACGCCTGCTTGCAGAGGTGGAGCGACCCGCTCAGCCGCCTCCCGAACCGACCGGTGCCGGCACGCCCACAGAATCAGTGTCGCGCGCGAGCCGTGGTCGGCCTCGGAGATGACGGTGCCGGGGCGGCCGGATGCCGCTTTCGCCTCAGACGCCGCGGCGCCAGTCGCCGCGTTCGGCGCGTTTCAGGCCGAGATGGTCGCGCAGGGTGCGGCCCTCGTATTCCTTGCGAAACAGGCCGCGGCGCTGGAGTTCCGGCACGACGAATTTCACGAAGTCCTCGTAGGCGCCCGGCACGTAGGTCGCGGCCACGACGAAGCCGTCGCAGCCGCCTTCCTCGAACCACTGTTCCATCCGGTCCGCGACCTCCTTCGGGCCGCCGACCCAGGGGTCGTGCAGCTGGCCGCGGCCGCTGTAGTGGATGAAGTCGCGCACGGTCGGGTTGGTCTTGCCGCTGTCCTGCAGCACCCGGTCGCGGATCGCCTGCAGGCCCGAGATGCTCGCCAGCTCCGCGTCGGTGAAGGGCTCGTCCATCCCCTTGGATCCGAAGTCGAAGTTCAGCGCCTCGGAGAGCAGTGACAGCGAATCGTCTTCGGTCGGCAGGGCCGCGATGGCGGCGCACTTGTCCTCGGCCTCCGCCTGGGTCGCCGCGACGACCGGATGAATCAGGGTGGCGACCTTCATGGTCGCCGGATCGCGGCCGATGCGCTCGGCCTCCTGCTTCAGTTCGGCCGTGGCGCGGGCGCCGACCTGCATGTTCGGATACATGACGAACATCAGTTCGCCCCAGCGTGCGGCGAAGCGGCGGCCGCGGCCGCTCTGCCCGGCCTGGATGACGACCGGATAACCCTGCGGCGAGCGCGGCACCGTGAACGGACCGCGCGAGCTGTAGAACCGCCCTTCATAGTCCAGCCGGTGGACCTTCTCCCGGTTCGCGAACACGGAGCGCTGCTTGTCGAGGACGATGGCGTCGTCCTCCCACGTGTCCCAGTGGCCGTGCACGATCTCCATGAACTCGTCCGCCTGATCGTAGCGCAGGTCGTGCTCGACGACCTCGGTGCGGCCCATGTTCCGCGCCTCGCTGGAGTTCAGCGAGGTGACGACGTTCCAGGCGGCGCGCCCGCCGGTCATCAGGTCGAGGGTGGCGAAGACGCGCGCGACGTGGAACGGCTCGTAATAGGTCGTCGAGTAGGTCGAGCCGAGCCCCAGCCGCTCGGTCGCCATGCCCATCGCCGTCAGGATCGTGACCGGGTCCATCTTCACGCAGCGGATGCCGTGCTCCACCGTGTGGCCGTGGTCTCCGCCCAGGATGTCCGGCATGGCGAGCCGGTCGTCGAAGAAGGCGAGGTCGAATTTGCCCCCCTCCAGCACGCGGGCGATGTGCTGGTAGTAGTCGACCGACAGGAAGTCGGTGCGCGAGTCGGGATGCCGCCACGACGCCGCGAAGTTCGTGCAGTTCTGGGCCTGCAGGAATCCGATCAGGGTCATCTGGCGCATCGTGTCTCCCCGGTGCTGTTGGCGCGCGCGGTATCGCGGGTGGGATTGGCCGTCGGCGGCCGGTGGTGTACATGACCGGACAAAGACCGTACGGCAACCCCTTCCGGCAGTGCGGGCCGGCCGAGAGGCGAACGAGGAGACCGAGGATGACGGTGGAGCTGTCCGAAGAGCACGCGATGCTGCGCGATCTGGTTGCCAAATTCGTCGACCGCGAACTGATGCCGCTGGAGACGGCGGTGCTCGCGCGCGAGCGCAGCGGCCAGTCCATCGGGCTGACGCCCGAGGAGGAGGGACCGCTCCTCGCCAAATGCAGGGAACTCGGCCTCTGGGCGCTCGACGCGCCGGAAGCGTTCGGCGGCGCCGACCTGCCGGGGGTGGCGCTGATGCCGGTCAACGAGGAACTCGGCCGCACGGTGACGCCCTTCACCTTTCCGCCGGACTCGCCGAACCTGCACATGCTGATGCAGGTCGCGACCGACGAGCAGAAGCGGAAATACCTGGAACCCTACGCCAAGGGCGAGGCCAAGTCGGCGATCGCGATCTCCGAGCCCGGCGCCGGCGGCGACCCGGCCGGCATGATGACGCGCGCGGTCAAGGACGGTGGCGATTGGGTCATCAACGGCCGCAAGATCTGGATCAGCCGCATTTCGCATGCCGACTTCACCATCGTCATGGCGCTGACCGACCCGGAGAAGCGCGCCCGCGGCGGCATCACCGCCTTCATCGTCGAGAAGGACACACCCGGCCTGATCATCGAGCGCGAGATCCCGATGCTCGGCGGCCATCGCACCTATGAGGTGGTGTTCGAGGACTGCCGCGTGCCGGAGAGCCAGGTGCTGGGTCCGGTCGGGCAGGGCTTCGCGCCGATGCAGCTGCGCCTCACCATCCGGCGCCTGCAGATGGGCGCCTGGTGCGTCGGCATGGCGCGCCGCGCGCTGCAGATGATGTGCGAACACGCCAAGCAGCGCGTCACCTTCGGCGCCAAGCTCGCCGACCGGCAGGCCGTCCAGTGGTGGATCGCCGACGCCGCGACTAAGATCCACGCCTGCCGGCTGATGGTCATGGACGCCGCCGCAAAGCAGGACGCCGGCCAGGACGTCCGCACCGAGGCGTCGATGATCAAGGTCTGGGGCACGGAGATGGCGGCCGAAGTGATCGACCACGCGATGCAGACCTTCGGCGCCATGGGCGTCACCAAGGAGTTGCCTTTGCAGCTGATGGCGCAGAAGGTCCGCGTCATGCGCGTCTACGAGGGCCCGTCCGAGGTGCACCGCATGGTGATCGCCCGCCGCACGCTCGCCCAGTTCGGCTGAGACGCCGACGCAACCGCGACAACGACACCAATTCCATCGAGGAGACCAGAATGGCCAAGCAGTATACCGATGTCGCCGTTACCCACGACGGCATGGTCGCGACCGTCGAGATCCAGCGTCCGCCGAACAACTTCTTCGACAACGCCCTGATCAACGCCATCGCCGACGCTTTCGAGGACGTCGACGCCGACCCCAACCTGCGCGCGATCGTCCTCTGCTCCCAGGGCAAGACCTTCTGCGCCGGCGCGGACTTCTCGAAGCGCGACCTGAACGCGACTGCCACGGGCGGCGGCGGCAAGCACCTCTACAAGGAGGCGACGCGCCTGTTCCGGTCGAAGACCCCGGTCGTGGCGGCGGTGCATGGTGCGGCCATCGGCGGCGGCCTCGGCCTCGCGGTGATGGCGGACTTCCGCGTCACCTGCTCGGAAGCCCGCTTCAGCGCCAACTTCACGCGCCTCGGGTTCCACCCCGGTTTCGCGCTGACCTACACCCTGCCGCGTCTCGTCGGCCAGCAGCAGGCGAACCTGCTCTTCTACACCGGCCGCCGCATCTCCGGCGACGAGGCGGTGCGCATCGGCCTCGCCGACGTGCTGGTGGCGCAGGACCAGGTCCGCTCCGCCGCGCAGGAACTCGCCAAGGAACTGGCCGAGTCGGCGCCGCTCGCGGTGATCTCGGTGCGCGAGACCATGCGTCGCGGCTACGCCGATGCGGCCGAGGCGGCGACGGAGCGCGAGCTGACCGAGCAGAGCTGGCTCACCCAGACCGCCGACATGAAGGAAGGCGTGAAGGCCTACGCCGAGCGCCGCCTGCCCAACTTCCAGGGCAAGTAACGCAGGGGACGGGCCGGGGCGATGCTCCGGCCCGAACCGCGTCCGGGGTTTATTCCGGCAGCGGGATGAACTCCGTCTCCTCGGGTACCGGCAGGCCGAAGCGGTCGCGTTTCCAGTCGGCTTTCGCCTGTTCGATCCGGTCCTTGCGGCTGGAGACGAAGTTCCACCAGATGTTGCGCGGACCGTCGAGCGGCTCGCCGCCCAGCGCTGCCAGCCGTGCCGGGGTGAGGGCGCGAACCTCCACGGGCCGCCCCGGCGCCAGCACCAGCAGCTGGCCCGGATCGTATTCGATCCCGTCAAGTTCGACCC